>Ga0105238_10004530_pt1 | contig 13763 bp, 13 predicted proteins | sample KBSC34metaG_FD_81526 | JGI IMG/M metagenome (GOLD analysis project Ga0105238, IMG submission 81526) | Corn rhizosphere microbial communities from Kellogg Biological Station, Michigan, USA - KBS C3-4 metaG | ecosystem: Host-associated > Plants > Roots > Rhizosphere > Soil | place: Michigan, USA... | reverse complement strand
GGTCGATCACGAGCGCGACCTGGCCCGGCCCGGAAAAGAAATTCTGTTGGATGAACATGTCGCGATCGGACAGAAAAATGCCGAAATTCGGGTGGGAATGGTACCACCCGACGATGCGCTGATCCTGGTATTTCGTGTCCATCTCTTGGTTGATGTGAGACCAGGAATCGTGGGTGAACGTCACTTCGGCGAACTTTTTTGTGGCGCTGTCGCAGCGAATGTGATTGCGGACCAGGACAAAGGGACCGTCGCCATCCTTTCCCCATTCACCAACGAGCACGCCACAAATTTCGAAGGAGGTGTCTTCCGCAGCGTGAGCAGTCATTCGGCCATAGGCCACAGGATCAAAATAGACTCGAAATGCCGTGGCGCGAGGAACCGGAAACGTGGCTTTTGACAGCGACTCGGACTGCAATTGACTCACATCGGGACCGGAATTCGATGCTGCAGAATTTGATGAAGGACGACTCATCGCAGTTTCCGATCAATGGACAATTCGGTGGGGTGTTTGATACAGGATGAACGCGACGAAGGTCCCTATTCGCCGTCGCGCGGGGACAATGGTCCTAGCACTTCAGCGGCATCCCCTGCGAACTCGTAAAAACATTGCTCCAGGCCCTGGCGGCCGATCAGGACATCCCACGATGGAACACCGAGTTCCGCCAGAGTCTTGTCCAGGAACGATTCAGTCCCGTCAATCGTGTGGTACATCTCGGGTGCTCGATGAGCGTGGCATTTGGGACATCGTCCCTGCTGTTCCGAAACGTGCCCCAACGATGCAAACCAAGGATCTGTCGTACCGCACTTTTCACACGTCAGCCCTGACAGAAGATCGTTGTTCAGCTCAATCACCGCATCGGCTCCGAGATCGGCTCGAACACGCTCAAGGAACTGCCGGGCGGTCGTTTGACTGGATTTCCAGGCCAGCGACACGACGGGCTCGTCGGCGTCGTGCGTCGGGCAATCCGCCAATCGCGAATACGTCACGGGATAACTTTGATGATGCAGGCCGTCGAACACAAATCCCTGCCCCGAAAGCGTAGGAAGACCATGCAGCAGCTTGACCGCTTCCTGAATTTGAATGCCCGCGACAATGGAAGCGGTCGTCGGTGTCGTGGGAACTTTTCCCAATTCCATCTCTTCACGTGACAACAACGCACAACTGCGACGGGCTTCCAGCATCTTCCAATCGACATCGCTCATCGTGCATTCATAACACGGTCCGACAGCAGGATCGAAGACGCGTGCAACGCCGTCCAGACGTTCGATTGCACCATCGATCCAGACCCGGCCCGCACGCGCTGCACCGCGGTTGATGGCAACTCGAGCTTCGCGATTGTCCAGACCTCCTAAGATCACATCGGCCCAGCGATAGATGCCCAGCCCCAAGTCGTACACGACATTACCGCAGAATGGCTGGACACGCATTTCGGGATAGATGTCCCGCGTTCGCGCGGCGGCCACGACGGCTTTTTTTTGACCGCAATCAGCCGCCCGGTACAAGACGGACCGTGACAAATTGGAATTCTCGATGCGATCCAGATCCGCCACGAACACATTGCCGATACCCAGCAATGCCAGGTTCTTCAGCAACTCGTTTCCCAACGCTCCGGCACCAATCACGATCACTCGCGCGTCTGCCAGTCGTCGCTGATCCCACCATTCGATCAGTTCCAGTCGCGAGAATCGTCCGTCCTGTTTTGCTTCTTCTTCCGTAAGTTTCAGCGGATCACTCACGGAATGGCCTCCGTGCCGGCCGCAGAGACACCGGCCGCAAAGAAACCGGGTCAAGAAAAACAGGGTGCACATCAGACCCATTGGCACCGGCGGTGATTTCCGGCTGCAGGCGCAGAATATCGCCATTCTGGACCCCGGCAGACGAGAGGGTTTCACTGTCGAGCAATTGTCGGCCGCTGGCTCGATGATGGAATTTGTAACTCATCATCTGCCCATCCGGACTATGGCGCGGCAGGTTCATTTTCTCGACCAGAACTGCGATCAGCCGATTGACTGCGGCATCCGCCGGCACTTCCACCGTTTGCTTCTTATTCCCGGTGGCGTCCCAAACTTCGATCGAAAGATCACTCATAAAAGGTCCGCAGCTTTGAACGCAGAACACAAGGTGCAGGGCTCGGAATGAGCCCGCCGGCACACGAATCTGCCAGACCTCTTGAGCTCTGTCAAGCTGCGCGGCGCGCCGGGGAATTCGTTCGAATACAATCGGTCCGCCGATTGCCGCCAAACCCCAATTTCCGGCTGAGAAAGCCTGAATTTGATCGAGACGCGTTCAATTGCGCTTGCGAGCGTCGATCACAACATTGCATTTCGGTAAGGATTGCTTCAACTGTTGAAGCCCCGCCTTCGTCAACGAAGCATCCGCCAGATTGAGTTCCTTCAATTCTGTCAGTTCGGACAGATAAGGAACGGCTTCGTCATTGACGGCGACCGCATTCATCAAGGTCATCGTTTTCAGACCCCCAAACTTACGAAGTGCTTTCAGCTTTTCGTTGGTGACATCGGAATAAGCCAATTCGAGGTTTGCTAACGTCAACTCGGAGAGCGAACGAATTCCATCCTCTGTGATGGCCGATCCGGCAAAGATCGTCAGCGAGTTCAGGTTCGGGTAGTGATGGAGAGCCTTGATGCCAGCGTTCGTCATGAACACGCTGCGGACACTCAGCTTCCTCAGGTTTGGCAGTTTCGCGAGCTCGACCAACAGGGCATCGCTCACGATACGGTCGCTGATCGACAATTCTTTTAAACGTGTCAGATGCAGTAACTCATTTGTCCCAGTCGGACTGATGTCGACTTGAGTCCGAAGTTCCAAGGCTTCCAGGTTTTTTAAAGTCGCCAGGATTTTGGCCGATTCGTCAGTGATTTTTGCGAACGAGATGCTCAGCCGTTTGAGAGTCAGTTTACCCTGCAAGGACCGCAGCAAGGCCGGTTGAATTTCTGTATTGCCGGCTCCGGCGAGTTCAATCGCCGGCAACTCTTCGATTTCTTTCAGGGCACGAATTCCCGCGTCGGTCACATCCAGTAGATTGTAGGTGATGCCCAGAACCGGTTTGTCACCTGCGGCGTCATCGCGACTGACGATCGCCCCGCTCTTTTCCAGGGTTTTGATGGCGGCACTATCGTCGGCCAGAACTTGTCCTAAGACCAGGCAGGTTGCGAAGCCAGCACTCATGATCGACCGATTCATCACTCAATCCCCTCACAAAGACATGGTCTGGCCGGCAACACCTGGTCAGTTGGCAGTTCGGCTCAGGGACGACAAATGACGTCGGCCCCCGAGATCGCGCCGGTGTGTCGTCGCAAATATCTCCTGCAATCCTGAATCCGTCAAACCGCGTTTCTTGGGAAATGAGAACAGAATTTCTGTTTTCAATTTGACTGTCGCCAAAGTGAACCTACGTTCCACTTAATTAGGGCGCGTTGAAAAGCCTGAAAGCTCGACCCCAACACTGATTGGCATTGTGCCGACTGTGCGAGCAAGCACCGTAGCTGAGAGAACGGATTCGTGGCCAAGTTTTTGAGTGAATGGAAAAGGAAATCAACATGAAGACGAAGAACTTGGGGTTGATCTTGGGCTTGGCACTCATGGTCGGGTTTACCGCGACTGTCATCGCCGGCACGTACAGCTCGATTCAGTCGCCATTGCGACCACTGTCGCTGGCAATCACTGACAAAGTTCAGACTTACGGGTCCGATTCGACTGCCACCGCGTTCGAAACCAAAAAATCGACCTACATGTCCTACTGCACGTCCATGCTGCCCGAAGGCGTCGCCTTTACGGGTGCCGGACTTTACCAACTGGATCCGCAGCGGTTGTACTTCCTGTTTGACTATGCCCCGCGCGTCTACTTCATCAAGGACGGCGCTTGCTACAAGAATGCTCTGGGGGCTACGATCGCCACATTGAGCACTCCCTCGACGTCGATCCTGTCTGGTACCACCTTTGACATTCTGCCAAATGCCAGTTCACCTGTTGGCGTCTGCGGCGCCGGTGGCAGCCGCACAACATCAGAACCATTGTTGTACGGTGACTTCGTCCAGTTGCCCACAGTGAAAGCTGGTCAGCAATTGGCGTTCTTCCTGATGGCCAATATGAATTCATCGGGTGTGCCGGAAGCGACCTACTACAACGGCAGCAGCAACAATCCAGATAATTTCCAGCACATGATCGCGTTCTTCCCGGACAACAGCCAGTACATCATCATCGGGTTTGAAGACATCTACGGTGGCGGTGACAAAGACTGTAACGACGTTATGTTCGTCATCGATGTTGGACCAATGAATGCCCTTGTCTGGCGCGATCCCAGCTCGCTGCCCAAGTAATTGTGTCTCTCTCGGTCGATCGACGCGATTGGACAGTCGACCACGGCGCCCAATCGCGTCCACAAGCTCAACAACCCCTTCGCGTGGTTCCCCGATTTCAACGTGACGTTTCTGTCAGACGCCAACCAATCAGGCGATCCGTGAGAAGGCTGTCGACCATGTTCGCCAGGAAACCAATTCAACAAGGGAATCAGCCACAGCGACGCGCTGCAGCGTCGGTCGAACTGGCCGTCTGTCTACCATTCCTACTCGCCCTGACATTCGGCATGCTCGAGTACAGCAACTCTGTCATGCTGAAGACTCGCCTGACGTCTGCCGCCTATGAAGCGGCTCGTCTGGCGACTCGGCCAACAACTTCAACTTCCACGGCGGCAACCGCTAGTTCAGTCACCACCTATTGCAGTTCGCTGCTGACTCAGTTGGGTGTGAATGGTGCGACCGTCACGATTTCTCCGACCAGTCTTGCCAATGTCGCGCCTCAAGACATTGTGACCGTTTCGATTACCGCTCCATTCAGCCAGAACTCGCTCACAACCATCGTGATCAGTGGATCGACCAACATCACGGCGAGTGCGACTTTGATTGTCGAATAGGGAGTCAACCATGCAACGTATTGCACTTTGCTCACACAAACATCGACAAGGTTCACTCCGACCTCAAGAGGATCGCGAAGGGGCCATGATGCCCGTCGTGGCATTCTTGATGCCGATCATCATGATCTTCGTCGGTTATTCGGTGAACATCGCGTACATGGAAAAAACTCGCACCGAATTGCGACTCAGTTGTGACTCGGCTGCCAAGGCGGCGCTCGTCAACCTGGGAGCTACGCAGTCGCAGACGACAGCGACCTCGTTCGGGAAATCGGTGGCAGCACGCAACTTGGTCGGGGGAGCTTCACTGACGATTCCCAGCGGAAATTTCACGTACGGCAGCGCTATCAAGCAAGGAGATGGTTCGTACCTGTTCACATCGGGAGGAACACCTCTGAACAGTGTGCAGGTCCTCGGAAACGCAACAGTCAACTTGCCGTTCGGTTCGATGATGCCGTCGGGTAAATATACATGCTCCCAGACGGCATTCGCAACGCGGATCAGTCACGACATTGTGCTCGTTCTCGACCGATCTGCTTCGATGTCGTTTGACCTCAGTGGCAGCGAATTCGTTTACCCATCGGATCGGACGCTGTATTCGCCGCTGCAAAGCTACTTTACGTCGCCCAGTCCCACGGCCAGCAGATGGAAGGCCCTGACGGACGCCGTCAATTCTTTCACCACCGTGTTGCAGGCTCGAAATCTTGACGTGAAAGTTGGCTTGGTGACCTATGCAGAAACCTACTCGCTGGGCAGTTATAGCGCCACCGAAGCGTCACTCGACGTCCAGATGACGACCAGTTATAGCTCGGTCGGGACAGCCATGAATGTCTGGGGACAGACGCCGCTGCTTGGTGACACGAACATCGGCGCCGGATTGACAATCGCCCAAGGCGAACTGACGGGTTCACGTTCACGAACCACAGCCGACCGCACCATGATCCTGATGACGGATGGCGTTCCAACCACCGGCAATACTGACATCCCCAGCCAGACGTTGGCCAATCGGACTGGATCAAGCATCGTGACTCACGTCATTACCTTTGGCGGACAAGCCGCATCAGGTTCCTACAACACTTCGATGCAAAGTGCCGCTTCGAATGGTAATGGCATGTTCTTCAACGCAGCGACATCGTCTCAGTTGACTGCGGCCTTCCAGAAAATCGCTGACAGTTTGCCAGCGGTCCTCGTGAACTAGGAAGGTGCCCAATGAAGATTCGACGTCAACGCAATAACGATCGTCGCGGGACGACATCAGTCGAATTCGCCGTCTGCTTGCCCGTCTTATTGGCGTTCGTGTTCGGAGTGCTGGAATTCTCACGCGTGACACAGATGCAACAATCGGCCAAGTTGGCTGCGTTTGAAGGAGCTCGTGCGGGGATTTCGCTGAATGCCACGACAACCCAGGTTCAAACTGCTGTCAGCCGCGTCATGTCGGCCGTCAGCATTTCGAACTACACGACGACGATCAATCCCAGTCCGTTGACCTATTCCAGTTCGTCGATTGCCGTCACGGTCAGTTGCAAGCCGTCGCAAAACGCCTGGTTCACCTGGTTCGTCGGCAGCAGCGCGACCGTGTCCGCGACGGTGACGCTACAGCGAGAAGTACAGGCCGTCTCTGTTCCATAACCGTCGGCGCCCAGTCAATCTCAGCCGGACGTTTGTTGCGCAGTGACCGTCTGTCATTCGATTGTCGCGTGCCCCTTGCGCGCCGCCTCGATGGCTTGCAAGAAGAATTCTTCGTGCTGAACCACAGCCGAATCATCTTCGAACAACTCGTCACTTCGCTCGCGGATCTTTGCAGTCAACTGCCGGCGAAGATCAAGATTTCCGGCGATTCGCACCGCGAGCGTCACGTAATCTGCGCGCGATCCAGCGATCAATTCGGGAAGATTCAGCTTCTGACAAACACCTTGCCCGTATCGACCGCGATGAAACGCCCCTGGAAGCGTGACAATCGGAGTGCCGCACGCGAATGCGTCGTAGATGGAATTTGCTCCTCCGCCGTAATGAATTGTGTCCAGCACGACATCAACGATGGAAACGAGCTGCAAATACTCGGCACGTGCCAGACGTGGAACCAGTTTCCAGCGCGATGACACGTCTGGATAATTGCGCTCAAATCGTTCTTTCAGCAATCGACTGACCGATTGTTGTGCGTCTTCAATGACGTAGATCGTTCCCGTCGGATCGTGACGAAGAATCTCCGCCAGCATACCGTCGAAGTCCGGGTGGTATTTGCGTAGATTCTGCGTGCAAAGATAGACCGCGCCCTGCACCGAGAGTCCGAACGATGCGCGGCTTCGGAACTCATCGGGCACAGGTGGTCGTGCATACCAGGTGGGCAAAGTACGGAGAGGTACGATCCGCTCGGTGTAATGCGAGGCAGCATTCGGTGGTTCAAGCCACCGGCTCGAAACGAAATACTCGATCTGCTTTTGCCCCGTCGTCACAGGCCATCCCCAGCATGCGGATTGCACTGGCGCCGCTCGAAAGAACGGCAGGAAATAATTCATCGAATCTGTGCCGACTTCCCAGTAGTGCAACAGGTCGAACCGCGCGTCGGCAATTAATGTGGCAGATGCGGCAACGCTGTCTCGCAATGGCAAATAGTTGACAGCCGAATTTCCCAACAGATAGGGAATAATGTTCGCCCCGGCACGGCTGCAGATCACAGTGATGTCCAGCACGCCGCGGTTCGCCAATCGAGCCACAAGGCGACCAAGGCATTCGGCATAGACGCCTTCGTGACCATTGGTGACCACGACTCCCAATTTGGCTCGACCAGAACGTGGCGCGAGATCGACAGGCTGAATTCGTCGGGAGAACAGTGCGGCGTAACGTTCCTTGATCGTTCGATCGTCACGGCCCTGGTACGCCAGCGCCATTGGTGGCTCGCAACCAGATGTGTGCAGATCATCGACATCCAATCGATCAAAATCAGAGTCGATTCGATCCAAGATCCCGTTCAACCGAGCCCGTGTGTCGTCGATCGAGCGATTGTCTGTCTCAATGATCTTGCACAGGGAATCGGCACGAAGTTGCTTCAACAGGTTTTGAGGTTCACGAGCCGCGATCCGTTTGAAGCAGGTACCCGCCTGGTCAACCTGTCCCTGGACGAGCCAGGCGTGTCCGATCGCCGCGTCGACGTCGTTGTCGTCGGGAGAAATCCGGTTTGCTGCCAGATAATAATTCATGGCGTTCGACTGATCGCCCAGATCCGCGTATGCGCCGCCCAACGACAACAGCACGTCTGAGCGCGGTGAACCTAGCCGAATGCTGGCTTGGTAATGCTCGATCGCACTCTTGACGCGGCCTTCTTTCCAAAGCAGATTCGCGAGATTAATGTGGGCGTTTGCGTAGTTGGGTCGCCACGCGACGGCTTGCTCGAACGCCGTGATCGCGTCGTGATACCGGCCTTGATCACGCAGGACGTTTCCAAGATTCATCGCCGCCTCGGGAAACCGAGGCTGCAATCGGAGGGCTTGATTCAACAACCTTTCTGCATCTGAAAGTCGTTCGACCTGCCGGTAAAGTTCACCCAGATTGCTGCACAACGCCGGCGACCGCGGATTTAACTGGTACGACCGTTCCATCGGTTCGACGGCGAGATCCTTCCTGTCCGTCTGTGCCAGTGCCAGCCCGATCATCTGCCAGGCATCCGCATGACTGGGTTGTTCGGTCAGAATCGCACGGCATTCGGCAATCGCCTCGTCAAATTGGCCAGATCCAAACAGTGACACCGCGGTTGAGAATGATTTCAAAATGCCCACTTCCGCTACTGGAACGGCCTTGCCCTGCCGACTCAAGAGCCTATAATTTCAGAACGTTGTGTCTTATTTCGAGATTCCAAGGAGCTTTCCCACTATGGCCGTGACTTTAACCGAAAAGGCGGCGAACGAGATCAAGCGAATTCGCGTTGAGAGCAAAATTCCCGAACAGTACGTTTTGCGTGTTGGCGTCCGCGCCGGCGGCTGCTCTGGATGGGATTATGCATTCAACTTCGATGATGCGGCCGATACCACCAAAGACTTCGTCAGCGAACAGCACGGAGTGAAAATGGCTGTCGACAAGCGATTCGATTTGCACCTGGACGGGACTGAGATCGATTTCATCGACGATTTGAATCGTCGGGGTTTCAAGTTTAACAATCCAAACGCACAAAAGACCTGCGGTTGCGGCAGCAGCTTCGCGATGTGATCCAGAACTGAACGCATTACGGGTTCTCAAAAACTAAAAACCAGGCGACCGTCGTTCTCACGATGGTCGCCTGATTTTTTCCGTTGGATGCATACGACCTCAGTCCGAGTCTCGGCTTACTGGGCTTGAAGTCTACGTCATTGCGGATTGTCCTTGTCGATCTGCTTGCTCCAATCACGGCCCAGCAGACGCACGAATCCCTGTTCTGCCTCGAACGTGAGCTTCAATCCATTGGAGACGGGTTCGATCGTCAGATGCAATGCGTCGTCTCCTTCTGCCAACACAGCACGCGATCCATCCAGATCCAAGTTGCGAACCAGGGCGTCCGAAGCGATCGCTTCGGGCAGTTGCCTCGCCTGGATCTTCGCTTTCAATAAAGGAGCAACTCCCCGCGTGGAGGGTGCCTCGACAACCGAATCGATCGCATCCTGCAAATGCTCGACAAGTTTTGCGGGCTGACCAATTGCCAGCCAGATCGTATCCGTCCCCTGCCCAATGATGATCTCAAGATCGGCACTCACCAGATTGGCGATGGCCACCGGCATCTGCTGCGGGACGAGGCTGTGAAACGCCACGTCCTGATGAACACCGAGATTCTCACGCACTGCCGAGAATTTGCCGGAATTCTCAAGCCGGATAATGTATTCAGGAATGACCTTGTTCAACTTGACAATCTCACTGCCGCGCAAAGCCATGATCAGGGTGAAATCGCCAAACTTGGAACCCACCAACTGAATTGCAGCTTCGATATTGGACGGCTTCGACATGTCGCTGGAGCCGGTCAGGACATGCTGTACCAGCCATCCTAACGGCAAGTTGACAGACAATCCTGCCGCGGTATCGGCCGAAACCAGTGCCGACAATTCACTGCGTTGAGACGCCATCCGATTCATGGTCGTCGCCATGACGCTGCCTTTGACCGCTTCGATCGTCACTTCGAGAGTCAAATGCCGCGTTTGCGAGTCCAATCGTCCGCCGATCGTGACCTGGCTGGTATCAAGTGACAGTCGCTCAAACAGATTCAGAACCAGCTTTCCCAGCCCTTTCCGCAGATTGGCCGCTTCGACGGCTTCGCCATCTTGCGCCTGCAGCCACGGTTCGATCAGGGCTCGCACCACGTCGACGTATTTTTCCTTGGCAGGTTGAGGCAACTGTCGGAGGTCGAATTGGGCAACGATGTCGTAGCGATCCTTCAGTTCGCGAGCCATCTGGTCTGGCGTGATACGCAGACCTTCGATCGTCGCTGTCGAATCGGCCATGTAGGCATACTGGTGGCGAACCAGGACGTGATACGGCGCACCCGGACGCGCGATCTCGTATTGATTCTCAGAAACCTCGCGATAGTCGACGATTCCCAGCGTGAACGTTTTCATCAGTTCGTTGATATCTTGAACTGGCAGAAAGACAATTTCCGACGATGTCATGTCGCTCCACGTACGCATGACTCCCAACGGCTTTTTGCGATCGATCCCCTGAAACTCGCGATACGGTTTCAGTCGATCCGACAGCGACTCAGACAGATCGACCCGATCCACCGCGTCGAAGACAATGTCGAAGTCCGTCATCAGGCGATCGATGCTGGCTGCAAAGACGGTGAAATAGGGTCGCGAGGCCGTTGATTGCGATGCTTTCTCGGCCGCGATCAAATTCGAGCAACCCGCAGTGAGCGTCAGGGCAAGTAGCAGATTGTAAGAATTGCGTGTTGATCGCATGGTGATTCTCACAATTTTACAACCGGAAGGCGGTACGACTGTCAGCCACGCCGACTGGGCGATGCAGGCGAATGGCCACGATTGCGGAAATGCTCGCAGAATGCGGTGTCACTGCCAAGATGAAATAAAAGAAGAACGGGAGAGCCAACATCGTCGGCTCTCCCGTTCAAACTGTATTTTTCTCGTCGATTGGCAAACACCATCCGATTGAAGCCAGTCGACGATCAATTCTCGCGACAGAGGAAACACATCCCTGCTCGATGGTCCCCTGTCGTGATACGCGTCAATCTCAGGCTTCTTGAGTCAGTACAAAGTTCTGAAAGCGAACTTCGTCACGACCTGGATCGCTGATTGTCTTGAACAATTCGCCGATCAAGCGATGGAAGTGTTTTTCACGAACCGAGTAGTAATTGTGTTTTCCGTCGCGGCGTGGTTCGATCAAACCAGCGACACGCAACAGAGCCAGGTGATGGCTGACGGCTGGCTGGCTCTGGTTCAAGCGATCGCACAATGCCGAAACGTGCAGTTCCTGCTCACGCAGCAGGTACATCAAAATCTTCAGCCGAGTTTCATCGGCGAGCAGCTTAAAGACCTGAACCAGGTCTCGTTCCAGTTGTTCTGACAGTTCGGGGAAGGGACTTCCCACTTTGGCTGAGCCCAGTGACTCGGAGCCCAGTGACTCGATCGTCGCAATCATTTCCTTCTCGCTCTCTGGTTGTGATACGGCACCGTTATTGGTGAGTGCCGGATCGTGATTCGTGCCTTGGTCGGACACTTGTTTATCCTCTGAGTACTCCGGCCTTGGCCCAGTGAATGAACTCTTGCGAGCGCACCACGATCAAGCCGACATACGTCTGGATGGTGTATTTTCGATGGTGTTTCGACAATTGAGATTAAATCGAGCCCCGAGAATCCGTGGCTCTGGAACCTGCACTCCGAATGGAGGCCGTTGGTTCTCGCGTGCAACCCACCCACATCAAGCTGGTACGAAACCCGTCTTGAAAACGATGGGGAATCCTAAAATTCGTTGATAGGCAATATCCTGACTGGCGAAGGTTCGACAAATGGTCAGATGGGAAAAACCAAGCCCGCAGATGAAAAGCTTGACGAGCCGAATTTATAGAACAGGACCATCATCGCGAACGATAGTATGTCGGCCCCACTTTCCGTAGTCAACAGGTTCGATCAAAGTTTTCAAATACTGGAATCCCTTGTTTTTAGCCGCTTCTGAACACTCATCCAATAATTAACACACTTTTAAGACATTTCACGTCTAATCTCTGATGCGTTCCCAAATGCAAATCGCGATCCAATCATCCGTAAATTTGATCGAAACCCATGATTCTTCGATTTCCCCTTTCGCCAGAACGCATGCATCGGAACCCTTTACCTTGTTGCTTCGAACGTCTCGAATCCGCCGCTGGATCACGAATCGTTGGGGTCATTTCTTGGAACGCATTTGACGATTCCATCACCAGACTGGTGAAATCGGCTCCGCCTCCCCGCTTTCAGTCCGCAAGCGCGGCATCTTCCCCGTCAATCCTTTAAAATCCCACTGATATATACGCCCGTGGATCAGAGTTCTTACAGAGGATTCCGGTTCGTTTCGGAAAAAGAATTCGTTCAAACTCTCACGAAAGATTGCACTTTTGGAATTCGCAAGCCTCACCAATCGGACTGCCGTTGTCACCGGCTCATCGAGCGGGATTGGGCGTGCCACCGCTTTGGAGCTGGCACGTGCCGGAGCGGATGTTGTGGTTCACTGCGGTCGATCCAAAACGGCAGCCGATGATCTGGCCGGTGAAATACGGGCGATTGGCCGAAAATCTCAGGTCATTCAAGCTGATTTCGGCGACGTGACGCCACTCGAACAATTCGTCAGTGCCGCCTGGTCCGTGTCGGGAAATGTCGACATCTGGGTCAACAATGCCGGTGCCGATGTTCTGACCGGTCCTCCCGCCGATTGGACCTATGAACAAAAACTGCAACGACTGTTGGATGTCGACGTTCGTGCCTGCATGGTGCTTGGCAAGTTGGTAGGACAGAAAATGGTCGCTCGCGGTAGTGGCACGATTCTGACGATCGGTTGGGATCAGGCAGATCGTGGGATGGAGGGCAACAGTGGCGAGTTGTTTGCCGCAACCAAAAATGCCGTCATGGGGTTCAGTCGATCGCTGGCGCTGAGTGTGGCGCCTTATGTTCGAGTGAATTGCATCGCCCCCGGATGGATCAAAACCGCTTGGGGACAAGCAGCGAGCGATGGCTGGCATCAACGAGTCCTGCGAGAAACTCCGCTTCAACGCTGGGGTGTTCCCGAAGATATCGCCCGACTTGCTCGCTTTTTGTGCAGCGACGATGCTTCTTTCATCACAGGTCAAGTCATCAATGTGAACGGTGGTGCAGTGCGCTGAAACCTGTCGGCACGCGATCAGATGCATCGCAACCGTTTGTGTGAACGAAATTTCGGTCGCGATTGCCTATCGAATCGGATGCCCGTCGCACGGCTCAGAAGGTTGAATTTGGACTTGGACAGCTCTACAAATCGCATCAACTTCAACCATCTACGGAGAATCTCATATGGCCCGCATCAATGACAATTATCTGAAACTGAAGGCCGGATATCTTTTCCCCGAAATCAGCCGTCGCGTCTCGAAATTTGCCGCCGAAAACCCCGCTGCCAAGATCATCCGCATGGGGATTGGTGACGTGACAGAGCCGCTGCAACCGGCGGTCATCGAAGCGATGCATCGTGCCACCGACGAAATGGGAAAACGCGAAACATTTCGCGGATATGGCCCCGAGCAAGGATACGATTTTCTGCGCAACGCAATCGCTCAACACGATTTTGCCAGCCGCCGTGCGAACGTCGCGGCCGATGAGATCTTCGTGTCGGACGGTTCCAAGTGTGACACCGGAAACATTC
>Ga0105238_10004526_pt1 | contig 13767 bp, 11 predicted proteins | sample KBSC34metaG_FD_81526 | JGI IMG/M metagenome (GOLD analysis project Ga0105238, IMG submission 81526) | Corn rhizosphere microbial communities from Kellogg Biological Station, Michigan, USA - KBS C3-4 metaG | ecosystem: Host-associated > Plants > Roots > Rhizosphere > Soil | place: Michigan, USA... | reverse complement strand
GTCTGCGGGATCGGCACTGCGGCGCGGTACGGCCGGTCGGCCGAGATGGCGTCGAAGACGTCGGCGGTCGTGATGATGCGCGTCTCGAGCGCGATCGCGTCGCCGCCGAGGCCGCGCGGGTAGCCGGCGCCGTCGAGCCGTTCGTGGTGCGCGCCGGCGACACGAGCGAGCTCGGTGAACGCGCCGATGCGGCCGAGGATCGCCTCGGTGTGCGCCGCATGCTGGCGCATGCACGCCCACTCGTCGTCGTCGAGCGGCCCGGGCTTGTCGAGGATCGCGTTGCTGACGCCGAGCTTGCCGACGTCGTGCAGCAGCGCGCCGCGCTTGAGCCAGCGGCGGCGCGCGACCGCGATGCCGAGCCGCTCGGCGAGCGTGTCGGCGATCCGTGCGACGCGCTCGCTGTGGCCGCTCGTGTACGGGCTCTTGCTGTCGACGACCTCGCCGAACGCGGCCGCGATGTCGTCGAGGTAGTCGTCGTCGACGACGACCTCGCCGGCGCCGGGCTCCATCGCGAACACGGCGCGCTCGACGTCGGCCGAGGCAAGCGTCCGCCAGAAGGCGTCGTCGCTGCCGACGTGCTCGATCGCGCGCACGAGCGCGGGGTCGAACCAGCTGCCCGCGCGCTCGCGCCCTTCGCGCAGCGCCGCGTCGCGGCCGCCGAGGGTGTGGAAGACGTCGACCACCTGCGCCAGCAGCGCGATCCGCGCACTGAGCGGAATCGCTTGGCCGGCGAGGCCTTCCGGGCGGCCGCTGCCGTTCCAGTGCTCGTCGAGGCTCGCGATGCCGGCGGCGACGGCGTCGCCGAAGCGCAGCCGCCGCGCGATCGCGGCGCCGCGAGTGCAGCGCGTCTGGATCAGGTCGTCGGTGATCTTCTTGCCGTTGCGCAGGATGTTGGCGACCGCGCGCAGCCGTGCCGCGAGCCCGGCGCGGAGCCCGGTGTGCGCGAAGACGAAGCCGAGCACCTCGGGCAGGCCGTCGCCGACCGTCTTGTAGCCGCGCTTGAACGCGAGGTCGTCGGTGAGGTAGAGCTCGCAGATGCGCGCCGCGTTGCTGCTGCAGCCGAGGTCCTTGAGCAGCAGCGTGTAGTAGAGGTCGCGCAGCTCGGCGGCGCCGAGGCCGATCGCGGCGCCGACGTGGCTGCCGATCCAGCACGCACGAACGCAGTGGCCCTTGGGCTGGCCTTCGGTGAGATCGAGCGCGTGGCTGAGCGAGCCGATCAGCTCCGACAACCGCATCCCCACGCCCTGTCGCGGGACAGGCGCCGCGACCGCAGCGAAGGTTGCGAGGCGATCCATCGCGGATGGCGGCCGCGTGCGCGCGGCCGTCGTCACATCGTCGTGTCGCGGACGGGGATGTCGAGACCGGCCGGGACCGTTCCCGCCCAGCTGCGCTCCATCAGCTCCCACTCGGCGAAGTCGCTGTCCGAGACCTCGGGCACCTTCGGAACCTCCCAGTCGCCCTCGGCGGCCTCGCGTGCGGCGCGCGCCTCGCCGGCGGCCTTGTGCTCGCGCAGCTCGGCGACGATCGTCGTCAGCAGCGGCGACGGCTCCGAGCACTCGAGGATCTCGGCCTCGGTGAGAGCGCGGTCGATGACCTTGAGCGGCAGCTTCTCGACGCGTTCCCAGCCACCGTTGCGCAACTCGTCGTGGAGGATGAAGAGATGGCGCACCGGCTGCGTCGCCGGATCGTGGATCAGGAGGCGCGCGCCGATCTCGGCGCACTGCTGCATCACGAGCGACATCGCTGCCGGCTCGGCATCGTCGCGCTTCTCGCTCGCTGGACGCTGTGCCTGGTGCTTGCGCCCATGCTCGAGGCGGATCTGGCGGCCGAGGACCTCGCGCACCCAGTCGAGCGAGCGGCGCTTGGGCGGCAGCGCGCCGGCGTCGCCACGCGACTCGATCGACTTCGATGGTTTGGCGGACATGGCCTGCTCGTGCGGCTTTTCGACCTACGTCGTTTCGGCGCCCTTGGCGGCGCGCTTGAGCCCGCGCGTCCCTGGCGAGCGCACCCGCGGGCGCCGACCGTGCGAATCTTGGCGTTCCGGGCGCCGCTTCGGGCGCGGTCAGCGCTCGCCGCGCGGCGCGATCGCGGGCTCGACGCGCAGCTTCGACAGCACCGCGCGCACCCCGGCCGCCGCAGCGACGAGGCCGACCGACCAGAGCAGCACCGGAACCAGGTCGGCGACACCGAGGCTCGGCCACGGCATCCGGCCCAGCGCGTCCCAGCGATCGACCATCCAGTGCCAGGCGACGTGGCCGATGAGGAGCGCGAGGATGATCGAGCCGACCCGTCCCGTCAGCACGTGGCGGAGGACGAGCATGAGGAGCGGCAGCATCACCGCGAGCGCGAGCAGCTGCCCGATCTCGATGCCGATGTTGAATGCGAAGAGGGCGGTGATGAGGTGCGCGCCGGCGAACTGCAGCTGTTCCTGCAGCCCTTGCGAGAACGCGAAGCCGTGCACCAGACCGAAGCCGATCGCGAGCAGCGCACGACGCGTGACGCTGACGCCGAGGACGTTCTCGATCGCCATGTAGACGATCGAGATCGCGATCATCATCTCGACGAAGGGGCCGAACCACGCGCCCTGCGGCGCGAGGCCGAACGCCGAGCCGATCAGCGTGAACGAGTGCGCGACGGTGAAGCCGGTGATGATCGCCAGCAGCGGCTTGACGCGGCGCAGCGGCGCGACCAGGCAGAGCAGGAACAGCAGGTGGTCGAGCCCGGTCGCGATGTGCATGATGCCGAGGCCGACGAAGCCGCGTGCCGCGCCGAGCAGGCTCGGGTTGAGCTCGACCGTTCCCGTGCCGCTCTTGACGAGCACCGCGCGGTCCTCGCCGTGCGCGCCGAGGAACCGGATCGCGAGCTTGGTGCCGATCTCCTTGCCGGCCGACGTCGAGAGCGCGAAGACGGCGTCCGGGGATTCGATCGGATAGACGATGTGCGCGTCGACGTAGCCCTGGTCGACGACGATGTGGGTATCGGGCTCGAGCGGCGCGGCGACGTGCGCCGCCGCGTGCTCGTAGGTGTCGAACGAGCGGTCCGACGGCAGCGCGAGGCGCCCGCTCGCGGCGCTCGCCTGCAGCGGCTTGCCGTCCGCGGTGACGACCATGCCGTACTGCAACGCGGCGAGCGCGCGCTGCATGGCCTCGCCCGAGTGCTCGGTGTCGACCTCGATGTTGCGCACCGGGAAGCGGACCGCCTTGAACAGGTAGAGCGGTGCGCGGATGACGAGGTGCGCCTCCTTCCCTTCGACCTTGAAGAAGGCGCTGACCAGCGCTTCGAGCGTGAACTCGTGCGCCCACGCGGCGCCCGCGGCGACGAGCGCCGCCGCGAGCGCGAACGCGCGCGTCAGTTGCAGCGGCCTTGCAGACCGCGGCACGGGACGAACTTCTGGATCCGGCGGCCGTTGATCGTCTCGCCGGTGTAGAGGTTGCCCTTCGAGTCACGCGCGACCGTGTGCAGGAACGTGAACTGTCCTGCCTGCCGGCCCGGCTGCCCGAACTTGTCGAGGATCGTGCCGACGACGCGGTCCATCTGCAGCATCTGCTCGTTGCCGCCGTCGGCCTCATACATGATCGACTGACCGGGGTCGGTCGAGAAGTCGAGGTCCCACGCCGAGCCGGCGGTGTTGAGCGGTGCCTCGCCGTGCGGACCCGGCGTCGCGCCGGTGCCTGGAATGACCGGAATGACCTTCACGAGCTGGCCGAGCTTCGTGAACACCTGGATGCGGTCGTCCTGGCGGTCGCAGACGTAGACCATGAAGTCATTGCCGATCACGACACAGTGCGGGTGCCCGCCGTCGCCGGCACCGAACTTGTCGGGGAAGTCCAGGACGACGTTGTTCACCGTGCCCGCGACCCCGCCCCATTGGCGCAGGTAGTTGCCCTGCGCGTCGAAGACCACGACGCGGTGGTTGCCGTAGCCGTCGGCGATGTAGATGCTGCCGCGCTGACCGGTCACCGGATCCGGGTTGGGATCGATGTACATGTCGGCCGGCTGGTTGAGCAGCGTGTGGCTCTGGTTCGCGTTCGGGTTGGCGCCCGAGTTGCCGCACGTGTTCGCCGGCGGGTTGTCGCACACGCCGCGGGTGCCGATCTGCAGCAGCAGCACCCCGGCCTTGGTGTACTTCTGGACGATGCCGTCGCCGTTGCCGGCGATCCAGATGTTGTCCTGGTAGTCGATGAAGCAGCCGTGGATGCCGTTCGGCAGCACGTTGCGGTCGCCCCAGCCAGCGATCGTGTTGCCGGCCGGATCGAAGCCCATCACCGGCGGCGCCGCGACGCCCTTGACATCCTCGGGCGAGATCAGGTTGCCGCGGGTGACGATGTAGACGTTGTCCTGCGAGTCGACGCAGGTGCCTGCGACCTCGCCGGGAATCCACGTCCGCGGCCGACCGGTCACCGGATCTGGCGTCGACGGGAACGGCTTGGGCCAGTTGCCGTCGACTTGGTACTTGGTCACCCTCGGTCCGCCCCTCTGGGCTTCGCTCTGGTCGGACCAGAGCAGCAGGCCGGCGGTCGCCGCCGTCACCGCGGCCGCGGCGACGACGGAAGCAAGTCGTAGCGTTCGCATGAGATCGTCTCCTTCGTTCGTCTCTTTGTCTTCTTTCGCTGCGACGACCCGGAGCCGTCGCACGAGAGCGCCACGGCGACCGCGGAGAACGGAACGGCGCGCCACGCCGCTCCTCCCGTGCCCACCGTGCGAACGATCCTAGGAGTGCGCGCGTCGCATGTAAACGCGCCAGGCGAGTAGTGCGCCTCAGGATTGCGAGCATGCCGTTGGGCACGCCTCGTGCCAAGCGGCGACCTCGGCGCGCAACGCGCCTTCGTCCTTGTCGCGATAGCGCGGCGAGAAGTGGAACGGCACCACTTTCTTCGCGCGCACGCGGCGCGCAATCTCGCCTGCCTGCCGCGCCGTCAGGTGGTTCTTGCGCAGCGCCTGGTCGCGGTCGCGGTCGAGAAAGACCGCCTCGATATGCAGCACGTCGACGCCGTCGAGCAGGCGCGCGAGCCGCTCGACGTTGTCGGGTGTGAAGCGAAGGTCGGTGACGTAGCCGATCCGACGTCCGGCGATCGTGTCGAGGACGAGCGGGCGCAGCTCGCCGACGCTGCGCCGCTCGGCGTGCTCGCCGCTGCGGTCGCGCCACGCGAGCTCGATCGCCGTCTCGTCGGGCGCGCCGGCGAGCACCGCCTGCTTCAGCGTGCGCAGCCAGACACCGGTCGCGAGTCCCATCGCCGCGATGCGGTCGACGGCGACGCGCACCTGCGCCTTCTCGTCGATCGCGAACGCGAGCACCGCCATCTCGTGATCGACGATGCACGCGCTGACCCGAAAGAGCGGCTCGTCGAGGAGCACAGCGATGTCGCCTGGCGACGCGGCAGCGCCTTCCGTCGCGCCGTCGCTGCGCGCGAACCGCTGCGCGCTCTCGAACGTCGCCTGCGTCCTCGTGCCGTCGTCGCCGATCGCGTGCGCCTCGATCGTCATCGGCACCTCGTAGCGGTGGACGACGTTCCAGGTGTACGCGCGCAGCTTGTGCTCGACCTGCTCGACGAAGCCCGGGCCGCCCCAGAGCACGAGCTTTCGCATGCGGCCGAGGCCGAGCGCGAGCAGATGGTCGAAGCCGGCGAAGTGGTCCATGTGCGTGTGGCTGACGAAGGCGTGCGAGACGCGCAGCAGCACGCGCGGCGCGAGCCGGTCGATCTCGCCGAGATCGACCAGCAGCGCGCGCTTCTCGTCGCGGACATCGACGACGAGCCCGGGCTCGAAGGCCCCGGGATCGACCAGACGGACATCGAGCGTCGTGCGCACGTTGCACACTATGGCCGCAAAGGAGTGACAGCGATGGCAAAGGTGAGAGTGGCCGCGTTCAGCGTTTCGCTCGACGGCTACGGTGCCGGCCGCGAGCAGAGCCTCGCGGCGCCGCTCGGCATCGGCGGCGAGCAGTTGCACGCCTGGGCGTGGCCGACGCGGACGTTCCAGGCGATGTTCGGCAACGGCGGCGGCACGACCGGAGTCGACGAGGAATTCGCCGGCGCGAGCTTCGCCGGCGTCGGCGCCTGGATCCTCGGCCGCAACATGTTCGGCCCGGTGCGCGGGCCGTGGCCCGACGGCGAATGGAAAGGCTGGTGGGGCGACGAGCCGCCGTACCACGTCCCGGTCTTCGTCCTCACCCACCACGCGCGTGCACCGCTCGCGATGGCGGGCGGGACGACGTTCCACTTCGTCACCGACGGGATCGAGTCCGCGCTCGAACGCGCGCGAGACGCCGCGCGCGGCGCCGACGTGCGGATCGGCGGCGGCGTCGCGACCGTTCGCCAGTACCTGCTTGCCGGCCTCGTCGACGAACTCCATCTCGCGATGGCGCCGGCGCTGCTCGGCGGCGGCGAAGCGCTGTTTGCCGGAATCGACCTGCCGGCGCTCGGCTTTTCGGTGGTGCGCCACGCCGCGACCGAGAACGCGCTGCACGTCGTTCTCGCAAAGGCAGCGCGCGGGTCGACGTGAAGCGCATCGGCGCCGCGCTCGCGGCCACGCTGAGCATGGTCCTCGCTTCGTGCGCCGCACCGCCGCTGGAGAACGGCTGGGAAGCGCGTCTGCACGGCGACGCGGTCGTGCTGCTCGGCGAAGTGCACGACAACCACGCGTTGCTGCGACTTCGGCTCGAGGTGCTCGAGCGCGCGTTCGCCGCCGGCTGGCGGCCGACGATCGTGATGGAGCAGTTCGACCGCGAGCGTCAGGCCGACATCGAGCGCGCGCGCCGCGAGCGCCCCGACGACGCGCAGCACGTCATCGACGTCGCGGCGCCGCAGCGCAGCGGCTGGAACTGGGACGACTACCGCCCGTACATCGCGCTCGCGCTCGCCCACCGCGTGCCGCTCGTCGCCGGCAACGTCTCGGCGGCGGACACCGCGCGCATCGTCCGCGGCGGCTACGACGCCGTCTTCGATCGCGTCACGATCGCCGCGCTCGGCCTCGACCGCACGATCGATCCGGCGTGGCAGGCGGATCAGGAGCGCGAGATCGACGCCGGCCACTGCCACGCGTTGCCGAGCGACGTCTGGCCGCGGATGGCGCGCGCGCAGTACGCGCGCGACGCGTTCATGGCGCACGTGCTGGGCGAGCACGCGTCGGCCGGCGCGGTGCTCCTCGCCGGCAACGGCCACGCGCGCCGCGACCTCGGCGTGCCACGCTGGCTCGCGCTCGACGCGGCACGCGTGCTGTCGGTCGGCTTCCTCGAGACCGACAGCACGATGCCGGCGGGCGCGTTCGACGCGATCGTCCGCGCACCGCCGGCGGCGCGCGACGATCCGTGCGCCCGCTTCGCGCCGCCGCGCCCGTCAGCGTCCGGAGCGGCCCTGGCAGTGCGGGATCGGCAGCGGCCTGCCGTTTCCGGTCGGCGCCGGCACGCCGGCCGCCAGCCCGGCCGCGAGCAGCCGCGTCTGCTGGTCGTCGGTGTCTTCGCAGAGCATGAGCCGATCCTTGACCAGGTCGTCGATCGCCTTGTTCACCGCCGCGCGGTACATCCCGAACGACGGATAGCGCTCTCCGACCGACGGCCGCGGATCGCCGGTCGCAGCGCGGTCGGCAGCGGTCTTCGCGAACGGGATGTACTGGCCTGACGATTCGCAGCCGTCGTTGGCCTGCGGACCCGAGCGCAGCGCCCAGCCGGTGTAGGTCGCGAGCGGCACCGTGACATCGGGCAGCCGCACGCCGGCGATGTCGTTGCCGTCGCTGTCGGTCTTCGGCACGAAGCTCGGATAGATCGGACCGTTGAGCGGGTTGTCCTCGTACGGCGGCGTGATCACCGGCGGATTGATCGTCGCGATCCCGGTCGCGTAGAAGTTCGGGCCGTAGTCGAACAGATAGCGCGTCGTCTTCAGCCCGGTGTAGGTCACTCCGGGAATGTTCGGGAAACCCACCGCCGACTGCGGCAACGGATTGGCGAAGGTCCCGTCGTCCAGGCGCGGCACGCGGCTCGCCGGCGGCGCGACCCCGTTGCTCCAGTCGTCGAGCGCGACGAAGAGCGCGCGCTGGATCGGCGCCGAGTTGAGCGGGTTCTGGAGCTGCTGGCAGTTGCCCTTGCTCGCCGCGTTGCCAACGCCGTGCTGGTGGCTCGAGATGAAGTAGTTGCGCGCGAACGGCGACTCGGGCAGGTCGGACTTGCCGTCCGGGGTCGTGTGCAGCAGCGACGCAGTCTTGACCCAGTACTCGTTGGCCGAATAGATCTCGACCGCGAGCGGGCACGTGTTGTTCATCTCGCACTTGGCGTAGCGGCTGTCGACCTTGCCGGTGATCGGGTCGGTCGCGAGCACGTTGGCGAACGGGAACCGGTTCTCGATGAACAGGTGGTCCTGGCGGTTGCGCTCGGTGCGGCCGGGCTGCGAGAAGCGGTAGTTGAGGTTGATGCCCGAGCCGGCGGCGATCCACTGCATCATGCCGTCGAAGACCTTCTTGTTGTCTTCGGCCTGGTTGAAGCCGAGCTTGGTGAAGTCGTTGAGGAAGCGTCCCGGCTGCGACACGACCTCCGTGTAGATGCGCTCGATGTCGCGCGCGAGCGGATTCTTGTTGCCGAAGTCGTCCATGCGCGCCGAGCGCAACCACGAGTTCCAGTCGCGGACGGCGGCGAAGCCGAGGCCGTTGACGGTCGGATTCTTCGCCGTGTACGAGAACTCGTAGATGTCGTTGTTGACGAAGTTGCCGCTCGCCAGCTTGATCGCCGTTCCGTTCGCGTCGGTGTAGTCCCAGCCGCTGTCGGGGATCTGCACCGGCACGTCGTCGAGATGGACGCGGTGGGTGAGCTTCGCCTTCGTCTTGTCGAGCGATGCCGCCGGATAGTTGAGCGTGTACGTCGCGGCGCCGGTGACGATGTACTCGAACGCCGGCCCGGTGATCGTGCTGCCGTCCTTGTTGACCGCGACCGGCAGCGTGATCGTCGTGTTGAAGTTCGGCGGCCCGCTGTTCGCCGTCCCGGCGGACTTGTCCCAGCCGCTCCAGACCATCGTGTAGCCGCGCGGCATGAGGAACGCGTTGGCGAGCACCGTCGGGTCGGTGATCGAGCCCGGGTCGTTGCCGCCGGGGACGCGACCGAAGGTGTTCCAGGTCTTGCCGCCGCGATTCGGCGGCTCGTACATCACCTTGTGCGCGCCTCGGCGCAGGTCGATCGGCTTCAGGATGTAGAAGTCGAATGCGTACTCGACCATGCCACGGCTGTTGCGCGGCGCGAGCTCGATGTCGACGATCGATGCGTTCTTCGGGTCGAGCGGGTCGACCTCGCCGTACGCCTTGCCAGCGAGCTTCTCGTACTGCCCGACTCCCATCCACGAGTAGCCGCCGAAGGTCGGCGATTCCGTCGTCGTGATGTCGATCTTGGTGATGCGTGCCTCTGCGGTGCCGAGGCAGCCAAGCGCGCCGGCGACGGCGAGCGCGAGCGGCGCGACGCGAAAGCGCGCGCTGGCGTCGGCATGGAGCGAACGCTGTTTGCGACCGGGTGCGAAAGTCATGGTGTCTCCTCTCTCTTTCTCTCTGTTGTTCGGCCGTGAGCGCGCGGCCGGGTGGAAAAAACGGATGCGTCTAGCTGTCGCGCCTCGTCAATGCGGCGAGGTCCCACTCGCCGGTCGCTTCGTCGTGGCGCAGCACGTAAAGCTGCTCGTCGTCGGCGTCGATGCGAAACCAGCGCCGGCGCGGCGCGAACCAGCGATCGACGATGGCGCGCACGCCGACGCGGCGCGAGCCGAACCAGACGACGAGCGGCTCGGCGTCGCCGCCGAAGCCGGGACTGCACTCGACGCGAAGCGTCATGTCGTCGCCAGCGTCAGCTCGGTGGGTACGAGAGCTTCGGGTACCAGTCGGTGCCGCGGCCGGCGGGCGTCAGGTCGAGCAAGTTCCAGAGCGGCGTCGGGTCGGGAGCGCCGCGCGGGTCCTGGCCCGGATCGCTGGTGTCGCCGAGCTCGTCGCCCCAGAAGTGCAGCACCTTGCCGTCCTGCTTCACCCAGACGTCGAGCGCTCCCCACTCGCTGCCGTCGGGCGCGAGGCCGCGGTAGTCGCGCGCGAAGTCGTCGCCGACCGTCGCGTAGAACTTGAGGTTGCGCCATCCGCGCTCGCGCGCGAACGCGAGCTGCCGCTCGACCGGCGAGCGGCCGACGACCGCGAACGCGACGCGCTGCGTCAAGTCGACGCTCGGGGTGTCGAGCGCGCCGACGAAAGCCGTGCACATCGGGCAGGGACGCTCGCGCTGGGGGCCGTACATCCAGAAGTACGTGATCAACGTGTCGTGCTTGCCGAACAGGTCGGCGAGGCCGATGGTCTTGCCGGCCTCGTCGCGAAAGCGGTAGTCGCGCGCTTCGCCGCCGGGCGGCAGCGCGCGCCGCTGCGCCGCGACGCGCTCGATGTGGCGGCGCAGCTCGATCTCCTCGGCGAGCAGCGCGGCGCGCGCGCGCCGGTACTCGGCGCTGTCGTTCGGGTACGGCTTGCTCGCTGCAGCGGCAAGCTCCGCTGCGGGCTTGAGCTCGCTCATCGGCGCTCCCTTCCACGGCTCGGAAGCGCGGGTTCTAGCACCGCGTCGCTGACGCGAACGGCAAAGTCCACGCCGCCGCAATGGCGCATCGGCGATGCCGGCGCACGAGTCGCGGGGTTGCGCTAGCGACGCAGCCGCGCACTCTCGCGCGCGAGGTAGAACCACTCCTGCCCGGTCTCCGCAGCCGGGTTGGGAAAGACGATCCTGCCGGCGAACGGCGCGACGACAGGCGTGCCGTCGGCGCGCGTGCCGATGCGCTCGCCGGCGGCGACCGGATCGAAGCTCGACCAAGGCTTCGCGAACGCGTCGTCGGCCGCCGTCTTGTCGATGACCTCGACGAGGCTGAGCGACTCCATCGCGCTCGCCGGCGCCGGGTCGGCAGCGCCGCTGATGCCGAGATGCGCGAGCGTGTTGACGATCGCGCGGTGCGCGACCTCGGGCGCTTCGGGGTCGTCGTGGCGTCCGCATTCGAGCGTCACCGCGCAGCCGCCGACCGAGCGCATGTACTCGGTCGTGCCGATGCCGTACGCCGGATCGACGTCGAGCTTGGCCTCGGGCATCGACGCCGCGAGCGCGCGCCGCCGCTCGCTGCCGGCGGCGTAGGTCGTGAGCCACCCGTCGACAGCGCGGTCGACGCCGAGGCGAAGCGCGAGCGCCTCCTCGCGCGCGGCCTGGGCGAACGGCTCGATTGCGCTGTCGTTGTCGAGCGGACCGATGAAGACGAATGGCACCCCCGGCGACTTGAACGAGTGCAGGTCGAGCAGCACGTCGTGCGCGGCGAGCAGCGGGCAGAGCCAGTTGGCGACGTGGTCCTCGTGTTCGCGCGGCGTCGGCGTCGGCTGCAGCTTTCGGTTGAGGTTACGGTCGCCGGTGCGGCGCTTGTTCTCGTAGGCGAGCGCGTTCGTGACCGGCACCAGCGTCAGCCGGCCCGCCGCGACCGCGATCTCGCCGCGGTCGAGCTCGCCGGCCAGGCGCTCGATCGCGCGGGTTCCGCAGGTCTCGTCGCCGTGCACCGCGCCGAGGACGATGAGGCGCGGGCCCGGGCTCGCGCTGCTGTAGGTGATCGACTTGAACGGTCGCATGGCCGCGACTCTAGCGGGGTGCGGGTATGGCGATTGCACGCTGCAGGCCTCACCACCGGAGTTGCCGCCATGAGCGAAGACGCGACCTCCCGCAGCGACGCCGACCGCGCCGGCGACGTCCGCGGCCCGGCGACGCACGACGAAGCGGGCAGCGGCCCGACCGCCGACGCCGCCAACGCCCGCATCGACGACGGCCGCTGGGCCGAGCGCGGCGTCGTGCCGCGCACCGACAACAGGACGGTGTGGGTGCTGGTCGCCGACGAGGCGCTCGCCCGCATCCTGCGCTGGCCCGACGACGGCGACGTGCTCGAGGACGTCGAGGCGATCGCCGATCCTGCGGCGCACGTCAAGGAAGGCGAATTCGATCGCGATTCGGCGGGGCGACGCGCGGCCGGCGGGCGGGCGACGGCGAGCATCACCGCGTCGGCGGGCGAGGAGGAGCGGCATCTCGAGGCGCAGTCGTTCGCGCGCCGCGTCGCCGCTCACCTCGCCGACGCGCTGCGGCAGAAGCGATTCGACGAACTGCGCATCGTCGCTGCGCCGCGCTTTCTCGGCCATCTGCGAAAGGAGCTCGCCGCCAACGTCCGCGCCACCGTGAGCGACGAACTGAGCAAGGACCTCATCCACGAGGGCAACGCGACGCTGAGCAAGCGGCTGTTCGGCCGCGGCGGCGGCAACGGCGACAACGCGCGCCGCTGATCTCTCGCGCATCGCCGCCTGCGACGTATCCTCGCCCGCATGCTGCGTCAGCTCGCGACCACGATCGCCGTCGAGACGCGCGGCCGCGGCCTGGTCGAGATCACGCGCACGGTCGAGTCGTGGCTGGCGTCGAGCGGCATCGCGACCGGACTCCTCACCCTCTTCATCCGCCACACGTCGGCGAGCCTCGTCATCCAGGAGAACGCCGCCGCCGACGTGCGCGGCGACCTCGACCGCTTCATGGCGCGGCTCGTGCCGGACGGCGACGCGATCTTTCGCCACCGCGACGAAGGCGACGATGACATGCCGGCGCACGTCCGCGCGGCGCTGACGGCGACGCAGCTCGCGATTCCGGTCGCAGAAGGCCGGCTCGTCCTCGGCACCTGGCAGGGCGTCCACGTCTGGGAGCACCGCACGCGGCCGCACCGCCGCGAGATCGCGCTCCATCTGCTCGGCGAGTGAGCGGCGGCGCGCCGGCGCTACGGACAGTGGACGACCGCGCCGACGACGCTGCACGCGCCGTGCGGTCCGAAGAGCGTCGGTCCGAGGCGCTGCAGCCGCGTCCCCTCGCTCGTCCAGCAACCGCCGGTGTCGCACGTCGTGATTGCGACCGGCGGCTGCACCGGAGGAACGCGCGCCGGCAGCGTCGTTGGCCCCGTCGGTGATGGCGCAGGCGGCGACACGCGCGCGCCGGCGACCGGCGGCACCGCGACCGGAGGCTCGGCGAGGCGACCCGCACGCGGCGGATCCTCGCGCGCCGCGAGGCACCGGCGAGCGACGTCGCGCCGCGCAGCCGCGAGTCGCGGATCGACCGCCGGCACGGCACGCGCGCCCGCTCCGCTCGCGCCCGCACGCGCGACGCTCCGCACGCCTTGCCCGAGCGGCGCCGATGCGCTCTCTTCGACCGTCTGCAGCGCCGCCAGCGCGCGCTCGCATTCGGGAGCGTGCAGCGGATCGCCGCTCGCGGCCGCCGCGACGGCACGCTCGCCGACGACGAGCGCGATGACGAGAACGTGAACGAGGCGGCGCAACCGATGGTCCACGGCAACGCTCGTGCGCGTCAGTCGGCGTCGCCGCGCGCTTTCGCGGCGTTCGCGTCCGCCTTGCCGGCGTCGAACTCGACGCGGCGGCGCGCGATCTCGTCGGGCGAAAGACGATCGACGTTGCAGTAGTCGAGCTTCCAGTCGGCGTTGCCGCTCCAGCGCAGCGGCGACTGCACCGTCGTGCGCGGCGCCGGCGCCGCTTCGAGCAGCGCGAGCGCGAGCTCGAGCGTCGCTTCGTGCGACGCGCGGTCGTTGGGCCGGCCGGCGGCGTTGCCGAGCGGGAAGTCGGAGAAGACGAAGCGCGGCACCCCGACGTGCTCGACGATGTCCTTGGCACAGCCGAGGACGACGCTCGCGATCCCGCTCGCCTCGAGCCGGCGCGCGATCAGCGCCATCGTCTGGTGGCAGACCGGGCAGTTGGCGACGAGGATCG
>Ga0105238_10004524_pt1 | contig 13773 bp, 15 predicted proteins | sample KBSC34metaG_FD_81526 | JGI IMG/M metagenome (GOLD analysis project Ga0105238, IMG submission 81526) | Corn rhizosphere microbial communities from Kellogg Biological Station, Michigan, USA - KBS C3-4 metaG | ecosystem: Host-associated > Plants > Roots > Rhizosphere > Soil | place: Michigan, USA... | reverse complement strand
CGATCTGCATGCGGCGCAGATCAGTGGGTTGATGTCGCGAATCTAATCCGGCGACCGATCGCGACCCCGCGCAGTGCGTGCTCGACAGGCAGGTTGTCGATCTCAAGTCGCCCATCATCGCAATAGCGCGTAGTGCCACCCAACCGTTCCGCGCGTAAAGAATCGCACAGCTCGTATCGGATTTGCGGGAGAACAACGCGAGCGCTTCACTCAGCCAAGTACGAAGCTGATCGAGTAACGGCTTGGCGTGCGCCTGGCGATAGGCTCGGCGCTCATTGGGCGGCCTTCGATGGATAACCTCTTCGCTCTCATACAGTGCGCCGATTCGCTCGAGTGCTTCGGCGTCGAAAGCGTTCGGTCGAGTTGCGTGCAGCTCGTATATCTGTCGCCTCGCATGAGCCCAACATGCTGCTTCGACTATGCGCTCGATTTCATTCCGGCGGTGCGTGCGCGTCTCACGCGGCAGATGCTCGGGCAACGGCTTGCGCTGCGGCACTTCCGACGCGTTGCGCGCCGTCTCCGGGATCTCGATGTGCGCGGCGCCTTCGTCGGACTGCAGACCCTCAAGGGGTAGCTCGAGTTGCTCGATCTGAAGGTCCAGCTTCTCCGATTTGCGGCTGAGCTGCAAGCGTCACAGCTTAGCAATGAGCAGCTTCAGGTGCTCGACCTCGGCCGCCCGCCAAGCCAGCGCTGCTTCTTGCGAATCCACCCTCTCTTGTAGTTTGACCACCTGAGCCTCGCGCTCGCGGCGCGTCGCTGCCTGCTCGAGCAGCATGGCCTTGAGCGTTTCAACGACGGCGTTTACAACGCCGAGGTCGGTCGCGCCGTTCGCACGGGCTGCCGCCGGTCTATGCCTTCGAGAAGCATCGACGGTTGTGCCGGACTCAAGCAAATGACGCCGTTGTCGGCTTGCGGCCATACGAAGCGCCCCTTTTCAAAGGCCTTCATTAACAAGCACATGCCGTCACCGCTCCACCGCAACAGCTTGAGCTAGTCGCCTCGCCTGCCGCGAAACACGAACACGTGACCCCAGCTTCCTCCTTTTTACCTGTTTACCCAAGGCATGGAGAGGTCGATGTCAGAAACCAGCTTTCCACCGCCGAAACTCATGTTCTCCAAGGGAACGGCATAAATAATCAGAGTGACATCGTCCTGGCTGACACCAACCTTTTCTACTGCGTATCGGGTGACCAACTCCGCGAGCTTGCGTTTCTGCTCCACCGTCCTGCTCGTACCGGCCGTCACCGTTACGATCATGCGCTTGTCGGATCTGTTCATGTCAGGAAAGGTCGGATGGATGAAGAATTCATCGTCCTTGTGCTCACTGATGACGACGAAACGGTCATCCATAGGCGTATCCATGGCTTCATGGAGAGCGAGATTTAAGGCATCCGCCAGTGCTCGCTTCTCTTCGCTGGAGAACTTTTGGGCCGGAATGTGGGCGTGAAATATTGGCATGAGTGTTTCCTCGGTGATGTTGTTCAGGTTAAATGAAGCGCTGAAGTGCGTTTCGATGTGTGCGCTGCCTCAGCGGCCTCGGCAACCCTAGCTTTTATATCCCGGAGGAACCGAGAAAATCTCCGCCTCCGGTGGGGGCAGGTCAGCAGCGCCGTTCGCGTAGAGTGCCTGTGCCCCGGCCACCGTGTTAAGAGACTCGCGAAGCAACTTGATTTTGCCGCCCTCGGCAACGAGGTATCCCGTGAACAAGTGATGGATGAGACGCCCGGTCGACGCCGCGCGCGCTTCCGCCAGATATTCTGCGTACACCTTATCCTTCGTGTCGATCAGCACCGTGGTATTCTCGGGTTTGAAGCAGAAGCCGGGATAAAGGTCGCCGCCGACAAAATCATAGAGCTTCGCGATGGCTTCGCGCCCCTGATGGCGGGTCGGGATACCGAGCGAATGGAGGAATGGGAGTTCCAGCACGCCGTCCTCGGCGAACAACTCGGCACATTTCTTGCCGTCGGGGACAACGGCAAGAAGGTCTAACAGCAATGTTTTTGCATCAGTCACGGTCAGTTGTCCTCATGAAAAATTGGCGGACGCCACTAGGGGGCCCAGTACGATCAGTTCGGAAAGCTGTCGCCGAACATCGGAAGCCCACTTTTCGAGCCGTCGCGCGTGGCCTCGTCCTGGATGACGTCCCAGTGTTCGGCGAGCTGGCCATTTTCAATACGAACTATGTCGGCCACGATCCAGTTTACCGGGGCGCCGAATCCTGAGAAGCGGCCATGAAGCATGACGTAATCCCCTGAGGCCACGGCCAGCGCATTTTCGTAGCGAAGCTCGGCGGGCGCTGCCTTGACGAGCTCAAACAGGCCTTCGCGACCCGGCGCGATATAGGCACTGTGCTGGATATAGTCGGGCGACCAGAAGCGCTCGGCCGCGGCATAGTCTCGCTTGTTGAACAGCGTATCAAACGCTTCCAGTACGAAATTCCTGTTTTTCTCTTCGGTGCTCATGGTGTTTGTCCTTCTCTTCGTAATCTGTTGGGTTGAGGGAGGGTATGAGGATTAAATTTCGCCATCACCCACGGCGATGAAATCAACTTCTGTGCCAGGCACGCTACGCGCCTTTCGCAACCGCCTCGGCTTGGGGGCAAGCGACTGCATTCGGGAGGCGCACCACGATCAGTTCGGAAAGCTGTCGCCGAACATCGGAAGCCCGCTCTTCGACCCGTCGCGCGTGGCCTCGTCCTGGATCACATCCCAGTGTTCAGCGATCTGGCCATTTTCAATACGAACTATGTCGACCGCGATCCGATTTACCGGGGCGCCGAACCCTGAGAAGCGGCCATGAAGCATGACGTAATCCCCTGAGGCCACGGCCAGCGCATTTTCGTAGCGAAACTCGGCGGGCGCTGCCTTGACGAGCTCAAACAGGCCTTCGCGGCCGGGCGCGATATAGGCACTGTGCTGGATATAGTCTGGCGACCAGAAGCGTTCGGCCGCGGCGTAGTCTCGCTTGTTGAACAGCGTATCAACCGCTTCCAGCACGAAATTCCTGTTGTTCTCTTCGGTGCTCATTGTTTGTCCTACTCTTCGTTATCTGCTGGGTTGAAGGGAGGGTCTGCGGATCAATGTTCGCCATCACCCAGGGCGATGATGTCAACTTCTGCGCCAGGCACGACACGCGCGCCCCTTGCAACCGCCTTGTTTGGCGGGCTATCGCAGACAATCGATACCAACAACTACGAACGGCGGATACGTTCAGTGCGTCTGACATGACAATTCCTTTCGCGATCTTGCTGCTATGTGGAAGCGCACCGTCTAGCACACGAGACACAGTGTATCCCACACAGTCACACACAGCAAGCAGATTTGAATCATGCCGGCCGTATGGCCCCGGGGTTACCGTAGGGAGGCGAGCCACCAACGCCCTAGAGACGCTGCCGCATTGAATCCATCGCGCCGCTCAGGCGGGGAAGTTGAGCCTATCAAACTTGGCCTCCACCTCATCCCACACCATGTCGCCAAAAGTACGCCCCGAAGAATCTTGATTCTGCAATCGCGCACCAGAAAACATCCCCCGCTCGAACACCTTGCTCTCAAGCGCGGCTAGTGAAGCCGCGTATGGAGCGTCGCATGTCCGGGCATGCCGGAAAGCGGCCGCGGGCCGCCGGAAGCTTGTGATCGGCTTGGCAAAGTGAATGTGTGCGTGGTACAGTAACACACATTGAAAATACAGGCTCATGCCGCTCATAACCGCTCTAATTCAATATTAGTCGGCACAGAGAATGTGGTGAGCACATTAAGTAGGATAACGTCGTGTCCACATCCACTCGTTTCGCCGTTGCGATCCATATTCTGACCAGTATTACTTTGCTTCGCGGTCGAGCGGTACGATCCGAAGACATCGCCAGTAGTGTCAATACTAATCCTACGGTGGTCCGCCGCATCCTCGGTACGCTTGCCGATGCTGGCCTGACTCAAGCCCAATTGGGGCTGGGCGGAGGGGCCCTGCTAGCCAAGCCAGCTGACCAAATTACACTGCTGGATATCTATCGTGCTGTCGAAGAGCCACCATACTTTGCTCTTCACCGCTCTCCGCCCAATCAGGCCTGCTATATCGGTCACAACATCACCCCCGTGCTGGAGAGCGAATTCAATCGACTTACCGGAATATTGGAAAGCGCGATGGCGGAAACCACTATGGCTGATATCGTTCGCAAAGTCGAAAACAACGCTGGTACGCCATTCGATCCCAGTAACCCGAACATCCTAGTTGACGCCAACTAGGCTCTTGTGCTTTTTCCATCACACGGACGGTCAAGAGGGTTTTTGGCTAATTGTGTATCTGAGCTACGCCCTTCGATAGGGCCAACCAGCTTCTAGCAAAGTTCTTTAAACCAGTTCCTGGAACGCGGCAGGAGCATCCACTGTTGCCCGATATTTCGCGGCGAACTCTGCCGGCAAACGGAAATTCAGTGCGCTTGCTCGCTGTAGTCCACGCGCCATCCTGCGATGACCGCGCGAACATGCGTGAGACTCTTGAGCCAACGGTCGTTGAGGCATTCATCGAGGAACTTGCCGTTGAACGACTCGATGTAGCGGCATGAACATGCTAAGCGTAAATTCCTATCATAAGAATTTTCGTAATTAGGGTTGCCCTGTTCATTACCAGCTGGCGTCGTAACGTCCGGTTTTTTCTTGCGCTAATCTGAGCGGCCCTCTGCAGTCCGGACGAATCGCAATAGCTATCCTCGAACGCACCGCCCACCCACGCTTCCCCGAGGTTCTGGCACCACGGGAGCTACAAGCCTGTTACACACCGCTCCCCGACGAACTCGAATGGTCGCCAGTCAAGACGCGGCGAGCGATCTCGATTGGGCGTGCTGGTGCCGCTGAAGGTGTTTCAGCAGTTGCACTACTTCGGATACATCGCCTGCGATCAGCGCACCTTGGACGGCAGGCACCCGAAGCGATCGCGAAAGCGCTCGGCAAAGCGCGCACGGGATTTGTATCCACAGGCTTCGGCGATATGCGGCACGCTCCAGCCGGTGGTTTGCATCAGCATCATGGCGTGATGCATGCGCACGTCGATCAGTAACTCTTCGAAGCGCATGTTTTCACCCGCAAGACGCCGTCTGAGCGTGGCCTCGCTCATTGCGAGTTCTCGGCTCGCTGCATGAGCGGTCCAGTGATGCGAGGGTGTTTCGCCGATCAGGCTCCTCAAGCGGTCCGCGGTAGTCGGTTGTTGTGTAGCGACGGCAAATCCATATCCGCGTTCTGCAAGCGCGATCAGCAGGTCCAGCAAACGATGCTGGAGTCGGCCATCGCTGATACGGGGGTCTTCTATGCCGCTCAGACAGTACGCCAGTGTTGACGCCAGCTCATCATCGAGCGGTACCTGTCGGGCAGATTCGGTATCGGAAATGAACGGCCGCGCCGGCAAATGCTGGCGACGAAATTCGGCCAGTATTCCGGCCGAGAACGTCAGGAAGATCGAGCGGAAGCGCGGTTCATCCACGCCCGGCGTCTTCAGTAGATCCATGCAGGCATGCGAATCGACCAAGATCAGGGACGTCGGCGCGTCGGCCGTCAACTGTTGCGTGCCGCCGTAGAGCGTCAATGCGCCCGAGACGACGAGCAGCAGGGTCGCGTCGAAGAAACGGAAGCGCCGGGTAACCTGAGGCTGTCGCAGACATGGCCGGGCCAGGCTGCACCCTTCGCGCTTGATGGCCGGTGTGCCTGACGGCAGGCGCATACCGTCTGCACTTCCGGTATGGCGGAGCGAAGACGCGAGGTCAGGTGCAGGCGGTGGCCAGGCCATGATCGATTCCGGCGTTCGCGCTCAGGCGGGCAGAACCTTGGGGTTCAGGCTGTACAGCCCGGTCAGGCTAGCCTTGGCCAATACCGGTGCAGTATCGAGCGCCGCACGCACGTTGGTGCCGGTCAGCGGACCGGAGATTTCGAGTTGCGGTGTGGCGAGCGCGTACACGGTGAACACATAGTGGTGAACCAGGGTGTCGTTCCACGGCGGGCACGGGCCATCGTAGCCGTAGTAGTCGCCTTTCATCTGCTCGTCGCTCGCAAACCAACCGGTGTAGTCGTTGATGCCATGACGCGAGCCCTCGGGTGCTGCCGGGCCGGACTTGCCGCGCGGCGTCACGCCATCGGCATGCGTGGCGGCTGCGATTCCGGTCGTACCGGGCGGGATGTCGAGCAGCAGCCAATGGTAAAACTCGACACGCGGCAGCGAGGCCGGCACTTCGCGACCTTCCTGGTTGACGTCGTCACCGCGGCTCGGTACATCGGGATCATGGCAGATCACGACGAACGACCGCGTGCCTTCCGGCACGTCGCTCCAGGCCAAATGCGGATTCCGGTTGGACGAAAGACTGACGTGCGTGACCGCATCGGGAACGGCGAAAGCAAATTCCGCGGGGATGTGTTCGCCGTCTTTGAAGCTTTGGCTCGTGAGTTGCATCGTAAGTGTCGTCCTGCGCGTTGATAAGGATTGAAGCGGCTGTCGGTACGTCACCGCTCCAGCCGTGTTGTGCATTCTAGGAGCGCAGGAACAGGCAATGTTTCCAATTCCGATCAGAAATTTGATATATCCGATCAATTGGATTGTATGTGGTTGTTTTATGGTTTCGACTCGATAGAGTGCCACGATTCATGGAGTGCCTGTCGGGTCTCGTCCTGTAGACGGTGACCGGCGGACTTCCGGTGCTTTTTCTCAATCGGGCAGCGATGGTCGTTTTGAAGCTGGATCCTCTTTCCCTGAAGTGTTCGTGCGAGTCGTCGAGGACGACACCATCGCGAGTGCGGCTGCGCGCGAACATGTCGCGGCCGCGGTAGTCAGCCGTCGGCTCAGCGAGCTCGAGGATGCGCTCGGCACGCAGTTGCTGGTGCGAACCAATAAAGGTTTCGCACCGTCCGCGGGCCGGTCCCAATCTCGTGGCCATGGCGCGCGATGTACTCGACCATCTGAACAACATCGCGACGCGGATGCGGGAGTTTTCGCACGGGCGGCGTGGACTGGTACGACTTCTCGTCAATATCTCGGTGGTACCGAACTTCATGCCAGCGCTGATCCGGTCGTTTGTCGAGCGAAACCCACGCGGCCATCCGATAGAGGCGATCCCTTGTTGTGGCGCGATCGGCCTACGCCGGAAAACGGCTGTGCCGAAATCTGGGAGCTCCGCCAAGCCGCGGCCTTGCTGGGCGGTTACGAATTTGGAGGCCGTCCGAATCGCGCACGGACCATACGCGGCGGGTGCGCAATCGCGAACCTGTCGGCGCCATGTGGCGCCAAGATAGCCTGGCGTCAGCGTGCGGCCTTTTCGGGCAACCCGCCCCACTCAGACAGGCGTGCGGCGTCGCTCAGTGATTCGTTCGGTCATTCTTTCGGCCCAGTGCGCCCGAGACAACGGAACGGGATTCAGCGGCGTTCTTTCGATGATCGCGATGCAAGGTGTCTGCGAGCACCGCCTCGATTGTCGTGGCGGCAAGTGTCTTTCGAACACCACTGTCGATCGAATCGTAGACATGGCTCAGCACCGGTCCGATGCCTCTCCCGATGGGGCATGCCTGGCTGGGCTTCGAAGGGTGCAGCGCAAAGCGCGCACCCTCTTCAACTGCGTCAAAGACGTCAAGCAAGGTGATTGCGTCCGCACTCCTCGCCAGACGCCACCCTGCATTGACGCCGCGATAACTCTCGACAAGGCGGCCTTTCGCAAGCAACCCGAGCGTACGACGAATCACCACCGGGTTGGTGTTGACGCTCGCAGCGATCCGATCGGACGTGACCGGATCAGGATTATCCCGCGTGGCGAGCGCTATCCACGCCAGGATGTGGGTTGCCACGGTCAATCGACTGTTGGCGCTCATGGAAAGCCTGTGTTCGCTGATCTGGTTGTAACCATATTCATTACAGCATGGGCTGTCAACCTGACATGCTCGAACAAGACGGTGATGTCGCGCACGCGTAGTTTTTCGTACGACGACTTATTTCAGGCCGCACCCAGGACCCCTTGACGTGCGGAAACCACCCCGCTCATGCCGTTCACCTCTCATTGATGTCGACCGTTCGCGGCAAGAGACTTGCGTTGAGGGCCCGGATGATTTATGTTGTAACACATGTTGTTACATCTAAAGACGCTGTAATCACGCATGCGTGCGTTTCGTTCCATAGTCAATGGAATCCGAGCCGCCGCTCCTCTCACGTTCAATACCGAAACTGGAAGCCCGCAGATGCCTTCACTCTTCGATCCTATCCAAATTGGCGCGTTAAAGCTGTCGAACCGCATTGTCATGGCACCGCTCACGCGCATGCGCGCGTTCGCCGAGCGCAGTCCAGGAGAGCTCAACGCGCGACACTACGCGCTGCGTGCGAGCGCGGGACTCGTCATTACTGAGGCGACTTCGGTCACGCCCCAAGGCGTTGGCTATCCCAACACGCCAGGCATCTGGACCGAGAAGCAGATTGCCGGCTGGAAGGAAGTGACATCAGCAGTGCACGACGCGGGGGGCCTGATCGTCTCCCAGTTGTGGCACGTCGGGCGAGTTTCCGACCCGATCTACCATGGCGGCAAACTTCCGGTCGCGCCCAGTGCCATTGCGCCGGAAGGCCATGTGACGCGCGTGCGACCTCAGCGCCCGTACACCGTACCGCGTGCGCTGGAGACCGAAGAAATCCCCGGCATTGTCGAGGATTTCCGGGTCGGCGCCGCGAACGCACAACGCGCTGGTTTTGATGGCGTCGAGCTACACGCGGCAAATGGCTACCTGTTCGACCAGTTTCTGCACGACGGATCGAACCAGAGGACCGACCGTTACGGCGGTTCGCTCGAGAATCGTGCACGCTTCCTGCTGCAGGCAGTCGACGCGTTGCTTACGGTTTGGGAGCCGGGCCGCATCGGCGTTCATCTGAACCTGATGTCGAGCTCATACTCGATGCGCGATTCGAATCCGCGCGCACTATTCACGTATGTCGCCGAGCAACTCGACCTGCGCAACATCGCTTTCATTTTTGCGCGCGAGGCGCTGGATCGCGGCGACGATCGCATCGGCCGTGACGTGCGACGTGTCTTCAAAGGGGCCTACATCCTCAATGAAGGGCTGACGAAGGAGAGTGCCGAACTGGCCATCGAACGCGGCGAAGCGGATGCGGCGGCGTTTGGGCGTCCGTTTATCGCCAACCCGGATCTGGTGGAGCGCCTTCGACGCGATGCACCGCTTAACGCAGTCAATCCGGAAACCATCTACGCGGACGACGAAACCGGCTACAACGATTACCCGTTGCTCGATCACGCAGTCTGAAGCTGGCGCCCGGCCGAGCGGCATAGTACTCCGACTCGCTTCGTCGGTCTCAGCGAGTCCCGCTTCGTAGCGTTCAGGATTTCAACACCCCGAAGATCTCACAGCAGGCCAGCACGAACACCGTGAAGTGCGACAGGAACGCGGCCCGAGCAAACTGGCCGACCAGCAGGAAATCCAGTGCGCCGAGGCCGAAGACGATGGCCAGCGTCCTGGCCGACATCGGCTCGCCGGCGCCGTGGCCATGGCCTTTCGGCGCGGCCACCGCAGGTGGCGGTGTCTGAGGCTTCGGTGCGGCGGCGGCCGGCTGTTTGATCAGCGGCGGCGGCCAGGTAATGTTGCCTTCCTTGATGACCGTGAGGTCGCGAATCGCATCGTCGTCGAAGTCGACGTTGATCGTGCCGTCTTTGGTCTTGCACAACTCCTCGACCACGCGCGGCACGTTGGGTGCATACAGCGTGGACGACTGCCGCGCGAGACGCGAGGCGGAATCCGTGTAGCCGACGATGGTCACGCCGTGGCGCACCACCGCCTCGCCGGGCACGGTCAGCTCGCAGTTACGCCCTGCTCCGCTGCCATGTCCACGATCACGCTGCCCGGCTTCATCGACTGCACCATTTCGGCCGTGATGAGCTTCGGCGCCAGCTTGCCGGGAATCAGCGCGGTCGTGATGATGATGTCCGCGTCTTTGGCCTGCTGCCGTACATCGCGCGCTGCGTCTGCTGGAAGCCTTCGCTCATGACCCTGGCGTAGCCGCCGCCCAAGCCTTCCTCGTCGTGGTTCACCTTGACGAATTCGCCGCCGAGGGACTTGACCTGATCGGCCACCTCGGCGCGCGTGTCGTTGGCGCGCACGATCGCGCCGAGACTGGCCGCGGTGCCGATGGCCGCCAGGCCCGCGACACCGGCACCGGCGATGAAGACCTTGGCAGGCGGGACCTTGCCGGCGGCGGTGACCTGACCGTTCAGGACCAGTAGCCTGATAGCCGACCTAGAAAGCCTCCAGCGCGGCGACCTTGGCCGGGTCTTTCAGGGCGGTCGAAGTCGCGACCCGTACAGTGAGGGCCGGGAATCTGCGTGTCGTGGTCGGTCAACAGAATGCGGCCCGCACTGGATGCGCCTGCCGTTGCCCGAGCGCTCCGAGCAAGCGGCTTACCTGATGCAGTTTTTTATCGAAGTCTCTATCTGTGGCCCAGGAACTTCACAAATCCTGCTCTGCTATCTCAAACAGATCTGCCCCTGTTCAGGATTCAGAACTTATGGCGGACACCAATGACAGCGGAGACCTGCGTGTCCGTGGTCGACGGAGCACCAACTCCATCGATCCACGCGTGGAGATGCTTCGACGTCGTCTGGTAGATCCCGTTCAGGTAGACATCCGTGCGTTTGGAGAGGAAATACTGTACGCCAGCGCTGGTCTGCCAGTAGTTGCCTGAGCCCGAACCCTGCGTTGCGTGTGTATACGTTTCACCCGCCGCAGCGAACAAAGCCGGCGTGATCGCATAGCGGAAGCTGCCTTCGACATTCTCGAAGCGTACTGAGCCCTTTCCTCCGCCGCCGCCCGTGACACCTGAAAAGAGCGAACCGGTAGTCGGATTCTGGAAAAGCGAGCCAGTGTAAAGCAGACCAAACGTCGCCGAACCGATCGCATACGTGCCGCCGGCGCCCCACTGCTGGACAGTCGCGGCGGTAGCCATAAACGGCATCGCGATGAGATTGTAGAAATTGTCGGACGGAATCGCGCCGACCGTATCCTTGTTGAACGCAGGATTGCTGAGGCGCACGTAGGCCACACCCAGCGTAAGGGGACCGTTCGAGTAGCTGGCACCGACGCTGTATGCCCTGTCGACTGCGAAGCTTGTCGAGTTCGAGAACGCGTACATCACATCCGCCTGGAAACCCGCATAGTTCAGCGTCGTGTACTTCACCGCGTTGTCGGTGCGGTACGTATTATTGATGTTATCGTTGTCCAGCGGGTGCGTCGCGTATGCCGTAAGAATAGTACTGCCACCAATCTGCAACGGCGCGACAAAATCCTGCAGGGAGTTGTACTGGCGCCCAAACGTAAGCGTGCCGTACTGGCTAGAGGACAGACCCACCCAGGCCTGGCGGCCAAACATGCGACCGCCCTGCTTCAGTGTGCCGTTCTCGACGTTAAAGCCGTTTTCCAGCTGGAATAGGGCTTTCAGGCCGCCACCCAGGTCTTCCGAGCCCTTGAGGCCCCAACGCGAGCCCTGTTCGTTGCTCTCGGTTGCCTGCCACGACGAATGGCCCCCGTTGTTATTCGTGTAGGTGATACCAGAATCGATGATCCCGAACAGCGTGACGCTGCTTTGTGCATGTGCGACACCAGCAACTGCGCCCAGTGCAGCAAACGTGAGAATCGACTTCTTCATGAAATTGTCTCCATCATGTTATCCATTAATTTTCGCATTACTAATTATCTGAGGCTAAGCCGCGCATACGCTATTCAAATTCGCCACTATCGCGAGCCCCGGTACCGCGGTCCGACACATGCGACTTGCTTGGACGAAAAACGTCGTCCCTGTTCCTTCTCAGAACTTTATGTTCTCAATGCCCTTCAATTGCAAGATTTCCCGGGCTTCGTTCGGGCTGGCGATTTCAAGTCCAAGGCCCTCGATAATCCGGCGCACCTGCCGCACCTGCGCTGCATTGCTCTCGGCCAGCGTGCCGCGTCCAAGCCACAGACTGTCTTCCAATCCGACGCGCACATTGCCACCCAGACTGGCAGACATTGCTGCAAGGCGAAGTTGATCCTTGCCTGTCCCCAGCACCGACCAGCGATAATCATTGCCGAACAGCCTGTCGGCCGTCCGCTTCATGTGCAACACGTCTTCAGGGTGCGTGCCGATACCTCCCAAGATGCCGAACACGGTCTGTACAAAGAACGGCGCCTTGACTAGACCGCGCTCGACGAAGTGCGCCAAGTTATAGAGATGGCTCACGTCGTAGCACTCGAATTCGAAGCGTGTGTCGTTGGCGGCACATTGTGCTAGGGCGTATTCAATATCCTTAAAGGTGTTTCGGAAAATCAGGTCACGACTTGCTTCGAGCGCTTCGCGCTCCCAGGCGTGTTTGAACTCCTTGAAGCGCGCCAGCATCGGGAAGAGCGCGAAGTTCATGGAGCCCATGTTGAGCGAGGCCACCTCGGGTGCAAAGCGCATTGACGGCTTAATGCGCTCCTCGATCGTCATGTAAGGCGCGCCGCCACTGGTGATATTCAACACCGCATCGGTGCGCGCCTTAATCTGCGGCAAGAATCGGCCGAACGCGTCGGGGCTCTGGTCCGGCTTGCCGGTGACAGGATCGCGTGCATGAAGGTGAATGATCGCGGCGCCCGCTTCGGCCGCGCCGACCGAGGCTTCGATGATATCTTCCGGTGTAACCGGTAGATACGGTGACATTGAGGGCGTATGAATCGCACCAGTGACAGCACATGTGATGATGACTTTGTTCATAAATGAAGTACGAAATCAGCAAAGGTGGCGAGCTCCGCCCGACTGCTGCGGTATTCAGATTTGGGCCTTACTGCCGTCGGCGAACAGTTAGGATTGTGAGATTCAAGGCCGCTGCTGCTCGACCGCGCTCGCGTCATGGCTGTGCGAAAAGGCCGACGACTTGCCCTTGATCAGAGCAACTGCGACGCCGCCGATCACCGCAGCCATCGCAATGGCGAGGAAGTTCTGCACCAGGGGTAGCTTCATCGAGACCAACACCCCAATCACGATCGGCGCTGCGATCGCCCCGATGCGCCCGAGCCCCGACGCAAAGCCGAGTCCCGTCGAACGGATCGATGTCGGGTAGAACTGCCCGGCATACGCGTACAGCAGGATCTGCGTGCCCAGCGTCGACGCACCGACGACGGCAACGATCAGGAACAGCGGCCGCGCGCCATTGCCAAGCAATGTCAGCGAGACAGCGGCGACCGCGAAGAATCCGGTCGTCACCCATTGGATGTTCAGCTTGTCGGCCAGCCATCCGCCACCGATGGCGCCGACGACTGCGCCGGCGTTGTAGGCGAGCAGGAAGTTCAGCGCAGAACCAAGGCTGTAGCCGGCCATGCCCATCAGTTTGACCAGCCACGAACTAAGCGCATAGAGCATGAACAGGCAGGTCATGAAGGCGAGCCAGAGCATCACCGAGCTGAAGCCGCGGCCGTCCAGGAATAGCCTGCCTATTGTCGGACCTTTGGCCCTGTCCTCGGCCGGAACGTGGAACACCTCGTGCGGCTCGATTCGTATGTCCGGCCGGATCTTCCGGACCACTTCACGCAGTTGCGTGTCGTCGTCCTGCTTGATCAGGAACGGCAGCGACTCAGGCATGTAATTCACGATGAACGGGATCAGCACCACTGGAGCGCCCGCGGCAATGAACACCGATTGCCAACCGTAGATCTCGATGAACTGCTTGCCGAGCAGCGCGGCGAGGCTGCTGCCGATCGCGTAGCCGCAGCACATCAGTGTGACCATCAAGCCGCGCACCTTCTTCGG
>Ga0105238_10004519_pt1 | contig 13784 bp, 14 predicted proteins | sample KBSC34metaG_FD_81526 | JGI IMG/M metagenome (GOLD analysis project Ga0105238, IMG submission 81526) | Corn rhizosphere microbial communities from Kellogg Biological Station, Michigan, USA - KBS C3-4 metaG | ecosystem: Host-associated > Plants > Roots > Rhizosphere > Soil | place: Michigan, USA... | reverse complement strand
CCCGAACCAACCCGAGCGCGGCAATAAAGTTAAACCAGTTGCCGAGCTCAGATATGACCTGCCCGATCCACAATCGCCTGAAAGAACGATTGCGCTGCAGGAGCTGTACGTAAGTTAACGAGTCCATGATCTTAAATAGGTCCTACACGGCCTATCCCTCCTATTCTGTCAAATAAAAAAGCCGCCCAGTTGCGGCGGCTCGCGATCTGCTACGTTCCCATCGAACGTCATCCTCCAACAAATCGCGGCGGCCTTTTTTCAAGAAATGCCGAAACGCCTTCAACAAAATCCTTACTCTTCCCTGATTCAATCTGCGTCTCGCGCTCTAGATCCAAGTGAGTCGGCATGTCATTCGTAGCGCTGGCTTCAAGCAGCATCTTAATCTCGCCGATTGCGGCCGTCGGGGCCTGGGCCAGCTTCTCCGCCATTGACATGACCTTGTTCATCAACTCCTCGTCAGGTGAAACTGAATTTATCATTCCCATTTCAGCAGCGGCTCGAGCACTGATCAAATCGCCGGTGAATAACAATTCTGTTGCTCGTTTCCATCCTACGAGCCGGGGCAGCATAAATGTTCCACCACAATCAGGCGTGAGCCCGATTTTTATAAAAGCCTGGTTGAACCGGGCGCTCTCCCCCGCAATTACAATGTCGCAAGCGAGCGCTAAATTACATCCGCCGCCTGATGCAACACCGTTCACGGCTGCGATAAACGGCACCGGTGTCCGTCGAATCAACAGGATCGCTTCGTTCAAGAGTCGCAATGGCTCATCGAAGAACGCCTCGATGCGCCCGTCCTTCTTCGCGATCTCCTGCATCTCACGCAGATCGCCACCAGCGGAAAACGCTCGACCAGCGCCCGTGATCACGATCGCTCGTGCGCCGCGTTCGAGTGCCTCTTTAACTGCCGCCTTGAAATCATGTGCGACCTGCACGTTGAGCGCGTTCAGCCGGTCCGGCCTGTTCAAGGTCAGTACGCAAACCGTGTCACGCATCTCGAGTTGGATCGTTTCGAAAGTCATTTTCAAAAAGTCGTTTTAGAGCGTTCTTCGCCGTCAATCGCGTAGACTGGTCGCGCGTTGGAAAAATTCCCCGATTGTTTTTTGTTTATGCCCCGAAGCTAGCTCTTCGCAACAGCCGCCTGAATTTCAGGTCCTCTGCTGCGCGCGACTCGCGCTAAAACAATCGCTGCATAAAACCGGCCTGCCTGACGATGGCTTGAACGGTACTGAATCGTTCTTGCCACACTGATCGCAGGTAATGTCAAATCTCTGACGCTCACCTCCGTGTGCTTTAGAGCCGCCGAAGTTGGCACGCCGTGCGTCGCGGCATGGCTTACATCGCTTCGGGTGAGTTAGGTTGCGTTCCCTGTAATACTCCTGTTCCCGTTCCGTGAACATGAACGGAGTGCTGCACTCCGAACACGTAATTTCAAGGTCTGGCATCGCGGTTTCTCCACGAGAGTGAAAACGAGGACGTTCACTCCCTTGCTCTTCGGAGCGCTGGCGGTGCGTTTCTTTCCACCACAGGACGTGGCCCGAAAGCGCTGATTTTTTTCAAACGCACGCCGAAAAGCTGGCGTCCCGACGGTTATGTTGCGTGTGAGTGTACTCCAGCAATTCACTCTATTCAATTGTTTTTCACAGAAACTGTGGCGCATGATCTTCATGCACATTGTTCTCTGTGGCGTATACGCAACACAGACCACCCGTTAACCCTTATTTTCGCCCGGCACATGCGTTGCTCTCCTACTTCGACCGAAGCATGAGCAGACTCTTTTATAAGGCCCCGACGTTTGATTAAACAGACCACACTCGGCGGTGCGGTTGAAACCCACGGGATCGGACTACACACTGCTGTCCCGGTCCACGTCCGCCTTGTCCCTGCTCCACCTGATACCGGCTATGTCTTCCGCCGGACCGATCTCGGCGGCTTCGAAATTCCGGCAACAGTCGAATCAGTCGCGCATTGTGGTTACGCGACCACGCTCATGCGCACCGGTGTAATGCTTTCGACTGTCGAACACCTGCTCGCGGCTTTGCGTGGACTCGGCGTCGACAACGCATTTATCGAAGTCGACAATCTCGAGATTCCGATCATGGACGGCTCTGCCGAAGACTTCGCGCAGATCATCGAACGTGCGGGTATCGTCCAACAGCCGCTTGCGCGACGTGCGTTGCTGGTGCGTGAGAAAGTCTCTTACGAACAAGGCAATCGTCGCATCAGTGTCGAGCCGGCAGATACTTACCAGATCGACTGCTTAATCGACTTCTCACATCCTATGATCGGCGTGCAGAATTTGTTTGTGGAGTTAGGAAACGGCGCTTTCAGTCGTGAGATTGCGGCGGCGCGCACGTTTGGGTTTACAAACGAGATTGAGGAGTTGCGAAAGGCGAATTTGATTCGTGGTGGCTCACTGGACAACGCGATCGTGCTGACGCCGGAAGGAATGTTGAATGAGACGGGGTTGCGCTTTCGAGATGAGTTCGTGCGTCACAAGATACTCGACATCATCGGCGACCTCGCATTGTTAGGCATGCCGATCCTCGGAAAGGTCGTCGCCGAACGCAGCGGCCACATCATGCACGCGGGATTGATGTCGAAGTTACTGCGCGTGCGATCCGCCTGGGACATCGTCGATATGTAGACAGGATTTACAAGATTTTTCAGGATTTACATGTCAATCATGAAAAATCTTGTAAATCCTGTCTAAAGACCACTCCTCACAATGTCATGCACTCTAATTAGACCAACACACATCCCATTCTGATCGACGACCGGCAACACGGAGATCTGCGACGGTCTATCCTCCATCAACCTGAGCGCATCAAACGCCAGCAGCTCCGGCGTCACTACGATCGGTTTCCGCGTCATAAAATCATCACACGTCAACTTCGCCAGCGAATCATGACTCGTCTGCTCGATCGCTCTTCGCAAGTCGCCATCAGTGATGATCCCCGCCAGTAGCCCACCGTCATCGACGACACAAACAGCACCCAGTCCACCCTTGCTTATCGCTCTCACGACTTCGACCCATGACGCCCCAACCACGATCGTCGGATTCTCACCATCACGATGCATCAAATCAGCGACGCGCAACGTCAATCGCTTCCCTAACTGTCCCGCTGGATGATTCACCGCAAAATCGTCCGGCGTCAGTCCCTTAACTTTCATCACCGTCATCGCGAGCGCATCACCAATCGCGAGCGCCACCGTCGTGCTCGTCGTCGGCGCGAGATTCAAAGGACACGCTTCTTTATCGACAGAGGCATCAAGCACCGCATCGGCACGTCGCGCGAGTGTCGAATTAACGTTTCCGACAATCGCAACGAGCGGCACACCACGATTCTTGAGATACGGCAACATCGCAACGATCTCGTCTGTCTCGCCGCTGTTGCTCAAAACTACGACTACGTCATCCTGCTGGACGATCCCAAGCCCGCCGTGCAGCGCGTCCGAAGGATGCAGGTAAAGCGCGGCAGTTCCCGCGCTCGTCATCGTCGCCGCGATCTTTTGTCCAATGATTCCGGACTTCCCAACGCCGAGAATGACGACCTTTCCCGAACAGTTCGCCACGAGTTCGACCACCCGCCCGACCTGATCGCGGTCAAGCCGCGTGGCCGTCTGGGCGATAGCGTCAGACTCAATTCTCAATACGTGCTGGATATCGGCGAGATGGTCTTGGTTCATGCGCGCCTTTGATATACGACGCGCATAACATTTGGCAAGTCGGCGGAAGGTAAGTTATAGTCCGGCATTCGTTCAGATAAAGTTTAGACAAGGTGGGTTGGTGATGGGTCTGCTAAGTCTGCTTCCCAAAGAAGACCAGTATTTCGATCTGTTCACGCAGATGACGCACTACATCTCTGCGGCGGCCCGTGAGCTAAAGGAGATGCTCGCCGACAAGAATCACGCTTACGGCGAGTATGCGAAACGCATCAAAGGCCTCGAACACGCCTGCGACGAGCTCACTCACAGCATTTCCACGCGGCTGAACAAGTCGTTTATCACGCCGTTTGATCGCGAAGACATTTACATGATGTCGACCGCACTCGACGACATCGTCGACCTGATTGACGATGCGGCGCGCGCGATCATCATTTTCGACGTCCGGGAAACCACCGAGTACGCGCGTGACTTTGCGAACGTGATCGATCGGATGGCGGAGGAGCTCAAAGCGATTGTCTCGACGCTGCAACGCCCGAAGAACGTTACCCAGCGGCTGGTTGAGATTCACCGGCTCGAGAATGAAGGCGACGATATCTATCACGCCGCCATCGCGGATCTGTTTCACGATCCGCCGGACGCGCTCACGGTTTTGAAATGGAAAGAGGTTTACGAGAAGCTCGAAGCTGCGGTCGATCGTTGCGAGAACGTGGCTAACATTATTGAGAGTGTGATTATTAAGCATACTTAGTAACCGTCTCCCATGACCGCAACTCTGGCTTTTGTCTTCATCCTCGTCTTCCTGGCGCTTGTCTTCGACTATATCAACGGCTTTCACGACGCCGCGAATTCGATTGCGACCGTTGTTTCGACGCGCGTTCTCTCGCCGGATCTGGCCGTAATCTGGGCCGCCTTCTTCAACTTCGTCGCGTTTGCAGTGTTCGGCACGCGCGTCGCGAAGGCGATCGGCGACGGCGTTCGCATGGATCTCATTAGTCCAGAGTTGCGTCTTTACGTGCTACTGGCGGCGTTGCTGGGCGCGATCGTCTGGAACCTGATCACGTGGTATCTCGGGTTGCCGACGTCGAGTTCGCACGCATTGCTCGGCGGATATGCGGGTGCGGGTGTCGCTGCGTACGGCGGTGTGAGCGGATTGCTCAAAGCTGAAGTGTGGTTCCGCACGTTGAAGTTCATCGTGCTCTCACCGTTGATTGGCATGCTCGTGGGATTCACGTTGATGGTCCTGGTCTACTGGATCTTTCGACGCTTTTCGGCGACGCGTGTAGACAAGATCTTTCGTCGCGGGCAGTTGTTTTCAGCGGCAGCGTTCTCGCTGGGCCATGGCGGCAACGACGCGCAGAAGACGATGGGAATCATCACGGCAGTGTTGACTGCGGGTGGTGTTTGGGGCATGGAGTATGGACCGAATGGAAACCTCCCACCAATACCCCTCCAGGTCGTCCTCGCAGCGCACGCCGCGATCGCATTGGGCACGTTGTCCGGCGGTTGGCGCATCGTGCATACGATGGGAACCAAAATCACAAAGCTGAAACCGGTGGGCGGCTTCTGCGCCGAAACCGCCGCCGCATTGACGCTCGCCTACGTCACACTCACCGGCACGCCCGTCTCGACCACGCACACGATCACGGGCTCAATCGTCGGCGTGGGCGCGACACGCAGATTATCGGCAGTTAAGTGGGGCGTCGCCGGACGAATAGTCTGGGCCTGGATCCTAACGATCCCCGCGGCTGCGTTCGTCGCCGCCGTCTCCTTCTGGATCGTCTCCTTCATTCACCGTCTCTTCACCTAGCCACGAAATTTTTCGCCACAAAAAGGCACATAACCCACAAAATATTTGCCTGACCTATTTTGTGCCTTTTGTGCCTTTTTGTGGCTGATATGCTATCTTCTGTCCCTCAACCACACGCCCGCGTAGCTCAGTGGATTAGAGCGCTCGCCTCCGGAGCGAGAGGTCGCAGGTTCGACCCCTGCCGCGGGTAATCAATCTTGCCTATTCACATTTGGTGAACTTCGTTAAACGGCCATTCGGGCAGGCGTTCTCTCGAATTTAACCATTCCGGCGGGATTCCTGCTGTGCCGGTGTGTGACGCGACGATGCCTCCGACAATGGCGCAAGTTGTGTCGCGATCACCTAAGCCGCTTACTGTGAGCCATAGGGCCTCTTCATAGTTGGAGAGGTGTGTAGCCGCACACCATAAGGCGAACGGGACCGTGTCTTGAGCGGATACCTTAACGCCATTTCCAAGAACAGCAACAGCAAATTGGACCGACGCATTGGCGGCCATGTCTCGCGCCTGTCGAATCCTGCTTCGCACTTCAGACTCCGGAACGTGCGGTAGGACCAAGTCGAGGAACTCTGACCGTCCGGGCGTCACGCCAGAAGACCCTAAATCATGTGCAAACGCAACTGCGACAGCTACTGCAATCGCGCCGGCTATGGCTTCGTCATGCGTGTGAGTTATGACAGACGATCGAGTTGCGTGCTCAACGACGGCCTCAACGTCATCCGCGAAAAACGCTCCGATCGGCGCGACACGCATCGCGGCGCCATTGCCGAATGAGCCTTGCCCTGCAAACAAGCTGCTCGCTCTTTCTGACCAATCCTCGCCACACTTGATTTCCCACAAGAGACGATGCATGGCCGGACCATAGCCGCGTGCGCTGTCATAGCGTTCGGCAAAACTTCGAGCAAGCACCGGTTGATCGATGTGCCCGTACTGACGCAACACGGAAAAAATCGATAGGGCCATCTGCGTGTCGTCTGTGTAGTTCCACGTGCGAGTTGCTAAAGCACGCTGTTCAATCAATCCTTCAACCACGTCAGGATTGATGAAGAAAGTTCGCCGAAGGCATCTCCAACCGATAACCCTTCGAGGCTACATCTTGCACGCTGTATCCGCTCTTGTAGTGAAGACTCCATGTATGATCCTTTGGAATTATCTTGTTCCGTAGCGTCGTCGATTCTAGAATGAAGTTCATGACGCGCCTGTTACTGATTTTACTGGCTCTCGTATTTCCACTCCTTACAAGCGCCGGGCAGAAGCCGCGCCGACAGCGTAACCGACCGCCATCAATCTATTCGTTTACCTCATCGGCTCGGACGCTCCATATCTGTCCGTTCAGTCAGTTATTCGATAAACCTGAAGTGAACCTGGAGGTGAACGCAACCGATCCCGACGGCGACGCGCTGCAATACGAGTATTTCACGACCGAAGGTTCCATTACCGGTAAAGGTAAATCGGTCATCTGGGATTTGAATAAGGTGCTCCGGGGACCGCATCAAGTTCGCGTTATAGTCACAGACGGAAAAGGAGGAAAAGTCGAGGCTGCATTGACCGTCACTACAGTCGATGCAGGCACTTGTGATCCGCCACCTCCGCCGTGTCCGGTGATCAAAGTATCTTGTCCTGAAGAGCTGGACAAATCGAAGCCTTTCGTATTCTCTGTACTTATCGAAGGCGAGGCGAAACCCTACCAAGTACCAAAATTCAATTGGAAGCTAAACACCGGACGAATCGTAAAGGGTCAATACGGTCCTGAAATAGAAGCCATCACAACTGGCGCAAACGGGTTCGACGGTATCACCGCAACAGTAGAGGTTTGGGGCTTCGAGCCGTCTTGCATAACTACTGGAAGCTGCACCACGAAAATCATTTGGTAATCCTGGTCTATGGCTCACGAGCTTTATAAAAAGCGCTAAACACATTCCCCAATCGCCGCTTTTTTGCTACGCTTGCGCCAATCCCCCGGCTCCCCGCAACTCAAGGTGCGACGATGAGCACGGCTACCAACATATGCACGATTCTCGTTGTTGATGATTTTGACGATACTCGTCTGCTGTTGCGCACGTGGCTGGAGCGCAGAGGGTTTCGTGTGGTCGAAGCGGAAAACGGAATTCAGGCGATCAACCAGGCCGAGACTGAAGCGCCCGACCTAATCATAATGGACATGCAAATGCCCGAGCTCGACGGACTCTCCGCCACGCGCCGCATCCGGAAGTCGCTCGACTCGGTGCCGATTCTGGCTGTTTCGGCGTACGGCGCAGACCAATTTCGCGAACAGGCGCTCGCCGCCGGCTGCAACGAATACGTCTCGACGCCGTTCGACCCGGCCGCACTCGAAGGGTTAATTCGCTCACTGGTCCAGCGTTAAGTATAATCCCACGCATGATTCGAACCCTCTTGTTCACCCTGCTGCTCCTCCTGTTGCCCCAAACTGTGTCTGCGCAGTGCACGAAGAAAATGAGTGAACTGCCCGCCGCGCCGGAGTTGCTCGGCTTTCGTCTCGGTATGACGAAAGAACAAATCAAGGCCCGCATTCCACAAACAAAGTTTGGTGGCGCCGATCATTTTGGTGTTGCAAAGACGACGATCAACCCGTATTTCGATGAGACGATTGATAAGTCGAAGCTTGAAAGCGTTCGCAGCATCTCGCTCGATCTCGTCGACGAGAAGCTTATTTCCATTTGGATCGGTTTCGACGATACGTTCAAGGTCCACACAGCGGAAGAGTTTGTAAAGCTGATCTCGCAATCGCTGCAGGTCGATGGGAACTGGTCGTACAAATCCAGAGGCCAGCAACTGCGTTGCGCTGACTTTCAGCTAACCGTAACGACTGTTGCAGGTGGACCAAGCTTCCGGCTGGTGGACACTGCCGCAGACGATCTCATCGCGGCACGGAGGCAAGCAAAAGAAGAGCAGGACTCACTCGCCGAGGCGGGCGGCACTGCGACCGAAAGCACTGAGCCTGCTGAGATCATCGCTGACAGCAAATCCAAAACTTACTATCCCAGCGGCTGCCTGCCGGCAAAGGAGATCGCCAACAAGATAACTTTCAAGACCACAGCGGAAGCAGAAAAGGCGGGCTTCAAAGCAGCGAAGAACTGTCACTGACTAACTGCGAAAACGGGCGGCCACGGAGAGCCGCCCCTACAGTTGATTGCAACAGGAGAACACAGCCATGTGGAGAGAATTCAAAGAGTTCATCGCTCGGGGAAATGTGATCGACCTGGCAGTTGCAGTAATAATCGGCGCAGCCTTCGGAAAGATCATCACGTCGCTGGTAGAAGGCGTCATCATGCCGCCGATCGGACTGGCTCTCGGCAAAGCGGATTTTTCCAGCCTTTTCATCGACCTGTCCGGACAGCATCCGTTATCACTCGCCGAAGCAAAGGCGAAGGGCGTGCCGGTGATTGCGTATGGCGCGCTGGTCAACGACATCATCAGCTTTCTGATCATCGCGTTGGTAGTGTTTCTGGTCGTGAAAGCCGTCAATCGCCTGCGTGCTGCTCCGCCACCGCCACCAAACACGAAAGATTGTCCGCTGTGCCTGACTGCGATTCCGCTGGCCGCGCGTCGCTGCCCGGCGTGTTGCGCGGATCTCGCATAAGGTAAAAAGCACAAAGAATGCGCGAGTGTCCACGTTGTGAGGTTTGCTACGAAGACGACGTAGAGATCTGCCCACAGGATCAGGCAAACACAAAACACACCCTACCCGGCGGGCGACTTCTCGCCACTAGATACCTGCTCGAAAAACGTCTCGGGCGCGGCGCGATGGGCCAGGTCTATCTCGCCCGCGATCAAAACCTGCTCACGCGCCAGGTTGCAGTCAAAACCGTCCGGCCTGACATTCTCAGCGATGAAGATCTACAGGAAGGTGAAGCCATCGCTCGCTTCGAGCGTGAAGCGCGCGCGGCTGCATCGATTCGTCATCCCAACGTTGTTGACGTCACTGATTTTGGTAAGAGCGCCGACGGCGTTTTCTTTCTCGTAATGGAATACGTGCAAGGTGAAACTCTGTATCACCTGCTGCGACGCGAAGGCACTGTGAATCCGCAGCGAGCGGCGACGATCATGCAGCAGGTGGTAGCAGGAGTCGAAGCGGCGCACGACGCCGGAATTCTGCACCGCGATCTAAAGCCGGCAAACATTTTCCTGATGCAGCAGAAACGGAAGACCGGCGGTGAAGACGGCTTTGTAAAAGTCGGTGACTTCGGTCTCGCAAAGATCGTTCACGCCGATCGCTCCGAAGTCACGTCAGCCAGTGGACCAGCGTCACAGGGAATCATCGGCACGCCTGAATACATGGCGCCCGAACAGATGCAGCCTGAGATGCAGCTCGACGCGCGCGCCGACATCTACGCGCTCGGAACGATTGCGTATCACATGCTCGGCGGCCGGCCGCCCTTCACCGGCAACATCACTCAACTGATCGCGCAGAAGTTGACGCAACTGCCACCGGCGCTGTCGAGTCTGCGAACTGACATCAGTGATGAAGTCGAAGCGTCGATCATGAAGGCGCTGGCGAAAGAGGTTAACGATCGACCGGCGAGCGCGAGTGAGTGGTTTGAGAGTTTTGCAAATGCGGTTTCTGCGAACTCGGAGACGGTCAAACGGAAAGATTCGCGGCTGGTGGTTATAGCGCCATCCGGCTCCGAGGTTTACGTTGACGACGAGCGGTATGGAAGTGTTGGACGTTCAGGTCGTGTGATTCTGACGTCGCTTGCGCCAGGACAGCACGTGTTGCGAGTGTCGAAGTCGGGCGAGCCGGACGACGAGCGCGTGATCGAGATCCGGAGCGACATCGCGGAACAGATCATTGAAGCGCAACTGAAGATCGGTCCGTCGAGCAATCAATTGACACCGTCGCGCGGCGGCAGTCTTCAAAGCAAGCACGGCGGACATTCGGCCACGTTGTCGGTCGTGGTGTGTACGAAATGCCAGTCGCGCTTTGCGGAAGGCGTGAAATTCTGTGGACGCTGCGGCAACACGACATTCCAGCCGGTCTCGAGTGACGTGCAAACTGCGCCACTAACGTCTAGTGGAGTGATATGCCAGCGTTGCCGTCACGAGTATGCCGCGGGCACAAAATTCTGCGGACGCTGCGGGATTCCGATCGGCGCGGCGGCGCTCGACTGGCGCGCGCCCAAGCCCGTCGAGGTGATTTGCAGCGGGTGCAACAGCAGTTATCCTGCCGGGACGAAATTCTGCGGGCGTTGCGGAAAGCCGATTAGGGCTTGAGCGCGCGTCACCTTTCCGATAATCTTTCCGACTGTTTTGGTCTTCTCTGTGCAACCTCTGTGTTCTGTGACTCTGTTGTTTACGATTGCTAAGAAGAGGAAATCACCACAGAGACACAGAGAACATAGAGGTTGCACAGAGAGAGCTTTAACAAAAGATGAAGCGCTGCCCCACTTGTAACCGCACGTACACCGATTCGTCCCTGAACTATTGTTTGGAGGACGGGACTCCGTTAACCGCCGACGCGCCGCCAGTCGATCCGAATGCGACGCTTGCCTATCCGGCGGCGAGGGACACTTTCGAGCCTCCGCCAACCGAGATCTATCGCCCACAACAGCAGCCGGTCGTCACGCCGAGGCCGACAACACCACCGCCTCCGCCTCCGCCGCCAGCGCCACAGTGGACACCACCGCCAACTGGCGCGCCGCCACCACCGCGCAAGAAATCCAACGCGGTCTGGTGGATACTAGGCGGACTGGCTGCGCTGCTCGTCATCGGCGTCGGTCTCGTCGTGATGGTCATCGCCCTCGCGAGTCTTGGCTCGAACGGCAACACCAATAACCTTAACGCCAACACGCGTAACGAAAACCGCAACAGCAACGTCACTGCCAACGCGAACGCGAATGTTTCAAACACTAACGCAAACGCGAACGCCACGATCCCAAACTCGCTCGTGGACGACTTCAGCGAGCAGAAGTGGCGCATTGGTTCATCTGATTTCGGCAGTTTCTCGTACGACGGCGGCGAGTATCACATGGCCGCGAAAACAGGAATGTATGTCGTGGTATATGCGCCGTCAGACGAGTACAGCACTGAAAACGCGACCGTAAAAGTTACTGCGCATAGTGTCAATGGAGACGTACCGGCATCAGGGTTTGGCTTGATGGTCCATTGCGCAGTGTCGAAAACAAAGCAGCTCGAAGATTATGCGTTGCTGATCTATCCGTCAGACCAGCCGGCGTACGAGATCATCAAGCACAAAAACGGCGCTCAGTCGTCGGTGGTGACCAAAACGGAGTCGAGCGCGATTCGTTCTGGCAGCGCGCCGAACCTTCTGGAAGTACGCATCCGTGGCGCTGAGTTGTCGTTTTATGCCAACGGCCAGTTTTTGACCAAAATTAACGACACAGAAAACTACAAACATGGCCGCGCCGGGTTCTACACCAGCGACGTTTATGAAGTGGCGTTTGACGATTTGAGTATCAATCGCTAATTCCCACCATGCAGGTCAATCTGAAAGTCACATCCGGCCCATACAAAGGCCACATCTTTTCCTTCACCCAGCACGACACGTTTCTGATTGGTCGCAACCCTGACGCGCATCTCTGTTTGCCCGACGATCGTTACTTCTCACGTAATCATTGTCTGCTCGAAATGAATCCGCCCCATTCGCACTTGCGCGATCTCGGATCGACGAATGGCACCTTTCTCAACGGTCGTCGCGTGCACGAGGCATATTTGAATAACGGCGATCGAATCCAGTGTGGTGAAACGATTCTCATCGTTGAAGTCACAACGGAGTCGCACGATCTTCTTTCCGAGACGACTCAGGATGCCGGCGTGCCAAAGCGACCTGTGCTCGTGATGGTCGAGTGTGTTAACTGCGGGCGGCGCGAACAGGCGCAGGCATCCGCGCCTGACGAGCACCTGACGTTTCTTTGTGAAGACTGTCGCATCGAGCTCAAGCGTTCGCCGCAGGCGATTCCGGGTTACGACACAGTGAAGCTACTGGGACGCGGCGGCATGGGTTGCGTGATGCTCGGGCGCGAGCAAAAAACCGGACGCCCAGTTGCGATCAAAACGTTGCTGCCTGAGTTTGCCGTCAGCGACAAAGCAATGAAACGCTTCCTGCGCGAGATCGATGTCGCCGCAACACTGAAGCACAAGAACATCGTCGAGTTTATCGATCGCGGCACGCACAATGGGGTCGTTTATCTCGTCACTGAATTCGTGGATGGCGCTGATGCTTCGAAGCTTGCTGAAAATAATGGCGGACGACTGTCTTATGAAGAGGGCATCTCGATCATCTCGCAGTCGCTCGACGCACTCTCGTTTGCGCACGCACAAGGTTATATTCATCGCGACTTCAAGGACCAGAACATTCTCGTTTCTGGTCGCTCGCAAAACCTGGTGGCGAAGCTGACTGACTTTGGTCTGGCGAAGAGTTTCTCCAATTCCGGTATGAGCGGCGTCACGATGGCCGGCGAGATGGCGGGTACACTCGCGTACATGCCGCCCGAACAACTAAGAAATTTTCGCGACGTAAAACCACAGTCAGATATTTACGCCGTCGGCATGACGGCTTACAGCCTGTTGACCGGCTCTCTCGCGCTCGATTTGAGCAGGAGCAGCGGCGTCAACGACACCATCCGCGCCATCTTCGAACAGCCCGCTGTTCCCCTCTGCCAGCGCGCGTCTCACATTCCTCGGGCAGTGTGTGAAATCATCGACCGCGCGCTTGCAAAGGATCCTGCACAACGCTGGCAAAGCGCCGGCGCCATGCGTACTGCGCTACTGCATTCCGTGTAAATACACTCGCCAGGGTCGATGACGGTCCATAAAATCCGTGGAAAACGAAAACTTTCGTGGCATAATCCGCTTTGAGGAGAGGTTTTATATGCGCTCAATTTGGAAGGGCCACATACGATTTTTGCTGGTTGCGATCCCCGTCCGCATCTATAACGCGATTGAGACCAGCGAGAAGATTCAGTTCAACCAACTGCACCGCGACGATTTTGGTCCAATCGGCTACGACAAGCGCTGCAAGAAGTGTAATGAGGTTGTCACTAACGATCAGATCACGAAAGGCTACCAGTACGAGCCCGATCGTTATGCCATAGTCGAGCCTGACGACATCTCGAAGATCAAGATCAAGACTACCAAGGCTGTAGACATCGTCGGCTTTGTCGATCGTGAAGAGATACCGAGCACATTTTACGATTCGCCGTACTTCGCGGGGCCCGATGGCGCAGTTTCAGAAAAGCCGTATGCGCTGTTGCGTGAAGTGATGAAGCAGACGGGTAAGATTGCCGTCGGTAAAGTTGTACTGAGAGATCGTGAAGATCTCGTGGCAGTGTT
>Ga0105238_10004516_pt1 | contig 13794 bp, 16 predicted proteins | sample KBSC34metaG_FD_81526 | JGI IMG/M metagenome (GOLD analysis project Ga0105238, IMG submission 81526) | Corn rhizosphere microbial communities from Kellogg Biological Station, Michigan, USA - KBS C3-4 metaG | ecosystem: Host-associated > Plants > Roots > Rhizosphere > Soil | place: Michigan, USA... | reverse complement strand
GCGCTGCGCGGCGGCATCGAAGCGATCTATGACGACCTTCCTGAACCCATCGGCATGATGAAATTCGCTCCGCTCCAACCCGCCCGCGGCAGCAGTTTTTCCGCGCGCCAGCGCTTGCGCCGCGAAGGCACCGAAAACTCCCCAGCGCCCGCGCCCGAATCCGACCTCTATCGCGACTAATCGCTCCCCGCCCCCACCGCCCGGTTGTACAAGGCGTCAGCTTCATCCACCGACGTGACCGTTACCTCCAAGTCGCGCAACCGCCCATCGTGCAAATCGTAAATCCACCCATGCACCGCAATCTCACGCCCCTGCGCCCAGGACCCGCGAATGATGGTGGTTTGCGAAACGGCAATGGCCTGCTCCATCACGTTCAGCTCGCACAACCGGTCCCAACGCGCTTTCGTCGAAGGCAGCTGATCGAACGCCTCCTGATTCCGCCGCCGGATGCGCCGCACCGGAGCCAGCCAGTGGTCGATCATCCCCAACCCGCCTTCTTCCAGCGCCTGCCGGACGCCGCCGCAGCCGTAGTGCCCCACCACGATCACGTGCCGCACGTCCAGCACTTCAACCGCGTACTGCAGCACCGACAGACAATTCATATCGGACGGATGTACGACATTCGCCACATTGCGGTGCACGAAAACTTCACCGGGCAGCAAGTCCACAATTTCATTCGCGGGAACGCGGCTATCGGAACAGCCAATCCACAAGTACTGCGGATTCTGCTGCGCGGTCAGGTGCTCGAAGAAGTGCGGGTTCTGCTCCCGCATCCGCGCGGCCCATTGCAGGTTCTTTTCAAACAGCGGTTGGAGAAGGCGCATGTACGTCTCTCTATTAGAATTGAATATTCACTGGTCGAGCAACGAAGGAGCATCCATGGGCCGTTTGGCGCACGTTTCAAAAGTCAAGATTCACAAGGAACCGGGTAAGGATAAGGTCAAGCAAGCCGAATTCGAAGGCTTCCCCGGCGTCACCCGCATGGGCGTAAACGGCGGAGTCGGGGAATTTTTCAAGGTCCAGCCCGCTGAGCCCTTGCCTTCGACGCTCGACTATGTAGTCGCGGCCGTCGGCGGCTGCCTAACCGGCACTCTAGCGGGAGCGCTGGAAGGACGCGGCATCGCCACCGGCCCCGAAAAACTCGAAGCCGTGGCCGAGGGCCGCCTGGAAGAAATCGACGGCAAACTGCTGCTGACCCACGTAGCCGTAAAATACCGCATCAAAGTTCCCAAAAACCAGCGCGAAGCCACCGAACGCGCCCTCGAACATCATGCCGAACGCTGCCCCGTGTCCGAAAGCGTCAAGCGCGGCATCACCGTCGAGTGGCTCGGCGAGATCGTCGAAGAATAGGGCCGCTTTGCCGTCTCTGCCACGCAAAGCAATTCTTCTGTTTGAACTTCTGACGGCTGTGCTGTGCCTGTATTTCTGTTGGCATGCCGTCAGTTGGGCCATGCAGCCGGGCCTGTCCATGATGCTGGACGAAATCGGCAATCTTCACATGCCGCAAGGCGGACTGAGCTTTAAGTTCGTCACCATGTTACCTCACTATGCGTACAACGATCGTCCGGTCGGACTCGTTCTGGAACGCAGCTGGTTTGAGCTTTTTGGATTTCACTACCGGCCGCAGTTGATATTCCTGCTGTCCATCCATTCAGCGAATCTGGTGTTGGGCTTTCTTCTGTTCAGGCGCCTGGGAGCCAGTGTGCTCGCCAGCCTCGCCGCGCTCTGTGTGTTTGGTACGCTCTCTACCACCGCGCAAACGGCTACCTATTTGGGGGCCATCTTCGACGTCCTGTGTTTGTTCTTTATGCTGGCGAGCATCCTCGCGTTCCTGTCCAGGAAGCCCGGCGCGACCGTCCTCAGCGCGCTCCTGTTTTTTCTCGCCCTTCGCACCAAGGAATTTGCGATCGTACTGCCGGTACTGTTGCTGGCCATCGCATATTTTGAAAACACACTGCGGCGTCTGTGGATTCATTTGGCGATCTGGGCGGTGTTCCTAGTGCAGTACGCCGGACTGATTCGCCACATGATCGCAACGCTTCCCGCCGGGAGCGCCTACACGATCCGAGCCGACCTTCCCACAGTGCTCGCTTCGTTCTCCTACTATACTTCCCTGATATTTCACGAAGAATGGCACCCTGGCCGGGCCTATTTGATTGTGACGGTCGTCTTAGCGATGGCTGGATATGCCGTCTACCGGCGGCGTGGATGGATATTGTGGGCAAGCGCCGCGTATGTATTGACCCTTCTTCCGGTCACCATCATCCCCGGCAATCGCGCCCCGTACTATGTATACGCCCCCGCGCTGTTTCTTTCGTTCGCGGTGGCTCTGACCGCAGAGGACGTCCTTGGGCTCTTGATTCATAACCAACGGACGAGATGGGTTGCGACGGCAGCCGCCGTTGCAGGGGTGTTGATCTTCGTGGCCCTCTTTCAGAGAGGTCCATATTTCAAGAATCGTGTCGGGTTCACACTCTTGCAGCGCCGTACCGCGCAGGTAACCGCCGCGGACGTATCCGCTCTTCTCCCCGGCCTCCAGCCCGATTCGTGGCTATATGTATACCACGGCGCGAATCGACCTTGGCTCTTGATCCCCGGCCCTTGCGACTATTTCAACCTTCCGCTGCATCGTCAAGCGTACAATTGCGTCCTGAACGACTCCCTCGCCGACCTCCGCAAACAATTTGCCGCGCAGAAGTCCGCAAAATATTATCTGGTATACAGCGCCGACGGTTCCCTGCGGCTAGACGATGGTGGGCCCTGATGGATTCGAACCATCGACCAACGGATTATGAGTCCGCTGCACTAACCGCTGTGCTAAGGGCCCTTCAATGACTTACGGGCGAAGCGCTAGGCGCTGTAGTGGAACTGTAGTGGCTTTAAGCAGAGCAGCAGCATCCTTTTTCGCCTTCCGGTCCATCGTACCTTTGAGATTCTCCAGACGCTCGAAAGCGCGTTCCATCATCCCAGCTTCGCCTAACCGCGTGAGCCTGGTGTGTCAATTCTTCGAATACTTTTGATGCTCTATGCCAATTAGCAAGGACAAGGCAAACTCTGCATGTATAGAAATGCAAGACCGTGCCCGATAGATAAGCAATCGTCCCCTCCAATGCCCCAAGTAGCTCACCTGTTTCATCATGACTTAGAAACATATCTGACCAGATTGCTTCCAGCAGAGGTTGATTCTGTAGCCGAAAATCACCTTCGAGAATGTGGGACTTGCGTGGCTCTGTTGACACAATGGGCCGATTTCTCGACAAAGCTGCGCGAAATCCCCGGCCCACGTCCCGACGGCACAAGGGAATCACGTCGTAGCCCTCGCTTCCAAACGAACGGCTCCGGCCTGCTACAAATATTGAAGCCGTTTTCATCTGAGTGGTGGGATATTCGCATCACCAATGTTTCTAGAGAGGGGATGCGCCTTAATGTCCCTTTCCGGGTTCCGCAAGGGTCACTCGTTAAGGTGAAAATGGAGAATTCTCTTTATTTTGGTGAAACTAGATATTGCGAACCTGCCTCTGATGATTTTTTTTACGTTGGCGTTCATCTTCGCGACTTTTACACGCGTGAGCGGGTAAGTGTCTAGTCGTCGGCGATGCCGCATGAGTGTTGCTCAAGACTTGGCGCATGGCATTGAGCCTCTGCAGTGAAACGCGGGCGTTTAGTTGACAGCCGCCACTCCGCCGTCTGACAGTGGTCTTATATGCGGAATTTGTTCGCAGCGACGGCAGCGCTCCTCCTAGCAGGCTGTTCCGACACCCCCGCGCCCGTCAGCAAGGCGCCCGAGCCTCCTCCGGCGCCCATCAGCGGACGCCAGGCGTTCCAATATATGTACGGTTCCTCGCGCATATGGGCCACCGACAGCATGCCGCTTACGATCCGCAGCATGAACGTGCCCGGCGTCAAGCCGGAAAACGGCAAAGCCGGCGCCTGGGAAGTGGTCTTTGTATCGGAGAGCATGGCACGCGCGCGCACCTATACGTGGTCCGCCGTAGAAACCGAGAACGTCCACAAAGGCGTCTTTCCGGGACCGCAGGAAAGCTGGCGCGCCGGCGGCCCGAACCAGCCCTTTTCCCCGGCCCTGCTGAAAGTGGACACCACCGACGCCTTGGTGGAGGCCATCAAAATTTCCGGCCCTTACTTGAACAAGCCTGGCCAGCGTCCGCCAGTGAGCTATCTGCTCAATTACGAAACCGCCACGCGCTTCCCGAATCCCATCTGGCGCGTGTTGTGGGGCGGTTCGGTGTCGTCGGCCGAATACACCGTCACCGTCGACGCCTCCACCGGCAAAGTTCTCGCCCACGACTGATCTGCGATGATGGTAGAGGGTGCCCGAATGAACAAACCGTATCATCTAATGACGCCGGCCGAACGAACCACCGCGCGCATCGCTCAGAACCGCGAGATCGATGAGAAGGCCGCCGTGACCGAGGGGAAACGCATCCCTTCGAAATCCACCGGCGACTACACCCGCGGAACCCCTGAGGATCGCGCCAAGTTCGGCAAGCTGGTCCGCAAGGTCAGCCCCTAGCCTTTTGGTCCGCGTGCCGCCGCCCGTTGTGTCGCCTGCACAGAACCGCGCGCGCAGCAAGCGGAGTTCTCTTCAAACATCCGCTTCCAGAAACTGCATATCGTGCAGCCGGTGGTAGATGCCGCCGCGGCTGATCAGTTCGTCATGCGTGCCGGTCTCGGCGATGCGCCCCTGGTCCAGCACCACAATCTTATCCGCGCGCCGCACTGTCGACAACCGATGCGCGATCACAATAACCGTACGGTGAGCCATCAGGTTCTGCAGCGCGCTCTGCACCAGCCGTTCCGATTCCGTGTCTAAATGCGAAGTAGCCTCATCCAGAATCAGGATCGGGGCGTTCTTCAGCAGCGCCCGCGCAATCGCCAGCCGCTGCCGTTGTCCGCCCGATAGCTTAGTCCCGCGCTCGCCGATGATAGTGTCGTAACCCTGTGGCAGACGCAGTATAAATTCCTCAGCCATGGCGTTGCGCGCAGCCTGGTGAATCTGTTCCTCGGAGGCATGCAGCAGCCCGTAGCCGATGTTGGCCATCACCGTGTCGTTGAACAAGAAGGTATCCTGCGCCACGATGCTGATCTTGTCGCGCAGCGAAGCCAGTCGCAGATCGCGAATGTCGTGCCCGTCGATACGCAAAGCGCCGCCCGTCACGTCGTAGAACCGCGGCACCAGATTCGCCAGCGTAGTCTTCCCCGCGCCGCTCGATCCCACCAGCGCCACTACCTGCCCCCACTTCACTTCAAGCTGAATCGCATCCAGCATGAAGCCGTCCGGAACACTCGGATAGCGAAAACTGACGTTGTCGAATAGTATCGCCGTCTCGAAGCGCGCCAGCCTCACCGCCCCCGGCTTCTCCTTCACGTGTTGATCGCGGTCCAGATATTCGAACACCTTCTGCGATGCGCCCAGCGCCTGCTGAAAGATGTTGTAAATGCCATTCAGTCGCTTGACGGGCTCATATAACATGAGCAGCGCGAAGGCAAAGCTCATGAAGTCGCCGGAGGTCATGTGGCCCGCTTTAATCTGGTCCCGCGCGTAGGCGAGCAGGCCGACCATGGTGACGGCGCCGAAGAACTCGATCACCGGGCTGGCGATCGCCTGCTGGATGACGTACCGCAAATTGCTGTCGCGCAATTTTTCGGCGCGGTCGCGGAAGCGGTTGGATTCGACTTCCTCGGCGCCAAAGGACTTTACGACGTGGTGCCCGCTGAGGGTCTCCTGCAAGACTTGATTCAGTTCGGCGGCGTTGTCTTGCGCGCTGCGCGTACTGCGGCGGATGCGGCGGCCCAGGCGCATGGTCGGCACCAGCACAAACGGCAGCACCGTCAGGCTGACTAGAGCCAAATTCCGATCTGTCTGCAGCACCACGACGAGCAGCGCGAACGCCACGAAGGACTGGCGCAGGAGATCCGCCAAAATATGGGACAGCGCAACCTGGATCTTTTCCAGGTCGTTCATGATCGACGACATGACGCGCGCCGTCGAATTGGCTTCAAAGAAATGCGCGTCCTGATGCACCACGCGGTCGAACACGGTCTGGCGCAAATCGGTTACGGCGGAAAGGCCCACGAAGTTGATGAGATAGTTCGCGAAATAGTCACAGAAGCCCTTGACGAAAAAGGCGGCCAGGATCGCGGCCGCCACCATCGTAAAAACGTTGTGAATGGAAGACGGCATGAAATCGGCCAGGAACAGCTTGTGCCCGATGATCGGAATGGTGAACAGCAGGACTGGCGTTTCGGCCGACGACGGGTTCAGCACGCGATCGAACACCGGGCGAATCAAGAGTGCGGTCAGCCCTTGCGCTGCCCCCACGCAAGCCATCAGCAGCACCGAAAAGATCAGGTGCGGCGTATAAGGCCGCGAAAACCGCAGAAGCCGCCCGAGTTCTCTCACGCCCGCGCCCTCGCGCCACGCAGCGTTTCCGCCGCCGCCATCACGTCGTCAATCGTGATCTTGTCGATGTTCCCCTGCGAAGTAAGCACCCGCGCCTCAGTACGCCAAGGAGCCCACGTCACCGGGTTCGACGGCCCAAACACCACCACTACCGGCACCCCGAAAGCCGCCGCAATATGCGCCGGACCGCTATCGTTGCCGATGAACAAGCTCGCTCCCGACATCAGGTTCTTCACGTCCGCCAGCGGTGCATTGCGAAATACCTGGAATCGCGAAAATGCCGAAGAGTCATCCGCCGGCCCCGCCAGGATCATCGGCTCCAGCCCCGCGCTCTGCAATCGTTCCGCGACTTCGACAAACCGCTCGAGAGGCCAAGCCTTCGGCGGCGCCGACGCAAACGGATGCACCACCACATACGGCAAGTAAGCCGGCTGCTTTCCCGCGATCAGCCGCGCCCGCGGAATCTCCGTCCGCGGCACCCCCAGCCAGAACATCGCCGACGCCAGATGTTCCGCCGTATGCACCGGCCGCTCCTCGCCCAGAATTTCCTGCGCCCGCGGAATCTTGTGCGAATAAATCCAGCTATGGCGATGGTGCCCGAACCCCACGCCGAACTTCGCGCCGGAGGCCAGCGTCATCCACATGCTGCGCGAGCCGCCGTGAAGGTTCAACACCATATCCATGCGCCGGCCCACGTCGGGCGAAATTTCTTCGATGTCCGGATGCCCCTCGAAAACGCCCGCGAAACGCGGCTCGACAACCATGCGGATGCGCAGATCAGGCCGATGAGCCTTGAGGAGAGCCAGCGCCGGCGTCGTCAGCACGCAGTCGCCCAGTGACCGCAAGCGGATCACGGCAATCCGGGCTCGCGACGGTAGCCGCGCCAGCAGAGATTCCATTGTTCGCGCCGAAGCCTATTCTTCGATGCGGGCTTCGTCGATCAGCATCACCGGGATGTCATCGCGAATAGGGTAAACCCGCTTACACTGCACACATTTCAGGCCGCTTTGGTCCTGCTTCATCTCAAGCTCCGCCTTGCACTGCGGACACACGAGGATCTCCAGCAGTTCCTTGCTGATGGCCATAACAACTGTCAGTGTAGCACCGGCTCGCGTCGGTTAGAGCCGTACCGGCTGCTGCAGGGTGAACGTCAGCCGTGTCTCGGAAGGCACGCGCACCCGTTGGCCTTTGGTGGCCACTTGAACCGCTGTGCCGGCCCCTGCGCCCGCGCCCGCGCCGATCGCCGCGCCCTTGCCGCCGCCCGCGATCCCGCCGATAATCGCGCCCAACACTGCCGTCCCGCCGATCACCTTGGCGCTCTTCCCTGTACGCGAAGCGCTCTGCTGCGTGATGGCCGTGGTGTCGATGTCGATCTGCCGTCCATCCACGCGCAGCGACTGGATGTCCAGCGTCAGCACCGTGCGCCCTTCGATCTTGCCCGATTGCTGATCGTCCACCAGCTTGACCACCACGTCCGCCCCGCGCGGCACCAGCGTGCGCCCGCTCGGATCCAGCACCGGCTCATCGAGCGAAGCCTGGAAGGTCTGCCCCACTCGGTCGCGTTCCGAATCGACGCTATCCACCATGCGAATCGTGAGAATCGTTCCGGATGGAATCATCGGCCCGTCAAAATCCTCCCGGCGCGCCGCAGGAGGAGGCGGCGGTGGCGGTGCCTGCTCGAAACGCCGGTCGTCTGGCCGGTCGCGCAACACCGGAGGCGCCAGCGCCTGCCCGGAATCGCCAAATACAATCCGATTAATATCGGCCACGGGAATTGTGTCCACATGATCGCCCACAGCGACCCGTATGGTTCGCGAATCGCCACCCAGGAACGACCCGCTCACTGTGTGCCCGTCGCGAAACATCACCGTATCGGCCAGGCCATAATTGGCCAGCACCAAAAGAACGCTCAAATAGCGCATGGGAAATCCCCTCCCTTATTCAGTGTAGATGCCGCCTCTAAGCGGCGCGTTTCAACTAGCTTTGCTATGGCGGAAATTCGCCAGCAGCATACTGGCAATCTGCTTGCCATGCTCGAAGGCTTCTTCGTATACCGCGTGCCGCTCGGCGCGCGTAAATCCATAGCCCATGCGGTACAGGCGCTCGAGCGAAAGCCCCACCGCGAACGTCCCCGCATAGGCGATCCCCGCTTTGGGGATCAGCCCGCCGCCGAAAGGAACCTTGCCGATCAGCTCGCGTGCCAAAGCCCGCCATCCAAATGCGCCCGCGACAATCGACGCGATTTCAGATCGTTGTTCCCGATACCCCAGTGGCCGGTCGCTGGCCGCCGCAATCAGGAACGCCATGCGGATCTGGTTCATCGTCAGGAAGGCTGTGTCGGAAGCAAACTCGCCTGCAGCCCAGGGAATCATGGCCAAGCTAGGAATCACATCCGGGAGCGCCGTCGTCAAACAGAATAAAGCGTTTTCCTTGGCAATCGAGCGGATCATGCGATGAATCGCCGGCCTGCGGAACGGATACAGCTTCCGCGCCAGCGGCAGCGCCAGATCTTCTCGCGCCTTCAAAATACGCCTTACGCAGTTCTCCGGAGATTCCGCATCGAAGGAGAAAGCTTTGGCCGGCCGCAAGATCGAAGCGTCGTAAATCTGAATATCGCAATCCGGGCCGCCGTTGCGAATCAAAAGTTGGGCCGCCTGCGCGCGCCGCTCCGGCGAAAAATGGAACGGTGCAAAATAGGTTTCCATCTGCCCCAGCGCGTCGGCCGAGGGTGCGATCAACCCCACTCGAACGGGGCGATCTGCCAATTCCCGCAGATCCCTAGGATTCAGGGTCGCGAGCGCCTGCCTGATTTGGCGGAGGACTGCAAGGGCCATTGTTTGCCAGAATACGTCTTGCCGGAATACGTCTTCCCCGGAGCTCGAAACATAACCCGGAGCTCCTGTCTCCATTGTACCCCTAAACCGATCCGCTCGACGGGTACCTCCCCCGAAAAGAAATTCAGGATGATTTCGTTGGACGGATGAAACTCCATGGCCGGCGCCACCAGCAGCAGCCGGGGGGCTTCCGCCGCCAGTGGAATCCCCATAAAATGCCCGCTTCCCGCAATTTCCTCGCGATCCAGATGCCATTTGATGCGCATCCAGTAATCCAGCGCCTGCAGCGGTAGGTGAATGTCCTGGTCCACTTTCAGCTCGATCACCGCCAGCCGACCGTCGCGATCGACGGCCAGCAGATCGATGATGCCCCGGTCCCCGCCAGCGAATTGCGCCACTTGCCCGTAGACCGGCTGCGTGCGCAGTGTGGCGTCCAGCGATTCGATATCCGCCCGCACCCGTGCCTCCAGCCACGCCTCCGGCTGTCCCGGCCGCGGCGCTCGCGCTGGTCTGCCGCCCGTATCCAACCGCGTATCCAGGTTTGTGTAATCCCGTGGATCAACTAACTGTTCAAAGCCCGCCGCCTCGTGCACGAAAATCAAATATCGTGCCGCGTCAGCGTCCAGAAATCGCACCCGGTGACACAACGAATGCTCTGTCCCCGCCGGTGCAAAAATTGCTAGCCCCTCCACCACCAACCGCGGTTCCCGCCGCCGCAAATAATCCAGCCAGATCAGCCCAAAGCTAAGAGCATTCGCAGGAGCAGGCGAGTTTTCCGGAATCCCAATAGCCGCGAGCGCTGTCGTCCCTCGCCGCAACAGCGCCCGCGGATAAGCCGGAGAAAAACTGTTATGCAAATCCTGCTCCGTGCTCAGTTCCACCACGCGCCACTCCGGAAACTGACGATGCAGCGATTGCCGGAAGCCCTCGCGATATTTCAGCCGAGCCCCCTTCCGAGCCGCGTCCCGATGCGTCTCACGATCCAGATCCACCAACGTGAGCGGACCGGTCCTTCCACCAAAATGTTCCACGTCGAGTTCCAACCGCCCCGGCCGCTCCAGCCGCACCGCCGCCACTCGCCGAGCTAAGGTACGCTTCTCATCCCAGCATTCAATAGTCAGCCCCGAGGCCCGCTCATTCACCGCAAATGTATCCGCCGCTAGCGCGAACGGATCTTCGCCGGGCTCAATCAGGACTGGTTTCTGGCTGGCTTTGAGAAAGCGCTCAATCGCCAGGTAAGCCAGGTGCGGATCACCGCGCTTAGCTTTCCCGGGTGCAGGATACAACGGTACTTAATCTTACTTCTTCCCCAACGCGACATCCACCAGCTCAGCTCCCAGCTTGGTAATCTCCGCCTGGTGGTCGCGATAGAATTTCACATGATCGGCCGATGACGCGTCAAATTGCAGTTTATTCGAGGCATTCGGACCTTTTTTCCCCTCGATTGAAGGGAGGGCAATCATAAGCGCCATCAGCGCAGTTTGCGTCATCACCTGATCGCGGGCCGTGATCCCGTGAGCTTTAAGGATGGCGGCGGTCTTAGTGTTGGTTTCATACAGCCGAACTTGCTGGTCCAGCGGCAGTCTTGACCAGCTTTGCAAGTCGCGCTTCAATACGGCCTCTTGCTGCTGTTGGCGAGCCAGGTCCATCAACGTCTGATAATGGCGAGTAACGTGATCCATGGTTAGAGGGTAGGCAGCAAGTTCCTGCGCCTCCTTCGCCGTGGTTTGAGCCACGCACGGAACCCCGATACTCACCGCAAATGCCAAAGCGCAGCAGCCACGCATATGCACTTCATCAGTATGTCGCAAGCTACAGCGGATTCACATGCCCGCGCGGCATGGCGTCAATCTCCGCCAGATCTTCGGGAGTCAGCGTCCACCCCGCCGCCTTAACATTGGCGTCCAATTGCTCAGGCTTAGTGGCTCCCGCAATCACACTAGCCACCGGAGGCCGCGCCAGCAGCCAACTGAACGCCAGCTCCAAAAGCGTCCGCCCTCGCTTCGCGCAGAATGCTTCGAGCTGCTCCACCAGCGCCCAATTCGTATCGGTCGAATAGCGCGCCGCCAGCCGTTGAATGCTGGCGAAGCGTGTCCCTGCCGCCGCCTCCGCCCCGCGCTTGTATTTGCCCGTCAACAACCCGCTAGCCAGAGGAAAGTAAGGCAGCATTCCCATCCCATAAGCCTGCGCCGCCGGAATCTTCTCCGCCTCAATCTGCCGTGCCACCAAACTATACTCGTCCTGCGCCGAGATAAACCGCTCCAGCCCACGCTCGCGCGAAATCCACTGCGCCTCCACCATCTGCCAAGCCGGCAAATTCGAGCACCCGATATAGCGCACCTTCCCTTGATGAACCAAATCGTCGAGCGCCCCCAACGTCTCCTCCATAGGCGTGACCCCATCCGAAAAATGCAATTGGTACAGATCGATCCACTCAGTCTTCAGCCGCCGCAAACTAGCCTCGACAGCCGTCATGATGTAGCCCCGCGAAGCATCCCGCCGCGTCCGCCCCTCCACCATCGGCCCAGCAAACTTGGTAGCCAGCACAATATCCTTGCGCCGCTCCCCCAGCACCTGCCCCAGCATCGTTTCCGACCCGCCCATCCCCCCGTAAACGTCGGCCGTATCAAACAGCGTGATGCCCAAATCGAGCGCCCTGCTGACGACTCTCCGGGTCGCCTCCAGATCGATCCGCATCCCAAAGTTGTTACAGCCGAGCCCGACCGTAGACACTTCGAGTCCAGATTTCCCTAATGTCCGAAAGTTCACATTTTCATTCTAAATGCTGCGACCCCGTCGTAGCCTCCTAATGGAGGATGTGAAGCTAAAGGACGCGGCCATCCTGAATGCGCGGGCGGAATCACTAAATCGTGAAGCTCAGGACGTTCTCGGATATCAGCATCTCGGAACGCGGAGTGAGCAGCCCGCACAGAACTGCGACCGAAGGAAGCGGCCAAGAACCGCTAGTGTTTCTCTTCGTCGATCGAAATCTTCAGCGCCCGCAGGAACTTCTGATCCTGTGAAGTAAGCTTGATTTTACTCAGCTTGCGCCGCCCCGATTCCGGCGTCGATTCGAGTTCGACCGTCTCGCCCTCGTCCTGGGCGTCGTCCTCGTTGTCCTCGCGCTTATTGAAGCCGATAGTAGCTTCGAGCACCAGGAACACGTCATACCCCGCGCGTTTGATCTCGCCGATCGCTGCCGCGATCCGGTCGGAATCGGAAAGCGACTCATTAATGGCGTCGCCAAGTTCCTTCATCAGATCTTTGAGGCGGTCGTCCACGTGCGTCTTTCTCCTGCCGTTTACAGCATAACATCATCTCGCGAAAGCAACCGGTTTTTCGAGCAGATTTGACAGCCCCCGTCTGTTAGGATGAAACCGATGGGCGAGTTGATTTCGAAGTTCCTCCGCCATGTCGTGCCCGGCGTAATACGCCCGCTGCATGCGCTGTGGAATGAGGTCATCGGCTTTCTATTCATCGTCTTCACCGTGGTGTCGGCGTTCTACGTGGTCCGCGCCGTGCGTAACTTTGACGGCGAAATCGAGGGGCTGGTTCGCATCGTTCTCCCCGGCCTTTTCGGCCTGGTCATGGGTTACTTCGGCGTTTCTTCGTTCCTCCGCGCCCGGAAAATTTCCCGTTCATGATGGACGAACAGCCGGGACAGTTCCCCTTCACCCGCGGCATCTATAAAGATATGTACCGCGCCCGCCTGTGGACCATGCGCCAGTACGCCGGCTTCGGCAGCGCGGAGGAAAGCAACCAGCGCTATCGCTACCTGCTTTCGCAAGGCACCACCGGACTCTCCGTCGCCTTCGATCTCCCCACCCAAATGGGCATGGACCCTGACCATCCCCTAGCCGCCGGCGAAGTCGGCAAAGTAGGCGTGTCGATAGCCTCCATCGCCGACATGGAGCTACTGTTCGATCAAATCCCGCTGGAAAAAATCAGCACGTCGATGACGATCAACTCGACCGCCGCCATTCTCCTGTCACTCTACGTGCTAGTAGCCCGCGCCCAAGGCGCCGACCCCAAAAAGTTAAACGGGACGATCCAGAACGACATTCTCAAGGAATACATCGCCCGCGGCACCTATATTTATCCCCCGCGCCCCGCCATGCGCATCATCACCGACCTGTTCGCTTGGGCCGCCACCGAAGTCCCCGAGTGGAACACGATTTCGATCAGCGGCTATCACATCAGAGAAGCCGGCTCGACAGCAATACAAGAAGTCGCCTTCACCCTAGCCGACGCCATCGCCTACGTAGAAGCCGCCATCGCCGCCGGCTTGGCGGTCGATACCTTTGCTCCGAGGCTTTCCTTCTTCTTCAACGCCCACAACAATTTTCTAGAAGAGGTAGCCAAATTCCGCGCCGCCCGCCGCCTCTGGGCCCGCATCATGCAGGATCGCTTCCACGCCAAAGATCCAAGATCGATGATGCTCCGCTTCCACGCCCAGACCGCCGGCTCGACGCTAACCGCCCAGCAACCCGATGTAAACGTAGTCCGCACGACGTTGCAAGCCTTAGCCGCCGTCCTGGG
>Ga0105238_10004514_pt1 | contig 13798 bp, 12 predicted proteins | sample KBSC34metaG_FD_81526 | JGI IMG/M metagenome (GOLD analysis project Ga0105238, IMG submission 81526) | Corn rhizosphere microbial communities from Kellogg Biological Station, Michigan, USA - KBS C3-4 metaG | ecosystem: Host-associated > Plants > Roots > Rhizosphere > Soil | place: Michigan, USA... | reverse complement strand
CGCCGGCCCGCGGATCGTGCGCAACGGCTTCCTGGAAGGCCGCAGCCCGTATTCGGCGCGCAACGGCTTCATCGCCGACACCCTGGCCCAGGCGATCGAGGACGTGCACTGGTACGCCGACCACGGCTACTGGCAAATCAAGATCTACAACAGCTTCCCGCCCGACTGGGTCGCCCCCGTCGCCGCCGAGGCGCACCGCCTGGGCATGGGCGTCACCGGCCACGTGCCGGCATTCTCCTCGCCGGATCGTGTCATTCGCGACAGCTACAACGACATCGCCCACATCAACCAGCTGATGCTGGGCTGGATCCTGGACCCGAAGGAGGATACCCGCACGCCCCTGCGCCTCACCGGCATGGCCCGCGCCAGGGACCTGGACCTGGGCTCGCCGCGGGTGCGCACGACGATCGAGCTGATGAAGAGCCATCACGTCGCCCTCGACACCACGACCATGACCCTGGAGCGGCTGATGCTGTCGCGCTCGGGCGAAGTCCAGGCGGGCGACGCGCCCTACCTCGACCACGTGCCGATCGGCTACCAGCGCTACCGCAAGCGCAGCTTCGTGACCATCAAGACGCCCGCCGACGACGCCGCCTACCAGGAGAGCTTCAAGACCATCCTGCAGGTGATGAAGCTGCTGGACGACGAGCACATCCAGATGCTGCCGGGCACCGACGACACCACCGGCTTCGCCCTGCTGCGCGAGCTGGAGCTCTACCACATGGCCGGGTTCTCGCCGGCCCGCGTGCTGCAGATGGATACGCTGAACTGCGAGCGGTACTTCGGCCGCGACAGCCAGGCCGGGACCATCGAGCGGGGCAAGCTGGCCGACTTCATCCTGGTCGACGGCGACCCCACCGCCGACATCAGCAAGATCCGCAACACCCGCATGACCATGGTGGGCGGCGTCGCCTACTACCCGACGGAGATCTACCAGTTCCTGTCGATCCGGCCCTTCACCACGCCGCCGCCGGTGAGCGTGGCGCCATGAACCGAGACCGACTCGCCATCGTTGCGGCGGCCCTGGCAGCAGGCCTCACGGTCGGCGTCCATCACGCGGCCGCCTCCGATCCCGCCCCGTCGTTTGACGCGGTCTTCAAGCCGGTCCGCGACGGCAGCCCGGACGTCACCGCGATCGCCGTCAGCGAGACGATCCGGGGCCTGCCCGCGGGCAAGCTGCTCGTCCTTTCCGCGCCGGTGATCTACGCCGGCGTGCCGGGCATCGCCGACCGGGTGAAGAACCTGGCGGTGGAAGACGACAAGGGTGACGTGCCGATCACCGTCAGCGAGGACGCCAAGGTCCCCGGCGGCTTCCCATACTACCGCCATTGGACCGCAGGCCGGCCGACGACGGGCGCGGTGAAGGTCACCTTCCGCTCGCGCGTTCAGTCGCCGGACGCGGCGCGCGGCCCGCCGTTCGGCATCCGCGCGGTCGCGGGCGGCGTCAGCGGCGCCGGCTCCGGCTTCCTGGTGTTCCCGCAGATGGGCGCGGCCGACCTGCACGCCAGCTGGGATGTCAGCGACCTCGCGCCGGGCTCGGTCGGCATCGCGTCGTGGGGCGAAGGCGACACGCGCTGGCGCGACACGCCGCGCAGCCTGACCCAGGCCTGGATCATCGCGGGCCCCGTCAGCCGCTATCCGACCAAGGGCAGCGCGCCAAGAACTCTGGGCGGCTTCAGCGCCGCATGGCTGGGCCAGGCGCCGTTCGACGCGCCGGCCGAGATGGCCTGGGCCGGGCGGCTCTACGCCTATTTCGCCAAGCAGTACCGCTACCTCGACCCGCCGCCGCCCTACCGCGTCTTCATGCGCTTCCTGCCGGCCGGGCCGGGCGTCGGCGGCGGCACGGCGCTGCCGCGCTCGTTCATGCTCTCGGCGCTCGCCAGTCCGCCGAAGCCCGGCGCCACCGCGCCGCACGGCACGCTGGCGCACGAGATGACCCACCAGTGGGTCGGCGGCATCGCCGAGCCGGACGGCATCAACAGCTGGTTCTCCGAAGGCCTGACCACCTACTTCTCCGCCTTGATCCCCAAGCGCGGCGGCTTCGCCACGATGGACGAGTGGAGCCGCGAGGTGGCCCGCATCGCCGAGAGCTACTACGCCTATCCTGCGCGCACCTGGTCGGCGGCGAAGATCGCCGAGGCCGGATTCGGCGACGAAGCCATCCGCCACATCCCCTACAGCCGGAGCGCCCTCTACTTCGCCGACATCGACGCCAGGATCCGCGCGAAGAGCGGCGGCAGGCGGCGGCTGGAGGACGCCCTGCAGCCGATCTTCAGGAGCCGCGAAAAGGGCGTTCGCTTCGACCACGCCGCCTGGAAGGCGTTCCTCGCCAAGGAACTGGGCGCCGACGAGGCGGCGCGCTGGGAGCGGATCGTGATCGACGGCGAGCTCTTCACGCCCGGCGAGGACGCCTTCGGCCCCTGCTTCGAGCGCAAGCCCGCGACCTACGACTTCCAGGGCCAGGCGCTGGACGGCTATCAATTCGTCCGGGTGAACGGGGTCGCGGAAGCGAAATGCCTGGCGTGGTGAGCGCGGCGGCGGAGAAGACGGCGCCGGCCGCCGGCCTGAAGCGCGGCGTCGGCCTGCTCGACCTCGTCATGCTGGGCGCGGGCACGGCGATCGGCGCGGCGATCTTCACCGTCCTCGGGCCCGCCGCCAAGGTCGGCGGGACCGGCATCCTGATCACCACCATCCTGGCCGTCGCGCCGATGGCGCTGTTCGCGCTCGTCTACGCCTGGCTCGCCTCGACGGCGCCGCGCACGGCCGCCTCCTACGAATGGCAGCGGCAGTTCACCCATCCGGCGTTCGCCTTCGCCATCGTCTGGCTGCGGGTGCTGGCGAACGCGGTCGTGATGATCGTCTACGGCCAGACGCTGACCAACTACCTGTCGATGGTGATCGACCTGCCGGCCAAGCCGGTGATGTTCGGCTTCTTCGCCGTGCTGTTCGCGCTGAACTACGTCGGCGTCGCCGTGGCCGCGCGCGTGCAGACGGCGCTGATGCTCATGCTGCTCGTCGTGCTGGCGCTGCTGGTGGGCGCGTCGGGGCCGCAGCTGAAGCCGCAGCTCTTCAGTGAGGCGCTCGCCGGCGGCTGGCTGCCGATCGCCGCGGCCCTGCCGCTGATGATCCAGCTCTTCCTCGGCATCGAGACGGCCACCGAGGTCGGCGAGGAAGTGGCCGACGCGCGCCGCGTCGTGCCGCTGGGCGTCGCCGGCGCGCTGGCGCTGACGCTGGTGGTCTACCTCGCCGTCGCCTTCGCGGCGCTGAGCCTCGTCGGCGCTCCGGCGCTCGCGGCCAGCAAGGCGCCGCTGCTGGACGCCGCCAAGGCCGCGGTCGGTCCGTGGGCGACGCCGGTGATCGTCGCCGCCGCCACCCTGGCGCTCAGCAAGTCGATGAACGCCACCTTCCTAGTCTTCTCCCGCTTCCTGTTCGCCATGGGCCGCGCCGGCGCGCTGCCGCCGGCGCTGGCGCGCATCCACCCGCGGTTCGGTACGCCGCACATCGCCACGATCACCGCCTTCGCCGCGGCCTGCGCCGCGCTGCTGCTGCCCTCGTCCCTGCTCTTCCTGCTGCTCGCTGTCAGCGTGCCCACCATGCTGAAGTACGCCGGCACCTGTGTCGCGGCCTGGAACGCGGCTGATCAGCCCGACGTGCGCGCCGAAGCGCGGCTCAGGTTCTCCGCGGGCCTCGTCAAGGCGCTGGCGGCGGCGGGCGTCGTGGCCGCCGTCGTCATCGCCGCGCTCGGAGTCTCCACCGACGCACGGCCCTACGGCCTGCTCGCAGGCTGGCTCGCGGTCGGACTCGCGTACTACGCCTGGATGCAGCGGCCTCGCGCCCAACGCACCTGAAGGGTGCATTTGCACATTTTGTCGCACCGGTCGCTGAACGGGTTCAGCGAACTGTCCCGAAAAAGCAAATTATTGTCCCCGAAGAACAAGCCTAGCCGTCGTTAACCCTATAGGCAGCGGGTGCCGAATCACCCCGCCGGGACAGCCGAAGGCCGTCGCCAACGCCAGGTGATCGCACGTCGAAAACCTGAACGATCCCGGACTCTTGATGCGCCCCCTGCCCCTCGCCGCCCCTGCGGCGCCGCCCCCTGACGCGACGCCGGCGCTACCGGTGTCATATCCCCCGAAAGCCGCGGCCGACCGCGACCTGATCGACCACCTGGCGGTGATCGCCGGCGTGTGCGAGGCCCTGTCCGACAGCCTGGCGGCCAGTCGTCATGGCGAGTTGGCCCGGGTCGGCGCCCTGGCCGCCGCCCGCGCCGCCGGGCTGGCCTGCGCCCGAGGCGCCGCGCCCCCGGCCCACGCGCCCGCCAACGACGCCGCGCCGGCGCCGGCCGGCCCCGTGGTGCTGATCGTCGAGGACGATCCGGTGCTGCTGGAGCTGATGACCGGCGCGTTCCGCCGCGCCGGCTTCACCGCCGAGGGCGCGAAGAACGGCCGCGAGGGCGTGCGCCGGCTGGCCGCGCTGAAGCCCGCCCTGATGGTCACCGACATCGTGATGCCCGAGATGGAGGGCATCGGCGCGATCCTCGAGGCGCGGCGCCAGTCGCCCGCCACCCGCGTGATCGCGATCTCCGGCGGCGGCCAATACGGCCGCAGCCAGGACTTCCTGGGCTGGGCCGCCGAGCTCGGCGCCGACGAGGTGCTGGCCAAGCCCTTCCGCGTCTCTTCGCTGATCACCGCCGCGCGCGTCCTGCTGGACAGGGCGCCGGCGACACCTTCGTCGAACGCGTTCAACTAATCGCCCTCCCCGACTTTCGCTCCAGATCTCAAGAGAGGAAAAGCCCGCGTGCGCCTGCTGCTGATCGAAGATGAACCCGCTTCCGCCCGCGCCGCCGCGCTCACCCTGGCGGCCGCCGGTTTCAACCTGGAGGTGGCCGCCACCGGCGAGGAAGGCCTCGACCTTGCCCAGGCCTACACCTACGACGCCGTGCTGCTCGACCTGAACCTCGAGGACATGAGCGGCCTGGACGTGCTGCGCGAGCTGCGCCGCGCGCGCGTGGCGACGCCGGTGATCATCGTATCGGGCGCGCAGGACCTGGGCGAGAAGGTCCGCGCCTTCGCCGCCGGGGCCGACGACTACGTCACCAAGCCCTGGCATAAGGACGAACTGTCCGCGCGGCTGCGCGCGGTGATCCGCCGCTCCGCCGGCCACCCGCACTCGGTGATCTGCGCCGGCGACGTCAGCATCGACCTCGACGCGCGCGTGGTCCAGGTCGCCGGCGTGCGAGTCCATCTCACGGGCAAGGAGTACCAGATGCTGGAGCTGCTGGCCCTGCGGCGCGGCAAGACCGTGTGCAAGGACGCCTTCCTCACCGCCCTCTACGGCGGCATGGAGGAGCCCGGCCCCAAGATCATCGACGTCTTCATCTGCAAGCTGCGCCAGAAGCTGTCCGCGGCCAGCGGCGGCCAGACGTTCATCGAGACCGTCTGGGGCGGCGGCTATGCGCTGCGCGAAGCCGACGCGGCGATCCGGGCGCACGCCGCCTGACGTGGCCGCACGCGCGTGGCCGCCTCACCCGCCCGCGTGGCGCGCCCGGTAGGTGCTGGCGGTGCAGCCGAAGTTGCGCCGGAACCAGTGGGCGAAGACGCTGAGGCTGGCGAACCCCAGCGCGTCGGCGATGTCGGCCAGCGGCCGGTCGCTGCCGCCCAGCAGCGTCTGCGCCAGGTCCCGGCGGACCGCCGTCAGCAGCTCGGAATAGGAGGCGCCTTCGTTGGCCAGGCGCCGGTGCAGCGTGCGCCGGTCGATTCCCATCTGCTCGGCCAGGCGGTCCACCGAATAGGCCTTGTCGGTCAGCTGGGCGCTCAGGAGGTCGGTGACGCGCTGGCTCAGCCGCTGGCGGCGCGGGCCCTGGATGAGCTCCAGGTAACGCAGCGCCTCGTCGGCCATTGCGGGATCGGCGCCGGCGATGGGCTCGTCGAGCTCGCGGCGCCGGATGATCATCCCCGTGAAGTCCTGCTCGTACCGCGGCGCGACGCCGTAGAAGCGGCGGTAGGCCTCCAGATTGACCGGCGGCCCGTGCATCAGCCGCACCTCCATCGGTCGCCAGCCGGACCCGCGGATCGCCTGGACCACACGGAACATCGTGCCCAGCACCAGGTCGGTCGTCGCGCGTCTTCGCCCGGGCGCCTGGGCGATCCGGAACATCGACACCTCGCCGTCGTCGGCCAGCGAGAAAGTCAGGGCGTCATTGGCCGTCCAGCTGAAGTCGATCAGCACCTGCAGCGCCGCGCGCAACGTGGTCTGCTGGCGGATCGCAAGGCCCAGCGGGCCCATGGTCGCAAGGCTGCGGCGCTTGGCCATGCGCAGGCCGAAGTCCTCGAGCCCCGAGGCTTCCGCGGCCCGCTCGATCAGCGAGGTCATCCCGCTGATCGACACCATCATCTCGGGATTGGTCAGGGCCGCGCGGGGTACGCCCGCGGCCGCTGCGAGCCGATAGGGTTCGAGCCCCGCCTCGCGCGCGACCTCCATGAAGCCGGTCAATCCGGCGCTGCGTCCCAACTGGGACATGCGTCCCCCGCGGTTCCCTTCGATTGAGCGACATGATGTCCCTGCAAATCAACCCCTGCCGTGATCCCCAGCGGCGCTCCGTCGCAGCCTTCGCCGACGCGCAGACGCCCGAGGCGCTGCGCGAGACCGTGAAGCTGATCGACGACCTGTTCGATGAGGCGCCGGGGACCATGCTGGTGTTCACCGGCTCCGATCACATCGTGCGCGCGGCCAACCCGGCGTACTTCGCCTTCACCGGCCTGACGCCGCAGATCATCGGCAAGCCGGCCCGCGAAGCGCTGGTGCGCGGCTACGCCCGCGGCTTCGGCCGGCTGCTGGACCAGGTCTATGCGAGCGGCAAGCCGCTGGTCGCCCGCGGCGCCAAGCTCACCGTCAACCGCGCGCCGGGCGCGCCCGACGAGGAGGCCTACGGCGACTTCGCCCTGCAGCCGCTGAAGGACCGCGACGGCCGCGTCTTCGGCATCTTCTGCCAGGGCCACGAGGTCACCAACGAGACCCGGGCGCGCGAGGCGCTGGAGGCCAACCGTGACGCCCTGAAGCGTGCGCTCGACGAGACCCGGACGATCCTAGACCACAGCCATGACGTCATCTGCGTCGCCGATCGCGAAGGGCGCTTCGCCCGCGTCAGCCGTCAGGCCGAGGCGATGTGGGGCTACCGGCCCGAGGAGCTGCTCGGCCGGCGCGTGGACGACGTCATCCATCCGGAGGACCGCGAAAAGTCCCGGCAGATGGGACAGCAGGTGCGCGCCGGCGTGCCGACCAACGCCTTCTGCAACCGCATCCTGCACAAGGACGGCGCGATCGTGCCGATGATGTGGTCGGCGTCCCATTCCGCCGACAACGGCTCCAACGTCTGCATCGGGCGCGACATGCGCGAACACCTCGCCGCCGAGGAGAAGCTGCGCCAGGCGCAGAAGATGGAGGCGATCGGCCGCCTGACCGGCGGCATCGCCCACGACTTCAACAACCTCCTGGCGGTCGTCGTCGGCTCCGCGGAGGCGCTCGCCGAGCAGCTGTCGGAGCAACCCGACCTGCGCGACCTGGCCGAAGTCGCGCTGAACGCCGCCGAGCGAGGCGCCGACCTGGTCAGCCGCCTGCTGGCGTTCGCGCGCAGCCAGCCGCTCTCGCCGCAGCCCATCGACTGCGAGGTCCTGCTCACCGGCCTGCGCCCGATGCTGCAGCGCGCGCTGGGCGGCGGCGTCGAGATCGAGCTCGCGATCGCCGCACGCGGCCTCACCTGCATCGCCGACCGCAGTCAGCTCACGTCGGCGATGCTGAACCTCTGCATCAACGCGCGCGACGCGATGCCGGCCGGCGGCCGCATCGTGTTGAGCGCCGAGCCTCAGGTCGGCCTCGACGGCCGCGAATTCGTCGCCCTCGGCGTCGAGGACTGCGGCGAGGGCATGAGCGCCGAAGTGCGCGCCCGCGCGCTCGAGCCGTTCTTCACCACCAAGCCGGATGGTCGCGGCTCAGGCCTCGGGCTCTCCATGGTGCACGGCTTCATCAGCCAGTCGGATGGCCGGATGGAGATCGTGTCGGCGCCTGGCGAGGGCACGACCGTGTGCCTCTGCCTGCCGCGCACCGAGGCGTGCGCCGGCCCCTGCGACATCGCCGCGGCGCCGGGCGCGGCGCTCGGCGTGGCCCACATCCTCCTCGTGGAGGACCATGGCCCGCTGCGCGAGCAGGTGCGCGGCCAGCTGATCGCCCAGGGACTGCGGGTGACCGCCTGCGGCGACGCCGCCGAGGCGTTGGACGCCATCGCCCGCGTCGACTTCGACCTGCTGCTTACCGACATCGTCATGCCCGGCGGCCTCTCGGGCCTGCAGCTCGCCGACGAGGCGCGCACGCTTCGCCCGAGCCTGCCGGTCCTCTTCACCACCGGTCATGCCGACGAGGCGACGCTGGCGGAAATCCGCACGCGCGACGCCGGCGCGCTGCTGACCAAGCCCTATCGCCGCGGCGACCTCCTCACCGCGATCGCCCGCGCCCTGGAGCCGGCCTAGCCTAGGCGTCGTCGGCGGCCACCGCCGAGCAGATCGCCTGGCACAGCTTGACCACCTCCAGCGGCTTGGCGACCACGTCGTTGACCCCCGCGGCGAGATAGCTTTCGACCTGGCTCGGCATGGCGTTGGCGGTCAGCGCCAGGATCGGCGTGCGCGCCCGGCCAAGCGCGACCTCGCGCTCGCGGATGCGCCGCGTGGCTTCCAGGCCGTCCATCTCCGGCATCTGGATGTCCATCAGCACCAGGTCCCAGTCGCCGCCTTCCCAGGCCTCCAGCGCCTCGCGTCCATTGCCGACCATCTGCGGCGTCACGCCGAACTCGGCCAGCAGCGCCTCCAGCACCTGGCGGTTGACCGGATTGTCCTCGGCCGCCAGCACTCGCAGCGGCTCGGCGGGCGGCCGCGCGGCCGGCGCCGCCGGCTCCTCCGGCAACGGCAGGATCACGGTGAAGCGGCTGCCGCGCTCGGCGAGCCGCTCGGCGGCGATCGAGCCGCCCATCGCCTCGCAGAGCTCGCGGCACAGCGCCAGGCCCAGGCCCGCCCCGCCGTAGCTGCGCGTCAGCGACGTGTCGGCCTGCACGAAGGGCGAGAACAGCGCCGCGATCTTGCCGGGATCGATGCCGATCCCGGTGTCGCAGACCTCGGCGACCAGGCGGCCCTCGGCGTAGGTCAGCCGCACCTGGACGGCGCCCTGCGGCGTGAACTTCAATGCATTGGAGACCAGGCAGGCCAGCACCTGGCGCACGCGGGCCGCGTCCCCGCGCAGCGTGCGCGCAGCGCTCGGGTCCAGGCTGAGATCGAAGGCCAGCCCTCGGCGCAGGGCCTCCGGCTGGTAGGCGGCGCGGATCGCCGCGCTGAGCTGGCTCACCTCGAACGGCGCCGCGGCCAGCGCGAGGCGCCCCTGCTCGATCCGCGACATGTCGAGCAGGTCGTCGACAATAGCCAGGAGCGCCGTCCCGCTCTGGCGCAGCACCGACAGCCGGTCGGCCTGGTCGTCGTCCAGCGGATGCATCGCCATCGCCTGCGCCATGCCCAGGACGCCGTTCAGCGGCGTGCGCAACTCGTGGCTGACCACTGTCAGGAAGTCGGTTTTGGCGCGGCTGGCGTGTTCGGCGGCGACGCGGGCCTCGCGATGCTCCCGCGCCACGCGCATCGCCTTGGTCATGTCGACGTAGGTGACCAGGCACAGGCTCCAGGGATTGGGTCCTGCGTCGGCCAGCCGGTAGTGCGCCTCGATGTCGACCCGCGAGCCGTCGAGCCGGACGACCCGGGTCAGGAACGGGGCGATGTCGCCGTCGGGACCCATCAGGTCCAGGGCCGCGGCGAAGGCGTCGATGAATTCGTCCGGCAGGTGCGGGCGGGGCAGCGCCTCGCCGCCGCAGAGTTCCACCGCCGCCTGGTTGACCTCCCGCACGCTGACGAAGGTCCGCAGGTCGGCCACCTTTTCGATCACCCGGCGCAGGGTCCGGCCGAGGGTCTCTCCCGGCAGCGCCGAGGCCAGCAGGTGCTGGTGCAGCGGCCCGGCGTCGAAGGCGATGCGCGCCAGCGGGCTCTGATCGAAGATCAGCGCCCAACGGCGATGCGCGATCTCCGCCGCCTGCTGCGCCTCCAGCGCCACCTTGCGCTCGCGCGAGACGGCCCGCAGCGCCTGGTGCAGCGCGATGCCTTCGCGGCCGATCGCCTCGGTCAGCCGCAGCAGGAAGACGACGAAGACCACGCCGCCGGCGCTGAGCACCGCGACGTCCGCGACCGGCGCGCTCAAACCGTTCCAGTAGGCGACCGCGGGCGTCAGGATCAGCAGCGCCGCGGCCGGGCCGGCCAGCGTCGACGTCGCGAGCCGCGAGCCGAACGCGGTCATGGTGTTGCTGAGGCACGTGCCGCACAGCACCAGCAGCGCCGCGGCCAGCCCGATCGGGCTCGGACGATGGACGATGACCAGCGCAATCGCCGCGAACGCGCTCCCGGAGACCAGCCGCGCCGCCGACACGGCCAAGCGCCGCCCTCGGTCGGTCCGGGCGTCGGCGCCGCGCAGGCTCACCTTGGCTTCGATCGCGCCGGCGGCGAGGGTCGCGGCCAGCCAGGGGCCGACCAGCGCATCGTCCGTGCCGAACCACGACAGCGCGGCCACGACGACGGCGGTCAAGCCTCGCGGCCAGACGTTGCGGCTGCGCCAGGCGAGCGCGCGCGAGAACGGATCCAGGCCCGTCCAGGTCGCCGGCGGCCGCCAGCCGAAGATCATCGCGTCCCGCCGCATCCGCCGGACATGGTCAAGCTCCCGTAGGCGCCCTTCATGCCCGGTCTGCTTATAATTCCCGGTTAACTGTGGGAATTTATGGGAATCGTTCTCAGACGTCGCCGCGGCGGCCGAAGGTGGTGAGGTCCTCGGCCAGCGCCGGATTGTCCATCAGGTTCGGCAGCACCTCGCGCAGCACTCGCGCGGCTGTACGCAACGCCTTGGGGTCGACGCCTTCCACGGCGCGGACGTTGTGGCGCTTCATCAGCTGGACCGCCCGGGCATAGGTTTGCTCGCCGAGCTCGGTGAGGGCGAGGAGCACCTGGCGGCGGTCGCGATCCGGCGTCCAGCGGTCCAGGAGGCCGCGCTCGACCAGCTGATCGACCGCCCGGGTCAGCGTCGTGCGGTCGATCGTCGAATAGCGCGCCAGCTGGGTCATCGTGCAGTCGTCGATCCGGCGCACGATCGCCAACGAGCGCCAGCGGGCGATGTTGAGGCCCGTCGGCGCCAGCGCCCTGTCCAGCGACAGGTCCCGCTGCCGCTGCGCCTGGAACAGCAGGTAGAAGAAGTACTCCGCGGGCCCGAGCGGGAACTCCCCGGTCGGGTCGATCGAATTCGGCTCCGGCCGCACGCTTCTCGGCATTCTCGCCGTCCCCTGTTTTCCGGTTGCCGCCATTGTGCTGTTGCGCTAAGTGCACATGCAATATGTGCATTTGCACATTTTTATTCCTGATTAACCCGCCATGCTTAATCGCCGCATTAACGCGCCACGCCTAGTTGCCGTGCTCCGATCAATTCCCGCCTGAAGAATTGCCGTGCCGAACGTCGCCCACCTCCCGAAACGAGACAGCCAGCGGCTGGACAACATGCAGGCCCAGCTCAGCGCTTGCCTGGCCATGAGCCGCGCGACCTTGCAGGCGCTGGCGGTCCTATCGCCGATGATGGCGCGCGCCGCCGCCGAGGCGCTGCAGGACGAGGCCGAGCTCGCCGGCTCCGCCGAGGCCCGGCGGCTCATCGACGAGGTCCGCGACGACCTCGATCGCCCCGCCGCCGCCCGGGCGCTGGAGCGGGCGCTGATCCGGTCGGCGGAAAACCTGCCGCGCACCCGCGCGCGGCGGATCCTCTAGTCCTCGCCGGTCGGCACGAACCGCGCCCGCACGCGCTTCAGGCCTTCCAGCACCGACTCCGCGCCGGCGCTGCGGCCGGTGGCCAGGAGCCGGATGCCGTCGACGTGGACGTCCACCGCCGACCAGTTCACCGCTTCGCCGCCGCGGAACCCGTGCACCACGTCGCAGAGGCTGCAGGCGGCGTCCGCCAGCGCGGCATAGCCGTAGGTTCCGGCCACGCCGTAGATCGCGTTGGCCTGGTCGTAGACTGCGTCCAGCGTCAGGATCGCCCCGTCGCCGCGGTCGCCGCGCGCGGTGATGAACAGCGCCTCGGCCTTGTCGATCAGCGAGGCCTCGCAGCGCTCGCGCAGCGCCTCGACCCTCTGCTCGGCGGCCTTCAGCGCTTCGCCGATGCTCTTGCCGCCGGGCTGGCGGGCCACCTTCGCCAGGCGGTTCTCGACGTGGAAGACTTTGGCTTGGCTCATCGGGCGATCGCCTTGGGTTGGAAGAGGGCGTCGATCTGCGACTGGTCGAGGTTGGGCGTGGTGGCGGCGCCGACCTCGACGGAGAGGTCGTCGTGGCGGCGGCCCTTTTCGCCCACCGGCGGGCCCAGCGCGCGCACGCGCCGATCCGGGCCGCAGTAGCCGGCAGAGGTTACGAACGCGCGCTGGTCGTTCAGCAGCCAGACGATGCGCTGCATCATCACCAGCGGCGGCACCGGCTTGCGCACGATGAAGCTCGCGCCGGCGTTGCGGGCCCGGCCGATCTGCGACGGGGTCGTGTGCCCGGTGATCAGGATCGCCGGCGCCCAGGCGTTGGGCGTGCCGCAGCGGCGCAGCCAGCGGATGAATTCGATGCCCTCGCCGTCGTTCAGGGTGCAGTCGACGACCATCAGCGACAGCTCGCGCTCGCCGGCGACCACCATCGATTCCGAGACCGTCGTGGCCCGGCGCGGCGTGTGGACGCCGAAGCCCGCGAACATCTGCGCCAGGATCTCCAGCCCCTCAGCGTCGCCGCAGGCGATCAGCACCTCGGCGGTGGAGAGGTTGACCCGCTGGTCGCGCCGGAACGGCAGGGTGGTGGCCGCCGACATCTCACGTCCCGAACAGCGTGAGCTCGCCCTGCATCGGGCATTCGCTCGGCGCCGCCGGGCCCGCCAGCCGTCGCGCCTGCTCGGCGAGCGTCAGGCCCATCACCGCGGCGTGCACGTCGGCCACGGCGTCGCTCGGCGCGGCCGACGCCAGCGCGTGCAGGAAGGCGGCCATGCCGGCCAGGCGCTGGCTGAGGAAGTCGCAGGCCTGGGCGCGGGCCATCACCTCGGCGTCCGGCCGCGCGGCCTCGGCCAGCCGCGCGATCAGGTCCTGCAGGTCGTCGGCCATCCGGGCCAGGTCGCCGATCTCGAGCGCCGCCAGCCGCAGGGGCTCGGCGAAGGGGCGAAGGGCGGTTCCGTCGGACATCAGAAGAGCTCCAGGGCGCCGGCGTCGTCGGGCGCGGGGGCGGCCGGCCGGCGCCGTTCGGCGGCGAAGACACGGGTCTCGGCGGCCGCGAGGAACACCTGGCGGGCGCGCCCGCTCGCCGGCCAGTACTGGATGCGCCGTGCGCGGTCGCCGCGCAGCGAGCCGCCGGCAAACGTCAGGCCCTCGTCGGCCACGAACCGCTCGGCGAAGCGGGCGTTCTGCGCGCCCACGTCGGTCAGCCCCTGCAGCAGCCTCGCGCCGCCGAACAGCTTGACTTCCAGCCGCTCGCGCCGCGCGCCCCGCCGCAGCAGGGCGTTGACCAGCAGCTCCATCGACTGCACCCCGTAGCGCAGGCCCTCTCCGCCCTCTTCGCCCGGCAGCAGGAAGTGGTTCATCCCGCCGACGCCGACGGCGCGGTCGCACATGCAGGCCGCCACGCAGCTGCCCAGGATCGTCGTCAGCACCAGCTCGGCGTCGTCGCTG
>Ga0105238_10004512_pt1 | contig 13800 bp, 15 predicted proteins | sample KBSC34metaG_FD_81526 | JGI IMG/M metagenome (GOLD analysis project Ga0105238, IMG submission 81526) | Corn rhizosphere microbial communities from Kellogg Biological Station, Michigan, USA - KBS C3-4 metaG | ecosystem: Host-associated > Plants > Roots > Rhizosphere > Soil | place: Michigan, USA... | reverse complement strand
GATAGTCGCACCAGTCCCACCAGCGGCGAGGTCCAGATCACGATTTCCTCGGCGAAACGCGACAGGTGTACCGACGCGATCGCCGCCGCCGACAGGGTTTCGAGCACGAAGTCGCGGTCCGACACCGCGTCGAGCGAATTGGCCATCGGCCGGTCGAAACCCAGCGCCTTTGCGGTCGCGTCGCGATCGATCGGAAACGACGTGCCGGCCAGCGCCGCGGCGCCGAGCGGCGATTCATTGAGACGTTTACGCGCGTCGGCAAACCGGCCACGGTCGCGCGCCGCCATCTCGACATAGGCCAAGAGGTGGTGCCCGAACGTGACCGGCTGCGCGGTCTGCAGATGGGTGAAGCCCGGCATCACGGTTGCGGCATGCTCCAGCGCCCGCGCCACCAGCGCGCGCTGGAACGCGGCCAGCGCGGCGTCGGTCTCGTCGATGGTGTCGCGGATGTAGAGCCTGAAATCGGTCGTCACCTGATCGTTGCGCGAACGCGCGGTGTGCAGCCTGCCTGCGGCAGGCCCGATCAACTCGCCAAGCCGGCTCTCGACGTTCATGTGAATGTCCTCGAGCGCGCGCTTGAAGTCGAACGATCCCTTGCCGATCTCTGACAAAATCGTGTCTAGACCCCCTGCGATATTTTTCGCATCGTTGGCGGTGATAATGCCTTGCGCGGCGAGCATCGCGGCGTGGGCCTTGGACGCGGCGATGTCCTGGGCATAAAGGTGACGATCGACGTCGATGGAGACGTTGATTTCCTCCATGATCGCATCGGGGCGATCCGTGAACCGGCCACCCCACATCTTGTTGCTCATGACTTGTTACTCATGACCTGCCACTCATCGTCGCGCCAGCGATCGGAACGCTGTATGGCGTTACCGGATCGACCGACTGTAATACAGGCTCTGAATAGCCGTATCTGATACAGGATGACAAACGATATGCCTGAACGACCCTCGTCCCGCCCGGCTGCCATGCGCCGGATGCCGTTCGCGATCGGGGCGGTATTGATCGGGGCGGTGATTGGATTTGCCGGGGTCTACGGGATTGGCGGGCTGCAGCGCAACGCGTCAGGCGATCCCGCCTGCCGCGGGGCGGTCGAGCTTGCGCGCAAGCTCGCGCCGCTGGCGCATGGCGAAGTGGCCGCCCTGACCCTGGCGACGGCCCCGCTGCGGCTGCCGGACCTCGCCTTCGAGGACGCCGACGGCAAGCCCAGAAAGCTCTCGGACTGGCGCGGGCGCACCATTCTGGTGAACCTGTGGGCAACCTGGTGCGTGCCCTGCCGCAAGGAGATGCCAGCGCTGGAGAGCCTGCAAACCAGGCTCGGCGGGCCGAATTTCGAGGTGGTTGCCGTCAACATCGATACCCGCGACCCGGAAAAACCGAGGAAGTTCCTGAAAGACGCCAATCTGACCCGGCTCGGCTATTTTAACGACCAGAAAGCCAAGGTCTTTCAAGACCTTAAGGGTGTAGGTCGGGCGCTGGGGATGCCGACCTCGGTGCTGGTCGACGGCCAAGGCTGCGAGATCGGGACCATTGCCGGCCCGGCGGAATGGGCCAGCGACGACGCCATCCAGCTGATTACGGCCGCCTTGAAGCCGGTAGCCGCCGGGCTTTAGGCAGTTACATCGAGGTTGCCGCCGATGCCGGCGCCAACATTGGCCAAAGACGCACTTTGCTGGGCAGCGCCCAATAGCGTCAGGACCGCGGATTTCTCCGCGTCGGCGTTCGATTTCATGATGGTGGCGGCCACCTGCATCTGCGTGTTCCCCGCCTGAGCAGCGAGAAGGCTGCTCACGATGCTCATCATATCCATACGCACCAGTCCCCCCGTCGCGCGCAAGCTACCCGGCAGCCATTAACGTTGCGTGTCCCGGACGCGGGCAATTCACCGCGTCGGGACCGGCTTGTCGCCGCGATAGTCGTAGAAGCCGCGCTGGGTCTTGCGGCCGAGCCAGCCGGCCTCGACGTATTTCACCAGCGTGGGACAGGGCCGATACTTGGAGTCCGCGAGACCCTCATGCAGCACCTGCATGATCGACAGACAGGTGTCGAGGCCGATGAAATCGGCAAGCTCGAGCGGCCCCATCGGATGGTGCGCGCCGAGCTTCATCGCGGCGTCGATCGCCTCGACGTTTCCGACCCCCTCGTACAGCGTATAGATCGCCTCGTTGATCATCGGCAGCAGAATGCGGTTGACGATGAAGGCGGGAAAATCTTCCGAGACCGCGATCTGCTTGCCGAGCCGGGTGACGAATTCCTTGGCCGTGTCGAAGGTGGCGTCGTCGGTGGCGATGCCGCGGATCAGTTCGACCAGTTCCATCAACGGCACCGGATTCATGAAGTGAATGCCGATGAAGCGCTCGGGCCGGTCGGTGGACGCGGCAAGCCGCGTGATCGAGATCGACGAGGTGTTGGAGGCGACGATGGCCTCCGGCTTCAGCACCGCGCAGACATCGTGAAAAATCTTGCGCTTGACCTCTTCCTTCTCGACCGCGGTCTCGATCACCAGGTCGCAGTCGGCGAGCCCGTCCATCGACTCGGTGGAGACGATTCGCTCCAGGGCCTGCTTGCGTGCGTCTTCGGTGATGATTTTCTTGGAGACCTGGCGCGACAGATTGCCGTTGATGGTCGCCATTCCCGACTTCAGCCGATCAGCGGAGACGTCGTTGAGTACCACGTCGAACCCGGCCAGCGCCGCCACATGCGCGATGCCGTTGCCCATCTGGCCCGAGCCGATCACGCCGACCTTCTTGATCATTGCCATCTTGTCATCTCACCAGGCGATGCGGGTGTCCCGCGCCTGCCCATCCTCATTGCATAAACACCGGAAGGAATTCACTCGTCCCGCCGGCAGCTTTAATTCTCGTCACTTCCCAAGCTTGCCGAGCGCCTCGGTCAGCTCGGGAACCGCCTGATACAGATCCGCGACCAGGCCGTAATCGGCGACCTGGAAAATCGGCGCGTCCTCATCCTTGTTGATCGCGACGATCACCTTGGAATCCTTCATGCCGGCGAGATGCTGGATCGCGCCGGAGATGCCGATGGCGACATAAAGCTCCGGTGCCACCACCTTGCCGGTCTGGCCGACCTGCCAGTCGTTCGGCGCATAACCCGCATCGACCGCGGCGCGCGACGCGCCGACACCGGCGCCGAGCTTGTCGGCGAGCGGCTCGATATATTTGGCAAAATTCTCGCGGCTCTGCATGGCGCGGCCGCCGGAGACGATGATCCTCGCCGAGGTCAGTTCGGGACGATCGCTCTTGGCAACCTCCTCGCCGACAAAACTGGACAGGCCGGGATCGGCCGCCGGCGCGGCATTTTCCACCGACCCGCTGCCGCCTTCGCCGGCAGCGGCGAAAGTGGAAGTCCGCACGGTGATCACCTTCTTGGCGTCCTTCGATTTCACCGTCTGGATCGCGTTGCCGGCATAGATCGGACGCTCGAAAGTATCGGGCGAAACCACCTTGATGATTTCCGACACCTGCATGACGTCGAGGAGCGCTGCAACGCGCGGCATGACGTTCTTGAAGCGCGAGGTCGCGGGCGCGACGAAGGCGTCATACGAGGGCGCCAGCGCCACGATCAGGGCGGCCAGCGGCTCGGCGAGGTCGTGGGCATAGGCATCGCCCTCGGCAAGCAAGACCTTCTTGACGCCGGCGAGTTTGGCGGCAGCCTCGGCTGCGGCCCTGGTACCCTCACCGCCGCCGGCGACCAGCACGTGAACCTCGCCACCCAGTTGGGTCGCAGCCGTCAGCGCCTTGTTGGTGGAGTCCTTCAGGGTTGAGCGTTCGTGTTCGGCGATCAACAGCGTGGTCATCTAGAGAACCCCGGCTTCATTCTTGAGTTTCGACACCAGTTCGGTGACGTCCTTGACCTTGACGCCTCCCTTGCGGCCGGGCGGTTCGGATGTCTTGAGGATCTCGAGATGGGCGGTGAGATCGACGCCGTAATCGGATGCGCTCTTGTCGGCGATCGGCTTCTTCTTCGCCTTCATGATGTTGGGCAGGCTGGCGTAGCGCGGCTCATTCAGCCGCAGGTCGGTGGTGACGATCGCCGGTCCCTTGAGTTTCAACGTCTGCAAGCCGCCATCGACTTCGCGCGTCACCTTGAAATCGGCGCCGTCGACTTCGAGCTTGGAGGCAAAGGTCGCCTGCGACCATCCGAGCAGGGCGGCCAGCATCTGGCCGGTCTGGTTTGAGTCATCGTCGATCGCCTGCTTGCCGAGAATGACCAGGCCAGGCTTCTCCTCGTCGACGATGGCCTTGAGAATTTTCGCCACCGCCAGCGGTTCGACGTTCCCCTCCGCCTTGACCAGGATGCCGCGATCGGCGCCCATGGCAAGGCCGGTCCGGATGGTTTCAGCTGCCTGCGCGGGACCGATCGATACCACCACCACCTCTGTTGCCTTGCCGGCCTCTTTCAGGCGCAGGGCTTCCTCGACGGCGATTTCGTCGAACGGGTTCATCGACATCTTGACGTTGGCCAGTTCGACGCCCGATCCGTCGCTCTTGACGCGGACCTTGACGTTGTAATCGACCACCCGCTTTACCGGCACCAAAACCTTCATCGATCCTCTTTCGCTTGAATTTCAGCTTTAATCACTTGGGCGCGGAACCTAAAGGTCCGGCCAACCCCGGTCAACGCGCGAGGTCCAAAAATCGCCCCGAATGGACGCGCTTTAGCGGTTCTGGCCGGGCACCCACAGCACGTCGCCGGCGCCGTTGTCGTTCACGGAACGGCTGGCGACGAACAGGAAGTCGGACAGCCGGTTAATATATTGGATCGCGGCCTCGCTGACGGCTTCGTTGGGCTTGGCCGCGAGTTCCACCATGATCCGTTCCGCCCGGCGGCATATGGTACGCGCCAGATGCAGATGCGCCGCGGCGGGCGTGCCTCCGGGCAGCACAAAGGAGGTCAATGGCGCCAAATGCGCATTCAAAGTGTCGATGTCGCGCTCAAGCCGCTCGACCTGGCTCGACAACATCCTTAGGCGTTCCGCCTTGCCGTCGCGCAGGGGCACCGCGAGGTCGGCGCCGAGATCGAACAAATCGTTCTGGATCAGGCCCAGCATCGCATCGAGATCGCGCGCATCCGAAAGATAAAGCCGGACGATGCCGATGGCGGCGTTGGTCTCGTCGACGGTTCCATAGGCGCTGATGCGCAGATCGTATTTCGGGCGGCGTTCGCCGCTGCCGAGCGCCGTGGTGCCGTCATCGCCGGTTCGCGTGTAGATACGATTGAGGACGACCATTCGTAGCTCCAGGGTTCGGGGCCACCTCGCCCATGGGGAGAGGTGGCGAGCATCTTGCGAGCCGGCGGTCTAAAATACCAACCAACTTGTTTCCATCTAGCGCCCCATCGCCCAGACCGCGAGCATGGTGATGACGATCGCGACAAATTGCAGCAAGACCCTGAGCTGCATCAGCTTCTGGGACCGGTTCGGCGATCCGCCCCTCATCATGTTAAGCAGACCAAGCAGCAGCACCAGCGCGACAGCGGCAACCGCGACTGGAAGAATGATCGTACTCAGGAATGAGGCCATCGGCGGTACATAACACCGGCCAAGCCGGTCCGCCATCGCCCACATCGAGCCTAACCCCGGCGCGATGATCTGGCTTTTAGCCCAATAATATCAGAAGGTAGCGTCGTTCGCCGAATGAACCGGCTTCCACTGGCCAGGGTGAAATGTGAGGCAGCTCCGCTACGTCTTTCATGTCAGCATGGATGCGTTCTACACGTTTCTCGCCGATGACGGCTGGGCGATCGCCAGCCACATCTCGCTGTCGACGCTGATGGCGCTGTTTCCGTTTCTGATCGTGCTGACGTCGCTGGCCGGCTTTTTCGGGTCGAAGGAACTCGCCGACCAGGCCGCGGGGCTGATGCTGCAGGTCTGGCCGAAGCAGGTCGCCGATTCGCTGTCGGGCGAGATTCACGATGTGCTGACGACGACCCGGGGCGACGCGCTGACCATCGGTGCCGCGCTCGCGGTGTATTTTGCCTCGAACGGTGTCGAAAGCCTGCGCGTGGCGCTCAACCGCGCCTATTCGGTGATCGAACCGCGGCGCTGGTACTGGCTGCGGCTGGAATCGATCGGCTACACGCTGATTGCCGCCTTCACAGCGCTGGCGATGGCGTTCCTGATCGTGCTCGGACCGCTGATGCTGGAGGCGGCACGCCGCCATATTCCGCTGATCGTCGAAACCAACGAGAATTTTCTCAACGTTTCGCGCTACGGCATCGCCATCACGGCGCTGATCATCGCGCTCTTCATTTTGCATGCCTGGCTTCCGGCGGGCCGCCGCGGATTTCTGCAGATCCTGCCGGGCATCATCTTCACGCTGGTGGCGTCGCTGGTGTCGGGCATCGTGTTCGGACAATATCTCGCCCGCTTCGCCAACAACTACGTCACGATGTATGCCGGCCTGGCGTCCGTCATCATCGCGCTGGTGTTTCTGTATTTCATTGCCGCGATTTTCGTCTATGGCGGCGAACTGAACGCGGCGATCATCAAGTCGCGGCTGCCGCACGGCGTGTCGCTTCAAGCAGCGCAATCGCTAGAGCCCTTGGACTCACAGGCTTGACCAGGAAGGCATCTGCGCCGGCTGCGCGGGAAGCCGCTTCGTCATGGCCGCGGCCCGACACCCCGATGATCGCAATGCGGCCGAGCGGCGGACTCAGCTTGCGAATTCGCCTGATGGCCTCGATGCCGTCAATGCCCGGCAACACCATGTCCATCAGCACCGCGTCGAACGCTCCTTGCGCGATCCGCTCGGTGGCGGCCTCGCCTCGTCCGATGAATTCCGCCTGATGACCGAGTTCGGTGAGAATCGCATTTAGTACGACGCGGCCGAACGGATTATCCTCGACGCTGAGAACGCGCAACGCCCGCCGCGGATCCGACGACGCATCGGCATCCGCGCCCGAACTGGCGGCTTTCGGAGCTTTCGCGCGGGTCAAGGTCACGCTCAGCGTGAACGTGGTTCCTCCACCCCGCTGTTGCGCAACGAGGATGTCGCCACCCATTGCGCGCGCTAGCTGCTTCACCGACGACAATCCGAGCCCCGCGCCGCCGAAACGTGACGCGATGCTGACATTGGCCTGCGAGAACGGGCGAAACAGGCGTTTGATCTCGTTGAGCGTGAGCCCGATCCCGCTGTCGGAAATCGAAAAGGCGACGCCGACCTTGCCGCTTGCGCCTCGCATCGGCGTCACCGCCAGCGCGACGCCGCCTCGCTCGGTGAACTTCACCGCGTTGTCGATCAGGTTTTCCAGCGCGGCGCGCAGCCGAACGGGATCGCCGACCACATGCACCGGCAGCTTCTCCGAGATATCGACTTGGGATTGCAGGCCTTTCGCCGCCGCCCTGCCGGCAAGGGAATCGCCGGCGTTACGCGCCAGCGCCCGCAGATCGAAGAAATCCTTCCGCACGCCGGTCGCCGCCCTGCCGCCTTTCGCAGCGTCGACGAACAATGTCGCGAGGCTGGCGAGATGCTCCGCGCCCGCCTTGATGGTATCGACCCAGCGCCGCTCGCGCTCGTCGAGGTCGGACGTCGCCAAGAGGTCGCTGATGGCAAGAATTCCGGTGAGCGGGGTGCGGACCTCGTGGGCGAACGCGGCGAGCGCCGCCTCGACCATGCCGGGCTCGGCCGCCATGGCAGTGCGTTTGCGGGCCTTGCCCGCGGCAACGGCTGAAGCGCGTTTTTTGGGTGGCCGCCGTTTCGGCAACCGCCTGCTGCGCTGTGAGCGCGATTTTGGCGCCATGATTCCCCTGACCCTGGCCGGCCCCACCATGCCATGAGCGGGCGCCGGGAGTCACGCCGACCGGCGTTTTTCCGCTTTAACGTTCGGCATGCGGCAATCCCGGTCACAATCAGGGCAGGCCGACCAGGCGGCGGATGTCCTCAGCCGTCGCGCCAGCGGCGCGGAGCTCGCGCAAGCCCGTGGCCCGCGTCGACTTCGAGAGCTTCCGTCCCTCGCCATCGAGGATGAGGCGGTGGTGCCGGTAGGCCGGTTGCGGCAGGCCGAGCAGCCGCTGCAGCAGCCGATGGACGCTGGTCGACCAGAACAGGTCCTGACCCCGCACCACCTCGGTCACGCCCTGCAAGGCGTCGTCGATCACCACCGAGAGATGATAGCTGGTCGGCGTCTCCTTGCGTGCGAGGACGATGTCGCCCCAGGCTTGGGGCCGGGCGGCTATCATGCCGGTCTCGCCGTCGGGACCTTCACCGTGCTCGATCCAGCCGAGATCACCGGCGCGCGCGCATGCCGCCGCCACATCGAGCCGCAGCGCCGAGGGGGCATCGGATTCGAGCAATCGCGCACGCTCATCCGGCGAAAGCAACTTCGCCGTCCCGGGATAGAGCGGCGCCCCGTCGGGGTCGCGCGGCCATGGCGCGTGTGCGTCGCGCTGCGCCACCAGCCTTGCAATCTCGGCGCGGCTTTCGAAGCTCGGATAGACCAGACCCTGGACTGAGAGCTTGTCGATCGTTTCGCGATAGTCGGCGAGATGCTCGGACTGCCGCCGCACCGGGGTTTCCCATGTCAGGCCGAGCCAGGCCAGGTCTTCATAGATCGCGGTCTCGAACTCCGGCTTGCAGCGCGTCGTGTCGATATCCTCGATGCGCAGCAGCAATCGGCCGCCTGACTGGCGCGCCAGATCATAATTCAGCAACGCCGAAAAAGCGTGGCCGAGATGCAGATAGCCGTTCGGGCTCGGCGCGAAGCGGAAGACAGGCGGCGGCATTGATCTCTTTCGCGGGACATGATGGTTTTAAGTCGCAATGCTTGTCCACCTCAACACCCAGGCTGACCTCGAAGACGCCATCCACATGCTGCTCAAGCAGGACCCGCGGCTCAAACCGATATTTGAGATCGCGGGCATGCCGGCGCTACGGCGGCGCGCGCCCGGTTATGCCGGCCTGGCCGCCATCATCTGCGGCCAGCAACTGTCGACCGCGAGCGCGGCGGCGATCTGGGCTCGCGTCAGCGCCGCGTTCGATCCGTTTCACCATGACACGCTGCGAAAGGCGCGCGCCGGCCGCCTGGGCCGGCTCGGCCTGTCGGCTGCGAAGATCAAAACCCTGAAAAATCTCGCGCGCGAGATCGCATCGGAGCGGCTCAACCTCGAGGTACTGGCGAATGAGGACGCCGACGCCGCGCACAATACGCTGACGTCGCTGCACGGCATCGGTCCGTGGACCGCCGACGTCTACCTGCTGTTTTGTCTCGGCCATGGCGACGCCTGGCCCGCCGGCGATCTCGCCGTGCAGGAAGCGGTCAAAATCGGACTGGGCCTGAAGACCCGGCCGACCGCCAAGCAGATGACGCCGCTGGCGGAGCCCTGGCGGCCGCTGCGCGGCGCCGCGGCGCATCTATGGTGGAGCTATTACAGGGCGATGAAAAAGCGCGAGGGCGTGATTGGAGCACAGCAAAAAGCGAACGCTGTTTTAAACAAGATACCTGTTGCAAAACCGTCATCGGCAAAAGCAAAGATCGGGGCAGGAAAACTGCCGGGATCGAAAAAATGAAATCCACCGACTTCATCGTTGCACGCAATTGGCTCAAGGTTATCGAAGGCCGGGGGCCGCCCGCGGTGAAACAGGTTTATCTTGATACACTAGGCGGTCGCATCCCGCCGGATCAGGGGCACATCCTGTCGCTGGCGACATAGCGGAGTTCTTTTTCCAACCCTTTCTGCACCATCGCAAAGGGTATAGGTTTCACCGCACCAGGGAATGCCGCGAAGACGGCTGGGTGTGAGAAACGCGCATGCTGGATAAAACCGATGATATTTCGATCGCCGCCGAAAACTGGCTGGCGCAATTCGAAAACGCGCTTGCGGAGCCCGGCGACGGTTTGCTCAAAACGCTGTTTCACCCGGATAGCTATTGGCGCGATGTGTTGGCGCTGAGCTGGAACCTGCAAACCATCAACGGCGCCGACGCCATCTTGAGGGAGCTGAAAGCCGACGCCGGCCGCGCTCAGCCTGCCGGTTTCAGGATCGATCCCGATCGCGCCGCGCCGCGCCGCGTGAGCCGTGCCGGCACCCATACCATCGAAGCGATCTTCAAATTTGAAACCGCAGAGGGGCGCGGCAGCGGAATTCTGCGATTGATTCCGGATGCCGACGACGGCAACCGGCTGAAAGCCTGGACGCTGCTGACCGCACTCGATGAACTCAAGGGTTTCGAGGAGCAGCAGGGGATATCGCGACCGCGGGGCCAATCCTATTCGCGGGATTTTCGCGGCCCGAACTGGCTCGACCTGCGCAAGGCCGCGGCCGAATATACTGAGCGGGATCCCGATGTGCTGGTGGTCGGCGGCGGACAGGCCGGACTTTCGATCGCGGCACGGTGCGAGCAATTGCAGATCGATACGCTGATCGTCGACCGCGAGGCGCGGATCGGCGACAACTGGCGCAACTGCTACCATGCGCTGACGCTGCATAATCAAGTGCAATTCAACCACCTGCCCTACATGCCGTTCCCGCCGAACTGGCCGGTCTACATCCCCAAGGACAAGCTCGCCAACTGGTTCGAGGCCTATGTCGATGCCATGGAGCTGAACTACTGGACCGGCACCGAATTCGAGAGCGGCACCTACGACGAAGCGGAGGGGCGCTGGTCGGTGGTGTTGCGGCGGGCCGACGGCAGCAAGCGCACGATGCATCCGCGGCATGTCGTGCTGGCCACCGGCGTCAGCGGCATTCCGAATTTGCCGGATATTCCCAGCCTGAAGAATTTCACCGGCACGGTTCTGCATTCCAGCCAGTATGGCGACGGCGAAACGTGGCAGGGCAAAAACGCGCTGGTGATCGGCACCGGCAACAGCGGCCACGATATCGCGCAGGACCTTTATTCGAGCGGCGTTGAGGTCACACTGGTTCAGCGCAGCCCGACCTTGATCACCAATATCGAACCCTCGGCGCAACTGGCCTATGCGATCTATAACGAAGGCACGCTGGAGGATAATGACCTGATCGCGACCTCGATGCCGTTGCCGCTCGCGAAAAAAAGCCACCAGTCCATTACGGACTTGTCCAAGCAGCTGGACAAGGACCTGCTCGACGGCCTGCAGCGCAAGGGTTTCAAGCTCGACTACGGCGAGGACGGCACCGGCTGGCAGTTCAAATACCTCACCCGGGGCGGCGGTTATTATTTCAATGTCGGCTGCTCAGACCTCGTCGTGCGTGGCGAGATCGGCCTCAGGCAATTTTCGGATATCGAATGTTTTGTCGCGGAGGGCGCGCGGATGAAGGGCGGCGAGACGCTTGCCGCCGACCTGATCGTGCTCGCCACCGGCTACAAGGGCCAGCAACATCTGGTGCGCAAACTGTTCGGCGAGGAGGTCGCCGAGCGCGTCGGCCCGATCTGGGGTTTTGGCGAGGATCAGGAATTGCGCAACATGTATACGCGCACCGCCCAGCCGGGCCTTTGGTTCATCGCCGGAAGCCTCGCGCAATGCCGGATCAATTCGAGATATCTGGCGCTGCAGATCAAGGCGATCGAGGAAGGGTTGCTGCCGCGCGGCGCACGAGCGGCAACCAAACACGACGCGGCCTTCGCGTGAATTGCACAAATGTCTCAACGTCATTCCGGGGCGCATCGCAGATGCGAACCTCAGATGTGCGATTGCACATCTGAGATCTGGTCCTTCGGACCATCCCGGAATGACAGCTGTAAAATCCAGACATTCCATAAAGGAGAAAACGCATGCCGACCATTCTCGGCTCGGGCGAACACCGCTACCGCGTGGTGGAGAACTGGGCGAAGCTGCCGCAGGGGTGGAATCTCACCGACGTCGCCTCAGTCGCGGTCGACAGCAAGGACCGCATCTATGTTTTCAATCGCGGCGCCCACCCGATGGTCGTGCTCGACCGCGAGGGCAATTTCATCAAGAGCTGGGGCGAAGGCCTGTTCCACCGGGCGCACGGGCTGCATATCGACGCCGAGGACAATCTCTATTGCACCGACGACGGCGACCACACGGTGCGCAAGTGCTCGACCGACGGCAAGGTTGAGCTGACCATCGGCATCCCGAACAAGCCGGCGCCGTTCATGAGCGGCGAGCCGTTCCATCGCTGCACCCACACCGCGCTGTCGCCGAAGGGCGAGATTTACGTCTCCGACGGCTACGGCAATGCCTGCGTCCACAAATACACCCCCGACGGCAGACTGATCAAAACCTGGGGCGAGCCCGGCACCGATCCCGGCCAGTTCAACATCGTCCACAACATCGTCACCGACTCCGATGGCTGGGTCTACGTGGCGGACCGCGAGAACCACCGCGTCCAGGTGTTCGACGGCAACGGCAAATACGAGGCGCAGTGGAATAATCTGCATCGGCCCTGCGCACTGCATTGCTGCGGCGGCAGGCAGCCGAATTTCATCATTGGCGAACTCGGTCCGGGCATGCCGGTGAACCGCAAGATGCCAAATCTCGGCCCGCGCCTGAGCATCGTGGACGCAAAAGGCAAGCGCATCGCGCGGCTCGGCGGGGAAAATGGTCCGGGGCTCGAGACCGGCAAATTCCTGGCGCCGCACGGCATAGCGCTGGATTCGCAGGGCGACATCTATGTCGGCGAAGTCGGCGTCACCGACTGGAAGACCAGTTTTCCGGACACGCCGATGCCGCCCGAGGTCGGCGTGGTTCGCTGCCTGCAGAAGCTGGAACGAGTTTAACCCTTCATTCCGCCTTGAGGTTGGCCGCCTTGATGATCGGCCACCAGCGTTCAGCCTCGGCTTTCTGAAGAGCGCGCAAGGCTTCCGGCGACTGCTGGGCGAGCGGGGTGATCTGGATGCCAAGCTCCTCGAAGCGCTGTTTCACCGCGGGATCGGCCAGCAGTTGCACCATGGTGGCATTCAGCTTTGCGATGATCTCCTTCGGCGTACCCTTGGGCACCCAAAGCCCGTACCACAGCGAAGCAAAGAAGCCTGACAGGCCCGCCTCGTCCGCGGTCGGAATATCCGGCGACGACGGCAGCCGCGTCCTTCCGGTGATGGCATACGGCTTGACGCTGCCGGCGCCGACCAGCGACTTGAAATTCGACGACGGCTCGATCATGAAATCGATCTGTTCCGCCAGCAGATCCTGCATCGCCGGGCCATTGCCGCGATACGGCACGAATTGAAATTTCGTGCCGGTCTGTTTCTGGAACGAAATTCCGGTGAGATGGCCTGTCGCGCCGACGCCGGCAATGCCGACCGATGCCTTGTCCGGATTGGCCTTGAGCCAGGCAATCAGGCCCTTCAAATCGTCGGCCGGCAGGCTCTTCTTGCCGACGATCAAAAGCGGTTCGCTGCCGATCTGGATGATCGGCTCCAGATCCTTCAGCAAATCGAATTGAAGCGCGTAGAGCCCGCCGGTGAGCATGTGGGTGGTCGAGGTCCCGATGCTCAGGGTGTAGCCGTCGGCAGCCGAGCGAACGGCGCGGCCGACGCCGATGCTGCCGGCTGCTCCCGCAATGTTCTCGATGATCACGGGTTGACCGAGAATTCCTCGCATCTTCTCGGCCAGGAATCGCGCCAACGTGTCGGTTGCGCCGCCGGCCGGGAACGGCACGATCATGGTCACCGCGCGCGTTGGATAATTCTGCGCGGCGGCGATGCCGGTCCATCCCAGACCAAGCAGCACCGCGACGATGACCGTCAGCAATCTACGCATGGGGCTCCTCCACGGTCGGTACAGGCAACGATGTCTATCGTATATTCGTTTTTCCGGTGCGCTGATCAGATATCGCCGACGGCCTCGCGGCGGCGTTGTTCGGATTCCTCCGCATAGCGCCGCATCGCGTGGGCTTCG
>Ga0105238_10004510_pt1 | contig 13804 bp, 16 predicted proteins | sample KBSC34metaG_FD_81526 | JGI IMG/M metagenome (GOLD analysis project Ga0105238, IMG submission 81526) | Corn rhizosphere microbial communities from Kellogg Biological Station, Michigan, USA - KBS C3-4 metaG | ecosystem: Host-associated > Plants > Roots > Rhizosphere > Soil | place: Michigan, USA... | reverse complement strand
GACGTTCGGCACGCTGATCACCGCACCGATCATCAACCAGCCGCAGGTCGCGATCCTTTCGACCGACGGCGTGCGCAAGAAGCCGGTGGTGATCGAGACGTCGGACGGCGACGCGATCGCTATTCGCCCGGTCGGCATCCTCGCTCAATCGTTCGACCACCGCGCCGTCGATGGCGCGTACTCTGCCGCGTTCCTCGACCGCGTGCGCAAGCTCATCGAGAACGGCCACTGGCTCGTCGAGACCTGAGCGCAACACCATGACAACCCAACATTCGCTCGGCTGGATCGGCGCCGGCGGCCGCATGGGCTTCGCGATGGCGAAGCGCCTGCTCGCCGCGGGCCACAAGGTCGCCGTCTACAACCGCACTCGCAGCAAAGTCGAGCCGCTCGCTGAGCTCGGCGGGTCGATCGCCGCCTCGGTCGAGGAGCTGCGCGCTTGTGACATCGTGTTCACGACCGTGTCCACGTCCGACGACCTGATCGCCGTCTGCCTCGGCCCCGACGGTCTGCTGAGCAAGTCGCGCAGCCCGAAGCTCCTCGTCGACTGCTCGAGCGTGTCGGAGGAAGCGTCGGCGAAAGTTCGCGCGGAAGCCGCGAAGCTCGGCACGCAGATGCTCGCGGCGCCCGTCAGCGGCAATGCGAAGGTGGTCACCGCCGGCAAGCTCACGATCGTCGCGTCGGGACCGCGCACAGCGTTCGACGTCGCGCAGCCGTATCTCGCGGCGCTCGGGCAGGGTGTCACTTACGTCGGCGAGGGCGAGCTCGCACGCATGGTGAAGATCTGCCACAACCTCCTGCTCGGCGTGATCGCTCAGTCGCTCGCGGAGATCACGGTGCTCGCCGAGAAAGGCGGCGTTCCGCGGCACGCGTTCCTCGAGTTCATCAACAACAGCGTCGTCGGCTCGATGTTCTCGCGCTACAAGACGCCGGCGTTCGTGAACCTCGACTGGACGCCGACGTTCACGCCCGTGCTGCTGCGCAAAGACCTCGACCTCGGCCTCAAGGCCGCGAAGGCGCTCGGCGTGCCGCTGCCGGTCACGCAGGTCACGCGCGACATCGTCGACGAGGCCGTCGAAGCCGGGCACACGGACTGCGACTTCGCGATCTTGCTCGAGCAGCAAGCGAAGAAGTCGAAGCTCAGGTTGAAGTCCGAGAACGTCGCGGTCGACGACGGGCTCAAGAAGAAGTCCGCGGGCGGCTGACGATGCCGCAGCGGATTGCGGTGTCCGAGCCCGAGCCGCAACCGTACTTTGCCTACGACGCGCCGCGAGGCCCGTTGTCGGAATTCGTGGCGCTGTTCTGGCACTGGCGCGGCCACACGGTGCCGCGCTCCACCGAGCGACTGCTGCCGATCGCGACCATGGAGCTCGTCGTCCGGCTCGGTGGCGGCAAGCCCGGCGCCGGCGTGGCGGGTCCTCATTCCGAAGTTTTCTTTCTCGAACGTACCGCCAACGACGAGCTCGTCGGCGTGCACTTCAAGCCCGGCGGCGCGCTGCCGTTTCTCGGCTTGCCGGCTGGCGACCTGCACAATCAATCGATCGCGCTCGACGATCTCTGGGGTGAGCGCGACGCCGCGCGAACCGTCGCGCGTCTCAACGAAGCGCCTACTTCACAAGCGAAGTTCGCGCTGCTCGAGCGCACGCTGCTCGACGTTGCGTTCCGGCCGCTAGCGCGGCATCCGGCCGCGACATTCGCGCTCGCCGCGCTCAAGCGCGATTCCTCCGTCCGTTCCTCGGCCGACGTCGCGCGCGAGCTGCAGATGAGCCAGCGACGATTCATTCAGATCTTCCGCGACGAGATCGGGCTCACGCCGAAGCTCTACGCACGCATCGAGCGGCTACAAGCGGTGCTGCGGCGGATCGAGCTCCTCGACGACGTCGACTGGGCCGACGTCGCGAGCTCGTGCGGCTATTTCGACCAGTCGCATTTCATCCACGACTTTCGCGAGTTCACGGGCCTTCGGCCGAGCGACTACCTCGGCTTGCGGATCGCCAGCCAGCGCAATCACGTCCGCGTTCCGGACTAGTCAATTTTTTACAAGACCATGTCGCGCCGGGCGCGCTAACGTGCGTGCAACCTAGCATGCGAGGAGACCGACGATGGCAATCGATCCGATCCCGAAAGGCCCGCGCATCACGCCGTATCTACTCTACGAGGACGTCGGCAAGGCGCTCGACTGGCTCTCGAAGGCCTTCGGCCTCGAAGAGTTCGGCGACCGATTCACGGGTCCGGACGGCAAGGTGAGCCACGCCTCGATGAAGCTCGGCAACGGCCAAATCATGCTGGGCTGCCCGGGTCCTACGTACAAGAATCCGAAACGGCTCGGTCACGCGACGCAGCACCTCTATGCGTACACCGAGGACGTCGACGCGCTGTTCACACGCGCGCGTTCGATGGGCGCCGCGGTGATCGAGGAGCCGAAAGACACCTTCTACGGCGATCGCCGCTGCGGGGTCGCAGACCCTGAGGGACATCAGTGGTTCTTCGCCCAGCACGTGCGCGACGTGTCGCGCGAAGAGTTGGAGCACGCGGGCGCGGACGCGAAGTGACGCGTCGGTCGTTCAGAGCTTCTTTAGGAAGCAGACGATTCGATCGGTGAGCTCGAAGCCGAGCGCTCGGTGTGCCGCTATGCTCGCGGCGTTGTCGATCGAAGCATCGCTCGCGAGCTCCGTAAAGCCCGCGGCCCGAGCCCATCGCTCCGCCGACGCCACCAAGCGCGCGGCGATTCGCCGGCGCCGGTGCTCCGCCTCGACATACAAGCCCTCGACGTGGGGCACCGCATAGCCGTCGCTGCCTTCGGCGTAGTTGCGGATCCGAAGCTCGAGGAAGCCGATCGCACCTACTCCGTGCGCATCGGCGATCAGCACCGCGTCGACGGTCTCGGAGCGGCCAGCCAGGAATGCGTCGACGTCGCGCTCATGCCCGCGTTCGCCGCGCTCGGCGGGCCAGAGCGCGTAGCGCATCTTGAGCCACGCGTCGCGGTCCGCGGCCACGATGCGCCGGATATGGACGTCGGGAAGCGGTGTCGCGCGCACCAATCGGCTTCGCGCAAGCGCTACAGGAAACGCCCGCAGCCGTGCTCGTTGCCGAGCGCGCGAAACGCTGCGCCGCAGCGCGCCGCATCGACCCACGGCGCCTTACGCGGATTCGATTTGCAGTCGACGTCGCGCTGGCCGCAATCTCCAGCAGCGGCGACCGCAACCGCGTCCGACTGCCGCTCAGCCGCGGCCCCCGGCTCGTCGCGCACGAACGAGAGCACGCCGCCGTCGCCGTAGGACAGGAGCAGCCGATCGCCGCGCAGCTCGTAGCGCGTGGCGCCTCCAAGTGCGCGCAGGAACTCGGATCCGATCGACTCGCCGGGGCAGGCCATCAGCGTCGCGGCCATCGGCAAGACTTTGAGCTGTCCCGGCGCCGGTTGCTCGTAGCCGCCCGTGTAACGGTTGCAGTGCGCGAAGCCTGAGAGCATTCCGTCCGCGAATGCGACGGTGTAGCGAGGGTCGGCGCCGACCGCCTGCTCGGCGGCGCCGGGCCTTTGAATCGCGACGAGCCGCCATGTGCCGTCCGGCAACGCGGGCGCCGCGCCGCCCGGACTCGCGCGATCGACGCCTGGCGCATCCGCCGCCGCTCCGCGCACGCCGCCGCCCGGGCGCTGCACGACGATCTCGACGCCCTTGTCCGCCGCGCCATTGGTGAGCACCGCGTAGTGCACCGACGTAGTGAACATCAGGTCGCCGTCCGCGCTCGTGATCGACGCGCGCACGGCGTAACGATGGCTCGAGTCGATGTTTTGCGGCGAGTAGCGGAGCTCGAACGGAATCGGCACTTGCTTGCCGTTGGCCGCGATCGTTTGGGCGGCGATCTCGTCGGCCGGCGCGTCCGCCTGCGATACGTCCTCGAGGCGAACCTCGACGCGAGCGTTCGGCGGCAGCGCAATCCGCTCTCGGTAGGTCACGGTTCCGGTCAGCACGGATTGGCCGTCAGCCGCCGCACTGCTGCCGTCACGACCAGAGCCGCAGCCGCCGACCGCCGCGAGCGCGCAGCACGCGAGCGCGCGGGCGACCGTGCGGAAATTCTGCATCGTTATTGCGTCAGCGGCGGCAAACCGTAGTGCTTGCGGATCGCGGGTCGCGCCGCGTCGACGTTCGCGACGATCAAGTCTTGCAGCCGCGCGATGCCCTCGTCGCGATCCTTGACGGGCTCGTCGAGCCACACCGCGCCCGACGACACGAGCTCCGGCTTGCCGGTGTCGATCATGTAGATCGCGAGGTGAACGACGGCGATCAGATCGTTGGGGCCGGACGAGCTCACTTCCTTCGCGAACGTCCGCATATCCGCGAGCACCGCAGGGCTCACTTCCTTCTTCACGGCATCGAGCGACGACTTGGGCCCGACGGCCGCCGGACGCACCATCAGCACGGCCTGCACGCCCTTCGCAGTGAGCGTCTTGATGAAGTTGCGGTCGCGCACGTCGGTGACCTTCGGCACGAGGTCGTAGCTCGTTATCGCGTCGTAGCGATGAGCGACTGCTTTCGCGGCAAGGCCGCTCTCGAATTCCTGCCGCACTTTGTCACTGGTGAGCGCGACGATCGCGGCCTTGAACGTGACGAACTGCGACGCTCCTTGTTGTGCAGGCGCCGGCGACGCAGATGGCTGCTGTGCGGACGCGGCGGCCGCAATCGCGAGCGCCGCGCACGCGGCTAGGGTTGATCCAAATCTCATCGTCGACTCCTTTACCGGACAAAAGCCGTTATACACCCGCCGTGGGCCCGCGACACGCGCCAACCTCAGCGGCGCAGCGCGAGGAACGCGCCCGCGATCATCAGCGCTGCGCCCGCGAGCCGCGTCGGCGTGAGCGAGACGACGATGGATCGCATGAGCCCGAAGTGATCGATCGTCAGCGCGGCGAAAATCTGGCCGGTCACGATCAGCGCTATCGCAGTCCCGACGCCTAGCCGGGGGCTCAAGAACGTGATCGTGAACACGTAGAACGCGACGATGAAGCCGCCGCTGTAGCTCCACCACGGCGCCATGCGCAGCGTCGCCAAATCCGGCCAGCCCTGCCCCGCGAACAATGTCACCAGAGCGGTCGCGGCCGCGGCGACGAGGAACAGCGTGAGCGCGGCAAACGGCACGTTGCCGCCGATCACGCGGCTCAACGCGGCGTTCGACGCGGCTTGCACCGGGATCAGCGCGCCCGCGACGAAGGCCAAGATCCAAAGGAACAGCGTCGTTCTCATCGAGGAACCTGCACAGTGTGTGAGTGTCTCGCACGCATCAGGCGGCGTCAGACGTCGAGCCTGTGGTCCTTCGTCTCGCGAATCCAGATCGTGCTGATGACGATCGACACGACGCAGACCGCGATCGGAAACAGCAGCCCCGCGTAGATCGCTCCGTCGCCGAATCGCTCGCGCGCCCACGCGGAGGTCGTTAGCGCGGTCGCGATCAGCGGCAAGAAGCCGCCGAACCAACCGGCGCCGAAGTGGTACGGCACGGACATCGACGTATAGCGAATCCTCGTCGGGAACAGCTCGCAGAGGAACGCGCCGAGCGGCGCGTAGATCATGCAGACATAGATCACCTGAATCGCGAGCAAGCCGACCATCACCGGCCAGTTGATCTCTGCCGGATCCGCCGCGGGCAGCCCTGCGGGGTTCGAGAAATGCTTCATCGCCATGTAAATCGGGATGTAGGTCAACGCAGCGAGAGCGCACGACGTGTTCATCAAGACCTTGCGGCCGATCTTGTCCGACAGCGCGCCGAATACGACGAAGAACGGCGCGCCGATCAAGAGCGCGATCGACACCATCAGATACGCGTCCTGCCACGCGATGTGCAGCGCGCTCTGCAGGAACGTGAGCGCGTAGAACTGCCCGGTGTACCAGACGACTGCCTGCCCCGCGCTCGCGCCGAACAGCGCGATCAGCACGTAGCGGAGGTTCTCCGGGTTCGTGAAGCTCTCCTTGAGCGGATTGCGCGACACGCGGCCCGCTTGCTTGAGCTTCGCGAACAGCGGCGACTCGTTCATCCTGAGCCGAATGTACAGCGACACCGCGAGCAGCAAGAACGACAGCAAGAACGGGACTCGCCAACCGAACGCGCGGAATGCGTCCTCGCCGTAGTGAATCCGCGTGGCGCCGATCACGCCCATGCTCAAGAAGAAGCCGAGCGTGGCGGTCGTCTGGATGAAGCTCGTGTAGTAACCGCGCTTGTTGCTGGCGACGTGCTCGGCAACGTACGTGACCGCACCACCGTACTCGCCGCCTACCGCGAGACCTTGAAGCAGCCGCAGCAGCACGAGCGCGAGCGTTGCGACCAGGCCTGCGCTCGCGTACGTCGGCAGCAGGCCGACGAGCGCTGTGCTGAGACCCATCGTCGCCATCGTGATCAGGAACGTGTATTTGCGGCCGACGAGGTCGCCGAGATAGCCGAACACGACCGCGCCGAGAGGCCGCACGACGAAGCCCGCGCCGAACGTCGCGAGGCTCGCGAGCAGCTGGGCGGTTTCGTCACCGGCCGGGAAGAACACGCCGCCGAAGAAGATTGCGAGGCTGCCGTAGAGGAAGAAGTCGTACCACTCGAACAGCGTGCCGAGCGACGACGCGACGAGCACTCGGCGCAACGTCTTCTTGTCGGCGAGCGGCTCCGATGCGAGAGCGCGGCTATCGAGCGTGGTCGCTTCGGTGGCCATGGACTCCGCCTAAGTTCGGACTGGCAACATGTTGGCGGCCCACTGGTCGTAGCGGGCCTTCACGCGCGCGAGCTCGTCGGCGTGCTTCGCTTTGAGCTCCGCCTTCTCGCCGGGATCGACCGCGAGATCGAACAAGTGCTCGCCCGTCGCGTCGCGCAGATATTTCCACTGACCGATTCGCGCCGCCCCGTTCGTGCGCGTGCGCCAGAACAGGGCGCGCTCGTGCACGGCGCGATCTCCGCGCAGCGCGGGCAGCAATGACTCGCCGTCGAGCGGATACCCGGAATCTTGCGTCGCACCCGCGACCGCGAGGAACGTCGCGGTCCAGTCCATCGTGATGGCTACTTGATCGGTCACCGCGTTCGCGGGCGTCACGCCGGGCCAGCGCGCGATCGCGGGCACGCGCGTGCCGCCCTCGTTCAGGCCGAACTTCTCGCCCGAGAACGGCCAGTTGTACGAGTAGCGCTCGCCGCCGTTGTCGCTCGTGAACACCACGAGCGTGTCGCGCTCGAGCCCCGCGCGCTTCAGTGCCGCGAGCACGCGGCCGATGTTCGAGTCGAGGCTCTGCATGATCGCGGCGTACGCGGCGGGCGACCCGCCTGCCGCCATCGGCCCGCCGCCGTGATCGGTGTGATCGAGCCCCGCGTCGCCGGGTCCCTCCCATGGCGAGTGCGGCGCGTTGTACTGCAAGCTCAGGAAAAACGGCTTGTCGTGCTTGCGCGAGAGGTAGTCGATCGCGCGATTCGTCAGGAGGTCGGTGAGGTAGCCGCTTCGCTCGACTGGCGTCTCGTTCTCCCAGAGGTCCGGCGCGGGCGCTCCGCCCTCGGTCTGCGCTCTGTCGGCCGCCGCGTGCGTAAAATAGTCGACGGCGCCGCTCAGCATCCCGAAGAACTCGTCGAAACCGTGGCGGACGGGATTGAACTCGGGCTGCCAGCCGAGGTGCCACTTGCCGATCAGCGCCGTCGCGTAGCCCGCGGCCTGAAGCTGCGTCCCGATCGTCGCGTGCCCCGGGGGCAGGCCGACCTGCGGCGAGCGGCGCGTGAGCGGCTCCTCGAGCCCGACGGCGAGGCGCTGCGGGTAGCGGCCCGTGATGAACCCGCAACGCGTCGGCGTGCATACCGGCGCGGCCGCGTAGTTGCTCGTGAACTTCAGTCCCTGTGTCGCGAGCCGGTCGAGCACGGGCGTCTTGTAATCGGGCCGGCCGTAGCAGCTCAAGTCGCCGTAGCCGAGATCGTCCGCGAGCATGAACAGCACGTTCGGGCGCTCGTGGCCCGGCACGCCGCCCGCGCTGGCGGCCGTGCGCGACGCCTCTTGCGCGCTCGCGCCGCTCGAGCCGAGCACCGAGAGCGCGGCGCCGGACGCGAGCGCCGCCGCGACGAAGTCTCTGCGCGTCAGCGACTCGCTCATCGGGCCCGCAAAAGCTGCAGCGTCACGTAACCCCGCGCCTCCGTGGGCTCACATGTTGCGGCCGTCGAACGGCACGCGGCGTAGCCCGGTGAGATCGACGTCCGCGAGGCAGCGCACGTTGATCGCGGCGGTCTCGAGCCCATTCGGCGCAACGCCGAGCCCGAACGGCGAGCAACCGCACTCGGGACAAAAGTGATGCCTGATCACGTGCTTGTTGAACGTGTAGATCGCGAGCCGCGTCTCGGGCGTCGTGAGCCGCAATTGGCTGCGCGGCACGAACCATAGGAGGTACCCCTTGCGGCTGCAATACGAGCAATTGCAGTCGACAACCTGCCCGATCTCGCCCTCGACCTCGTATGCGTTTTCGCCGCAATGACAGCTGCCGTGGTAGAGCATCGCGCCCCCTTCGTTTTGCTTCTTGTCCGCGCCTCGGGACGACGCGTCGTTCGCGCTAGTGTGCCTGAGCCGCCGGTGCAGCGCAGCCTTGCCGCTCGCGGCATTATCCACGCGGTGCTAACATCGGCCGATGCGCGCGATACCTCCCGGCGCAACTCAGCAACGGACGCTCGGCGGACGAGCGTTGCGAGTGGGCCTAGGTATCGCCGCCAAGCTGTCCTTCGGTCTGGGCGCGCTCTGTGCGGCGCTGTTCGTGCTCGCGCAGACGGATAGCACCGTCGCAACCGCCTCGGCGCTGAATGCGTTCAGCGAGCTACAGCGAGCCGCGCTCGCGCGCACGCCGGATCAGAGCATTTGGTCGTCGCAGCGCCAGGCGGGTTACCGCGAGTCGCTCGCCGAAACGTTCGACGCCCCGCCCGGCGTGCTCGAGATCCCGTCGCTGAAGCTCACGGTCCCGATTTTCGTCGGCACGAGCGAGCTCCAGCTGAACCGCGGCGTCGGCTGGATCGAGGGCACGGCGATGCCCGGAGCCGACGGCAACGTCGGCCTCGCGGGCCACCGCGACGGCTATTTTCGCGGCCTGAAGGACTTGAAGGTCGGCGACACGATAGAAGTCGAGTCCATCGGACGCACGCTGCGTTACCGCGTGACGCAGCTGAAGATCGTCGAGCCGACCGACGTGTCGGTGCTCGATCCCACCGACGAACCCTCGGTGACGCTTGTAACGTGCTATCCGTTTTACTACGTCGGCAATGCCCCGCAGCGCTACATCGTGAGGGGCACGCTCGACCGATCTCGCAGCTGAACGCTCGTTCCAGCGGTCCACAACACAACACGAATGGAGAAAGCGATGAGAAAGACAATCGGTTTGCTCGCGTCGTTGGCCTTCCTCGGCGGCTTGGCGACGACACACTCGGCGTCGGCTCAAGGCGGATGCGGCGGCGTCACGTTCACGGGCCCGGTGCTCTCGCAACTACCGGAGGCCGCGAGCGCCTGCCGCGAGATCGTGACCCGCAACGGCCAGCAGTTCGCGCATTTCAAAGCCGAAATCATGGGCACTTCCGGATCGCAAATCCGCGCGCGCTTTGCGATGCCGAACGGACAATACTCGAAGACGTTCCAATTCACCGCGCCGCAGGGCTCCCGCGTCAACATTGCCGGCCGGAATTATCGCTTCAACGATCTCTCTCAGGGCCAAGAGCTCGACGTCTATTTGCCTCCAGACCGCTGGGAGTTCGAGGTCCCCTCCACTGAGAACTTTGCGGCCGCGCCGGCCGCGGACGTCGTGCGCATCACGACGATCACGGTCGCTTCGGCATCGACGTTGCCGAAGACCGCGAGCTCGGTGCCGCTCGTCGGGCTGCTGTCCGTCGTGCTGCTAACGCTCGGTACGGGCCTGACGCTCGTGAGACGCCGGTTGTCGTAGGAGCGCAAGAGCCGGCCGTCGCGCCGGATCGATCGCGTCGACTCAAGGGGGCAACGCATACCAGCGCAGCTCGGTCGCGTACGACTCAAAAGTCGGCGCGATCGAGCACGATGTCGAGGTTGACCTCGTCGAAGCGCAGCACGCGCCGCTTCGAGCGGAAAGCGTCCGCGGTCACGGAGACCGACACGACGTCGACCTGCTCCTCGCAGCTCTTCCGCCGGCCCGAGAGCTGGAAGCGGCCGTCCTCGCCGCTGCGGGTCGTGAAGCGTTGATCGAGGAAGACGGCCTCGATCGTCGCGAACGCGATCGGCATTCCGCGGGCATCGTGGACGGAACCCGATAGCGCATAGCGGTCGCACGTCGCGCGCACGATCCAACGTTCGATCGCACCGATGCGCGCGTCGTCGGTCACGGTGACCGCGAAGTTCAGAGCGAAGAACAGCACGGCTGCGATGACCGCGCCGACGACGGCGAAGACCAAATAGCGCAAGGCGCTCACCTGCGCCGGCCCTCGCCGCGCATCGCGATCATGCGGGCCGGCTCACGCAGCGATCCGCAACAGCCGGAGCAAGTTGCCGCCGAGAATCGCTTCCTTGTCGGCGTCGCGCAGAAAAGACGCGTTGACGACCACGTCGATCGTATCGGGCCAGAGATATGGCATGTCGGAGCCATAAACGACTTGGCTCACGCCGGTCTCGGCGACGAGATGCCGGAGCCCTTCCGACGAGAACACCATCGAGTCCACTAGAATCCGGTCCTTGAAGTACTCGCTCGGCTTGCGGGCGTTCGCGCACTTCGCGTCGTCGCGCACGACGCACGACGCGTCGGCACGGCCGAGGTACGACGTCAGATATCCGCCCCCGTGCGCCGCGCACACCTTGAGCCTCGGGAACCGGTCGAGCACTCCCTCGTAGATCATGTGACTCAGGAACACGGTGGTCTCGAGCGGATTGCCGACGATGTTCGGCAGCGAGCCGCGTCCGTCGAGCGAGCCGTCGCGCGCGATGTTCACCGCGTTGTTCGGATGCATGAACACGGGCACGTCGAGCTCTTGCGCCTTGGCCCAGAACGGGTCGTATTTCGACGAGGTCGGCGGCTCGCCCTCGACGTGGCCGCCGATCGACGCGCCGCGCGCGCCGAGATTCTTCACCGCGTGCTCGAGCTGCTCGGCCGCAAGATCCGGGAATTGCAGCGCGACGGACGACAGCGCGACGAAGCGGTCCGAATGCTGCTTGCACCAAGCCGCTAGCAACTCGTCGTGCAACGCGACGACATCCTTCGCGACTGCGCGATCCCTCGCGTACCACCAGAAGAAGTTCACGCTGAGCGCCTGAACGTCGATGCCGCGCTCGTCCATCGCGGCGAACCGCTCGGCGCCGAGCACGACCGTCGGCGGCGCGACCCTCGGCGGGTTCGCGGCGGGCAAGCGCTGCGCGACTTCCGGGAACATGCAGTGCGCGTGCACGTCGACGACCTTCACGCGCTTACCCGCGACGCGGACCTCCTTGCGCTTCGCTTGCGCGTCGACACGCAGCGCCGTGAGGCACGCCGCCGCGCCGGCCTGCGCCAGGAATAGTCGCCGACTCGTCATCGTTCTTCTTCTCCCGTGGCCGCGCACCCGCGGCCGCCACGCTTAGCGCGTTTGCGATTCGCCGTGCCGCAGATGCTCGACGAACGCTTCTCCCTTGGCCGCTAACTTGCGCTCGAGCCGCTCCGTGCAATCGCAGCGCTCGCACGCCCAGGGCTCGGAGCCGTCGCGGTCCCGGCACGGCAGCCCATGCGCGTTCTGCACCTTCGTGAGCTCGAAGTACCGCTCCCAATACGGCCGTTCCTCGTCGAGCGGCGTTGCGCAGAAGCAGACCTCGACCCACTTCACCGTGCCGTCGGCGCCGATCCGCGCCGCCGCCATGTTACGCAGGTATTCACCTTCCGCGACCGAGCCACGGCCGAGCACGCGCCGCTCGATCGCGTCGAGCAGCGCGCGGCCGCGGTTCGGCTTCACTTTGGCGCGGACGAGGTAGCGCACAGAGACGTTCTACCCTCGACCGGCCCGCGGCCGCAAGGCCCGCCGCGGCCGGCGGGCCTGCGTCGTCCCCCAATAGCCAAAGAGCCGTCAAAGGACGGCGGCGTCTAGCGCAGCGGCGTGCCAGGGATGCGATCGTGGCAGCGCATGTGGACGAAGATTGCCGCAGGGGGTAGCTTCGGTTCGTGGATTGGCTACGTCCACGCTGCGAGAGCCGGATGTTCCGAAGCCGCGAGATCGATCGAGCCATGAAGATAGCCGCCGTCGCGGCGCTCGTCACCGGATTCGCGCTGTCTTCAACGTCGTTCGCACAGAGCGCTGCAACAGCGTCGAGCATCGACGAGCTGCTCGATCAGGTTCGGGCGGTCGAATCGCGCGAGGGCGAAAGCTCACCGAGCTTGATCGCGCTGTATACGGAGCTCGGTCTCCGCTACCAAGACAAAAATGAGCCGGCGCACGCCGCCGCGGCGACGCGACGCGCGCTGGATATCCTGCGTGTCAACGAAGGCCTTTACACGCTCGATCAGGCGCCGCTGATCCGACAGTTGATGCGCAACGCGCTCGCACTCGGCGATCACGATACGGCATGGGAGCTCGAGCAGGGGTTGCTTCGGCTGTCTGAGCGGGATCCGAACGACGTGCGCACGGCGCAAATTCTCAGCGACGTGGGCGACAGGCGGCTAATGATCCTCGAGCGCTACAACGCCGCGCAGTTTCCTCCGGAAATCGTTCTCGGTTGCTACTACGCGGAAACAACTCCAACTACGCAGCAATTTTCCCCGATTGGACAGCAGAAGAGCTGTACGGCCGGCAGCCGCAGTCGCGTCCAGCAGAATCTTGCGAGCGAGGCGCTGAGCTACTATGCGCACGCGGTCGACATTCTCACCGCAAACGCGAGCGACGAGCTTCCGATACTGATCAAGAAAGTCGTCGCGAGTAGCTGGCGGTACAACACGCCGAATGAAACCGGTCCCGCCTACATGGTGAGCCACTCGTTGAGAGCGCTTGGAAGACAGAGCTTGAGCTCCCTGCTCGCATACCAGAACGAGACTAGCGCGCCCTGGCCCGCCCGAATCGACACGCTCGTTCAAATAGCGGACTGGGACTTGATGTATGCCTTTGGCCTCGATCAAAAAGACATTGCGCTCTCGGAGTACGCGCAGGCGTACGAGCTGTGCAAACAACAAGGCTTGCCGCAGGAAACGATCGATCGAATGTTCTCGCCCCGTAGTCCGGTTCCACTTCCGGTGTTCGTCCGGAGTCCCCTCGTGACTAACGAGGCCGGATCCGCGGGACACCTCGACATCGGCTTCGAAGTCGACAAGTACGGTGAAAGCGGTCGCGTTCGGACCCGCTCATGGGCGGGAAGCGCGACACCCGCTGTGGAGAAGAGCCTGGAGCAGGTGATCGAGCACACTCGTTTCCGCCCGCGGCTCGTAAATGGCAAATTCGCCGGCACCGGGCCGATCGTCGTTCGTTACTACGTGAACGGAGATTTTCGTCCGTTGGTGTACCGCGCGACCCGGTAGTAGGCCTGCGCGCCTTCGAGCCTCAGCCGGCCGGCGGCGACTCGATGAGCACGACGAACAGGTTGTTCGGGTCGCGCACGATCGCGACCTTGAGCTTGTTGTTGCCGGCCGGCAGATCGAGCGGCTTGCCACCGGTCGAGACCACCTCCCCGCCGAAGCGCTTGAAGACGTCGATCGCGGCATTGATGTCACGCACGCGCAGCTGCATGCGCGTCGACCCTGGGTCCTGGATCCTGCCCTGCACCGTCTTCTTGTCCACGCCGGAGAACTCGATGAATCGCAGCTCGAAGCCCGAAGTGGGAACCTGCAGCAAGCCGACGCGGTATTGGCCGCCG
>Ga0105238_10004509_pt1 | contig 13805 bp, 9 predicted proteins | sample KBSC34metaG_FD_81526 | JGI IMG/M metagenome (GOLD analysis project Ga0105238, IMG submission 81526) | Corn rhizosphere microbial communities from Kellogg Biological Station, Michigan, USA - KBS C3-4 metaG | ecosystem: Host-associated > Plants > Roots > Rhizosphere > Soil | place: Michigan, USA... | reverse complement strand
GGGGCAAGCCCCTCTTCCTGACTTGTTCTATTCTCAGTTGCGCAAATCGTCTAATGGAAACTTGAATCGAAAAATAGAACAAGTCAGGAAGAGGGGCTTGCCCCCGCTCGTTGAAAAAGTAACCAGCAACACACTAATACCCCGTTCCGAGGGCTGTTGTTTTTAGACAAGCTTCCGGCGTTTGCTTATAATTCACCGTGTTTTGAAAAATCCCGAAACGATTCCCGATCTCGACCTCCTCGAAACGGTTCTCGCTTACAAATTCAAAGATCGTGCGCTACTCGAACGAGCCATCACACACCGCTCGTGGGCGCATGAGAAAGTCGCGCCCGGTGACGAGCTTGAGGCGCGCAAGCTGCACAACGAATCACTCGAGTTTCTCGGCGACTCGGTCCTCGGTTTAGTAGTAGCAAATTACTTGTGCAGCTCTTATCCCGGCGGGACTGAAGGCGAGTTGTCGCGAATGAAGCATCGCCTCGTCAGTGCGCCGACACTGGCGAAGGCGTCGCAGGAACTGAACCTCGGCGACTTCCTTCGCTTCGGACGCGGCGAAGAGAAGAGTGGCGGCCGTCATAAGAACGCATTGCTGGCGGACGTGTTTGAAGCGATCACGGGAGCGATATTTCTGGACGGCGGTCTTGAAGCCGCGACAGGTTTTGTCTGTTACGCGCTGCAGGACGAGTTGGAAGGCGCTGACCCGTTGACTGCAGCCAAAGCGGACTACAAGACGATGCTCCAGGAGCAACTTCAGGCCGAACGCCGCGCCGCGCCGCGATACACGGTAATCGAAACCCTGGGTCCGCCGCATCAACGTATTTTCCACGTCGAAGTGTCGTGGGATGGCGGCAGTATTCGCGGAGAAGGGCCGTCGATCAAAGCGGCGGAAGCTGCGGCGGCAAAGGCTGCGCTCGAGGGAATGAGGATTTCAGAGGAGTCGGAGGACGACAGCGATCAGGACGTCGAGAGTTAGTTTTTAGACAAGATTTACAAGATTTTGCAGGACTGAACATGTCAATCCTGAAGAATCCTGTAAATCTTAGATATAAACTTGACCACCGCCCGTTACGTATCTAGGATGTTTTTGAATGGCGACTAACCGTACTACTACCAAGTCAACACCAAACACGCCCGACACCACCGAGGCGAAACCCTCCACGATGTCGCGGTTCTTCAGCCGTAACGGTCATGACAAGACGCCGCCGCCACCGGTGAAGCCGCAGGGCCCGCCGAAGTCAGTATGGCGTGAATACTTCGAGTCAGCAGTGGTGACGGTCATCATGGCGCTGTTTGGCATGACCTTCATCGTGCAGGCCGTCAAGGTGCCGACCGGATCGATGCAGAACACGATCACCATCGGCGATCACCTGCTCGTCAACAAGTTTATCTTTGCACCCGGAAAGTCGTTGCCGTTTCTGCCGCAGCGCGAGATCAAGCGCGGCGACATCATCGTCTTCAAGTATCCCGGCAACCCTTACGATCCCAAACGCGACGACAGGCCTGACAACCGCCCGATACTCACCAACTACGTGAAGCGCGTGATCGGCCTGCCCGGCGATCGCATTAAAATCCAGGGAAACAATGTCGTCGTTAATGGTGAAGTCATCCCCGAGCATCACATCACTGCCACAGATCACAACAACAAGGATCGTTTGGAGGAGGCTAAAGACAATCCGCCGCGCAAACCTGATGAGCTCTACGACGTCTATTACAAACCCGGACCTGCGGATGACGATCAGGGTTACGACGCCTTTCAAGGCAAGGATGAGCTCGTCGTACCCGAGGCGAGTTATTTCGTGATGGGCGATAACCGGAACAACAGTGAAGACAGCCGTTACTGGGGCTTCGTGCCTCGCGATCTCGTCATCGGTCGTGCGATGTTTGTTTACTGGTCCTATGACGAGAGCGCCGAGACCACGGACGGGTTTTTCGGCATTGTCGTCGACTTCTTCAAAAACACGCGCTGGAGCCGCACCGGCACACTGGTCAAGTAGGGTCCACGAAAAGGCACAAAGGCCCATAAGAAGATGTTCAGGGGTTACGGGGTTAGTTTCTGTGTGCAGGTGTTAGTGCTTGTGGCGCTAGTGTCTTTTGACGCACCGGCGCAACGAAAGTCGAAGAAGAAGCCTGCGCCGGCGCAGCCGACTGAGCTGACAAAGCTGCGTGATGAATACATCAAAGCGACGAACGAGTATAAAGCCAGTCTCGGAAAGCTTTTGCCGTATTACGAAAACGACGTGAAGAAGGCGGAAGAGAAGCTGGAGCAATCGAAAAAACTGCTCGCCGAGGGATTGATCCCAAAGACGCAGCTCGAAGAGTACGAGCGCGCATTGGCGGTTGCCAAACAAAAGGTCGCCGAGACTAATCGCTCGATGACGAGCGCTGACGAGCAGGTCGCCGGCGTGCTCGTGGAAGCAGAAGCCAACGAGCAGATCGCCAAGAACCTTCGCCTCGCAAAGCAGGGTCTCGTGCGTACCTCGGCCTTCACGCGTTACACAGGTGCTGGTGGCTGGAACCTCGGCGACTCCTGGAAGATCCAGCGCTTCTTTTACGACACCTTCAGCAAGCAGCTTCCCATCGCAGTGTTCGGACAAGGACCGATTCACGATCGCTGGCGATTGGACCATCGCAACGCGATGGATATCCAGTTACATCCGGACGGCGTCGAGGGCCGCGCGCTGTTGGAGTTTCTGCAGAAGAACGGCATTCCATATTTAGCGTTTCGCTCGGCGATTCCGGGCACCGCCACTGGTCCACACATACACATCGGCAGACCATCTCACCGTTACTGAACTTATGAAACCAGGAAAGACTTCTTCTCTGTGCAACCTCTGTGTTCTCTGTGTCTCTGTGGTGATCCTGGCTAAGAAGAGAAAACCACAGAGACACAGAGAACACAGAGGTTGCACAGAGATGATCCTGATCTTCCTGATGTTATTTTCCCCAACTGTTGCCCTTGCTCAAATGAAAACCAGCGAGTCTCTCACGGAGAAACAAGCTTCGCACTTCGCGGCGCTCGCGTTGAAGTGCGTGAGTCGAGAGTTTCCGAATAAGCCCGAGCACGTCATCAACAATGCGAGTGAGGTCAGCAGTCCGAAGGTTTTGCACCCGGCGTTCTACGGTTGTTATGACTGGCACTCGTCCGTGCATGGCCACTGGATGCTCGTCCGACTGTTGAAGATGTTTCCGAACCTGCCCGAGTCGGCCCAGGTGCGGGCTGCGCTCGGCGCGAATCTCACGGCTGAAAACATTCGCGCTGAAGTCGCATACATGAAGCAGCCGAACCGGCAGTCGTTCGAGCGCACATACGGTTGGGCCTGGGCGTTGAAGCTCGCTGAAGAGCTCAATTCGTGGAACGACGCTGATGGAAAGAAGTGGTCCGAGAACCTGCAACCGCTCGCTGAGACAGTCACCAAGTCGTACCTCAATTTTCTTCCGAAGCAAACCTATCCCATCCGCACCGGCGTGCATCCAAATACGGCGTTTGGTTTGGCCTTTGCGCTCGATTACGCAAAAGCAGCCCGCAAGCAGCAGTTGGAAGCACTACTTAACGAACGCAGCCGGACGTATTACGCAAAAGACGTTGACTATCCGGGTGGCTGGGAGCCAGGTGGTGAAGATTTCTTTTCCGCCGCGCTAATGGAAGCCGACTTGATGCGTCGCGTCATGAAGCCGGCGGAGTTTGCGACGTGGTTTCACCGGTTCCTCCCGGATGTCTCGAAGGGTGGTCCAGCAGCGTTACTGCAACCCGCGATCGTTACTGATCGCAGCGATCCGAAGCTCGTGCATCTCGACGGTTTGAATCTCAGCCGCGCGTGGTGCATGCGAAGCATCGCGGCCGCGCTGCCCGCAAACGATCCGGCCCGCAAGATCCTTGCGTCAGCCGCCGACAAACATGCTGCCGCCGCCCTGGCCCATGTCGCCAGCGGCGACTACGCCGGTGAACACTGGCTCGCCTCGTTCGCCGTGTTTCTGCTTTCAAACGAGCGTTGAGCTCTAATCAACGCCGAAGGCGTTCGCTAATTTCAGCCCAGGGTTGGAGCGCCAGCGACAACCCTGGGTTAGCAACCCAAAGAAATTCTCAACCCTGAAAGGGTTCGCCAACCGCCTAACCCTTTCAGGGTTAGATTCGTTTTTATTTGCCTGACCCAGGGTTCTCGTTCCTCGAACCCTGGGCTGAAATTAGCGAACGCCTTCGGCGTTATCCCTGAGCTGAAATCAGCCACAGCTTTTCCGCGCAAGTCTTCCGTGACTACACCGTTCCATAACCGCCATGAAAACCATAATCCTTTCTATCTTTGCCTTTGCCTTCCTACTGCTCAACGCCGTCGCACAGCAAGCGGACTACTCCCAACTGAAGAACGACGCCGAAGCGCAGTACGCCCAGGGCTCGTACGCTCGCGCCAACGAGATCTACTCCAGAGTCGACAAGAGCAAACTAAATCCGGCAGAAGCCCGTTGGGTTGAGTTTCGTCTTGCCGACACGTCCTGGCGCGCAGAGGCCGCCACACAAACGTCCGACACAACGCGTCTCGAGCAAGCCCAGAAACAACTCGAAGAGCTCATTCGCGTGAAAGACAAAGATACCGATCGTGATCTCGTCTGGGCGGAAGCTCACGAATCACTTGGCGACTTCTTCTGGGTGCGCCGCGGCAACACGAACTGGGGCGGCGCCTGGCCACACTACCAACAAGCCCTCGACTGGTGGGCCGGACAGCGCGACATCAATCTGGCCCGCGATCGTTACATCCGGATCGTCTTTCGCGCCGAACGCCCGCCGGCTCAGAACACTGATTACTATTACACCTACTACGGCAACTACATCCCGCTCGACGTTCTCGAAAACGCACTCAAGATCAGCACTTCTGCAAACGATATCTCCCACCTGAACTTTCTGATCGCGATGACGATGCGTTACACCGGCGGTAATTACACCGCGCGTTATCGCGTGCCCGATCAGTTTGAAGAAGCACTCAAGGCGGGAAAGAAATCCGACTGGTATGACGACGCGCTCTTTTACTACGCCGAATGGATGAGCAACTACGGCTCGGTCCAACGGCTCGAAGACGGCCAGTTGCAGGAGCAACCTGACTACGAAAAAGCGCTCGAGCTTTATCGTCGTCTGCTGCGAGAGTTTTCCAAGGGGGAGACTCGTTACTACGACTCGGCTCTGGAGCAGATCAAAAACATAACTGAAGCGTCGATGTCGGTCGCCGTCTCGAACATTTTTCTGCCTGATTCTGAGCTCATGTTCGTCTTGAATGCGCGCAACGTCCGGCGCGTCGATCTCGCACTCTACAAGATCGATATGACGCGCGACGTTCATTTCATCAGCTCAGTTGATGAAGAAGACGGCGAAGGCGATTCCGCGCCGTGGATTCAAAGAGTTCCGACTGCCGGTCGTACACCTGTTAAGATCTGGAGCAAAGACATTCCCAACAGCCAGTCGCACAAACCGTTCGCAGAGCAGAGCCGGATCGAAGGGAAGTTACCGGTCGGAGCCTATCTGCTCGAAGCAAAAAGCGGCTCACTAACGTCGCGCGAGATCGTTCTCGTTTCTGATACGACACTCGTTCTGAAGTCGTCATCTACACAGGCGCTCGCGTTTTTCACAAACGCATTGACTGGCGCGCCCATCGCAAACGCAAGCGTCGCGCTTTGGGAGAGCTACTACGTCAACGGTCGCTGGCGCTGGCGTCGTGTGCGTCAAACTACGGACGCCAGCGGTCTCGCACGCTTTCAACTGAGAAGCAATTCTGACAATCGCAGCCTGTACGCAACGGCGGCGATCAACGACCGCCAGGCGTTCGCTTCGGGTTACGCTTACACGACCGGTCGAGAAGAAGGCTGGCGCATCTACGCCTTCACCGATCGTCCTGCTTATCGTCCTAAAGAAACGCTCCAGTGGAAATTCATCGCCAGACATACGAACGGCGGCGCCTACTCCACTCCGGCAAACCAGACGATCGAATACGTCATCAACGATCCGCGCGGTTCGAAAGTAAACTCCGGCACCGCGACATTGAATGCGTTTGGCAGCTCGTGGGGATCGTTAGAGCTCGGCGAGCAACTACCCCTGGGCGAATACAGCATCACGTTTTGGGAAGGGGGATACAAGCAACAGATTGGCAGCGCCAAACTCTTCCGACTCGAAGAATACAAACTTCCTGAGTTCAAAGTTGCCGTAAAGACGCCCGAGCAGGCCGGCAAGAAGAAGGCATTCCGCGTGGGCGAGAAAGTCGAAGTCGAGATTCAGGCTGACTATTACTTTGGTGGTCCAGTCACGAACGCGTCGGTCGAAGTCGTTGTTTACCAGCTTCCGTTTTATCACTACTGGTACCGGCCACGTGAGTACGCCTGGTACTACGACGACATGGAGCAACAGCGCCAGAACTACTACGGCGGCCAGGGCTCAGTCGTCAAACGCGAAACGATCAAAACTGACGCGACCGGAAAAGCAATGCTCGCGTTCGATACGCCCGGCGAGAACTACGGACAGGATTACGAATTTCGCATCGAGGCGCGCGTGGTGGATTCATCGCGTCGCGAGATCCTGTCGAGCGATCGAGTGCGCGTCACCCGCCAGCGTTATTACGTCTACCCGCGTTCGGAAAAGTACATCTATCGACCGAAAGACAAAGTCACTGTCGACATCAAAGCGCTCGATGCAAACGAGCAGCCGGTTCAGACCGAAGGAGTAGTGAAAGTCACGCGTGATTACTGGTGGGAAATCTGGATCGATCCGCGTGGCCGCGAGGTGAAAGGCGAAGAGCTACGACAGCTACAGCAGCGATCGGATGTTTTCCCGCCCCTCACGCCGCGAGGTCAGGGACGTTGGCGACTCAAGTTTCGCGGTTATCAACGCGACGAGATTCTCACCCAAACACTGAAGACTGACGCCGAGGGCGTTGCCCAACTCAACTTCACACCCGATCGCGAAGGCTACTATCGCGTCGCGTGGCAGAGCAACCAGGGCGCTGATCCAAAGCGCGATCGGTTGCTGCCACCGGTGAAGGCTGAAACGTATGTGTTTGTCGCGACCAACGCGACGACCGATCTCGGTTATCGCCGCGAAGGACTCGAGCTCGTCGTCGACAAAGACACGTTCCGCGCGGGACAGACTGCCCCCGTTATGATCAACGTACCCATGCCTGATCGTTACGTCCTGTTTAGCGTCGAGGGTGAAGACCTGTTTAGTTATCAGGTGGTTCACGTCACCGGCAACACGAAGCTGATCGAAGTGCCGATCGAAGAGCAGCACATTCCGAACGTCTATCTCAGTGCGGTGATGATCAGCGATGCCAATGCTTATTCCGATACCAAACAGGTTGTCGTGCCGCCGGTCGAGCGGTTTCTGCAAGTGGCAGTTAACGCTGATCGGGAGCAATACCAGCCGCGAGAAGAAGGCACCCTCGCGATCAGTGCGAAAGATATATACGGTCGTCCGGTGTCGGCTGAGATCGCGTTGGGCCTCGTCGATGAATCGGTGAAATACATTCAGCAGGACTACGCCGGCGATCCGCGACAGTTCTACTACGGTCAGAAGCGACAACATAGGGTGCAAACATCGTCGACGCTGGATCAGAAGAGTTATGCGCGTTACGTGGAAGTTGAGCCGGGCGAGCTGCGCGATCGCAAAGATGGCGTGAATGAAGAAGACGAAGTAGCAGCAGCTCCCGTTGCCAAGGATCAGTTTGGTAATTTGTCGAAGCGAGAACTAAGCGGTCTGACCAGCAGCGAGGGAAGCGCTAAGGTGGATATGGTGACGAGAAGTGGCGTCAATGAACTACCGGTTCAGGGTAGACAGGCCGCCAATTGGGCATTGCTTGCGCCTGGCGCCAGTCCGGCTCCGGGCGCTGCTACTGGCGCACAGGAACCAGCAGTGCAAGTGCGAAGCGACTTTCGTTCGACGATTCTCTGGCTGCCTGACGTGAAGACTGACGCCGATGGAACTGCCACAGTGAAGGTGAAATATCCTGACTCGTTGACGACGTGGTCTGCAACGGCGCGCGTCGTGACTGCGGGTAATCAATTCGGCATCGGCAACTCAACGACACGAACGAAGCAACCCTTGATCGTGCGACTCCAGGCGCCGCGTTTCTTCGTCGTCGGCGATCAGGTCACGGTGTCAGGCGTTATCAACAACAACACAAATGAAGCGATGACTGTAATGCCGGCGCTGAATGCAGACGGCTTGTCTGTGACGGGATTGCTCATCGACGGCAAACCCGTAAACAGCGCGCAAACGCCGATAGAAGTGAAAGCCAATAGCGAAGCGCGAGTCGATTGGCTGGTGGCGGTGAATCACGCGAGCGAAGCGAAACTGAAGGTCGAAGCGCGTGGCGCTAAGTATGCCGACGCGATGGAAAAGAAGTTCACGATCTTCGAGCACGGTATCGAGAAGTTTGTTTCGCGGTCCGGCAAGATGCGTAGCGACAGTGTCGCGATCAAGCTCGACATTCCCAAAGAGCGCCGCGCCGATTCGACGAAGCTTACCGTTCAGATCGCGCCCAGCATGGCGACGACGATGCTCGACGCGCTGCCGTATCTGATCGATTACCCGTACGGCTGCACGGAACAGACGATGAGCCGGTTCCTGCCTGCAGTGATTACGGCAAAGACGCTGCGCGATCTCGGTCTCAAGCCTGAGACTGCGATGCACAAGATCTTTGGCGGCATCGAGGAAGCAAGTGCTGCGGCAACTCATTCCACCGGCCGGAGAGATCTGAAAGAGCTCGACGATATTACGAAGAAGAGCCTTCAGCGTCTTTACGACTTTCAACACGGCGATGGTGGCTGGGGTTGGTGGAAAGACGGCGACAGCGATCACTTCATGACTGCGTACGTCATCTGGGGTATGAGTCTCGCTCGCCAGGCCGGTGTCGACGTAAAGTCAGACGCGCTCGAGCGCGCTGTGGCGTTTCTCGACAAGGAGCTGGTTGAAGAAGAGACGAATTACGACGCGCAAGCGTGGATGCTCCACTCGCTGGCTGTTTATCATGCGACGCGCAAGCAGACGGAAGTCAGCAAGTTTCAGAATGTGGCTTTCGATAATCTGTGGAAGAATCGTGACCGGCTGAATGCTTACACGCGCGCGTTGCTCGCGCTCGCGGCGCACAACTACGGTTATCGCGATCAGGCAAAGACGCTCGTCGCGAACCTCGAGAACGGCGTGAAGATCGATTCGCGGCCTGACACGTCAATCGTGCAGCAGGGCGCGCAGTCCTCTGATCCGTCAGTGATGGGAACGGCGCACTGGGGCGAGGATGGTGTTTACTGGCGCTGGTCGGAGGGTGGTGTCGAGGCGACGTCGTTTGTCTTGCGCGCGCTCCTCGCAATCGATCCGCAGAACAAGCTGATCGAGCCGGTCACGAACTGGTTGGTGAAGAATCGTCGTGGCGCGCAGTGGAGCAACACGCGCGATACGGCGATCGTGGTCCTGACTTTGAACGATTATCTGCGCATCAGCGGTGAAGTGCAGGCTGCGATGAGTTATCAGTTAATCGTCAATGGAAGTCCGGTCGCGACGAAACAGATCACTGCTGAAGACGCGCTCAGTGCGCCGAGCAAGTTTGCAATCTCACGCGAACTGCTGCGCGATGGTGCGAATGAAATCAGCATCGTGCGGAATAGTGGCAGCGGTCCAATCTATTTCTCAGCGGCTGCAGAGTTCTTCAGTTTGGAAGAGCCTTTGAAGCCGGCGGGGAATGAGATCTTCGTCAAGCGCCAGTATTTCAAACTCGTGAATCATCCGACACTGTTGAAAGGATTCGTTACGGAGCGAGTGCCGTTGAATGACGGTGAGACGGTGAAGAGCGGCGATCGCGTTGAAGTGGTGCTCACCGTGGAAGCGAAGAACAACTATGAGTATCTCCTGTTCGAAGATCTGAAGCCCGCGGGACTGGAGGCGGTGCAGATTCGAAGTGGAGAGAGTTTGTACGTGCGCCAGTTGAAGTCAGGTGGCGGATTTACAGGGGAGCAGCGCTGGGTTTACCAGGAGCTGCGCGATCGGAAAGTCGCGCTGTTTATCGACAAACTGCCGCAAGGCGTCTGGCAGTTGAGTTACGAGATGCGCGCCGAAGTTCCGGGCCAATTTCACGCCCTCCCCGTCCTGGGTCACGCGATGTATGTTCCCGAGATACGGACCAACGGCGCCGAAACGCGGCTGACGGTGACGGACTAGTTAGACAGGATGACAGGATTTTCAAGATTGCAGGATGATCTTGTAAATTCTGTCCATCCTGAAATCCTGTCAACGGATTTCGTCCAGTCGCGCTTTCGCTTCCTGTATCAAGGCTCGCACCTTCGCGAGATCGTCGAGCGAGAGCGTAGCGGTGGCGCGGTCGCAGATACCCGTAGTGAGTATCACGGCCGTGCCGCGAGATGTTTGCCGAAACACCCCGACCTCGAAATCGCCCTGCGTCTTGTAGCGCGCCTCAAACCCCACGAGCTTCGTCGCGCTTTCGTCCACGCGTCCGATTGCGTCAATCGCATTCAGCAGCGGATCGATCTCCTCGTAATCCACAAACGCGCGATTATCGTCAGGCCGATCACCGCCACTCTCTCTCAAAATCACGACGAGGCCCTTTGTGCGCGCCGCGTTCCCCAGCTCGCGCATTTCAATCGCATCAACACGCACACCGCGAACTTCAACCGTCGTGATGCGTGTAAAACCCTTGATCACGACGGTGCTGTGCCGGTCTTCGATCGCCTCGAGTTTGGTGCGGGGCTCGAACGGCTCACAACCTACTTTCCGCCAGAACTCCGGTCCAGGTCTCTGGGCCAGCGCCGTGCTCGCGCAGAACAACACTAACATCGAGAATAGAATCGTTCTTAGATACATGGGAAACTCCAAGGGAGAGTAGGTTTGTTGAGCAGTCTTCACTCACAAGTTCATCATGAGTTCCAAAAAATAACATGAATCCGTAAAATCCGTGCCTGATGACTGAAGATTTTTACTGCGACGAGGTATTGAGCGGACGAACGCCGGTGAAAATCGTCCGCGAAACCGGCAACGTGCTCGCGTATCACCACACGCGCCCGTTCTGGCCCGTGCATATCGTGGTCATTCCGAAGCGTCACATCTCATCGCTGCTCACATTGGAAGAGAGCGATAATGAACTGCTGCTCGAGTTGCTTCGCGTGGTGCGTGAGGTTGCGAAGGATGTGCTGGACGAACACGGCGCGTGTCGTGTGTTGACCAACCTCGGAAAGTACCAGGATTCAAAACACCTGCACTGGCACGTCAGCTCCGGCTAAGGTTACAAAGGCACAAAAAGGCACAAAAGGCAAAAATCAACCCCGTGCCTTTTGTGCTTCTTTGTTTTGGCTGACCCGCCGACAGAACTATTTCGCCATCTGAGTGCGAGCTTTTTCCGCACGCGCAGCGCCGATCGCCGTCTCCACCTTCTTCACCTCTTCCGGTGGCGGTAGCACAGCCTTCATGCCGAGCGATTCGATCCAGAGCTCGCGCGCCCAACCTTTAGTGTGATAGAGGTGCTCGTCCTCTTCGTGCTCCACCTCCTCGTGCGCCTCTTTCAGCACCTTCGCGACCTCGCCTTTGGCTTTCTTCGCCACTTCACCGATCAAATGCCAGTTCTGATGATCCTTCGTCTCAGCTAGCACAACCGCTTCAGCGGCGACCAGTTGAGCTGCTCCAGGCTGACCTTCAGCCAACGCCATCTCCATCGACTGCACGAGGGCTTCGCCGATGTTACGTACGACTTTGCGGCCCGGTGTTTCCTCGTTCGGATCGAGATCGAGCTTCGTCAGCACGTCCTCCATGATCGTCACGTGGTTTTTGGTCTGTTCAAGATATTCTTCCCATTCTTCTTTCAGTTCGTCATTCTCGGCACAGCGGAGTGCCGTCGTATAGATCTGGACGCCGCCGATCTCGGTTTCGAGTGCCTGGTACAAGAGCTCTCGTACTTGTTCGTCTTTCATGGACCCTCCTCCTTGAATCGTTGCGAAGGTTTGTGCAAGTGATAGGCCACGCTGAATAAGTAATGATCAGGTGTTGAGTTGTATTTTTATAAGACAGGATGACAGGATTTGCAGAATGAACAGGATACATCGTATGGCAGTTTGATAACTGTCACTGGACTCATCTTGCAAATCCTGAAAATCCTGTAATCCTGTCTAACATGAGACTCGTCAGCCTGGCGCTCATCCTCTTTTTTGCGTTTGTGCCGTCATCCGCGCAGGACCATCACGCTAAGCTCGACGCTCTGCGCGCCGAAGGCTACGAAGCGCTCTACAACCTCGACTACGAAACTGCGCGCGCGCGTTTCAAGAAGATGATCGAACTCGCGCCCGATCATCCCGCAGGCGCGCAGTGTTACGCATCGAGTTTATGGGTCCAGCAGTTGAACGAAGCATGGAAACTAAAATCCACGCTTTACAGCGACAAAAGCACCGACAACAAATCGCGCGTCGATCGTAAACAGTCGGACGAGTTTCGTAGCTGGACGCGCCAGGCAAAACAACTCTCTCAAGCGCGTCTTCGCAAAGATCCGAAGGACGTCGAAGCGCTCTATTTCCTGGGCGCAGCAGAAGGACTCGAAGCCGCTTTCGCCGCCGGTGTCGAACGTAAATTCATGCCCGCATTCCGCTCGGGACAGGATTCGGTGGAACATCATCGCGCCGTGCTCAAGCTCGCGCCGGACTTTCACGATGCGGAGTTAACGATCGGCTTGATGAATTACGTCGTCGGCTCACTGCCATTGCCGGCGAAGATGATCGCGGCGACGATGGGTGTACGCGGATCGAAAAAGCGCGGGCTCGAAAATCTCGAACGCGTCGCGAAGGAAGGCAAGTGGGCCCGCGATCTCTCACGCATGATGCTGATCGATCTGTACAAACGCGAAAAGCGTTTTGCAGACGCGGCTGAGATGGCGCGACAGTTATCAGAAAAGTTCCCGCACAACAATCTGTTCAAGCTTCAGATGAACGACGCACTTAACCACAAACTGTGATAGGAATCTGTGATACCAATCTGTGATAATCTCTTCCGTCATCATGACGGATCACCACAGCGAGCGACTAGTCGGACTCCTCGACAGGATCAAGGAATTCCTGCGTGCGAATGCTTACCCACTCGAGTCTGACTTTCTGCGACGTCCCTTTCGCGAGCTCACACCAACACTGAACGAAACGCGCGAGAAAGTTAAAGCTCTCGGACTCTGGGCGCCGCACCTCCCGAAAGAACACGGCGGCCTGGGCCTTACGCTTTCGGAGTTTGCGCTCGTGAGTGAAGAGCTCGGCCGCACACCGATCGGACATTATCTGTTTAACTGCCAGGCGCCCGACATCGGCAACATGGAAATACTTCTCGCCCATGGCGCGCCCGAGCAGCAAGAGAAATACTTCAAACCGCTCGCGCGTGGCGACGTGCGCAGTTGTTTCTCGATGACTGAGCCCGAGCATCCCGGATCGAATCCGACGTGGATGAGCACGACGGCTGTCAAAGACGGTGATGATTACGTCATCAACGGTCACAAGTGGTTCACTTCGTCGGCCGAAGGCGCGAGCTTCGCCATCGTGATGGCCATAACCAATCCTGAGAGCCAGAATCCTTACAAACGCGCCAGCCAGATCATCGTTCCGATACCGACGCCGGGATTTCAGATAGTGCGAAACATCAGCGTGATGGGCGACGAGGGTAGCGATTACGCCAGTCATGCGGAGGTCAGATACGAGAATTGTCGCGTGCCGCAGAGCAATTTGCTGGGCGGGGAAGGCGAGGGGTTCGCGATCGCGCAGGAGCGACTCGGGCCGGGAAGAATTCATCACTGCATGCGTTGGATTGG
>Ga0105238_10004508_pt1 | contig 13805 bp, 13 predicted proteins | sample KBSC34metaG_FD_81526 | JGI IMG/M metagenome (GOLD analysis project Ga0105238, IMG submission 81526) | Corn rhizosphere microbial communities from Kellogg Biological Station, Michigan, USA - KBS C3-4 metaG | ecosystem: Host-associated > Plants > Roots > Rhizosphere > Soil | place: Michigan, USA... | reverse complement strand
CTGCTCGATGACGGCCTGATCGCGGCGCATTGCCTGGTCATGACCGAGGACGACATCGCGCGCGCCGGTGCCGCCGGCATCACGGTGGCGCACGCCCCGAAGGTCAATCTCACCGGCGGCTACCTCCCGGTCACGTCGAAGCTGCGCCGCGCCGGCGCGAACGTCGCGCTCGCGACCGACAACATGCATGGCGACATGGTGGAGACGATGCGCTGGGCGCTCGCCTCGGGGCGGCTGCAGGAGAAGACGGTCAATGACTTCTGGAGTTCGGCCGAGGTCTTCCACATGGCGACGCGCGGTGCCGCCAGATCGCTCGGCCGCGAGCACGATCTCGGAAGCCTCACGGTCGGCAAGAAGGCGGACGTCGTACTGTTCGACTTCCGTCGCGCGCATCTGACGCCGGCTTTCAACCCGGTTGGGACGCTGGTGCACACGGGACAAGGTCGCGACGTCGCGATTGTGATCGTCGACGGGCGCGTTGTCGTCGAAGGTGGGCGTGCGACCATGGTGGACGAAGAGACAATCAGGCTGGAGGCCAAGGCTGCAGCCAGGGCGCTCTGGACGCGCGTGACAGGTTGCGCGCCGCAAGGAGGCAAACCGTCGCCGCTCCATCATTAGGAGTCGTGAGCTCACAGAGGCGGCTCGGCGGGCTTGACGCCGACCAGTGCCGTAACAGCAACCGAAGAGGGTGAGATGGATCTGATCCTGCGCAACGCACGAATCGCCGGCGCCGAAGAGTCGACGACCGACATTGGTATTGATGGTGGCAAGATCGTCGCGGTCGAGCCCGGGCTGCAGGCGGAGGGTGAAACGATCGACCTCGGGGGGCGTCTGGTCTCTTCGGGCTTCATCGAGACGCATATTCACCTCGACAAGTCGTGCATCCTGGATCGCTGCAAAGCCGAAAAGGGAGACCTTGAGGAAGCGATCGGAGAAGTCGCCCGCGTGAAGAAGGCATTTACGCCCGAGGACGTTTACACGCGCGCGAGGAAGACGCTGGAGAAGTGCATTCTCAACGGCACGACGCATATGCGTACCCACCTCGAGGTCGATCCGGGAATCGGATTGCGCGGACTCGAGGGGGTTCGCCGATTGGTCGCCGAGTACAAATGGGCGATCGACATCGAAATCTGCATCTTTCCGCAGGAAGGATTGCTCAACAATCCGGGAACGGACGAACTGATGGTCGCCGCGCTCAAGGACGGCGGCAGCGTCGTCGGCGGCGCGCCCTATACGGATTCAAGCCCGCACGGGCAGATCGATCGCATTTTCGAAATGGCGCGCGAGTTCGACGTCGATATCGATATGCACCTCGACTTTGGGCCAAACCCCGATGATCTCGATCTTCTCTATGTCTGTGAGCAGACCGAGCGTTTCAAATATGGCGGGCGCGTCGCGATCGGTCACGTGACCAAGCTGTCCGGCGCCCCGCCGGAGCTGTTCGATCAATGCTCAAAGCGCATGGCCGAAGCGGGTGTGGCGCTCACCGTACTGCCTTCCACCGATCTCTATCTGATGGGCCGCCATATGAACCACAGCGTGATGCGCGGCGTCGCGCCGTCGCACAAGGCGCTGCATCATGGCGTGAACTGCTCGCTCTCGACCAACAACGTGCTCAATCCGTTCACGCCGTTCGGCGATTGCTCGCTGATCCGCATGGCCAACCTCTATGCCAACATCTGCCAGGTCGGAGCGCGCGGCGATATTCGCGAATGCCTGAACATGATCAGCACGCGCTCCGCCAGGCTGATGAACCTCGAGAACTACGGCTTGGGCGTCGGTTGCTTCGCGGACCTGGTCGTGCTCGACGCGGTGAGCCGGGAGGAAGCCGTCTCCGAGCTTGCTCCGGTGCTCTTTGCTTTCAAGCGCGGACGCAAGACGCTCTCGCGGGCGCGCCCGATGCTGCATTGGCCGCAGTAGGCATTGCATTTTAGCGGCGGATGCGCAAAGTCAGTGCAGTACAATCCTGAGACGCAATGACACCGTCGAAAACAAACGCGAAGCCGAAGCCTGCCAAGTCCGCCAAGCCCGTGGCCCGAGCGTCCGATTCGCCGCGTCCGGCACGAGGCGACAAGCACCTGATGGAGGCGCTCGGCGCACAGGTGAAGGCCTTGCGCAGCTCACTCAGCATCACGGCGTCGGAGGTCGCGCAGGCCGCGGACCTTTCGGTCGCGATGTTGTCGAAGATCGAGAACGGCCAGACCGCTCCGTCGCTCGCCACGCTGCAGGCGCTCGCGACCGCACTGAACGTCCCGATCACGGCGCTGTTCACCAAGTTCGACCAGAAGCGCGACGCGACCTTCGTGAAGTCCGGGACCGGGCTGGTGATCGACCGGCGCGGGTCGCGCGCCGGCCATCGCTACGAGCTGCTCGGCCACTCGGTGCACGCGCCGATCAAGATCGAGCCGTTCATGATCACGCTCGACGAGACCTCGGACGCCTATCCGGTGTTCCAGCACGCCGGATACGAGTTCATCTACATGCTCTCGGGCGAGGTCACGTACCGCCATGCCGATCGCAGCTATCTGCTGCAGCCGGGCGACTCGCTGTTCTTCGATGCCGAGGCGCCGCACGGCCCGGAGGAGCTGCGCCGCCTGCCGGCACGCTATCTGTCGATCATCGTGTCGCTGCCATAGCTGTTTCCTTGCGAGAAAAAATGTTTACTGTCAGTTGACACGTCTATGGCGTTTGCACACATTGGCGGACGCAATCCCGGAGGCCCCGACATGTGCGGAATCGTTGGGCTTTTTCTCAAGAACGACAAGCTCCGGGGCGACCTCGGGCGCCTCACGGGCCTGATGCTGCGCGAGCTCTGCGATCGCGGCCCGGACAGCGCGGGCTTTGCGGTCTATGGCGGCGGCACGCCCGGCACCACGAAGATCTGTGCGGTCAGCCGCAATGGTGCGCTCGCCTGGGGACCCGTCGCGCGCGAGCTTGCGCAGGCGATCGGTGCGGGCGTCGAGGTCGAGGAGATCGAGGACCATGCGATCTTCCGCACCGCAGGCGCCGGCGATGTCGCGCGCAAATGGCTGATCGACAACGTGCCCGGTGCCTACATCCTGAGCCAGGGGCAATCGATCGAGATCTTCAAGGGCGTCGGCGATCCTGCCGCGATCGTCGATCGCCTCGCGCTCGAGAAGCGCGCCGGCACGCATGCGATCGGGCATACGCGGATGGCGACCGAGTCGGCGGTCACGATCGCGGGCTCGCATCCGTTCTCGACCGGCGATGATACCTGCCTCGTCCACAACGGCTCGCTCTCGAATCACAATCGGCTGCGCGAGCAGCTCACGCGCCATGGCGAACGCTTCCAGACCGAGAACGACACCGAGGTTGCGGCAGCGTATCTCGCCGCGCGCATGCGCAACGGCGACACGCTCGAAGCCTCGCTGCACAACGGCTTGAAGGATCTCGACGGCTTCTACACGTTCGTCGTCGGCACGCGCGACGGCTTCGCGGTGATCCGAGACCCGATCGCCTGCAAGCCAGCCGTCATCGCCGAGACCGAGGACTGGGCGGCGATGGCATCGGAGTATCGGGCGATCGCGCCGCTGCCCGGCGCCGAGCACGCGAAACTGTGGGAGCCGGCGCCGGCGACCGTCTATGCGTGGAGCCGCGCCGCCTGATGCAGACCGCGAGCGTGCGTGCCCGCAATTCGGTGCTCGATCTCGCCGCGATGTCGCTGCGCGAGGTCAACCAGCTGCTGCACGACACGCGCGACGGTGACTTTCTCATTCGCAATCCGCGCGGCGCACACGCGCTCGCCTGCGGGCTCGACGGCGACCTCAACGTCACGATCGACGGCCATGTCGGCTACTATTGCGCCGGCATGAACAAGACCGCGCACGTCACGGTCAACGGCAATGTCGGCACCGGCCTCGCCGAGAACATGATGTCGGGGCGCGTGCACGTGACCGGCGATGCCTCGCAATCGGCGGGGGCGACCGGCTGCGGCGGCCTGCTGGTGATCGACGGCAACGCGTCGGCGCGCTGCGGCATCGCGCTGCGCGGGCTCGATATCGTGGTGAAGGGCTCGGTCGGGCACATGTCGGCCTTCATGGCGCAGGCCGGCCGGCTGGTCGTGCTCGGCGATGCCGGCGACGGGCTTGGCGATTCGCTCTACGAGGCGCGGCTCTTCGTGCGCGGCAGCGTGAAGAGCCTCGGCGCCGACTGCGTCGAGAAACCGCTGCGCGAGGAGCACCGCGCGAGCCTGCGCGCGCTGCTCGACGCAGCCGGCGTGCGCGATGTCGATGTGGCTGAGTTCAGGCGCTACGGCTCGGCGCGCAAACTCTATCACTTCCACGTCGACAATGCGGGGCAGTACTGATGAGCGCGAACGATCCGCGCGCACCGATGCCACCGCGCTATTCGGCGACGTTCGATCAACATGCGATCGCCGAGATCCATCGCGCCGCCGCGACCGGCATCTATGACATTCGCGGCTTCGGCGCCAAACGAAGGCTTCCGCATTTCGACGACCTGCTCTTCCTCGGTGCCTCGATCAGCCGCTACCCGCTCGAAGGCTATCGCGAGCGCTGTGGTACCGACGTGACGCTCGGCGCGCGTCACGCCAAGAAGCCGGTCACGCTGCAGATCCCGATCACGATCGCCGGCATGAGCTTCGGCTCGCTTTCGGCCAATGCAAAGGAAGCGCTCGGGCGCGGCGCCTCGATCGCCGGTACCTCGACCACCACCGGTGACGGCGGCATGACGGCGGAGGAGCGCGCGCATTCGAAGACGCTGGTCTATCAGGTGCTGCCCTCGCGCTATGGGATGGAGCCGGACCAGCTGCGCAAGGCCGACGCGATCGAGATCGTGATCGGGCAGGGCGCAAAGCCGGGCGGCGGCGGCATGCTGCTCGGGCAGAAGATTTCCAAGCGCGTCGCCGACATGCGCACGCTGCCGGAAGGAATCGACCAGCGCTCGGCGGCGCGTCATCCGGACTGGACCGGGCCGGACGATCTCGAGATCAAGATCCGCGAGCTGCGCGAGATCACCGACTGGGAGAAGCCGATCTATGTGAAGGTCGGCGCCGCGCGGCCCTATTACGACACGGCGTTGGCGGTGAAATCCGGCGCTGACGTGGTCGTGCTCGACGGCATGCAGGGCGGCACCGCCGCCACGCAGGACGTCTTCATCGAGCATGTCGGCATTCCGACCCTTGCCGCCATTCGGCCCGCCGTGCAGGCGCTGATCGATCTCGACATGCACCGCAAGGTGCAGCTGATCGTCTCGGGCGGCATCCGCACTGGTGCCGACGTCGCCAAGGCGCTCGCGCTTGGCGCCGACGCGGTCTCGATAGGAACCGCGGCGCTGATCGCGCTCGGCGACAATGATCCGCGCTACGAGGACGAATATCGCAAGCTCGGCACCACCGCAGGCGCCTATGACGACTGGCACGAGGGACGCGATCCCGCCGGCATCACGACGCAGGACCCGGAGCTGACCAAACGCCTCGATCCGGTCGCAGCGGGACGGCGGCTTGCGAACTATCTCTCGGTGCTGGCACTCGAGGCGCAGACGATCGCGCGCGCCTGCGGCAAGTCGCATCTGCACAATCTCGAGCCGGAAGACCTGGTCGCGCTGACGGTCGAGTCGGCCGCGATGGCGCAGGTGCCGCTCGCCGGCACGAGCTGGATTCCGGGGAAGAGTTGAAGTGCGCGAACGGCGGGTCAGTCATACTCCGCTCATTCCCGCGAAAGCGGGAAGCCAGAGCGACGAATTGTGAGCTAGAGATCGGAACCCCTGGGTCCCCGCTTCGCGGGGACGAGCGGGGGCATGGTTGTGCCGGGCCGAAAGGGGAGCGCCACGATGGCGACGTTTGGGGCTTACGCAAAGCAGAACGGCATCAAGTATTTCCTGATCTCGTTCGTCGATCTGTTCGGCACCATGCGCGCCAAGCTGGTGCCGGCAACCGCGATCGACACAATGGCGAAGGCGGGCGCTGGCTTTGCGGGCTTCGCGGTCTGGTTCGACATGACGCCGGCGCACGCCGACATCCTGGTGATGGCCGATCTCGACACCGCGATCCAGCTGCCGTGGAAGCCGGAGGTTGCCTGGGTCACCGGCGATCTCATGATGGACGGCCAGCCGGTGACGCAGAACCCGCGCCAGGTCTTGAAGCGCGTGATCGCGGACGCCGCGAAGGACGGCTACGAGCTCAAGACCGGGGTCGAGTGCGAGTATTTTCTGATCCTGACCGATGGCAGCACGATCTCGGATGGCGCCGACACGCAGGCAAAGCCTTGCTACGACCAGCAGGCGCTGATGCGCCGCTATGCCACGATTACCGAGATCTGTGACTGCATGATCGCGCTCGGCTGGGGGCCGTACCAGAACGATCACGAGGACGCGAACGGCCAGTTCGAGATGAACTGGGAGTTCGACAACGCGCTCGTGACCGCCGACCGCCATGCCTTCTTCAAGTTCATGGCCAAGTCGATCGCCGAGAAGCACGGCCTGCGGGCGACCTTCATGCCGAAGCCGTTCGCGAACCTCACCGGCAACGGCTGCCACGCGCACGTGTCGCTGTGGTCCAAGGGCAAGAACGTGTTCGCCGACCCGAAAGGCGAGCTCGGCCTCTCAGCCCTGGCCTACAACTTCATCGGTGGGTTGATGCATTCGGCGGGCGGGCTTACGGCGATCACCAATCCGACGGTCAATTCCTACAAGCGCATCAATGCGCCGCCGACGCTGTCCGGTGCGACCTGGTCGCCCAACACGATCACCTATGCGGGCAACAACCGCACACACATGATCCGCATTCCGGATGCGGGACGCTTCGAGCTGCGCCTCGCCGACGGCGCGGTCAATCCGTACCTGCTGCAGGCCGCGCTGCTGACAGTCGGCATGGACGGCATCCGCAACAAGCGCGATCCTGGCAAGCGCCTCGATATCGACATGTATACCGAGGGGCACAAGGCGAAGGGCGCAAAGCGCCTGCCGCTCAACCTGCTCGACGCGCTGCGCGCCTTCGAGAAGGCCGACGTGTTGCGCGATGGACTCGGCGCGGAGGTTTGTGACGCATATCTCAAGTTGAAGCACGACGACTGGAACGCCTATGCGCGTCACCTGACCGACTGGGAGCGGCAGACGACGCTGGATTGCTGACGAAAAGCCGGCTAGCGGCTCAAAGCCGGCGCGGCAAAACGTCGAAGCTGGCGCCATGTCACGGCGACTGGAATGTAAAAGGCCAAATCGAGCGCGAAAGCGGGGAAGCCCCGTATCAACGTGCAGCGGTACTCGGAAGACCAGCCGAAACTCCAGGCGACTCCGTCATAGGTCGTATGGCCGCAATTGTAGGTCCAGCCAAAATCGATCTGAAACAAGATGGCGGCGAAGAGCAACATGTTCGAAATCGCCGCCAGGCGGACCGGCGGCTGCGCCACGCGCGCGGCCTGGGCGTGAACGACGACATGACAAATGGCGGCCGCCGCCGCGAGCGGCACCAGAAACCAGCCAGCCGGCTCCGCGGCGATGAATTTCAGGATCACGCCAAAGATCGCGACTGCTGCCGCCAAAGCAACCATCATCGCCGGCCCTCCTCTTCGGTCCCGGAAGAAGCCGGGCGCGGCGCCATGTCGTCGTACCAAGCGTGCGCGCCGCATTCTTCGCGGGCGAGCGCCGGCCTGTCAAACGCATCTTCCTGGAGACAGTCCCGGAGAGCCAGATGGAAATCTGAAAATGTCGCGTCTACCGGTCCACCAGCTTCGCGGGCCATTCGCCGCACGTGATCAGGTCGCGCACGGTGGTGCGGATCGTCGCCATCAGGGCCTCCAGCGGCTCGGAACGCGGGCGGCCTGACGCGGTCATCATGGCGAGCGGCCATGACATGCGCGGGCGGATCGGCCGGGCCTCGAGCTCCTTGCGGTCGATCTCGTTCTCGAATGCGCCTTGGCTCAGCACGCTGAAGCCGAGACCTTTGCGCAGAAGGGTCCTGATCAGCGAGGTGTCGTCCACCTCCATGGTGGCGTTCACCGTCATGCCGAGCGCGAAGGCGCGCTCCTCGAGAATGCGGCGCGACGTGTGCTGGCGGCTCGGCAGGATCAGCGGCAGCGCGAGCAACTCGGCGGTCGTGATATGCGCACGGCGTGCGGGGAGCGTATTTCGTTTGCCGACCAGAAAGACCTCCTCGTCGAGCAGCGGGATCACCTTGAAGCCTTTTTGCGGCAGCGGCCCGTGCAGGCAGGCGACGTCGGCGCGGCCGCGCACCAGTGCCTCGTGGATGAAGCCGGAGTAGCCCGACAGGATCTTCAGCGACGTGTTCGGGAACGAGACGCGATAGCGCTCGACCAGCGCGGGCAACAGATAGTGCCCGACGCCGGGCGGGATCGCGATCACGATGGTGCCGGTCGAGGCCGCCGCCGTGCTCTTGATCTCGGCCTTGGCGTCCTCGAGCTGGCGCAGGATCGGCTGGCTGCGCTCGAACAGCAGCCGTCCGGCGTCCGTCGGCGTCGCGCCGAGGCTGTTGCGCACGAACAGCGCCTTGCCGAGCTCATGCTCGAGCCGGTCGACCTGGCGGCTGATTGCCGGTTGCGAGATGCGCAGAAATTCCGAGGCGCGGCTGTAGCTGCCGAACTCGACCACCGCCTGAAAATAGCGCAGCGCGCGGGCATCCATGCTGCGTTCCCCACCGAGCCCTAGAACAAAAGGTTATGAAGGGTATGAGGATTATGCCTTGGACGCAAGAACACCCGGCTGCCTACACTTTCGAATGCGAGTGCCAAGCAGTCTCATCGGAGGTCCGCGGTGAAATTCGGCCTGATGACGCAGTTGCAGATTCCGCGCCCCTGGGAGCCGCAGGCCGAGCGCAGCGCCTACAACAACACGATCGAGCAGGCGGTCGCCGGCGAGGACGCCGGCTTCCATTATTTCTGGCTGACCGAGATGCACTTCTTCAAGCAGATCGGCCACAGCCCGTGCCCGGACCTCATCCATGCGGCGATCAGCCAGCGCACCTGTCGGATCCGGCTCGGCTTCGCGGTGCTGCTGCTGACGACGCACAATCCCTACATGCTGGCGGAGCGGGTCGCGACCACCGACGTTCTCAGCAACGGGCGCGTCGAGTTCGGCTTCGGGCGCGGCTCGACGCCCTACATGGTCGAGGCCTTCGGCGTGCAGAAGGAGGAAAGCCGCGCGTTGGCCGACGAGGCGCTGCACGTCGTGATGCAGATGCTGCAGAACGAGCAGTTCGCAGGCTTCAAGGGCAAGCACTTCGACCTTGCGCCGCGCCATATCCTGCCGCGCCCGATCCAGGCGCCGCACCCGCCACTGTGGATTGCCGCCTCGAACCTCAGCACCTACGAATATGCGGCGAAACAGGGCGTTGGCATCATCGGCGTCACGCGCAATAGTATCGCGGAGACACGCGCGGCGATCCGCACCTACCGCGAAACCATCCGCAGCGCGGACCCGAAGGACTTCGTCGGCAAGGCCCCGAATGAGAACGTCGCCGCGTTTGCGCTCGCGTGCTGCCATGAGGACGACCGCATCGGCAAGGACATCGCCTGTGCGGCGGCGCGCTGGTACAACGGCGACAACGACGCCGAGCTCAACAATGTGCGCTTCGCGACTGCGGGCGGCAAGGATGCGGTGGTGGCGAAATTCCGCGCGCGCTCGAACGACCAACTGCTCGCCGACGGCATGGCGATTGGCGGCAATCCGGATTCGATCTGCCGCCAGGTCGAGCAATGGGCCGAAGCGGGGCTCGATCAGATGATCTTCGTGCTGCAAGCCGGGAACACGACACACGACCAGGTGATGCGATCGATCGAGCTGATCGGCGAGAAGGTGATTCCGCGGTTCGGGGCGAAGGCGCCGGTCGCGGCTTGAGAATTTCAGTGCTGTTCGAGTTGGGGAGAACGTCATGACTCGCCTGCCGCGGTTGCTCGCTGCGAGACGTTGGCTCGCCGCGAGCCTTTCGCTCAACGCGATCCTCTCGCTCGCCGTTCTGGGTCTGGCCCTGTCCGGTGCGCCGTCATCTGCCGAGAATCTCAAGCTCGACGCCGCGCTGTCGAACAGCTGGTGGGGCCACGTGCCGATCATGGTCGCGGTCGACAAGGGTTACTTCAAGGAGCTGGGCCTCGACATCGAGGTGAAATCGATCGCGGCCTCGTCCGACCGCGTGCGCGCGGTGACATCGGGCGCGGCGGCGTTCAGCAATCTCGGCCGCATCGCGGTGATCAGCGAGATGGCGAACGACAACAAGACCTTCTACTTCTTCGCCAATGTGGACGACAGCCCGGGCAACGAGGGATGCTGGGCGCGTCCGGGCTTTGCGTCGTTCAAGGACCTCAAGGGCAAGAAGGTCGCCGCCAACACTTCGGCGCAGATCACCATGAACGGCCTGCTCGAAAAGGAAGGCATGACCGAGAAGGACGTGCAGTTCGTCAACCTGCCCGGGGGCGAGATGGCCGGCGCGATCGCGCGCGGCGACGTCGATGCCGCCTGCGTGTGGGAGCCGTTGCTCACCAACGTCAAGAAAGCCGCCGAAGGCGGCAAGCTGCTCGGCCTCGACAGCGATACGCCGAGCTTCAAGCAGTTCGGCACCATGGCGTCGCCCGACATCATGATCATCTCCAGGAAGCTGGTCGACGAGAATCCCGAAGCTGCGAAGAAGATCATCACCGCGATCTTCCGCGGCGTGAAGTACACCCACGAGAATCCCGAGGACACGGCGAAGACGGTGGCGCACTATTTCCGCCAGGAGCCCGCGGTGGTGCTCGCCGCCATGAAGCAGTTCAAGTATTTCGGCGCCGACAACTGGCAGGAGCACATGAAACTGCATACCGGCCAGATGGAGTTCCTCTCGAAGTGGCTGGTCGACAATGGCAAGATCGCCAAAATGCCTGACGTGAAGGCCTGGGAGAACGTCGGCTTCGTTCCAAAGTAGGACCTGTGTCGGAGATCGTTCGCAACGACGCGCTCGGCGCGGCTGGCGCCCTTTCGGCCGAAGGGACGAGGGTCCGCGCCGCCGCGCGGGCCAAACGGACGCGCCGGCAACCGCCCTATCTGCTCGTCATCAGCGTGCTCTCGGTGCTGATCTTCCTGAGCCTTTGGTACATCGCGACCGAGCGCGGCTGGGTATCGCCGGTATTCCTGCCGAAGCCCGGCCGCGTGCTTGCCGAGGGGATGTCAAATCTCGCGAGCGGACAGCTGATGATGGACGTCTGGATGTCGACGCAGCGCGTGGTGCTCGGCTTCCTGCTTGCCGCTGCCGTCGCGGTGCCGCTCGGCATCGTCATGGCGGTGTGGGCGCCGGCGAAAGCCGCGTTCGACCCGTTCGTGTCGCTGCTGCGTCCGCTGCCGTCGATCACGTGGATTCCGCTCACGATGCTGTGGCTCGGCATCGGCGAGGGCCAGAAGATCGCGATCGTCTTCATGGGCTCGTGGATCTACATCCTGCTCTACACAATCGAGAGCACCAAGCGCGTCGATCCGCTGCTGATCCGCGCGGCGCGCAATCTCGGCGCCGGCGACATCTCGGTGATGTGGCACGTCATCCTGCCGGGCGCGCTGCCCGGCATCATCGCCGGCCTGAAGGTCACGCTCGCGATCTCGTGGTCATGCGTTCTCTCGGCCGAGATGATCGCCGCACAGAACGGCCTCGGTGCGCTGATCTGGCAGGGCAAGGACTGGGGCAACCTCGCGCTCGTGCTCGTCGGGATGCTGTGCATCTCGATCGTTGTGCTCGCGGCAGACAAGCTCGCGGATGTTCTGGAGCGCCTGTTGCTCCCCTGGGAACGGCATCAGAGAAGCTGATGACCGCCGCTCCATTGCCCATCCTCGCGGCGCGAAATGTCACCAAGACATTCACGACCGGCAAAGAGCAGGAGCTCGTTGCGGTCGACAACCTGTCGATCGACATTCACGAGGGCGAGTTCATCTGCCTGCTCGGCGCCTCGGGCTGCGGCAAATCGACGATCCTCAACATGTTCGCGGGTTTCACCCAGCCGAGCACCGGCGAGGTGCTGCTGCGTGGGCAACCGATCGTCAGGATCGAGCCGCGCTGCGGCATGGTGTTTCAGTCCTATGCGCTGTTTCCATGGAAGACCGTGCGCGCGAATGTCGAGTTCGGGCTGCGGATGAAAGGCCTGCCCGCCGCCGAGCGGCGTGATCGCGCGAGCGCCTTCATCGAGATGGTCAGTCTCAAGGGCTTCGAGGATCACTATCCGGCCGAGCTTTCGGGCGGCATGCAGCAGCGCGTGACCATCGCACGCCTGCTTGCGGCGGACCCGGAAGTGCTGCTGATGGACGAGCCGTTCGCGGCGCTCGATGCGATGACGCGCCAGGTCATGCAGGAGGAGCTGCTCGGCATTCACGAGCGCAGCGCTAAGACCATCGTGTTCATCACGCATTCGATCGACGAGGCGCTGATCCTTTCGTCGCGGCTGTTCGTGATGTCGGCGCGCCCCGGTCGGGTGAAAGCCGTGATCCCGAACACGTTGCCGACGCCGCGGCGGCTCTCGGTGCAGTTCTCGCCCGAATATGGCGCGCTCAAATCCACCGTGTGGGGCCTGATCGAGAGCGAGGTGCGACGCTCCGGAACAGAAGCTGCTCTCGACTGACGAGAACGACTAACATTCAGGAAAGAACAACAATGTCGAAGCACGACTTCACCAAGGAAGAGTTCGCGACGCGCCTGGCGCGCACGCGCGATGCAATCGGCAAGGCGGGGCTCGACTGGCTGCTGGTGATCCATCCGGTCTCGATGCGCTGGCTGATCGGGCAGGACAACAAGAGCTACACGGCGTTCCAGTGCCTCCCTGTGTCCGCCAAGGGCGGACCGCTGGAGATCTTCGCCCGCGACATGGAGCGCAACGAGTTCGAGGCTGACTCGATGGCGGATGCCGTGCGCAGCTACAACGGCCGCGAGCCGGAAGATCCGATGGAGGCGTTCGCGAAATTCGCCGACGAACTCGGGATGAAATCCGGACGCGTCGGCATGGAAGTGCCGGCCTACTATCTGCACCCGCATCACTATTTGAAGCTCAAGGACATTCTCGGATCGGCACTGGTCGCCGAGCCGAACGGCCTGATCAACGGTCTCAAGCTCGCAAAGTCGCCGCAGGAGATCGCCTATCATCGCCGCTCGGCCGAGATCGCCGCTGAAGCCTGGAAGTCGCTGCTCGTGGTGGCGCGTGAGGGCGCAACCGAGCTCGCGCTCTCCGGCGCCGCGTATCAGAAGATCCTCTCACTTGGCAGCTTCCTGCCGGCGAGCACGATGAACCTCGTCACCGGCGAGCGCAGTGCGTTTGCGCTGGGAGGGCCGACCGAGCGCAAGATGAAGCGCGGCGACACCGGACTGGTCGAGCTTGGCGGGGCCTACAAGCGCTATACCTCGACGCTTGGCCGCCAATGGTCGATCGGCAAGCCGAGCCAGCGGCTGCTCGATCTGCACAAGGTGGTGCGCGAGGCATCCGACGCCGCAATGGCGAAGATGAAGGCCGGCGCCGCCGCGATCGAGGCGCATGAGGCGCTCAAGGGCGTGATCGCCAGGGCCGGTCTCGATCACTACCGCCAGCACACCTCGGGCTATGGCATGGCGCCGGGCTTTCCGCCGTCCTGGGGCGAGCCGACCAACATGTTCGGCGGCAGCAAGGACGTGCTGCGGGCCAACATGGTGATGACGATCGAGCCGGCGGTGTTCATCAAGGAAGAAGGCCTTGGCGCGCGGCTGATCGACAATTGCATCATCAAGGATGGCGGGATCGAGCTGCTGTCGACCACGTCGCGCGACATCGCGATCGTCGACTGAGCGAGTTTCAGTGCTCGCGCATCATGTCCAAGCGGTCGAGCCAGCGTTT
>Ga0105238_10004505_pt1 | contig 13809 bp, 17 predicted proteins | sample KBSC34metaG_FD_81526 | JGI IMG/M metagenome (GOLD analysis project Ga0105238, IMG submission 81526) | Corn rhizosphere microbial communities from Kellogg Biological Station, Michigan, USA - KBS C3-4 metaG | ecosystem: Host-associated > Plants > Roots > Rhizosphere > Soil | place: Michigan, USA... | reverse complement strand
GCGTTCGCGCAGCAGCTGCGCGATGGCCAGTGTCGCGCCGTACCAGCATGCCGCGACGCCCATCGACGCATGCCAGTACCCGGGACGCGAAACATATTCGCCGGGTGTGCCGATCGCTTCGGCAATCGCGCCGTCGAACGTCACATCGCGAATGCCGCAGTCGCGCAGGCCGACGCCGATGTCACGCTCGGGTTCGACTTGCACACCGGGTTGATCCAGATGCACGTGCAGCAGCAGCGGTTGCGATGCCGAGTCGCGCGCCGATACCAGCGCGTCGGTCACCCAGGGCGCGCCAGCGCACCAGGTCTTGCGGCCGCTGACCAGGAAGTGTTCTTCGAGACGCGTGGCGCGCAAACCCGCCGACGGCATATCGGTGATCCACACCGCCCAGCGCGAACGCGGCCGCGGCGTGAAGCGTGCGCGGCACTCGGTCAGAATCGCCAGCGCATCGGCGTGCGATTCGGCGACCTTGCACAGATTCAGATCTTGCGCGGCCAGTCGCGCGAATTCGCGCCAGCGTTCGATCGTGTTGCCGCGTCCGGGCAGCGGTAACGATGCGGCTTGCGCGACGAACGCTTCGAATTCGAGCGGTACGCGGAACGCCTGGAGTGCGGCGTCGCTGTTGAACGAATCGTTCGCCGCCGCCGCGGTGTCTGACGCAGCCACATGAAGGGCCGCGCCGGCCCCGACATCCTTGCCGAAGATGGTATCCATTACCGTGAAGCCGGCACGGCGCGGCGTAAGTGGCGCTTGACGTGGTCGACATGCCCGCCCACTGTCGACACAGCGCAAAAGAGCTGGTGTTGTGTGATGCCCAACGCGCGACACCAAAACCGAACATGTTCGCTTTCACGAACATCGATCTCTGGCGCCCGTTGCGCACCACGCGAAATGTTCGTCGCGTGTGGCATTGTGGTGCCCCCGTAAACTTGCTGTAGATCGATTACAACGACTGTGCCAGTGGCGAGCTGGACCTTGAACGTTGATTTTTCATGGTTGGGCGTGCAGCCCGCCTTGCAAATTGCAAAAAACACGGATGGCGGATTGCGAAACGCATGCTGCAAGGCTCGCGCGGCGCCATGTGCAACGAATACGTTAAGCCCGGGGCAGGTTTCCGATTGCGTGGTTAAGAGCGTGTTAGCGCCTTATGGCAGGCTCAGCGCCGGCGTGTTCATTTTGCACAGCGCGCCCGGCTTGACAGTCGCGATTTGCAAAATCCCATCGTGGCTTTGCATTTGCAAACAGTTGATTCTGCGATTTTTTCGCCTTGGCACAGCGGTTGCTCTTCCGCTCACGTAACACCTGATGCGATATAACTCGACGCAGTGCAACCGGGAGCGAATCACATGGCGATCCGTTTCATCGAGACCAACAAGATCGGCGAAGGCTGGCTGGCGCATGTCTGCGACGGCGATGTTCCGGTGGGCCATATCCGGCAGAATCCATACAACGGCGCGTTCCGCTATTTCCGCGGGCCGGACAACATGGATTCGTTTTCGCTCGAACGCGATTCGCTGGCGTCGCTCAAGCGTGCGCTGGTTTGCGCGCAACTTGCCTGCTGAATTCACGCCGCACTGGAATATTCTTCGACAGTATACTTTTCCGGAAGGTTCACCGGCGTGTAGTCGGCGATCGCTTGCATGCGGTCGAACACCGAGCGGTGAATGCACGGCGCTTGCGGCACGCCGGATCCGGCAACGTCCAGCGTGAGCGATCGCGGCTCGCCGCGTGGCAGATACATGCCGAGCAAGGCATCGCGCGCTGATGTGGTGGACTTGTTCTGCAGCGGTTCGAGCTCGGGCATGTGCAGCGAATCGCGCAAGGTCTCGCGCCATTTCAGCGCTTTCGGCAACCATTCGAGCAGTTGCCACGGCCAGGTCAGCGACTGGTGCATCGTGGCCTGCGCATCAGGTGCCACGTATTGCATGCGTCCGGGTTTGTTGCCGACGCCGAGCACGATGCGCCGGCGCGACGCCGCGTTGATTTCCAGTCCATGTGCGACGGCTTCGCCGAGCATCCAGTCGAGCGGAAATTTCGAAAGCCCGCTTTCGGCTTCCGGATAGCCGCCGCCGATGTCGGAGTGCACGCCGGCAAACCATACTTGCTTGATATCTTGCGGCACGCGCTTGTCGCGAAACGGGTTGGCTACGTAATCCTGCGGCTGCAGCCAGTGATTGACGCGGAACATGCGGCGCCGCTCGTCGATGGCGATCGCATGGCGGAACACGCGCACGCTCGGATTGCGGCGCGTGTAGGGCAGGGTCTGCAGGCTCGGCACGAACAGGCGGTCGGCGCGCGGCACGATCACCGAGGCAACCGTATCCCACACGCCCACGAACGCGATCGGCGCGCGCCGGCTGCCGACGATGCGCCGGAAATTCCAGGCGATCGACAGATCGTCCTTCTCGCTGGCGCGCTTGTACGCGGTCAGCGCATACGTGGCGAGGTTGCGCTGATCCGCCGACAGCACGCCGAGCAGGTGGATGAGTCCCGCCACCGCGCGCACCGTGTAGGCGCCGCGGCTGAAGCCGAACAGATAGATCGCGTCGCCGGCCGCGTAGTGTTCGCAGATGAAGTTGTACGCACCGAGGATGTCGCGATCGATGCCGTAACCGGTGGCCAGGCCGAACGCCGCCTTGGCGTCCTGGCGGAAGCGCGCCCACGCATCGCGATGACTGATCGTGCCGATGCCGGGGTTGTAGTAGACGCGTTGCGCAGCGGATTTCCGCGCGATGCGGAACAGCTTCAGCACATTCGACAGATTGCCCTCGACCTCGTTGCCCGTTCCGTCGCAGCACACGACAATCTTCTTGGCCATTGCTTTCCCCGGTGCCGCACGGCTGCGACGCTCGAAGCATAGCCAGCATGGCGCCGTGCGTTCAACAAACACATCGCGGCTGCCGACGACGCAGCGCAATGCCCGGATCTCGCGCCGCCTTGGGGGATGCGTCCTGGTTGGGCGTCTTGATGACTGAAGTGCGCCGCAAGGACGCGGCGTGCATCACTGAGGTTTGCGTCAGGCTTTGCCCTAGAACACGACGATGGTCGAAATGAAATGCCGGGTTGGGTGCGGTGCAGCGCTCAGGACGAGCCACGACCGCAGGGCGCCCGCGTTTCGCCTGCACAGGAGTGCCGTACGAACTCCCTAGCTTCGTACACAGGCGTGGACGGAATGTCCGCGTTTCGCCATCGTCGTGGTCTGGTGCTGCCTGCCTCCGGAGTGGGACAGGGGAGAGAGACAAGGGTGATGATGGCACGAGCCAAGCGGCGCATTTGCCTCGCCCCGAAATTTCAGCGATTGCAGCAATTCACAACACCTGCGCACTGGCGTGCCGGAACGTGGCGCAACTGCCTTGCACGTCGTCCGTGCCTGGCAGGCACGCCGCCGCTGCGGCTTCCGCGGCAATCGACTGCTCGATCGTGCCGGCATCATGCGCAGACGGATGGCAGGTGAACTGCGCCAGCGTATCCGCCAGGGTTGCCAGCCGCTGCTGCGGCGCGGCGTGTCCGGCGCCAAGCAGGACCGGCTCGACCACGGCTTGATCGCCGGCCAGATTCGACACTGCGCGCGGATGTGCCAGCGTCTGGCTGCGGCCGTCGTAGCCAGGAGCGTAGGTATACAAATCCCAGAAGTATTCGGTGCGCACACCCGCTTGCAGGTTCTTCGCTGCCGCAAGCCGCGCGGCCGGAATCCTGTAGCGCCCTTCGGCATCCGTGCGCACCACGACACGGTTCACGCATTGCCCGCGCACCTTGCCGCCGAGCAGCGGCAACTGGCTGGTCTGCTCGAGCCAGCGCACGGCCACGTATACGCCTTCGACCGGCTTGCCTGTGGCGGCATCCAGCACCACGCCGCTCTTCGCTGCTTGCAGCGCAGGTTCCACCTGCGTGCCCGACGTGCGCGCTATCGCAACGATCGCCGCGAACAGCAACCCCAACAACGCCAGAGTTCGATAGATCAAAGCATGCGTCATGTCGTTCGTTCTCCGTCAGTGTGCCCCTGACGGTGAACTTACAAAAGCGCGTTGGAGTAAACCTTCTAGGCGGGGTAGGCATGCTTCGCAGTGTCGCTGGCGAGGCATTCGCTGTTGTACGGCGCATGCGCACGTCGATGGACTAACCAAGCGCTCAATCCCGGACAATGCTCGCCTCACGAACATGATTGGTTTGGTCGAAGCGTATGGTCAGCCATTCGGAATCGATGCTGAAAGCTGCGCGTTCCGGTCCAAGCCAGTAGACGAAGTCGCTATCCTTGAAGTATTGGGTCTCGGGCGGCTTGCCGAGCAGCGCAACGACTTGCTCGCGACTCATGCCTTGGAGATGGTGCTGCGCCAGCAGGCTGTCGACCATCTGCAGGCGAATGGGATTGGCATCGTCATCATCACGCGAAAGACTTGCCTTCCAGGCTGCCGAGTCGAACCGCATGCTGGCGTTACCGGCATACGAGAACCACCAGTACGCGTAGCAGACTGCAGCCAGGATGGCGCCGAACACAATGGTCAGGGCGAGCGCCCGAAAGCGTTTCCATTGAACGATGAAAAGCCCCGCCATGATCGTCACCGATAGAAAAATCGCGACATGTGACATTGGAGCGAATGCCGAGGTATCGATCAGGCCGCAGAAAGCGCACTGATCGTGACGAAATATCCGTCCGGATCGCGCACCGAAAACTCCCTGGTCCCAGTATTCGGATTCTGGTGCGGCTCTTCTTCGAACCGCGCAACAAGAGTGCGCGCGCTTTGCAGCGACGTATTGAAATCAACGACGCGGAAAAACAGCAGCAGCCCATTGCCCGGCGTTGCCTCATCGGGACTGGTCAACGAAGGATGGTCGTGCGCGCCCCACGCGTGCAGGCAAAGCAGTACCGTTCCGTCCGTGTCGAGGATTTGCCCGAAGTAGTCGTGCGCGGGCGATGTTTGCGGCAGGCCGAGCAGCGACTGATACCAGTTGCAGCTGACGGCTACGTTGGCGACGCCGATGATTGTCCAGGTGCGCCTCATTGAATTTGTTCCTTCGACTCTGCGCTTGCGTGAAGCGAGCTACGGCGCAATTCAAGCGATCTTACACGGTGCTGAATTCGCGGCGAACCATTCGACGGACGTCATGCGGCCTTGTTGATGTGGTGCGCTGCCTGGAACCAGAAATCGAGCCGGCGCCGTATGGCGACGCCAGCTCGATGGAAAGGTCACATCGCGCTCATTCGTCGATTGCCTCGATACCGCGCCGCTCGAGGTCCGCCAGATGGTCGTGCATTTGCTTGAGCCGGTCCGGCGAGTGTCCTTGCCAATCCGTAACTTCGCCGACGACGCGGAACGGTTCGCGTGAGCGATATGATTTGGTGGGATTGCCGGGAAATTTCTTGTCGGTCAGGTTTGGATCGTCCTCGATAGGGCCGGTGGGTTCCACGATGTAGATCCGGCCATTGCCTTCGCCCGCGGCGAGCTCGGCTCCCCACACGGCCGCTTCCAGCGTGGCGGCCAGGTAGACGAAGTTCGCTTGCTTGCGGGTGCCATAGTTGGAGGCGTAGCCCGGTGCGATCAGGTCGCCGATCTTCAGAGCGGCCTTGGTGCCGTGGTAGTACGTTTGCGCATCAGTCATCGCGTGTCTCTCCGGTTTCCTGTCGCTTCGACAGGCCGGCGATGCTGCCTCACGCGACGGGCCTTGCCGCAAGCCCACACCTGTTGTATAAATTGATTGTGGGAGGCGCTTGGCGCCTCCCTTTTTGTTTCTGGCGGCCTCAGTTGCGTTGCTCGGCGGCGCGGTCGAAGCAGTCCGCCCGAGCGACAGTCAGCTCTCTTCGGCAGACAGGTCGGTCGTGACGACCAAGCTGCTGTCCCGCAAATCCAGGCCCGAGATCCTGCGCGTGTCATCGACGGCCAGCCGCTTCAGCGTGGCGCACTGCGCGATCTTTCCGGCATCCTTGATCCTTGCATGCTGGATCTGCAGCACCTCGAGCAGGGGCAGCGACTCGATGCCATCCAGCGAATCCAGCGAGACGCGCCACAACCCCAGCTGGTGAAGATTCCTGAGCGCAGCCAGGAAACGCAGATCCTTCAATTTGCCGGATACGCTCAGTCTTCGCAGCCCATCGAATCTGCTGAAATCGATCCGCGAGTATCTGTTGTCCCGCACCGTGGGCAGCAGCAGCTCGTGCAGTCCTGCGGGCAAGCTCTCGATATCCTGCCAGGAGAACGTGCAATCCCTGGTGGTATCGATCCACAGACTCTCGCAACCGACGAGATGTTGCGCCCAGGCCAGTGAATCGAAACTCTTGCCTACCTTGGGTGTCAATCGAACGCAGCACTTTGCAGCGCCGGCGACTTCGCCTATGAGCCGGCAATCCGCCTCGTCCAAAGGTTCGTATATCGTGATCAGGTCGTTGGCGCGCGGCGCCTTCTGGAACAACAGCCGGCTGGCCGGCCGCGTTACGCCGTAGACTCGATCAAATCCGAGCATGTGACCGGTACCCGCGCAGGGTCGCATGCGACGCAGTCCCAGACCGCATGTTCACGGCGCCGTCTTGTCGTCCACCTTGCTGAGTTGAGAGTGCGTCTCTATGCCGGTGATAAGTGTGGTCGTCTCGACGGATTGCGCATCGTCGGATACCAGGAAGGATTGCTCGCGCTGGTCGCCACCGGCAAACAGCAGGTTGGTCTTGATGGTTCGCTTCCTGGGTTCGACGGACTCAATCTTGTATTGATGCGTGAACGCCTTGCCATCGGGATGGACCAGGATGTAGCTGCCGATCTTGCCGGTTTGATCGGCTTCGCCGAAATACAGGTTGTCGTTGCCCGCGCTGGACCAGTGCCCGACCAGCTTTTTTGCGTACGCGGAAGCGGCTGCGCCCGATTCTGACGAGCACGCTGCAAGCAAAGCGGTGGCAACCAACATGGTGATGCTTGCAAGACGCATGAAAGGCTCCTGATGCGATTCAATGGATGGGAGAAGGCGCGCTACCCGCGTGACGATTTGGCGGCGGCGCCTATTTGAGCGCGCGTGTGCCGGTCTCGAACTTTGCCAGCTTCTCATCCTGGAAGGTAAATCGTAGATTCAAGACAAGCGGATGAACCGACGGGCCACCCTTTGAGTTGGGATCCTCCGCAACGCATTCCTCGATCGGCGGCCGGATTGAGGGGTGGAAGCACTCGAGCGACATGCCATGATGCGTCACGAACGCAACCACTGCACTCCGGGCATTGCCATCCGGAACCTCCCGCGCCACGGTTTCCCGCCAGAACTTGTCGCGCTCCTTCAGGTTTCCGCGATCGAACATGCCGTCGAGCAAACCCGTGGAGCGCAAGAGCAGCGCGCCGAAAGCCACCAGACTCAAATACGCGATTGCCTTTCCCACCTGCCGTCTCCGCTATCTCGCTCCGGCCTTGCGGCGTGAACGCCCACGCTCGCAAGACCGCGTTCTTTTTCGCGACGTGAGTTTAGCCGACACGGTGACGTTCGCGGCATGCCGATCGAGCGAATGCTCAATCGACAGTTTTCGCCAGCTCGAAAATGGGCGCGTAGGCCGCCCACGTGCCAAACACGAACAGCAGCATTGCGGACGCCAGGCCAAACGCCATCGCGGCAGTGCCTCGGTGCGATGGGTTGGGCCAGAACTTCCAAAAGCCGAGCGTACCCAGTACAACGACGCCCCACCAATGGAACGTCGCCAGCAAAATCCTGGTTTGAAGAGGCAGCGTCGCGCCGAAGTTGATGAAGACATCCTGAAATTGCGGGACGATGAGCAGGGCGCCGATTGCCACGATGAGGCCGGGTGCAATGCCGAGCATCAGGAACAAGAGACTCTCGCTGTTGCGATCCATGGAAATCTGACGCTTGAGCCAGGCGGCTGCTGCCGCGAATGCTCGTGATCTTACACGGCGCCGATAGGCTGTGGTCCGCCTGCACAATAGTCAGACCCAGGCTGATTAGACAGCGCCGCCGAGGCACTCACCTTGCGAAGAAGTAGATGACGCACAGGATGGCGTCCGCGATCATCAGTGTTGCGTCCACCCGGAAGATGAACTTCATTGGTCCGCGATGCACGTCCCAGAAGGATTCGCCTTGCCGGCCGCCGCCCCGGGCAATCGGCACGTTGAAACAGAACTGACTTCCATGTGCGACCGCGAGGACAAACAGGAGCGCGGCTCGTTGATCCCTGTCAGAGGATGCCAGGAAACCGAGAAGCATCAGCAGAGACAGAATCGCGAACGCGAAATTCATTCCTCCAAGGAATCGGATCGATGCGGCAATGGTGAGGAATAACGGCGAGTTCCTGGATGATTCTGGAACCAGAACCTTCGCGGCGGCGAAATGCCTGATCGAAAAATAGTGGAAGGCCACGGCGAACCAGAGCACGTTCAACAGCAGGGCTGTTCGGTAGAGGAGATCGAGCATCTTTGGGCGAGCGGGGCTGAGGGTTGGCGACGCGAGGAGCTTGAGTGGAACGCCCACTGTCGTGTGAGATTCAGTCTACATCGTGCCGATTCGCAGCAGCCAGCTCGAGTGAATGGTCAGGCCGCCTTTCCGGGCTTGCGTCTCGGCCGCTGCTTGCCGGAAACGGACTGAATGACTGTATGTCCTGCTGCCTTCACCGCGCCGAAAACGCTTGAACTTGGCAGCTGCTGCCGCGATCAAGTTAGTCTACACCGCGCTGGTTTCGCAACGGTCCGCTTGGGCGAATAGTCACGCGTCAACTACTTGAGCTTGCGCCAAACAATTGGTGAGACAGCAGCCGCAATCGCCAGCATCACCCATAAGCCCCACTTGCTTGAAAATGCGGCGCCTTCGTTCGAAACGAATGCAGGAGTGAGCAAGAGGAAGCCAAGAAAGCCGGCACCCAGGCAAGCGAGAATGAATTTCGCGCACCAAAAGGCTCTGCGGAAAACCGTCGCCAGATCCATATTCATGGGCACCACGGCCTGAGCTATGCGGCTGCTGTCGCGAAGAGGTTGGGTCTACTCGGCGTCGATTCGCAGCAACGCGGTTGAAGCGAATAGTCGGTCATTACAGTACTGACGCGAGTTCACTCAGCACGGTGTCGCCATAATCCTGGTCTTTGAGCGAGAATTCGCCGACGCCGACAACTGGATCGATGTTCAGATAGACCTCACCTTGACCTTTCGCAACGAAGATCTTTGTCACTATCCAATTTCCTTCGGTGCGACTTGCGAAGCCACCACTATCAAGCCTGGTCTCGTGCTCACCGAAAATGGCGACATCAAACAAGAGCTCTTGCAGGTGATGAGTAGGGGTTGGAGTGCTCTTGGCTCCAAGCGCGGATGCGAGCTTGGCGAGAAATGGCTCTGGCTTGGATCCGTTGACGTGGGCAAAACTCCCTTTCGAGAAGACGAATGGGTTTCTTGACGTGTTTGCCACTAGGCGAAGCGAAATGACAAATTTCGCATCATCCCCGTAGGTCGCCAGCCAGGAACTCTCTCCTGCATTCTTGCTCGGAACGGCTTTGACTTTGAATTGCACGGAGTCCGGGCTGTCCTGTGCCAAGGTTGAGTAAGACCAAATTGTGATGAGAGCAGCCAGGGTGAAACGAGCAATTCGCAACACATGCACTCCTATCGATTGCTAGGGATGGTCTGAACAAGTAGGCATAGGCGGCATGATGTCCAGAAGGTTCGCAGATCGTGTTGCGTGGCGCAGCCCAGGCTGGTTGCCTGGGCAAGACGCGCGGCGCAGGCTGCGGGCCTTCTGGACATCACCCCGGCATTTCAAATCAAAGCGTGGGGCCGCTCTGTCTGCGCGCATCTCATCGTTGCGCCGGCTCGACAGACGGCCAGTCTGCCTTCGCCGACGCGCATTGATCTGCACGCAGACAGAGCGGTGACGCCTATGTCTACTTGTTCAGACCATCCCTAGCTAGTAATTCTCCGGATTCTCCGGAACAGTCGGCCCATCGCCGAGCAGTCGCAGCGTCTTCTCGTCGAACATCGGCTCATCCTGGCCGGCGCGCACGAACATCACCTTGTGCGGATTGTTGGCGGGCTGCACTTCGAAATACTGGATGCCGTCCGGCGAGTCGCCCCATTCACCGCAGGCAGGCTCGGGGATGTCGCCCGGGTCGGTCTTCTTATCCACTTCCTTCTGCAGCTCGGCGTTTGCGACAAAGGTATACCTTTTCGCCCCGGCCGGCGGGCCCGCATCGTTGTCGCCCTTGTACGGCTTGAGCAGGCAGCGCGCGACCACGCTCTTGTCCGGCGTGTGTTCTGCGAACACGCGCTTGACGCCCGCTTCCAGCGACTCGTCGGGCTTCAGGTCGAACGTCTCGATCAGCGGATCGGGTTTGCCGCCGTCGGAGTAGCGCATCATCAGCGCATTCTTCTGCGCGAACAGATCGATCTTGCGGAAACCGTAGTCGCAGCGCTGCACCCACGCGGCCAGCCCCAGCGTCTTGTCTTCCACTTTTTCCCACTTGCAGTCCTTGGATGCGGGACGCGACGGCGCATCCTTCTTCTTGCCCGGCGCCGCCTGCACGCACAGCGGCAACAACAACGCGGACATCGCGGCAAGCAGCAGAATCTTTTTCATGATCGCCTCACTGTGAAATTCGAAAACTGGACGAATGGATAGTCGCGACTAGCGCGGCGCACTACTGCGCAATCACGGTACCCGCCGCATCCGCGCGCGGCACCCACCACGAACGATAGCGCCCGCCATACAGATAGTCGACGATCCGATCGACCGGCGCGGTGCTCTCGAGCTGACGTCCCTGCAACTGGAGCTTGCCGCCGCTGACGTTGAACGAATACGTGCCCTGCGGCTTGCCGTCGAGGCTGAAGCGCACGCGATAAGCGCCATCCCCGCTGAGCAACGCGGCGGCTTTCAGCGGCGAAGCGGATTCCTCGCCGGCCAGATGAAACGACACATCGAGCTGGCGCCAATGCTGATCCGCGCGCAGCGTGCTTTCGTCGCGGCCGATCACCGCGCCATCGCGCAGGCGCACCAGCTCCGCCGAGTAGGGCACCGACTTTTGCTGAATGTGCCCGGCCTTGTCCTCGACCCAGACGGTGAAGCGCAATGAAGACTGCGGATCATTGCGCTGATAAAACACATTGCCGTATTCGCTCCACGGCCCATCGATGAACCAGCGCGTGCCCGCCGCCTGGTACGGATCGTCGCTCGGCAACGTGCTTACAGAAAATGCAAAGCGCTGGAACGGCGTGCCTTCGATCTGAAACTCCAGCGTGTAGTTGCCCGCCGCCAGCGGCTTGATGTTCTGTTCGCCGCCCAGCACCTTGTAGTTGCTCAGCTCCCACAAGCCGGAAATGCTTTCGGCCGACCACACGTACGTCGTCAGCACTTGACCGTCGGCGCCTTTCAGCAGCGTCGTCAGCTTGCTGCCCTGGTCAGGGCTGTAAGCGTAGTTCGATTCGCTGGGCGTGGCCGGTTGCGGCAGACACACTGCATAGAGTTTGTCGAGCTGCAACTGTCCGCCGGCGTAGCTGATGCCGACGGAACCGAGCAGGCTCCAGAAACTCACGCCCGGCGTGCAGTTCGCGGCAGACGCAATCTTGCTCTCACTCCCACTCTCGCTGGCGACAGCGCCGGCGGCAACGGCACCGCCGCTGAGCAGGGCAAGCGATGCAAGCAGAATCCTTGGCGCGATCATGATGGTTTCCGGATGAGTTCCCACTGGTCCCGAACCCAAACGACACACGGTGCCTGCGCCGAACACGAAAGAACGCGGCGCAACGCGCGAATTGCCCGGTCATCATTGCAAACTGCACAGCCGCCGTCGAGCGGATTCAATCACTTGGCGCGCAACACGCGCGTTTTGGCGCGGCACGGTTCTTGTAGAGGGTTAGACGGAGTAGTGCGCTGGGGCCAGCTCCGTCACCCGAGTATACAAATCAACCGAGGAGACACCTCATGTCATTGCATAGAACCCAACTTTTCACCGCGTTCGCCGGCGTGCTGCTCGCATCCGCCGCCTATGCGGCCGAGCCCCACTTCGCGGACCTGAAATTTTCCGACAGCTCCGACGGCGAGCCGATGCAAGCGTTCGCGCCGGACACGCCGAAGATCTATCTGCACGCAGGTCTCGTCGACATGCCCGACGGCACCCACCTCACCTCGACATGGATCGCCGAAGACAGCCACGGCGCCGCGCCGCCCAACTACAAGATCGACAGCGTCGATTTCAACGTCGGCGGCATCGTCAACGTCGCCAACTTCTCGTTGAGCAAGCCGAACGCGGGCTGGCCGGTCGGCACCTATCGCGTGGAGTTGGCCATCAACGGCAAAGCCTCCGGCACGGCGCACTTCGAGGTCGAGCCGCAATAGTCGACGCAATGCCAGATCAGCTCAGCTACGTTTCGACGCCAGGTTTGCGCCTGGCGTTTTTCTTTGACGTGGCAACGGCTCTACGTCGGTCGTGCATCTGCGTTGGCCGCTGCGTCATTGGATCAGGCAAGGCTAGGCCTGGCCGAGCAGCTTGCGAACGCTGTCGGCAACCTGCAGTGTCAGCAGGCAGTCCGCCTTGCCGATCTCGATGGCGATCATTCTGGTGACGGCGAGGCCGACGAGCGCTGCGAGCTGTTCCTGGGTCAGGCCAGCGCGTGCGCGAAGCTGACGAATCGATCTGGCTGCCGCGAGCTTCGTGTTCAACCGTTCCGCGGTCATCGGCTCGACTGACATTTCCGTCGCCGTGGCGTAGTCCGCATCCGCGCTGCTGTCGCCATATGCCCAACGGGTGAGCATTTCCATTCCGTCCTGAAGATTCATGTTTGTTCCCCTGTCGATGGTCGTACGTCGAAGCCTTGAGAAGCTCCTCGATGCGGCTCCATCGTAGACAGGGCGGCGCAGCCATGAATGCTGTCATTCTTGACAGGAAAGCGCGGAACTTCCCGTGCGAATCCTCATCGAGCATCGGGGAGATCACCCAGCGGCGCAGTCGAGCGGATTGGACCGGCTCAAACGCCGCAAATGGGCCGCCATATTTTCAGCAAGCGCATCGCAGGACACGGGCCGCAAGTAGATGCGCCGAATGCGGCGAATTCCGCAGCGCGTCGCGCCTGGCGTAGAATCTTTGTCCAACGTTGTCATTCGCGCCGGAACATCCATGACCACCGCCACCGCCACGCTGTTCAACTACTCCTTCGAAGTAACGAAGCCCGGCCCGCAGGCGCGCGTGCCGGACGCGATCAAGCGCATCGTCGTCGTCGGCGGCGGCACCGCGGGCTGGATGTGCGCAATGACGCTGGCGCAGGCGCTGTTGCCGAAGGGCGTGGAGATCGAGGTGCTGGAATCGCCGGCGGTCGGCATCATCAGCGTGGGCGAAGGCTCGACGCCGTGGCTGCGCGGCTTCTTCGACAGTCTCGGCATCGAGGAAGCCGAATGGATGCCCGCCTGTCACGCCACCTACAAATGCGGCATCACGTTCGAGAACTGGTCGACCAAGCCGGGCTTCGAGAGTTACTTCCATCCGTTCGCATCGATGCTCGACAACCTGACCATGACGCAGTTCGTGCACAACGCGCAGACGCGCCAGAACGGCGTCGACGTGTACGCGCACCCGGACCGTTTTTTCATCGCCTCGAAGCTGGCCGAGCGATCGCTGGCGCCGAAGCCGGCGCAGAACTTTCCGTTCGATGTCTGGTACGGCTATCACTTCGATGCGGTGCTGCTCGGCCAGTTCTTGCAAAAAAAAGCCATCGAGCGTGGCGTGAAATACAAGGCCTGCCACATCAGGCAGGTGCAGCAGCACGAAAATGGCGACATCGCCTCGGTGCGCACCGACGGTGATGAGGAGATCGCGGCGGACTTTTTCATCGACTGCTCGGGCTTCGCGGCATTGCTGAT
>Ga0105238_10004504_pt1 | contig 13810 bp, 6 predicted proteins | sample KBSC34metaG_FD_81526 | JGI IMG/M metagenome (GOLD analysis project Ga0105238, IMG submission 81526) | Corn rhizosphere microbial communities from Kellogg Biological Station, Michigan, USA - KBS C3-4 metaG | ecosystem: Host-associated > Plants > Roots > Rhizosphere > Soil | place: Michigan, USA... | reverse complement strand
GATATGCTGTATGCCATTTAGCATATTCAAAAGAAGTGTAAAAAAAAGAGCGGGGTCCCGGGTTTGGGCCCCGCTCTGCTGGTTTGGTTGTATCTATTTTAAAACACGTACTTTAGCGCAAACTGGATCAGGCGCGGATTCACGCTGGTGCTGGTGATGACGCCGAAGGTGGGTGCGGTCGAAACCGCCGTCCCCGGGTTATTGAACTGCGGATGATTGAATCCGTTGAAGAATTCTCCGCGGAACTGCAGCGTGGCATTTTCATGGATTCCGCCGACGCGAGTGCTCTTCGCGATGGAGAAATCGAAGTTGAGCTGCGGTGGCCCGTCGGCGATGCCGACGCCGGAATTGCCGTAGTCGAGACCGCAGGTGGGGCAGGCGGCACTGGTGGTGGGGGTGCCGTTGAGGTTAATCGCCGGGAAAGCACAGGTAGTGCTGGTGGCCACGTTCGCGAAGGAGTTGGCGGCCCAGAAGTTGCCACCGCTGACACCGCCGAGGCGTTGTTCGATGCCGCCCTGCGACGGGAGCGATCCGTACGTCACGCCCGGGCAGAGCTGAGCGCGGCTGTAGTTGTAGGTGCCGAAGCTGGTTCCGCCGAGCGCCGTCGGCGTCACCGAGTTGGCGCCGAACACGCCGTAAATGGTGCCCAGGCGTGAATCGGTGAAGGTCAGAGGCGTGCCCTTTTGAACGATGGTCACGCCGGAGAGGTTCCATCCATTGGCCAGCGCTCCCACCACGCCCTTACGATTGCCCAAGGGAATGTTCCAACTGTAATTGAGCACGAAGCGCTGCGGGCGGTTGAAGTAGGCTTCTCCGTACTGCTGCGCCAGATTGCTGTTGTTGTTGGAATTGCCGGAGAACCCTTCGAGGTCGGTCATGTTCTTGCTCCAGGTGTAAGCGGCTTGCAGAGTGAGCCCATGGGAGAAGTTCTTGCGAACCGTGGCCTGCAGGCTGTTGTAATTGTAGATGCCGTCAAACGCGGTCACCTGAAGACCGGCCGGCTGGAAGCCAAGATAGGGAACGCGCAGAGCCACATTGGAGACAGTGTTGGTGGTTTGACCGTTGACGGGATTCGAAGCGCTCGCTAGGAATGCCGTATTCACGTTGTGATTGTAATCGGTCTGGTTGATACCGCTGGAGCCGACAAAGCCGAGTTCCAATACCCAGGTCGGCAGGAATTCGTACTGGAAATTCAGGTTGTACTGGCGCGTAAGCGGAGTATGAATGTCCTGCGTGATGAACGGCAGGTTCAGGTTGGAAGAAGTTCCGTTCGAGAAATTAACCCAGCGCGGAACGAATCCCAGCGGACGCTGCGGGAACAGATTTTGCAGGCTGAAGGGAAGCGCGCCGCTGCCGCCGTAGTCGAGCGTATCGGCGTATGGATTGCCTTGTTCGACGGAGTGTACGAACTGGTTGCCGCCGATGCGGTCATAGAACAATCCCAGGCCGCCGCGTACGACGAACTTATTGCCGCCGAAAGGCTGCCACGCAAAACCGAAGCGCGGGGCAAAGTTGTTATACGGAGGACCGCTGCGCACCGGGAGGCTCCGCGTGCTGACCAGTACGCCGGCAGGTGGATTGGGATAGTGCGCGGTAAAGTTGTTGGGAACCACGTATCCGGCAAAGGTCCCGCCGGTAGTGGGGAATCCGCCGTTGGGTCCGGTGCCGGCAACGCCCGCCGGAGTGTTGACTAACTGCACCTGACTCTCCCAGACGTTGGTGAGGTTGCCGTATTTGTCGCTGAGCGTTCCGTCGTATTCCCAGCGGAGGCCCAGGTTCAAGGTCAGGCGCGACGACACTTTCCAATCGTCCTGCGCAAACCAACTGATGTTGTTGGAACGGTAGCCGTGAATGATGCCATCCGGTCCGCTGCGCACGCAGAAGAGGCACAGCGAGATGTTGCTGGCGGTGCCGCCGTTGGTGGCGCCAGGATTCGACGGGCTGCAGGCGAGGTTGCTCGGATCGCAACCGGCACGGCCGATCAGGAAATCCTGGAAGCTATTGATGGTGAGGTTGCCGCGTTCGATTCCCTTGAACACGATATCCCAATTCACGTGTTCGAATTCGGCGCCCGCGCGGATAGAGTGCTTGCCGTGAGTCCAGGAAATGGTGTCTGCGATCTGAAATTGATCGGTGGGATCGAACACATCATCGCCAATACCGCCGCCCATATTGAACAGCCCAGCGATGGTGATGGGGCTCATGACGGGGATAGCTGGATTGATCGGCGTCGAACCGATTTGCGTCATGGTGAACGGAACACCGTTAGAAAACGCCGCCAGGTTGCGCTGGAACGAGAGCCGGCCTTCGTTCAAGAAGGACGGAGTCAGGATGGAAGTCAGCTTCAAGGAAGCGTTGGTATTGGCGTACAAACCGCTGGCTGGAGTGCCCGGCAGCATGTCTCCCTGAGCGCGCGTAAACTTCAGGTCCTGAATATCCTGGGTTGTGAAGAAGCGCGCGGCCAGTGTGTGCTTGCTATTGATCACGTAATCATAATTGGCGACGGCCTGATGTTCGGTGAAGCCCGCGGGCTGCTCCAGCGGATTGGGCGAGGTGGTTCCGGTGGTGGAACTGGGAACGTAGTAAGCGCCGTTCGCGAGTTTCAGGTTGAGGATGTTGAGTGCCACCGGATTGATGTTGGAGCCGTCGCAGGCAACTTTGATACTGCCTGCGGCCACCGGGTTAGCGGCGCAATAGGCAGCGCCTAGCGCTGATTTGAAAGCGGCCGTGGAACGGTCGCCGCCGGGGATGAACGGCAACTGCAGATTTGCGGCGTAGCCCTGGAAGCCCACGCCATTCTTTTGCCGGGTCTCCTGATAGCTGAAGAAGAAGAACATCTTGTCCTTCTTGATGGGCATTCCGACGGAACCGCCGAACTGGTTCTGGTTCAGTATTTGACGCACGCCCCCCTGGTTGGCGCAAAGGGCGACGTTGGTGGGCTGGCCGCAGAAGCGGTTGCGGAAAAAGTCCACGGCGTTGAGATCGGTATTACGGAAAAACTCGAACAGCGAGCCGTGCACGGAATTGGTGCCGGATTTCGTGACGATGTTCACATTGGCGCCGGGGTTGCGGCCATAGCTGGCGTCATAGGTGGAGGTTTGAATCTTGAACTCCTGCAGGGCGTCGGGATTGGGAATGCCGATGCCGGCATAGATGCCGCCATCCGCGCCCACGCCGGTGCCGGCGAAGTTCAGGACGTTGACGCCGTCCATCTGATAATTGTTCTGGTTCACGTTGGCGCCATTCACGCTGGCGTCGACGGTACCTTTGCCGAGCGAAGTGGCGTTGTTGACGCTGCCGCTCACGCCGGCTGACAAGCCCAGGATCTGCGTGTAGTTGCGAGTGCTCAGCGGCAAGGCGGTGGCCGCGCGCGAACCGACCACGGTGCCGAGCGTCGAACTCGCGGTCTGCACGGTTTCTACCGACGCCTCTACGGTAACCTGCTCGCTCTGAGCGCCTACTTCGAGGGCGCGATCGAGCGTGGGAGTCTCGGTGACGTTGATGGTAACCCCGCCAATTTCGGAAGTCTTGAAGCCCGGCGCCGCAAAACGCACCCGATAAGTACCTGGCGGCAGCAAGCCAAACTTATAGGTTCCGTCGACGCCCGTGTTCGCGGTACGCGCCTGGTTGGTATCGGCACTGGTCAACGTCACGGTTACGTTAGGGACGACCGCTCCGGTTGGATCCGTGACTGTTCCCGTGAGCGCGCCTGTGCCGGCCGATTGCGCCAGCAAAGACGGAACCCACAGCAGTAATAGTAGAGCTGCAGCAAGCTGCAGCAGTCTTGTGGACATCTTTCCTCCCCGACTAGTTTGAATTGGAAACTCCGACCTCACCGTCTGGCACTATGCCATTCGGAATAGAGCGTAAATTATCAAAACTAGTCGTGGGAGTCAAGGGGCACAACCGCCTATATTCTCTATCTCTTCTGGGGAAGGCCAAGGCTTTCTTTTGGCGGTTGTGCAGGACTATTCTCATTCCGCAATGATTCGTTTGCGCTAAGCGCATTAAATGGCTCTTAGGTCTTTGATTTTAAGTGGGTTAGCGTTGACTTGCGAGCTCGGCGATTGCTAGGCTCAAGTTAAGAAGCTTCAGTGGGACATTAAGCACAGAAATCCGCCCTCAGAGGCTATCTCGCAATTATTGAAAGGGAGTTTACAATTGATGTTCATTATGACAAAGGCGCGTCAGCGCCTGTCCGCGTTCGCGATGATGGGCCTTCTGCTCGGCATCGCGAGCACGGGCATACTGGCGCAAGTAACTACCGCAACTATTTCCGGTACAGTGAGCGATTCGTCGGGCGCTACGGTTCCGGCCGCAATGGTGCAGGTGAAGAATACCGGCACTGGAATCACGCAGTCGACGAACACCGACGGGCAAGGCCGGTTTACGGTTCCCAGCTTGATCGTCGGCGAGTATCAGGTAACGGCGGCCAAAGCCGGTTTTCAAACAGTGGTCCGCGACGGGATTACGCTGACGGTTGGCGGATCTGTGGTGGTGGACTTCTCAATGCCGGTTGGACAATCGCAACAGACGGTAACAGTCGAAGGGCAAGTCTCGCAGGTGGAAACCACCAGTTCGGCGGTGGCCAACCTGGTGGAGCAGAAACAGATCACTGACTTGCCGTTGAACGGGCGCAATTTCCAGCAATTGATTCTGTTGTCGCCAGGCGTGAACGTAGCACAAACCGCCACCACGTCTTTTTATGGCAAAGGCGACACCTATAGCATTGCGGGCGGACGGCCGGAAGGGCAGGCCTACTTGCTGGACGGCACCGACATCGTGAACTTCTTCGGCCACGGTAGCGGCGCGGGTTCGCTGGGCACGTCGCTCGGCATAGACGCCATCGCCGAATTTCAGACTCTGACCAACACCTATAGTGCGCAATTCGGCGGTAATGGCGCGGTGGTGAATGCGGTGAGCAAGTCCGGAACCAACGCTTTTCACGGAACCGGGTTTGAATTTCTGCGTAACAGCGCGCTGGATGCGCGCGACTTTTTTACTACCCTGTCGCATTCGCCGCCGCCTTTCCGCAGAAACCAATTTGGCGGCGCGATTGGCGGCCCGATCCAGAAAGACAAGCTGTTCTTCTTCTTTAACTATGAGGGATTGAGGCAGTCGCTGGGCGTAGAAAACAAAGTAACCGTTCCCAACGCCGCGGCGCACCAGGGCTTCATTACCAACCCCGACGGCAGCACCACTTTCATTGGATTCAAGACGCCGCTACTGCAACAGATCATGAATTTGTACCCCACTGCCGGCCTTACACCCATTCCCGGCGGTAGCTTCGCGAATGCCTTCTCCGACGGAACCCAAACTGGAGTCGAGAATTACCTACTGGGCCGCGTGGACTACAACCTGAACGCGAAAGATACCATTTTCGCCCGCTACGTGCTGGATAAGTCGACGTTCGATAATCCCTTCCCGGCTTCCACCATTGGCAGCTGGAACGATTCCGAGCCGACGCGCAACCAGTACCTGACGGCGGAGTTACGTCATATTGTTTCGCCGACCGTCATCAATGTGGCGCGCGCCAGCTACGTGCGCACGGAAAACAGCGCCACTACTCTGGGCGAAACCCCGGCGCTGCAATTTTACCCGCATCAGGGCGGCGAGGATGGAACCGTCTCGGTTACCGGACTCAGTCTGCTGGGCCCGTCGACGCTCGCGCCCTACAGCCTGATCCAGAACAAATACGGGTTGTCGGACGACATTTACATGACCCGCGGTGCGCACAATATCAAGTTCGGCTTGGGCATGCAACGGATTCAGACTTTCGAAAACCAGCCGTTTTCAGCGTCGGGCGCGTTTAGCTTTGCCAACTTGACGACGTTCATGCAAGGCACGCCGAATCGTTATGGCGGCGCCTATCCGATTGGCGTGCCCAATCCTTTCTCGGGCAACCTCAATCCGGATGCCTACCGCGCCTTCCGCGAGACCATGCTCATGCCGTACTTTAACGACGACTGGAAGGTGACTTCCAAGCTCACGTTGAATCTTGGCCTGCGCTATGATTTCGACACCAATCCGAAGAGCGCGATCAATAACCTGTTGGTGATTGCCAATCCTCCTTTCAACAGCATCGGCGGCGGGCTATCCACCACGAATTTCCTCAAGCAGGTTCCGAATGTTTGGCGTAGCAATCCCAACTTGAATAATTGGGGACCGCGTGTCGGATTCGCTTACGATCTGTTTAAGAATCACAAGACCTCGATTCGCGGCGGTTTCGGCGATACTCACAACGTGATTGCTCCGCGGACGTACACTTCCGGTTACGTGACCGGCGCTCCTTTCCCGTCGGTGATTATTACTCCCAATGCCCAGACCCCGGTCATCGCATTCCCGAATCCGTTTGCGGGAAGCTTTACGCAGCCTCCTTATAGCAATGGGCAGGCGGTGGATTACAACAACACCAAGACGCCGGCGCTGTATCAATGGAACCTGAACCTGCAGCACGAGCTGCCGGGCGCCTGGGTCCTGACGGTGGGCTACGTGGGGTCGCACGGCAGCCATCTGTTCACTGGGAGCGACCAGAATCCGCCCATCGTCACGACGGACGCGAACGGAGTGTTGCACTTCGGTGCCGCGAACTCTTCCGGGGTTGGCATTAGCAACCCGCGTTGGAACCCGGCGTTAGGCGTCATTAACGCTTTGCAGACCAACGGCCGGTCCAGCTATAACTCGCTACAGACCAATGCGGTCCACCGCTTCAGCCACGGATTCCAGGCGCAGGTGGCCTATACTTACGCGCACAGCATCGACGACGGTTCTGCATCCAGCGGTCTCGAGACCGGCGGCGGCGGCCGTTCCAACCCCTATAACTTTGCCTCGGATATCGGCAATAGCACTTTCGACATCGAGCATACTATCCGCGTAAACGGCCAGTATGACCTGCCGTTCAAGGGCAACAAATTTATCTCAGGCTGGAAGATCAGCGGGATCATGACCAAGACCACGGGTCCGCCCATCATTGTTGCTACCGGGATTGACCAGGCGCTCACTGGCCAAGCCGGGAATCAGCGCCCCAACATCACGCCCGGATTCAACGTGAGCTCCATGCAAGTGGGGACCGTGAACCAATGGTATAACCCGCTCGGCTACACGCTACAGCCGATTGGCACCGAGGGCAACGCCGGGAGAGACATCCTGCGGGGACCGGGTGTGTTCAACATGGACGCATCGCTCTTGAAGGATACGAAGATCCCGAAAATCTCTGAACAATTCACGGTTCAGTTCCGAGCGGAGTTCTTCAACTTCCTGAATCACGAAAATTTCGGGATTCCCAACTTGAGCCTGTTTACGAGTTCCAGCGGAGCTCGTAATCCCGCGGCGGGGCAGATCGTAAGCTCTAATCCGGGGACCATTCCACGGCAGATCCAATTTGCTCTGAAGATCATTTTCTAAGCTTCGGCAGATGATCATGACGCCCGGGAGCGGGTGGTGCGTCCTACGCGCTACCTTATCCCGGGCTTTTTACGTTTTGAAGCGCGGCCAGAGGCGTTCGGCGTTGCCGCGGTTGATGGCTCGCCAATCGCTGGGGGAGAAGCCGGGATATTCGTCGAGGCCGCTGGTGGTGAGGTCGTAGGCGCGGATGGGGACGTCGCTGCCAAAGAGGATTTGCGAGACGGGGGCGACGTCTTTGAGGGCGTCGAGAGCGGCTGGTTTGGAGGCGTGGGCGGTTTCGTAGTAGAACTTCTTGAACGCGTTGGTTACTTGCTCCGTGGTCAGGTCCTTGGAGGCGCGGGGGAGGTCGTCGATGATCCGGGCGGCTAGGACCATGAGGGCTCCGCCGGAGTGGGAAAAGATGAAGCGGATGTCGGGGAACTTCATGGGGGTGCGGTTCACGAGCATGCTTTCGGCGGCGCGCGCGGTGTCGAGGTCATACTCGATAATTCCGGAGATGGCGAGGCCGGGGATCAGGTTGCGGCAGCAGGACGCGGTGGCGGGATGGAAGAACACGATGGCCCGGCGGCGGTTGAGTTCTTCCCACACGCGATCGAAGGACGGGTCGCCGGGCCATTTGTCGAGATAGCTGGTCCACAAGGCTATGCCGTCGACTTTGAGGGTGTCGTAGGCGTATTCGATTTCGCGCAGGCTGCCGTCGGTGTCGGGCAGGGGGAGTGCGGCCAGCAGGCCGAAGCGGCGCGGGTTGTCGCGCACCACTTGCGCGCCGAATTCGTTGCTTTGGCGCGCTAGGGTGCGGGCTCGCTCGCTGCGGTCACTCATCGAATCCATCACCAGGCGCTGCACGGGGGAGAGCAGGGCAGTGGCCACGCCGTTTTTGTCCATGGCTTCGAGGGAGAGGGCGGGGGTCCAGGGGCGGGCCGTGAAGCCGCTGCCAGCGAGTTCTTTCTCCATGACTTTCACGTAGAACGGAGGCGTGAAATGGTGGTGCACGTCGATTCGTCCGGCGGGCGACTGCGCGCGCAGAGCGGTTCCCACGCCGGCTAGCGCCAGGGTTTTGAGGAGTTCGCGGCGCGAAGAGGTTGGCATGTCAGTCGATTTTATACCACTCTCCCGCTGCTAGGGGCGCATTCGGATTTTCCTCACGCGCGTGCAGGACATTTCCTGGAACAGGGAAAATCTTTTCTCTGTGATAGTGAATGCAACTTAGAAAACTTTATGAACAAACTGGTTACGATATCGTGTTTACTTGCCATCGCTGTGTGTCTGGAAGGAACCGCGTTCGGGCAATTCAGTGTGACTACTTTCGCGCAGGCTTCGGCTGCCGCGGCTACCAATGGTTATGTGAAATACGACGGCAGTGTGGCGAGTCAATCGATCACGCAGGCGGCGGGCGCGACTATCACGTCGAGTAACGTTTCGAATACGCCGCAATTGACGCAGGCGACGGGGCAGATTGTGGCGACGGATCCTAGCGTGGCGGGCACCGCGTCGGCTTTTGCCACAGCGAATCTGGGCGCGGGCACTTTGGGCGTGCTTGCTAACGGCAGCCTTACGGGCGCGACGGTCAGCTCGGCGGGCGCCATGGCTACTATGTCCGATCTGCTGACGTTTCACGTGCCTGGCGCGAGCGCTTCCACGGTGACCAATATTGGAATTTCGTTTCAGTTGAACGGGTCGTTTGCGTTGCTGGGAACTTCGCAGGCCTATAACGGCCTGACTACGTATATGAGTTTCGGCAACGGCATCATCTGGTGGCATTACTTCACACAAGATAGTCCGCCTGCCAATGTTGTCCAAAACGGCGGATGGAACTCGTTTCAACTGGTTTCGCAAACCGGCAGCAGCTTCATCTTTAACGGAGTGGTGTCGCTTACGGGTGCGAATCCTACGGCGAACCTGGTGGCACAACTGGCGTTGCAGTGCCAGTCCGCTAATTGCGATTACAGCCACACCGGCGCGGTCACGTTGTCGCTGCCGCCGGGGGTGACGTTCACTTCGGCGTCGGGAACGTTTTTGTCGCAGACGGCGGTTACGTGCACTAATACTTTGAGCGCGGGCGGGCAAGCTTTCGCAGGCGCCGGCGGGAGTGCGAACGTGGGCGTGATCGCGGCGGCGGGCTGTGCGTGGAGCGTTTCGGGTGCTCCGTCGTGGGTCACATTTCCGGGATCGATCGGCGGCACGGGCAGCGGGCCGGTCCTGTATCAAGTGCAGGCGAATGGGGGCGCGGATCGCTCGGCCAGCTTTACGGTGGCGGGTGTTTTGTTCACGGTGGAGCAGCAGGGGGCGGCGATCGCGGGGATGAACTTTATCGGGTCGATGCCGCACATGGCGGCGGAGGAGAACTGGATTACGGCTTTTACTCTCGTCAATCAAAGCGCGACGGCGGTGCAGGCGCGTTTGAGTTTGTTTGGCGATCCTAGCGGGGCGCTGACGCTGCCGCTGGCGTTTCCGCAGCAGGCGGCAGGCTCAGGTTCGCTGCTGGCGGCATCGCTGGACCGGACCATGGGAGCGAACGCTTCGTTGGTTGTCGACACGGCGGGAGCGCAGACGCCTCCGGTGCAAGTGGGCTCGGCGCAACTGGCGGCTACGGGAGCGGTGGATGGGTTCGCTATCTTCCACTTGATTCCGGGCGCGCAGGAGGCGGTGGTGCCGATGGAAACGCGCAACGCGAGTTCTTACTTATTGGCTTTCGATAATACGGGTGGCGTGGTGCTGGGTGTGGCGGTGGAGAATGTATCGGCGCTGGCTGCGGTGATCCCGATCGTGATTCGCGACGACACCGGGGCAGTGATTAGCTCGGCGGGTACGACCATCGCGCTCGCGGGGAATGGCCACACTTCCTTCGTGGTGTCAACGCAGTACCCGGTGACTGCGAACAAGCGCGGGACGATTGAGTTTGACACCCCGGTCGGAGGGCAGATCGCCGTTCTGGGCATTCGTACGACGCCGCTTGGGTCGAGCAATACGCTCACTACGATTCCGGCGCTGGCTAATGTCGGCGTCAGCGGCGGATCCATCGCGCATCTCACTACTGGCAACGGCTGGCAAACCACTTTTGTGCTGGTGAACACGGGAACCAGCGCGGCGACGGCGCATCTGAAATTCTTTGCTGACACGGGCAGTCCGCTATCGCTGCCGCTGGCGTTTCCACAAGTTGCCGGCGGGACCACCTCCGTTTCGACGACTGTGGATCGATTGCTGGCAGCCGGGGCGACGCTGATCGTGCAGAGTGCGGCGCCGCTGGCGGATCCCGCGCCGACGATTGGTTCGGCGCAGCTTACGACGGACGGCAACATCGGCGGGTTTGTGATCTTCCGCTACAATCCCAATGGGCAGGAAGCGGTGGTGCCGCTCGAAAGCCGCACTGCGAACGCTTATGTGATTGCTTTCGACAATACTAATAACACGGCGACCGGCATTGCCATCAATAGTGTCTCGGCGCAGGCGGTGAATATTCCGGTGGTGGTTCGCAACGACGCCGGGGCGCAGATCGCGACCGACATTATTTCGCTGGCCGCCAACGGGCATCTTTCGTTCACGCTGGCGACCGATAAATTTCCGTCTACCGGAAATATTCGCGGAACCATTGAGTTCGACACGCCGGCGGGTACGCAGATGGGCGCCTTGGGAATCCGCATTCCGGTGGCGCATACTTTCACGACTTTGCCGGCGCTGGCGAGGTAACTATTTGGGACGCATCACGAAGAAGACAACTAGCAGGGCGATCACGATGACGATTCCGACGATGCCGAGGATCAACACCAGGTTCGATTTCTTGGGCGGCATGGGGGCTTGCGCCATGTTGGGCATGGCGGGCTGTGCCATCGCGGGAGGCGCATACGCCTGAGGGCCGGGCGAGGCCTGCGTCGCTGGAGTCGCGGCGGATTGTCCGAAAGTAAGTTGTGCGGGGGCTGAAAACTGGCGTGTGTATTCGCCGGGGCCGCTCGGCTGCGCGGCGATTGGCGTTGCGGCTGGCGGCGGGGCTGCAAATGCTGGCGGCACGGGGGGCGCCGCTGGTGGCGGTGCCGCGGCTCCTGGCGAATGGAACATTCGCGTGAATTCCCCAGGCTCCTTCGGAGCTGGTGTTGCTGCTGGGGGAGCGGGCGCCGGGTCGAAGCCACCCTTTCCAAAGGTCTGGGTGAACTCGCCGATGCGATTTGGTCCGGAACCACCGGGCGCTTGCGGCGTGAGGGGCTGCTGCACGGCGGGGCTGTGCGGCATGGGTCCTGCTGGAGAGCGCGTCTCGAATAACTGTTCGAAATCTCCGGGGCCGGATTTCGTTCCTGCTGGCGGCGGAGGCGGAGGCGCTGCCGGACTCGGGCTCGCTTGGAACATGCGCGTAAACTCGCCGGGTTCCTTGACTGGAGTTGGGGCTGGCACTGGCGGCGACGCAGGCGATGTTTTCGGCGCCTGAAACATTTTCGTGAATTCGCCCGCTTCGGTTTTGGCTGGAGGCGCTGGCGCCGGCACAGGCGGGGCGGCAACCGCGGGTGATTGAAACATCCGTGTAAATTCGCCGGGCTCGGCCGGGGCTTGCTTCAGCACGGGCTCGGGTGGCCGGACGGGTGCTGCGCTCTGCGGACGCTGCGCGGATTGCACTAAACTATCGGCGACCACGGGCCGCTCCGCCGTCGTAAACAATTCCACAAACTGCTGGTTGAGAACGGACTCTTCGGGGAGCGCTGCAGGGGCTGGCGCTGGCGGCGGAGCCGGTGGGACCGGTTGCACTTTCCACGCTCCCGCGGTTTCGAGCACCGGCTTGGCTGGCTTCGACTTGTGGTGGCTGGCGGCTTGCACCCATTCACTGAGTCCCGGGTAATCGGCCAGACGGTCGGTTACGACATAGGGCGTGCCCTCGTGTTTACCCCGTTCGATGATGCGCTGGCGATCGGTTTCGGATAAGTGCTCGATGGCCTTGAGCAAGGCCGTTTGCAAGGGCGCGGCCGGGCGCACGAACAGATGGACCTTAACGGGTCGCCCCGTTGCGATCTCGCGCGCTTCGAAGGTTTTAACGCCGTCGTCGCGGTTGAGGTCCAGGAGTTCGTAACGCTCGTAGAGACTCACGTCTTTTATTATGCATCGGCAGGCGGGCCGCCATACTTCAGCCTATTTCAGGGGCGCCTTAAAACGCTGCGCGGTAAATTTCGAGGGCCGCGGCGGCGTCGAAATGCCGGGTGCTGAAACGTCCGCTCCACTGCGCCGCGGCCTCCTCGGCCAGACGCGGCAGGGCCTCCTCCGGGACTGAAGTCTCGCGCAGGGACTGCGGGAGTTCCGCCATGGCGGCCAACTCCTGCAAGCGAGGGATGAGATCGTCGCCCTGCTCGATCCATTCGAGCGCGGGAGCCAGCACCAGCGCCACCGCTTCGCCGGGCGGCATGTGGTAATTTTCGACGAGCGGCTGCGCGCAGGCGTGGGCCGGTCCGAGCGCCGCGTATTCGACTGCCAGGCCGGCGAAGTGCGCGCCCAGCAGCAGGGCGGAACGCGCTTCCAGATCTTCGGGGACGCGGACGGCGCGCGCGAAACTGGCGTCGAGCAGGCGCCAGGCTTCTCGCGAAAAACATTCCGAGATGGGGGTGCGGCGCGTCGAGAGCAGGGTCTCGACGGCGTTTGAAATCGCCAGGTAACCGTTGACCGCGGCGGATTGACCTAGCGTCAGCTTGGGATCCAAGATGGCGGTGCGGTAAAAAATCTTGGGATCGCCGCAGATCATTTTGGAGCGCGCGTCGGGATCGGCGATGGCGGCGTTGCCCTGCGCCTCGCTGCCATGGGCCGCGGTCGTGGGCACGGCGATCATGGGCAGCAGCGGTTTGGGAACATTGCCGTAGCCGCGGTAATCGCGAATGGAACCGCCGTTTGAGAGCAGCACATTGACCAGCTTCGCGAAATCGAGCGCAGCGCCGTCGCCCAGTCCGACCACCAGATTGACGGCTTGCGGGGCGGCGTAGTCGCGCGCGGCTTCGACCATGGCGACGGTGGGGTTGGCGGTGAAATCGTGGAACGCGAAAACGTCCATGCGGCGCGCCTTCAGCGATCGCACGGCTTCCTGCGCGTGGCCGGAGTCAACTAAGTGCTGGCCGGCGATTAAAAGACAGCGGGTGGCGTTCTGTTCGCGGGCCACTTCACCGAGGCGCGCGAATTCACCGGCGCCGAACAGGATGCGGGTACGGGGACGAAAGTCGAAAGAAGTCACTGTCCTCTATTCTCACGCAGTTCGCGAGGCTGCGGCCAGCAATTGGCGCAGGGCGTCGACGCACAGCACGGCGGCGTGTTTGGAGGCGGGCTCCAAGCCACCGACGCTATCTTCGATGACGTTAGGAGCGAGCTGCGCGAGCTCTGCAAAAGTTTTCCCGGTCATCCACTCGGTGAGCGCGGAGCTGGAGGCGATGGCCGCGGTGCAGCCGCG
>Ga0105238_10004503_pt1 | contig 13812 bp, 18 predicted proteins | sample KBSC34metaG_FD_81526 | JGI IMG/M metagenome (GOLD analysis project Ga0105238, IMG submission 81526) | Corn rhizosphere microbial communities from Kellogg Biological Station, Michigan, USA - KBS C3-4 metaG | ecosystem: Host-associated > Plants > Roots > Rhizosphere > Soil | place: Michigan, USA... | reverse complement strand
GAAGGCCATGCCTTGGGAGTCGATTCGACGCCGACATCCTTCCTGAATGGCTCCAAACTGGCAGGCACTGTCGAATGGGAAATCCTGCGGCAGTTGATCAACGTCGAGCTGAATCGTCTGGGCATCTCCATCCCGTAGGCTGCACCCGCGCGGGAGATGGATTGTGGCTGTGTCACGGGCCAAGTCTAAAGTTACCCCGCTCTGGGGGGTTGTTCGGCCCGTGCGAAAAGGATTTCTTTTCGGCGCGCCATGGAAGTCTCGTAGTCATCATCTGATGAATGTATCTGATACAGGCGTAACGAAACTGTGTTCAGGACCTTTTGGCACAATGGCTCTAACAGCATCTCCACGACCTGTGTTAAGAGGCCATCTGGACAGGTGCGCTATCGAGCATTAACCGTAGTTACTTCCTACAAGCGCGTTTGTCAGTACTGATCCGCTCTGTGCCCGGAAAGATGGCTTTCTCCGAGTAGTGGGTCACTCGGCTACTGACCTAAGCCGGCGCGCCAAGGTGCGGGGACTTGATTTCTCACCAATCGGGGCGTGAGAATGGCTCGACAGGAGAAAACGCATGTTTGTCATTCGCAACAGATTCATCGCGAAGCCAGGTTGTGCAGGAAAGCTCGCGACACAGCTCAAGGAAGCAGTGACCGCATTTCAGATGCCAGGCGTGCGCGTCATGACGGATGTCACTGGCGATTTCAATAGCGTCATCATGGAACATACAGCCGACAGTTTGGCAGAGCTTGAGAAAAGAATGCAGGAAGTCATGGGGAGCCCCATGTATCGCGAGCGGATGGCCGGCTATACAGAGCTTTGGACCATCGGAAGCCGTGAGATCCTGCGCATAGTCTGACCCAACTATCCGATCGTGTCCGGATAGCGCGTGACTGCCCGAAGCGCTGCTTCGACGAAACGCGATTACACGTCGAATTGAACGCCAGCGGTTGAGTTACCGGCGATTTGGAACCGTGCCGCGGACCGCCCACACGCGAGCATCCAGCGCCAGAGGTCTGGTTTCCACCCGAACCGAGAGACGGCGTTTGACCTCGTTGCGCAACGCCTGCAAGCTAGGCTGATTAAGGCTGGAAACGTATGAACCGGCTGGACCCTGTTTCAAGAGGAACGGATCCCAGTAATCCGCAAACGAGCTGAATCGCATCTTAATGCCGATGGATTGCTCGCTCACCTCATCCAGGCCCCCTTGCCTCCACAGAGTCGACAGCTCGCCCGAACGGGAAAGCGGCATGTGTTTCTCGTCGAGTTTATCCGCCTCCGCATTGATACAGACCGCCGCATCCCAAAAAGTTCGCAGCATCCGCACACCAGCTCCATAATCCCAAACGGCCGCGGAAATCCTGCCCCCAGACTTGGTTACGCGACGAAGTTCCGATAGTGCGTTCTTCGGATCGGGAATGAAATTGAAGACTAGTAATGACAGGGCGCCGTCGAAGCTAGCGTCGGGGAAATGCAATCGTTCCGCGTCGCCCACCTCAAAGTAGACGCGATCCGGGAACGACATTTTGCTCCGTGCGGAGGCGATGTATTCTCGGGACGGATCTATCCACCACACGTGCGTGGACTTTTCGTTCAACGATCGCATGCGCCAGAGATCCAGTGCCTGAGCCGACGTCGAGCATCCGGCCGGTGTCAGGCACATCCGAGAAATCCACCAACCAGGGCGCTACAAGGCGGCTCCAGCGGCCCATGAACCGCTCATATGCCTCGGCATCTCCGAACATGTTTGGTCTGTCCCTCGCATCCTCGATACTAAGCGAGTGGCGATCGCCGGCTCAACTAACCTAGAAGGCCCTAACCTTGGATGTAGGCGACTGCCGGCTTTGGGAGTATGGCGACTCGGACGGAGCGTACGTTCCAGGGCCGGATTGGGAACGGGAAGTCGGCTTGTGGCAAGTTACTCAAGGAAGCCGTTATGACGTATTATCGGTAGCGCTTTCGCGGCCCCTCGGGTACTCGGCCGCCGTCTTTCCGCTGATACACGGAGGTGATTCCTCGCACGACGGAACGTCGCGCGATACGACCTCAGGCAACAAACTCGCCAGGTTGCGTCTGGCTAGGTTGCTATCCAAGATGTTGATATTGGCGTCCAGCTAAAAACCCGTCCCGGATGCGCCACCACCAGCACGCGGTTCGGGGCTCGGGACCCTACTCTTCACTCTGTTCTCAGAACGTGCCAGAGTAAATCTTGTGCTACAGCCTTCTCTCCGCACGATCTGCGTAATCGCGGTTTTCACAGCCATTCTGTTTCCTTGGCGTGCGTCTGCGACGTATGCGCCTGGACCGACCTCCTTCTGCCAGGAGCTGCCAGACCGCGCTAGCACGACCTCAGCGGTTTTCCTTGGCATTGTGAGGCAGGTGGTTATGCCGACGCGTACCATTCCAACGCCTCCCTCCCAGCCGAATCAGTCTGGCATTGGCATTGCTAAGCAAGGACGACTCCTGGCGGGCGGGCAGGCGCCTGAGACGGAACTGAAATATCCAACCGCTCGATTTGAAGTCCTGGAGAACTTCGTCGGGGCCCAAGCGGGAGAGTTCGAACTCCGCATGAGTTCAGATCATTTCCTTGACGGTATTCCCCAGCAAGTTCCGCCCTTCATCGAAGGTGAGATTTGGCTGGTGGAGGCGTACCGGGATTTGCGCGATCACCAATGGACTACCAGCTTTGGCCAGCGCAACAAACCGTTCGCGCAGGCACAGGAGGATCTGCAGGTACTGCGAACATGGGTCAGCGGCCAGACTCTTCCGGCCCGTTTTTACGGCGAGATTTTCAACCCTGCGGAGAAAAGATATTTTCCTGGAGTGAGGGTGGATCTTCGTGGCGAAAAGCAGATTTTCTCATCGATCACGGATAGCTTGGGCCATTTTGCGTTCGAAAATCTCCCACCAGGAATCTACGAGGCTGCTGCAGTGCTCCCTCAGGGAGTAGCTCCAATCAAAATCGATTTAGTGCGGACGTGGTGCTCGCATAGAGTGTTTATCGTACACTAACTCCTCGCCGGATCTCCGTACAGGTTTTCACTATCGGTCAGCCTCGCCCTCACCGATTCCGTTTGATGCCGAACCGCCGTCATGATTTCGTTCCTGCGTCGCGTCCGCAAACTCTTCACGCATGAACTGAGTCCGTAGCTCTCCATCAGGACCTCCGACGGCTCCCCGTTCTCTTCGCAGGCGCGGCCTGCATAGCGTTCGACGCCAAACTGCCCGATAAGCGACATTATCGGAAGCTGTTCTCTTGCCTGATTGCCAGGCTCACGGCAGCCCGCTCTGACGCGATCCTTGCTAGGCGACAACATACTTTGTCGTCTAATAAAAGATCCTGAGACTGGATGGTCTACACTACGCCGTTTTTGCGCGATCAATCGATCACCGTAACCGCTTGTGATTGAAAATCAACAAGCGCGGCACTGCAAATGTTTTGACGTTCCGATTCCCTATCAGTTATCAGTGGGCCGGTCGAGGCGGTCGACTACGAGCGTTTCTATTGGGCCACGTGTAGCAGTAATCTTTAATCCAAGTTGTTTCTGGACGGCCTCAAATAATCCGGCTCGGGGTTGGTCAGGCGCACCTTGAGGAAGTTGGCCACCGAATTGCGTGTCATCCGGTGTCCACTCCAGGTCGAAATCGTAGCGACCGGGAAGGTCCGTTCTGTCGACCACGGGGCGGTCAAGGATCGCCCGCTGGAGGACGGAGGCAAACTGGGCCATGGAGACATTGCGTCCTGAAAGCGCTCGCTGAGAAGTTGACGCAGCATGATCATCTGCTCGTCGTAAGTCGGCCTCACGTCACCGGGTGTGATCGCGATAATCTCATAGCGATCGGATTCGACCCAGGAGGTTCCGCCAGAAATGGCGCGGGGGTTAGGTCGTAGGCGGCAGCAATGAGACCGGCGACAGTATAGTTTTTCGCCTGGAAGGTCCGGCCGCTCTGCATTCTTATGTATCGCCCGGCATTCAACCCTTCCGGTGATGAAGGTTTGATTGTGGCTACCTCAAACGCATCAAACTTAGGGCGCTTTGTCTGAGTCTGACCAACCACAACCGAGGTCGCGCAGGGGAGCACCAAAATCGCAACGGCGAAGCTATTACGAAGTCGCATGGCAAGTTGGGCCAAGCCGTCAACCCTCTCCCGGATAATAGCAAGAACGTGGCTGTGCAGATGAGCCAAATTCGCTTAGGTTAATGTGAAGTCGCCCAGTGTAGAGTAACCGGCGGTGAACTTCCGATAGTCCGGCCTTACGTCAATGTCAGGAGTCCCCGGTGCTCCAGTTCTGAAGATCCCTTTATCCACCATTATCGGAAGTGATTCAGAGATGGCGAAGCCGTGGGTCTAACCTCCCAAAAAGCTGTTTGGGGGTCGTTTGTCCGAGACGCCTTGTGGGCAGCGTTGATCGAGTGGTTGAGAGCGGATGCTAACGTCTCAGCGGTTCTGTCGATTGAGTATCTCAACGATATTGTTGGCTTGCACCTGGGTCAAATCACCCTGAATTATGGCTCTTGCGATAGGCGCCGCAATCATCGGAACTCCAACTATACGTCCGTTTACCACCACGGCCATATAACCGCCGATATTCTGTTTGGTACGCTGAGCATCCGTTGTGCCGCCGATGGATAGAGTGTTAGCCCGATCGCGGGAGGATGGTCAACATCTTGGAGCAATTCAGCGGATCGCACATCGTGCTGATCGACAGTTGGTGTTTGCGCGATGCAACCCTCCTCGGCAAAGCGGAAGTGTATCTTTGCGTTTATTCGCTGTTTGCCAGCGCCTATTGACCCGCAGGGTACAATCAAATGGATGCCGAGTGACAATGAGGCCACGCTTACGCCGTTTTGCGAGAATCCGGTCGGGAGCAGAAGAAACACGGTTAACGGCAGCTTCCATCGCGGCATGGTGTCCAATTCTTTAAGGCGATATCATTCTTCTGAACGCTATCCAAATTATCGGTCGGACGATGGCAGCCTGCAACATGAGCGAGGCCAGCCATAAGTCTGCTGTGGAAATCTTACCGTTATGGGGCAATATCGGTAGTCATTCGATAATCTAAGAGGCGTAGGCGGACTTCTCACAACGGTGTTTCGGAAATGTCTCCGGTTTCCCCGGGGCAGGCTGTTTGTCTCCGCGCTGGGCGATGATCTGCCACGCGGCATTGACGACGACGCCGCCATCTTCACAGCGGCTCGCAATTCGTCCGAGCGATGTGTCCAGTGCGGCAATCTCGTCAGAATCGAAGGCCCGCCGGGCATACTCGTCATTCTGCCAATCCGGCATTGCGAGGACGGACCTGCTCGCCACGTATCAGGGGATCCCGTTATGCAGCGTGTCGGCTCCAACTCCGGCATCCAAGGCTCTGGGTGTTCAAAAAATAACCGGGGAACCGAGCCCAACCACGTAAACGATCTTGGTGGCGGCCAAGTCTTCGGCTGAAAAGATTGGTGTAGTATAGCTGAAATTGGCGTTTTTTGGAGCCATGTCAGTTGATGTCACTTGAAAGTCTGCCGATCCCCGTCTAGTCTGGCCGATAGCCGGAGGGCACTAAATGGACTTTGAACAGAATGGGATCGCAGCCGGACAGCACACTCGGCTCGATTCTTGGAAGGAAATTGCGGCGTACCTGCAAAGGGATGTCCGTACTGCGCGGCGTTGGGAACTGGAAGAAGGGCTCCCGGTCCATCGGCATCCGCATAAGAGCCGATCGAGCGTATACGCTTACCGCAGCCAGATCGACTCTTGGAGAGACGCTAAGAGACTGACAACGACACCTACCCCCACCCGCGCGTGGTGGCGGCCGATGTCGGCGGGAATAGCGGCGCTTCTGTGTCTTGCGATGGCGGGGGACGGGGTGCGACCCGCCTCCGCGGCCGGTACGGAAGGCCCCGCGACGCGCCAGGTGTGGACTGGTCCCGACGTGGACGGCGACGGTGACGGCTCGGTTTCGCCGGATGGACGATATCTGAGCTTCACGAACTGGGCAACGGGCGACCTCGGGATTCGCGATCTAACCACGGGCAAGAGCCGGCTTCTGACCAATAGTGGAGGATGGGAAGCGTCGGGGGATTATACCGGTCAGTCGGTGATTTCAGCGGATGGACGACAAGTGGCGTACCACTGGTATGTCGAGAAGGAGAATCGGGACGAATTACGAGTACTTCCGCTCAAGGGAAATGCATCGCCGCGGACGCTGTACACGGGCGGGAAGGGCCGGACGGATGAAATGATGCCCCTGGCCTGGGCGCCGGATAGCAAAGCCGTCCTGGTGGCTCACCATCTTGCAGATCAGACCAGCCAGTTCGCGCTGCTGGCGCTCCAGGACGGAACTGCGCGCGTCGTCAAGTCCTTCGCATACAGCATCGGCACGCCTCGGGTTTCTTTTTCTCCGGATGCCCGTTATGTTGCTTATCCCGATACCCCGGAAGGAAAGAAGCGCAGCATTTTCGTCATCGCTGCAGATGGAACCCGGGACACGGCCGTCGTACAAGGGTCCGCAAACAACTACGCGCCACTTTGGTCGCCGGATGGCACGCGTCTTCTATTTTTCAGCGATCGCACTGGATCGAACGCCTTGTGGTCGGTGGCGGTAGAGGACGGAAAGCTGAAGGGGATGGAGCAATTGGTCAAAGCGGATATGGGCAACATCCTGCCGATGGGCATCTCTCGGAATGGGTCCATCTTCTACACCGTGCCCGGTGGCGCGCGTCAGAACATCTATGCCACGGAGCTACAAGCAGATGGGAGGTCGTCGAAGCCGCCGACGCTCTTCGCCGAGCGGTTTGTGAACTCGAACCTGGGTCCAGAGTTGTCGGCTGACGGGCAGTACTTGGCGTTCTACTCCTTGCGGCCAGGTTGCGCTTGTCTTGTCATCCGCACCCTCAGCACTGGCGAGGAGCGCGACGTGCCGATCAAGATCGGAGTCGGCGCTGTGTTCGGGGCCGGGCCGATGTGGTTTCCGGATGACCGTTCGGTGTTAATCGTATCGCGCGAGGCGCAGAAGCCGGGGCTGACCTTTTACCGGATAGATGTGGCGACGGGAAATCCGGTATTGCTGCACCACGTGAATAATCCGTTGCAAGGGTATCAGCTTTCGCCTGACGGGAAGGCGATCTTCTATACCGAGCGTGAGAACTCTGCGCCGGACAAAATCGGAACGGACTTAATGCGCTTCGACTTAGAAGCGCGGCGCGAGGACCGGCTAAAAACAGGCGAGTGGTTCATCTCCGTGGCCGTCTCGCCGGACAGTAAACAAATCGCCTATCTCGTGAGCGTGCGTCCGGGTTCAGAGAGCTATGTGGCCGTCATGCCCACGGCCGGTGGCGAGTCGCGACAGGTGTTTCGAGGGCCGCAGTGGATGGATGGTTCCCGGTACAACACGCTTTCCTGGAGCCCTGATGGGCGATTCGTGATGTTCGTTCGTGGTTCTGTCGCTGACAGCGGTCCTAATGTCGTTTGGCGGGTTCCGGCGACCGGGGGGCAGGCGGAACAGGTCGGCATTTCGATGCGCGGTCGGATCAAAGCCGCTCAAGTGCAGCCAGATGGTAAACGGCTGTTCTTTGCGGCAAACGAACAGAACTCGAGCGAGGTATGGGTGCTGGAGAATTTCCTGCCGAAGATCACATCTTCGCGGTGATGTCTCCTATTTTCCATTGATGATGTGCTGCGGGTCGATTACGGACCTGCAGCATGGCGACTCTCTCCTAGTGTAATAAGTTGGCAGGCTCGGAACCGTTCGCCAGGATAACGATGAATGACGGCCGCCACTTCCCTCCTGGTTCAGCGTTCCTGGAAGTTGACCGTCAACTCGCTACCGATAATGATAATTATCGGGTAACTTCCGTAAGCGCCGTGATACAGGCACTACCTATACAACCCGACTTCCAGCCGCCAACCATCGGGCGGCAGCATCGGCGCTATCGTCCGGTCGTGTATTGAAGGCAATCGCCGCTCCTGGGGCAGCCTTACGAATCGAGTTGATGACGACTTCAAATAATGTGAGGCAACGGGGGGGCAAGCGCACGCCTGCTCCGATCACCACACAGTCGTAGTTCTTCGAAGCTAACAGACGCTTCACGTCCGGCCCAGCGGTTTCATCAGGCCGGATCAAACCAACGTCACCCTCCCATCCCCGTTCCGCGAATTGCCTCTGCGCCACCGCGATGCCAGCGTGAACCTTCTCAGGAGTCATGCCTGGTGGCAAAGCAGGGTCAGAAAAGTCAACAGTCTCTGGATCGAGTCCTAGCAGCAGAACACGCGTCACAAGCTCTCCTTTATTCCTGCGGCTTGGCGTGCCTTCAGCTGCCGGCTTCGCCGGAATTTGAGAACCTATCATAACCTACATCTGGTCCCAGGCGAGCGCGTTGGCAAAAAAACTCCGGATGCGCCGCCATCCGCTACGAGCGCCTTGAACGATCCTGTTAAGGCGTATGGCAATTATCCCTTCAGTACAAGGGGACCGGGTACAACCCCGGTTTTTGTAATATTCCTATTTTCCCGCTGCCGTCGCGGCCTCAACGGATTTGACCGAAACGCAAAACGTACCGGTTGTATCGAACTTGCCAAACCATGGCCTCTGCTTTTTTCTGAAAGAGTTCTGCTCTATTCGAGCCTTGAGCTTTATAAAAGCGTTGACCCAGATGGTGATGTTCTCTACCGTGTTGTGCGCCGTTGCAAGAATCCCTAGATTTGTACAACGCAAGATAGTGGCCCTGTGTATATTGATAATGCTGCCATCGCAGGTGAGCAGTATGTGTGCGGCGGCGTTGCAGAACGTTAAAACTTCTGGATCTTTAATCCCCTGCGCACGGGTGCCGTCCTCGTTTTGAATGCCTCAGTAAAGCGTTTGACTGAGAAGCCAGTGGCGGTCAGGAGTTCCGACGCCTCAACGCAGTCGAATGCGTCGTCCAGAAATAGGGTGTATTCCTCACGCCACTTTCTGTAAGGGGTTCTCAATGTGGCGAAGGGCTTTCTTCACGACTTCGACATTCAGGTCGTAGTTTTTGGCTATTTGCTCGACGGTCTTATGCTGCGTTAGCTTCAATCCCAGTAAGGTACTCACCGGAATCCGCGTTCCAGTCACGACTAACCGACCAGAGAGAATCGACGGGTCCATCGATACGGGACGGCTATCGCCGTCCTCTTCAAAAAAACGCCAAGGGAAAAGGTCCAGCGTCTCTCCGCTGCTGTTCTTCAAAATACGCTGGCTACAGGCGTCTACGACCTCGGTCAGAACTAAATTCCGGAACTTCGATAGGTTCACAACCTCACGTCCACGGCTGCCGCGCGGGGGCTTATTGAGCATAAGGTTCTTGGCCGCCGTCCTGCGATCAAGCGTTAGTAGCGGATGCCTACTCTTGGTTTCCTTGCGGATTTCGCGCATCGCCCGCTCGATCTGCGCAGGTGTGTATTTGTGAAAGTGCTTGAGAATGTACAGGACATATGCCTGGGCTACATCCTTGAATGAGAGCAGTGAATAATTTTTGTAATCTCCTGCGGGATCAAATAGCCGTTGCGTCCCCGAGAACCAAGATGTTAGAGTACGCGGCGACATCGCGAGGTAGGAAGCAGCTTCTGGGATCGAATAGAGAGGGATGTCGCGCAAATCTTGACGGGATCGGCGGGCTGGCCTTACTATCCGCACTGAGTTATTGTAACCAAAGACCTTCCGAAATGTTCTTATCGTCATGCGGCGCGCCTCTCCGGCCACCGGTGTTATGATGGCCTTAGCACACGCCCACCATGAGCGACGATAACGCTAACGCAAAAAATCCGACGATCAAGGAACATCCGCTACGTCCCCGCCAAGAGACAAAGAGACAGATGCAACCTATCAGTCGTGATGCTTTCAAAAATCTACTGAAGCGGGCGATTACTCCGCCCGCTTCGAAACCTGCGCCAAAATCGACTTAAAAACCAAGTTTCCCTGATCTCTCCGGTTGTACCGGAACGAGTACTCATCCAAGTAGCTCTGTAAGTACTTCTGCGAAACCGAGTGGTATACACCACCGATTCCCCGTTTGATTAGCGACCAGAATCCCTCGACGCTGTTGGTGTGAATGTCTCCCATCACATAGACCTTACTGCTGTGATGGATGCGCTTGTGGTCGTAGCCGCCCTTCATCTTGCTGATACCGCTGTAAGGGTTGTACTCATCGGTGTAGATGGTGCTATCGGGAAGAATATGCTCGTGAACCATTCCAAGTAGCGTGTCCGCCCCGGTGGAGCGAGTAGCCTTCGCCACAACGCGGCCCTTGCGCTCTACGATTCCAACGATAGAAGTTTTCTGAGAATCTCCTGGCCCTGGCCGTCCTCGCTTAGAAAGCTGTCCAGATACACGATGACCCTCTCGGCGTTTGCCGCCGAAGTATGTTTCATCCATCTCCACGGCGGGTCCCTCCAGTTGCAGATCCTCAGACATCAGAGTGCGAATCTGGCGGAACATGCGCCACGCCGTTTTGTAGGTGACGCCAGTTTCGCGCTGGATCTGCTTTGCGGAGATTCCGCAGCGAGTAGAACTCATCAGGTACATTGCGTAGAACCACAGCCGAAGGCTAGTGGTCGTTTTCTCGAAGATCGTCCCGGCCAGCGGGTAGATATGGTTCCCGCAGTGGTCGCAGGCATACGCAGTGCGGCCAGTTACACGATAATGCTTGCGTTCGATATCACACTTCTCGCATTTCAGCACACCACCGGGAAACCGATCTTCTTTGATGTGCTCAAGACAGGCATCGTCAGTCGGGAACTGACGGTTAAAGTCCGCGATGGTATAGCGCAGATGAACTGGAATGCTCTGCGAAACCTTGATGTCTACCCTCGCCATGCATCAAGTATGCCATCCATTCTACTTGTTGTCAAGGGATAATTGCCAGGCGTATTAACGGTAGTGTCGCGCCGCCGCAGTCAGTCGCCTTTTCAGTGAGACACTGGAAGGCTGAATGGGCGATCAGCGGGCACTCTGCACTTCTCTTTTGGCGAAAATTCACGAGCAGTTCGAACGAACCTGCCACCTGATCGACCTCTTGCCGCCCGGCCACATGGACTGGGCGCCACCCATTCCGGATTCTTGGCCAAGTGGCTTGCTCTTGGGTCATTTCCTCGATTGTGCAGCCGGATTCTGCGCAGTTCTGATCGCGTTCGAGCCTCAGCGTCTCGCCCACTTCGCCGAACTCCGGGAACTGCCGGTGAATCACCGTTGCTCGCCGATCGAAGCCGTCCACAGAATGACGATTTATAGGGCGCGCATCGAGGAGGGTTTCGAGCGGCTGACGGACGCGGACCTCGGCCGGCAAATGCCCACACTCTTCGTGACCCAGGGCGAAACCCTTCTAACTCTTCTACTAGGCAATCTGGAGCACCTCATCAACCACAAGCACCAGTTGTTTACATATTTGAAGTTGTCGGGCGTCCGTGTGACCAGCCAGGATCTGTATCACTTTCGCGACTAGGATCCTACCGGAAGGACGTCCGCAAATATGAATCCATCCCGCTCGACCACTTCACCTGTCCGCACGCTGATCGGGCTGGAGAACACCGGTGCACTGTAAACGAACGTGTGAAACTCCCCGTTTTCACCGCAGGGATCGATCGCTGACGGCAGTTCGTCGAGCAGCCGCAGGTCGTAATCGCGGCCTGCAAACGACTTCTGGAGCTTCGCAGGATCCACGCAGGTAAGCTTTGCCTTTAAGCCCGCCACAATCATGTCGCGCCCCAGTTGCACCGTGGGAATTTGCCAGACTGGGAATAGCGCTTCGAGGCCTGTTCCCTGCAATTGCTGCACGCGGTAGTCGCGAATGTCCTGAACGAAGAGGTCTCCAAAGGCGACTGCCGTGATGCCTTCCGCCGACGCACGCAGGCACGCCGCGCGCATGCGCTCTTCATATTCCGGGTTAGAGCACGGCCACGGCAGTTCCACGGGCCAAAGTGGAATCCTAACGCGCTGGGCCTGGGTCTCCACCAAAGCGCGCCGCACGGCATGCATGGCCACGCGGTTGGCCGCGGAGTTGAACGTAGTGACCATCGCGGCCACTTGAACGTCGGGCTGTTGTTGGAGGAGATGGAGTGCCCAGGCGCTATCTTTACCGCTGCTCCACGATAAGAGGACCTTTTTCAAGTTTGGCTCACGCTCGCGCGCCGCTCATTCCGCACCGTGGACGCTTCGATCCATTGCCAATGAGTACCTTCGGTCGCTGCACTAAAGTGGACGCCGTGCAGTATCTCGGCTATGATCTCCGCGGATTGGGTTACCGTCATTCCCGAGCGGTTGAAGAACATGTTGCCGTCAGCGAATGCGACCTTCCCCGTCCGAACCGCCTGAAGTTCCGTCCACCAGGGGAATCGCTTTAATACGGCTTGTTCCTGCAACGTCCGCTCCAGATTGAATCCACAAGGGGCCACGATCAAGTATTCCGGATCGGCATCGCGAAGCTGTTCGGCGGGAATGGCCACGGAGTATTCTCCTTTGTGTCCCAGCAGAGTTTCGCCGTTCGCTATTTCAACCAACTCGGGACCCCAGTTGCCCATCGCAAAGATTGGATCTGTCCACTCGATTGCGACCACCGTTGGCCGCCGAAAACGGCCTGCTTCCTTTCCGACACCTTCAAGGCGTAGTCGTTCGCTTCTGACCAGACTCTCGCCCCGATCTTCCAGCCCGAGCTCTTTCGAGATTCGAAAGATGCTGTCGAAGATTTCCTCTAGAGACGAAGCTGACAGGGCCACTTGGCGAGTGGCGGATGCGCCGGCGCCACTCCGCTCGACATCGCCAGGGGTGACGGCGCATACCTCACAGTGCGCCTGGGTGATCAGCAGATCCGGGTGCAGTTCGTGTATCAGTTCTGCATGGACATGGTACAAGGGCTCCGCCGCCCGCAGTCGCCGCCTAACCTCTGCATCGATTTCGCTGCTGGAAACAGAAACATCGAAGGTGGGTGAGCTGCACGCTGGCAGCCGGCGCACCCATGTCGGGTTGTCGCATTCGTGGGAGCGCCCTACCAGCATGTCGCCGGCGCCTAGGGCACAGACGATTTCGGTTGCACTCGCTAGCACGGAAACGATGCGCACACTACACAGTCTGTTGCGTCGGCTGCATGAAACGGCGGAGAAGAGCGTAGCCACCGAACATGGCAAGCGTGTAGAATGCGTCGCCCAGCAGTTGATTCTGGTAGAAAGGTATCCCGGCAACGTACGAGGCTGCCAATCCTGCGACTGTACGCGGGTACAGCCGACTGGTCGCCCAGACCATGAAATTGGTGATGAGGAAGAACGAGAGACTGGACGCGAGTGCCGTTGCGACAATGGGGCCAACGCCACTCCGATTCCGGATTGCTCTGCCGAGCAACACGGGAATCAGCATCGCTCCGTACACGTACCAGAACCCGGAATAGAAACCCATTACGGCATCACTCAGGGCGAGCGCCGACATCGTCGCGAAAATGCCTACGCTGGTCTTTCGAGCATACGTTCCCGCAAACAGCCCAGTGGCCATCATCGGAGTAAAATTCCAGGGATGAGGCAGCAGCCTTGCGCACGCGCCCAGAACTACCAAGCCTATCCACAATCGTTTCCGGATTTCCATCGATGATCTCCTCTCGCTATTGTAAGTCTTCGCGCAGGTAGCCACTCTGCGGTCGTCAACCTGCCCGATAACACGTAATATCGGTAGCTATCCCGATTTGCCAGATGCCTAAGCGGAACGGCGGGCGGCTTCGGGTCAGTCTACACTACGCGACTTCTTGCGTTCTATTGCGAATTCCCCTGGGCTGCGGATTGTAAAATTAGCACATGAGCGCTACGTTCGACGTTCACGGCATT
>Ga0105238_10004502_pt1 | contig 13813 bp, 9 predicted proteins | sample KBSC34metaG_FD_81526 | JGI IMG/M metagenome (GOLD analysis project Ga0105238, IMG submission 81526) | Corn rhizosphere microbial communities from Kellogg Biological Station, Michigan, USA - KBS C3-4 metaG | ecosystem: Host-associated > Plants > Roots > Rhizosphere > Soil | place: Michigan, USA... | reverse complement strand
GGGATCGCGCGCCCACAGGCGATAGTCGGCGGCGACGTTGAACAGGTAGCGGCAGCCCTCGAGCGCGCGCTCGACCGAGGCCTGGTCGCGCATGTCGCCCTCGGCGACCTCGGCGTCGAGGCCCTCGAGGTTGGTCCGCGGGCTGGACGGGCGGACGAGCACGCGCACCTTCGCCCCGCGCGCGGCGAGCGCGCGCGCTACGGCTGAGCCGACGAAGCCTGCAGCGCCGGTGACCAGCACGGGCGTGTCTCGAAACGCCATCGACGCCCTCGCGAACGGGGCGCGACCCTAGCCGCCCCGCCCCTGCGCCGGAAGCCCTCGCCGTGAGGCTGAACCGCGCGGATCGGCGGCCTGACAGCTGGATGAACAGGGGTTTCAAACCGAGTTCAAAGCAGCGCAGGTAGCAGGAAGGCTGGAGGGCCAGCCGCAACCAACAGGCTGAGCCGCGCGCTCTTGGCGGGCGCCCACGGGAGATGACGTCATGCACCGCACCCTTCGTCGCGTCCCAGCCCTCATGCTTTCGGTCGCGATCCCCGCGATCATCCTCGCCGGCTGCGACCGCCAGGCCGCCCAGACGACGGCGGCTGCGCCGCCACCGCCGGCCAGCGGCGCGCCCATCGCCAGCCTGCCGCTGGCGCAAGGCGCCCCGCCGCAGGCCGCGCTCGCGCCGCCGGTCGCCGCCCTGCCGGCCGCGCCGCCGGTGAAGGTGGCCCGCGCCGCGCCGAAGGAGCGCTACCGCTACATCAGCCGCGCCTATGCGTTGGGCCAGGCCTTCGCCGACAGTCCCCCGGACTACACCGTGCCCTATCAGGGCGAGCGGCCCTGGATCTGGCGCTCGGATTCGGGCGACTACCGGGTGATCGAGCCCACGCCCGACGGCCAGCGCGAATACTACTACGCCGCCGGCTCCGACCAGCCGTTCCTGGTCCGCGATCCGCAGTACGCCTACGGCTACGATCGCGGGCAGCTGGCGGCCGTCTACGACCGCGACGGGCGGCCCATCGATTTCGACCCCGAGGCCGCGGAGCGGGCGGCCCGCTACGACGCCCGGGCCCGGGCGCTCTACTACGCCGCCGTGCACGAGCAGCGGCAGGCCGCCTACGCCGCGGCGTGGCGCGAGCGCCGCGCGCAGGTGCTGGCCGACCAGCAGGCCTGGGCGGCGCAGCAGGAGCGCGACGCCGAATGGCGCGCCTGGCGCGACGAACACGCGCGCGAGGACCAGGCGCGGCTGGACGCCGAGCGCAGGCAACGGATCGCCTACGCCGCGGCTGTGGCCGCCCAGGTCGCGCAGTCGACGGCCGGCCCGGGCCGCGCGGGCGGGCCTTATCCGACGAACGGACCGAACTGGCGCGATCGCCAAGCGGAGGCCCAGGCCCAGCAGCAGGCTGCCGCCCAGCAGGCGCAGGCCCAGACCCAGTTGCAACAGCAGCGGGTCCAGCAGCAGGCGGCCGCGCTCCGCGCCCAGCAGCAGGCGCTGGCCCAGCAGCAGGCCGCCATCCAGCAGGCGCAGGCGACCGCCCGGGCGCAGCAGCAGGCGCAGGCCGAGGCCGCGCGCCGCGCCCAAGCGCTGGCCCAGCAGCAAGCCGCCGCCCAGCAGGCGCAGGCTGCGGCGCAAGCCCAGCAGCAGGCGCAGGGCGAGGCTGCGCGGCTGGCCCAGGCGCGGGCGGCGCAGCAGGCCCAGGCGCATGAGCAGGCCGCGGCCCAAGCCAGGGCGCAACAGCAGGCGCGGGCCGAAGCCGCACGACAGGCCCAGGCCCAGGCGGCCCAGCAGGCGGCCGCCCGCGAGCAGGCGCAGGCTGCCGCTCGGGCGCAGCAGGCGCAGGCGCGCCAGCAGGCCGAAGCCGCCGCGAAGGCTCAGCAGCAGGCCCAGGCCGAGGCGGCCCGCCAGGCGCAGGCCAAGGCCGCGCAACAGGCGGCGGCCGAGCAGGCGCAGGCTGCGGCCAAGGCGCAGCAGGCGGCGCGCGCCGAAGCCATCCGTCAGGCCCAGGCTCAGGCCGCGCAGCAGGCGGCCGCCCGCGAGCAGGCGCAGGCCGCCGCGAGGGCGCAGGCGCAAGCCCAGGCCGAAGCGGCCCGCCAGGCGCAGGCAAAGGCCGCGCAACAGGCGGCGGCCGAGCAGGCGCAGGCTGCGGCCAAGGCGCAGCAGGCGGCGCGCGCCGAAGCCGTCCGTCAGGCCCAGGCGCAGGCTGCGCAACAGGCGGCGGCCCGCGAGCAGGCGCAGGCGGCGGCGAAGGCTCAGGCCGAGGCGCAAGCTTCGGCTCGAGAGCAGGCGAAGGCGCAGGCGCAGGCCGCTCAGCAGGCGGCTAAGAACGCCGCCGCCCAAGCCGCACATCCCGGCAAGGAGCAGAGCAAGGACCAGAAGAAGCCGGACAAGGACAACAAGGAGGGCCCGCAGCCCTGACCTGGCCCGTGAGCTCCCGGAGCGGCCTGACGGCCGTCCGGGAGGGCCGGCGGCCTAGAACGTCTGGCCGATGCGGATGCCGACCAGGCGGGGCTGGATCGGGACGATGTAGAGGGCGCGCGGCACGCCGGGGAACGTCGCGCCGCAGACGCTGAGCGTGCACGGCGTATAGCGGTTCACCTGGCCGCGCTCGTCGGTGAGGTTCTTGGCGAAGAGCTCCACCGACCAGTTGTCCTTGGTCCCGCCGAGCGACAGGTCGATGGTCCCGTACCCGGGCATTTCGCCCAGCAGCGGGATGTCTTCCTGGCGCAGGCCCGCCTGCATGCTGCTCTGGTAGGTTCCCGTCGCCTGGGCGTGGCTGTCCCAGCCCATCCACTGGAAGTTATAGCGGGCGGTGATGTCGCCCTTGAACTTCGATGTGTAGGGCAGCTGGGCGCCGCCCAGGATCACCGCGTCGGCGTCGGAACAGGTCGGGATAATCTTGCCGGTGGCGTCGGCGCCGCAGAACTTCTTCGACGCCGGATCGGTGTAGGTGAAGCCGCCCTGGAAGCTGAAGTCCGGCGTGACTTGGGCGGCGAAGGTGATCTCGGCGCCCCAGATGTCGGCGCTGGGGCCGTTGTTGATCACCGTCAGGCTGTTCAGGCCCAGGAACGAGAACTGGAACTGGTCCCAGTTCTGGTAGAACACCGCCCCGTTCAGGGTCAGGCGCTTCTCGAACCAGCGGCTCTTCCAGCCGATCTCGTAGTTGTAGAGCTTGTCGACGCCGTAGGGCGGCAGCTGGCCGTTGCGGTTCACCCCGCCCGGCCGGTAGCCGGTCGAATAGGTGAAGTAGGCCAGCGCATCGTCGTCGAACCGGTATTCGATGTTGGCCTTGTAGGTCTCGCCGGCGCCCTTCACCCGCTTGTCGAGGTTCACGCAGGGCGCGTCGCGGAAGGTGGCGCCGGGGATGCAGTTCTTGTTGTTCACGCCCATGCCGGAGCTGAACCCGGTCAGGGCGTTGTACTGCGCCGAGAAGCCGAAGAAGCCGTGCAGGCGGTTGTCGAACTCGTAGGCGCGCACCCCGCCGGTCACGGTCAGCTTCGGCGTGATGTCGAAGGACGCCTCGCCGAAGACGGCGTCGTCCTGGTCCACGCGCATCTGGTCGGTCAGCCAGATCGAATTCGGCCAGCCGGGGTGGCCCAGCGCGAAGCCGTCGATCTGGTAGTCCTGGATGATCCAGTGCGTCTGGCGCTCGTAGAAGGCGCCGATCAGGAAGCGGAACCGGTCGGTGGCCGGTGAGGAGAGCCGCAGCTCATGGCTGTCCTTCCAGAAGTGGTCGCGGCCGATGATCCGCTGCAGCGGCAGGTTCAGCGGGTTGCCGGCGCTGTCCAGCCAGTAGTGGCCGGACCCGAACGCCAGGTCGTAGTGGATCGAGTAGTCGGCGTAGTCCGAGTTGGAGTCGATCTTCCGGTCGAAATAGCCGCCCGAGTAGGTGAGGTCGTAGTTGGCGATCTTGCCCTTGATGGTCAGCGCCGCCTGGTACCACTGGTCGTGGGCGGTGTCCGGCTGGAAGCGCTGGACCTTCAGGTCGCCGACGTCGGGCTCGTAGCCGAAGACGCCCTTGTTGCGCTGGTCCTGGGCCACGACCGTCGGCGTGATGGTCCAGTTGTCGTTGAGGTCGATCTTGACCGCCGCGCGCCCGCCGATGGTGTCGGCCGGGTTGAAGGCGTTGCGGGTCTTGCCCTGGTTCGTGAACGTCTTGCCCGACGTCGGGAAGGTGCGCGAGCCCAGGATATTGTCGATGTAGCCGCTGTCGTGCTCGTCCCAGCCGACCAGGCGCACGGCGATGTGGTCGTTGACCGGGATGTTGATGAAGCCCTCGGCGACGTAGCCGGCCTCGCCGTTCTCGACGTAGTTGCCCTGCAGGTTGTAGCCGGCCTCGAAGTGGCCCACCGGCTGCTTGGTGATGATCCGCATCGTGCCGGCTTCGGAGCTGGCGCCATAGAGCGTGCCCTGCGGGCCGGGCAGCACCTCGACGCGGGCGATGTCGTAGACGTGGACGTCCAGCGTGCCCCCGATGGTCGTGATCGGCTGCTCGTCCAGGTAGACCCCGACGGCCGGCAGCGGGCCGGAGTGGTTGCCTTCCAGGCCGCTGGCGACGCCGCGCATGTAGACGGTGGTGGTGTTCGGCCCGGTGGTCTGGAACGACACCGACGGCATCAGCTTCACGTAGTCCTGGAACTGCGTGACGTTCTGCTGGGACAGCGTCTTGTCGTCCAGCGCCTGGATGCTCATCGGGATCGACTGGACGGTGCCCTCGCGCTTGGTGGCGGTGACCACGACCTCGCCCAGCGTGGCGGGGGCCGCAGCCGGCGCGTCGGCCGCCCGGGCGAAGCCCACCAGCGCGGTCGAGGAGAGAAGCACGGACGCCAGGCCCAAACCGGCCCGCGCGCCCAGACGGAAGCTGCGCATCGAATCGTCCCCGTTCTGACGTTCGCTTACTGCGTAACTCTGTCGTCCGATGTTGCCTAGCTTAGCGCATCCCTGAGTGGCGCGAGCCACGGCTCGAAATGACGCCACTGGTCGATTCCGTCGCGGAAGATCGGGCGGCGCACCTGCTCGGAGCTGGCGGTGCGCACGGGCCGCGAGTTCCTGTGGAATTCCAAGCACTCCGGCTCGAACGGCAACCCGCAGTAGGCGAGCAGGCGGCGCACCTCGCCCTCGGTGTCCTCGACCATCGCCTCGTAGTCGACGCGGTGAACGCGGTTCGGCGCGACGGCGTCGAAGTGTGCCATAAGCGCCACATAATCCCGGTAGAACCGACCGATCTCGACTAGGTCATAGGACCAGTTCTGACCGCGGGCGAAGTGCTGCTTGAATGCGGAGAAGCCGGTGGCCATGCCGTCGCGCCGGGTGTCGATGATTTTCGCGTTCGGCAGGATCAGGCTGATCAGGCCCGTGTGCAGGAAGTTGTTCGGCATCTTGTCGATGAAGAACGGCCGTCCGAGCTTCCGCTGGATCGCGGTGCGGGCGACGTAGGCCTCGCCCAGGCGGCGCAGGCCGTCGGCCGAAAGCTCGCCGATGACGTCCGGATAGAGCGGCTTGTCCGCCTTGGGGCGACCCTCGGCGAGGGTGCGCGCCAGGTAGACGATGTCGGGCAGCTCCATGGTGCCTTCGACTTGCGTGTGGCTGGCCAGGATCTGCTCGACCAGCGTCGAGCCGGACCGCGGCAGGCCGACAACGAAGATCGGCGCAGGGTCCGGATGGCCCTGGCCGGCGCGGGCCGCCAGGAAGTCGGCCGTGAACAGCGCCTTCGAGCGCGCCAGCTGGGCGGTGGTCTCCGCGGCGTCGTACTCTACCTGGCCGCGGCGCAGGCGCGCGCCCTCGGCGTAGTGGCCGAACGAGGCTTCGTAGGCGCCGGCGTCCTCGAACGCCTTGCCCAGCGCATAGTGCAGGTGCAGCCGGTCGTCGTCGGAGAGCTCCGGCCGCTCGAGCTGGGCCTGCATGGCCGCCACGTCGTCGGCCAGCGCGAAGGTCTTGAGGTTGGCCAGGCTCCAGTAGGCCTCGCCGAGGCCGGGCGTCAGCGCAAGGCTGCGGCGGTAGGCGGCGACGCTGTCGGCCTGCCGGCCCGCCGTCTTCAGCGCGTGGCCGTAGCTCAGCCAGGCCTTCGGCTGGGCCGGATGCTTCTTCAGCACCGCCTCGTAGAGCCTGATCGCCGCCTCGTAGTCGCCGGTCAGCGTCAGGGCGGCGGCCTTGAGGTTCAGGTAGCTGGGGTCGGCGGGATCCACCTCCAGCAGCCGCTCGATGTGCGGCAGGGCCTCGGCGGCGCGGTTCTGGCGGTAGAGCACGACGGCCAGGTTGTGCCGCGCGGGCGTGAAGCTGGGAGCGAGCTCCAGGGCATGGCTGAGCAGCGCCTCGGCGTCGGCATAGCGGCCGAGCCGCGTGCCGATCTCGGCCAGCATGCGCATCGCCGCCACGTCGTGCGGCTTGGCCTTCAGGTGGTCGCGAAGGGTGCGCTCGGCCGGTGCGAGCCGGCCCTCCACCAGCGCCGCGGCGGCCTGCATGAGGACGGGATCGTCCACCGAGGCCTCGATGCACCTGGCGTAGGCGGCGTCGGCCTCGGCCGTGCGGCCGGAGAGCAGCAGGGTGTCGGAAAGCACGCACCAGGCATCGGGCCAGGCGGGCTTCAGCTGCAGCGCCCGCTTCAGCGCGGTCTCGGCGGCCGCCGTGTCGTCGAGGCCCAGTTCGGCGAGGCCCAGCTCGTACCAGACCTGCGGCGAGCGCGGCTGGGCGGCCGCCAGCGCCGCGAGCCGCGCCTTCGCGCCGGCGAGGTCGCCCAGCCGCCGCTCGGCGGCGCCCAGCAGGAACTCCGCCTGGGGATGGCCCGGCGCGACGCGCAGGATCTCGCGGGCCTGCGCCGCGGCCGCGGCCGGATCGCCCAGCACGGCGCGCGCGGCCAGGCTCAAGGCCTGCTGAAGAGTGCCGCTCTCGCCCGCTGGACTGCTCACGCCTGCGAAGGTGGACGCATCCTTCCGCGCCGCCAAGGGGCGCCAAGGCGCCGCCTGTGAACCCGCTGATTTCGCGGTCGTTATGCCGATCTCACACAGGGAGTTCCGCCATGCCTCAAGGGGACAAGAGCAGCTACACCGACAAGCAGAAGCGCAAGGCCGAGCACATCGAGGAGGGCTACGAGAAGAAGGGCGTCAGCAAGGAGGAAGCCGAGAGCCGCGCCTGGGCCACGGTCAACAAGGAGAGCGGCGGCGGCAAGAAATCCGGCTCCGGCCGCGGCAAGAAGGAGAACCACGCCTCGTCGAGCAAGGGCGGCAAGAAGGCGGCGTCCAGCCGGACCAGCTCATCGCGCTCGGCGGCCGCCAAGAAGGGCTGGGAAACCCGCCGCCACGAGGCGCACCACTAGCGTCGGCGGCGGCTCAGCGCGTGGCGATCGCCGCCGCGCAGACGGCGATCGCCTGGCGGGCCATCTTCGCCCAGTCCTCCGGCGGCTCCAGCGCCAGGTAGCGCTGGTAGAGTGTCATGGCCGCGTCGGCGTCGCCGGCCTGCATGCGCAGCTGGGCGAGGTTGAAGAGCGCGTCGGCGTGGGCCGGCTCGGCGGCCAGCAGCCGCTCCAGCTCAGCGGCGGCGACGTCCAGCTTGCCCGCCGCCTCCAGCGCCTGGGCCAGGTTGTAGCGCGCCTCGGCGAACGTCGGGTCGCGGGCCAGCGCCTGCTGGTAGGCCAGCGCCGCCTCGCCATAGGCCTCCTGCGCCAGGCGGATGTTGCCGTGGTTGTAGGGCGCGATGGGGTCCGTCCGGTCGGCGCGGGCGACCGCGTCGTAGAGGCGGGCGGCCTCGTCCATGTCGCCGTCGGCCTCGGCCACGGCGGCGGCTTCGAACAGGTCCTCGACGCTGGCGTGGGCTTCGTCGAGCGGCAGCAGGCCCTGGCCTTCCAGGCTGGTCAGGCCGTCGGCCCACTGCAGGGCCGCCTCGCCGGTCGGCGTCAGCACGATCTTGTGGCGGCCGCGCGGGGCCAGGTCGCGGGCGCGGGCCAGGACCCGCACCGCTTCGCCCAGCGAGCGGCCGGCGGCGATCAGCTCAGCGGCGCTGCGGATCACGGTCTGGTCGCCGAAGCCCGTGGCCTGGTCATCGAGCCGGATCAGGTCGAAGGCCGCGAGCACAGCGGCGTCGTCGCGGGTCACCGGCGTGCCCGTCAGCGCCGTGGCCAACGGCACGGTGGCCGCCGACGGGCCCTCGCCCGCCAGTTCGGCGACGAAGGCGCGCTCGCCCAGGACCGGCACGCCGCGCTCGCGGGCGGCGGCCAGGCGCGCGGGCAGGGCGCCGGAGTCGATCAGGGTCGCGGCGAGCGCGCCCACGACCAGGGCGTCGCTGCGGCGGGTCAGGTCGCGGGCGACTTCGCCGCCGGCCGCCTCGATGGCGCGCGCCAGCCGCTCCCGTTCGCCCGGCGAGAACCGGCCGTAGAGGGCGACCCGGCGATCACGCAGCTGCATCCGCTCAGGCGGACGCCTTCTTCCTGGCCTTGGCAAGAGGGGCCTTGGCCGGCCCGGCCGCCGCGGCCGGGGCGGCGGCCTTGCCCGCGCCCTTCGCCGCCTTGCCGAGGCTGGGCGCCGGCGGGCGGCGCTCCTCCTCGATGGAGCGCTTCAGCGCGTCCATCAGGTTGACGACGTTGCCGCGCTCGGGCGCCTTGGTGATCACCGGCGTGCCGCCCGCGATCTTCGACTTCACCAGCGTCAGGAGGGCTTCCTCGTAGCGGTCCTCGAACGTCTCCGGCGCGAAGTCCATCGCCTTGCCGGCGATGATCTGGGTCGCCATCGCCAGCATGTCGGGCGCGTACTTGGCCTTCAGCGGCTCCAGCGCCGTGGCCGGCTCGCGGATCTCCTTGGCCGAGCGCAGGGTGGTCAGGCGGAAGCCGTCCACCACGGGCTGGAGCGTCACCAGCCGCTCGCGGCCCGACAGCACAATGCGCGCCACCGCGACCTTCTTGGCCTTCTTCATCGCATCCAGGATGACGCTGAACGTCTCCTCGGCGATCGGCCCGTCGGGGGCCAGATAGTAGGTCGAGTCGAAGTAGATCGGGTCGATGTCGGCCGCGTCGACGAAGCCGTCGATGTCCACCGTCTTGGAGGACTCGATCTCGATCTCGTCGAACTCCTCGGCGGTGACGACGACGTACTTGTCCTTCTCGAACTGGTAGCCCTTCACCAGGTCGGCGCGGTCGATCTCGCCCAGCTCGGGATCGTGGTACTTCATCTGCACGCGGTTCAGCGTGTCCTTATGGAGAAGATTGAAGGAAATCTTCCCCGCCGACGCGGACGTCGCGGGAAACAGCTTCACTGGGCAAGAGACCAGCGACAGCTTCAGATAACCCTTCCAGCTCGCGCGACCCGCCACGGCGTCACCCCGTTAAGACTTCATCCCCACGGACCGCCGCATCGTGGCGGTAATCTTTGAACTACTTGATAATAGCTCATCCCAGGGGTCTGCGGCCAGGGATTCCAGCCGCTTCACCACTGAAAGACGATCGAAGGCGTTTCCGCCCGACAGCTTGCGCAGCTCCTCCCAGGCGATCGGCGTGGCGACCGGGAAGCCGGGCTTCGCGCGGATCGAGTAGGACGCCACGGCGCTCGCGCCGCGGGCGTTGCGCAGATAGTCGAGGTAGATGCGTCCCTTGCGGCGTTCCTTCGTGGAGATGGCTGTGAAGAGGCCCGGGTTGTCGCCGGCCATCGTCTTCGACAGCGCCTCGGCGAAGCCCTTCACCGTCGGCCAGTCGTGGCCGCCCTCCAGCGCCATGACCAGGTGCAGCCCCTTGCCGCCGGTGGTGCGCAGGAACGGGCGGAAGCCCATGGCGACGAGGCGGTCGCGCAGGACCTCGGCGCCGTCGCAGACCCGCGCCCAGGGCAGCGCCTCGTCCGGGTCGAGATCCATCACCAGCCGGTCGGGGTGTTCCGGATCGTCGATGTGGCAGCCCCAGAGATGGAACTCGACGGCGCCGAACTGGGTGAGGCCCAGGTAGCCGCGGGGCTCGACGATGGAGATGAAGGCCGCGCGCTCCTTCTCGTCGGCAAGCTCGATGGTCTCGACCCCCGGCGGCAGGCCGTGGAAGGCGTGGCGCTGGTAGAAGAGGTCGTGCAGGTCGCCGGTCGGGCAGCGGATGACGGTGACGGGCCGGCGCAGCACCTCCGGGAGCAGCCAGTCGCCCACGCGCGCGTAGTAGACCGCCAGGTCCAGCTTGGTGACGCCCGTGCCGGCGCCCGCCTTGCCGGTGTACTCGCGCTGCGGATTGGTGAGGTTGATGGCGGCCAGCTCCCGGTCGCCGATCAGGCGGGGCTTCAGCGCCTTGGCGGGGCGCTTGGGCGCCTTGCGGGGCGTCATGGCGAAGAACACCGGCGCGCGCGGCGCGTCCTCCAGCGAGCGGCTGCGGTAGCCGATCTCGACGGTCCATCTGGGTTCGACCCATTTGGCGCCGGGGGTCTTGGGCGTGGGCACGGCCGGCGTGTCGCGCAGGTCCTTCGACAGCAGCCCGAAGAGCTCGCGGGCCTTGGCGTCGCCGATGCCGGAGCCGACGCGGCAGGCGTAGACCAGCTCGCCGTTCCGCTCCTCGGCCAGCAGCAGGGACGAGGCGGCCTTGGGCGTGTTGGAGAGGAACCCGACGGCCACGAACTCGCCCACGTCCACGCGCTTGGTCTTCACCCAGGCGGACGAGCGGGCCTGGACGTAGCGGCTGTCGGCCTTCTTGGAGACGATGCCTTCGAGGCCCATGCGGCTGGCCTGGGCGAAGAACGCTTGGCCGTCGCCGTCGATATGGTCGCTGATCTGGATCGGCGAGCGCGCGTCGATCAGCGGACCCAGGAGGCCGTCCAGCGCCAGCTTGCGGTCGGCCAGCGTCGCGCCCGACAGGTCGAAGCCGTCCAGGTGGACCAGGTCGAAGGCGAAGTAGGTCATCGCGTGGCTGTCGCCCTCGCTGAGCGCCTGTTCGAGCAGGTTGATCGAGGTCATCCCGCGGGCGTCCTGCACCACCACCTCGCCGTCGATGAGCGCGGTCTTGGCCGGCAGCTTCTCGAACGCCTTGGCCAGCGCGCGATAGCGGTTGGTCCAGTCGTGGCCGTTGCGGGTGATCAGCCGCACCTGGCCTTCATCGAAGAACACCAGGGTGCGGTAGCCGTCGTACTTGATCTCGTGGATCCAGCCCGCGGCCCTGGGCGCGGCGTCCGCGGGCGTGGCGAGCTGCGGACGCCACTTCGCCGGCAGCGGCGCGGCGACCGAGCCCGCGATCTTGCCCGCCGCCTTGCGGCGCGCCGCCTTGCGCGGCGGGGCTTGCGGCTCTTCTTCGTCGACCGGCTTGCCGGTGACGACGCTGTTCGGCTCCTCGACCAGCACGTCGTAGTCGCCCAGCGGCCGGGCCGAGGGGTCGCGCTCCTTGATCAAGAGCCAGTTGGTGGGGTCGTCCTTCAGGCGCACCAGGGTCCAGCCGCCGGACAGCTTCGAGCCGACCAGCCGGAACTTGATCTCGCCGTCGGCCAGGCCCTGCTCGGGATCCTTGAGCGTGACGTAGGTCCCGGTGTCCCAGATGATCACGCTGCCGGCGCCGTAGTTGCCGGCCGGGATGCGGCCCTCGAAGCTGCCGTATTCGATGGGGTGGTCCTCGACCAGCTTGGCGAAGCGCTTGACCTTGGGGTCCAGGCAGGGGCCCTGCGGCACCGCCCAGCTCTTCAGCGCGCCGCCCATCTCCAGGCGCAGGTCGTAGTGCATGTGCCGCGCATGGTGCTTCTGGATGACGAACATCGGCTCGTCGCTCGCGCCCAGCCGGCCCTCCGGCTCGGGCGTCTCGGCGAAGCGGCGCTTCTCGCGGTAGCGGTCCAGACCCGACGGCATTGCCACGCAACATTGCAGAGGCGCCGCCGCATCGTCCATCTTCCGCCGATGGCCGCCCCCGTCAGCATCCCGATCCCGAACGCCGCGCCGGTCTCCGGCCTGTGGCAGCTTCCGGCCTCGCCGCCCTGGGCGGCGCTGGTGCTGGCGCATGGCGCGGGCGCCGGCATGACCCACCGCGCGATGGCGGCCATCGCCGACGGGCTGGAGGGCTTCGGCGTCGCCACCCTGCGCTTCCAGTTCCCGTACATGGACAAGGGCGGCAAGCGGCCGGACACGCCGGCCGTGGCGCATGCCGCGGTCCGCGCCGCAGTGGCGGAGGGCCGTCGCCTGGCCGGATCTCTGCCGCTGTTCGCCGGCGGCAAGTCGTTCGGCGGGCGGATGACGTCGCAGGCGCAGGCCAAGGCGCCGCTGGAGGGCGTGAAGGGCCTGGCGTTCTTCGGCTTCCCCCTGCACCCGGCCGGCAAGCCGGCCATCGACCGCGCCGACCATCTGGCCGAGGTGGCGATCCCCATGCTGTTCGTCTCGGGGACCAACGACGCGCTGGCCGACCTGCCGCGGCTGCGCGGCGTGGTGCGCAACCTCGGCGAACGGGCGACGCTGAGGCTGCTCGAGGATGCCGACCACTCGTTCCATGTGCCGAAGAAATCCGGACGGACGGACGAGGACGTCCTCGCCTCGGCGCTGAAGGACACGGTCGGCTGGATGGCGGCCGTCTAGGACCAAAGACCTAGGTCCTCAGTCCGATTTACGCGCCCGCGCCAAGGCGTAGCTTGCGCGCCATGTCGAATGTCACGCCCCTCCGCACAGACGCCATGGCCGAGGTCCCGGAGGTCGATCTGGGCCGCGCCATCGGCCGCAGCCTGCGCCGCCGCCGCCGCGAGCTGGACCTGACGCTGCAGGACGTGGCCGCGATGACCGGCGTCGGCTACCAGCAGATCCAGAAGTACGAGATCGGCATGCACCGCATCTCGGCGGCGACCCTGGCGCGGCTGGCGATCGCGCTGGACGTGGGCGTCGACTACTTCTTCCAGGGCCTGCCGCGTCTCGCCTCGGCTGCCGGGGAGGCCGGGACCGGTCCGCTGTAGCCGGCCGGCTAGGCCCGCTCGAAGACCACGACGTCCTGGAAGAAGAAGCCGGGCTGGTCCTTCCAGGAGCCCGGAAGGTACTGGACCACCTTCAGGCCGGACGCCTCGACCGCAGGTTCGAACGCCGCCTCGTCGACCGCGATCGCCGCTTCAGGGACGTCGGCCCACGACGGATACCTCCAGTTGTCCGAGCCGGCGGAGGCGTCGAAGATCCACTTGTTCTCGGGCTGCGGGTAGAAGCGGCTGTGCTTCGGCCCTTTCAGCTCGGGCCGATAGAGCTCGTCGAGGATGAAGAAGGTCAGGATCGCGCGGCCGCCGGGCTGCAGCACGCGGCCGACCTCCTTCAGGTAGAACCGCCAGTCCTCCTCGCGCAGGTGCGTCCAGACCGACACCGCGGTGATGAGGTTGTGGCTGGCGTCCTTCATCGGCCACGCCTTCGGGCCGCCGCCGGTCTCCTTGGCGTAGTAGGCGTTGGAGGCTTCGGTGTGCAGGAAGGAGACGTTGGGGTCGTCGCCGTACTGGCGCCGGCAGATGTCGATGAACGCGCGGCCGACGTCGATCCCGAGATAGGTGTCGTCGTCGGTGAGGTGAGCCTTGGCCGCCAGGTAGACGCGTCCGACCCCGCAGCCGACGTCCAGCATGCGGATCGGCCGCTTGGGCAGGTTCTGGAAGATCATCGCCTGGAAGATGCCGATCGCATGGCACCATTCGCCGTAGGTGATCGTCCCCAGACCGCCGCCGCGCTTGTTGTAGTAGGGGATGGCCGACAGCGTCGCGCCGCGCGAGAGCTGGGTCGCCTCGACCTGTCGATAGACGCGTTCGAGGGGGCCGTAGACGGCCCTCGACGCTGCATTGCGCACTCGATCGAGCATCCGCCACACCCCGTTGAACGCGGTTATCCGCTGCTCGCGCGACGGACTCGTCAAGGCGATACCCGCGTAGTGCGAATTTTGTCGGACAGACAGGCGGC
>Ga0105238_10004497_pt1 | contig 13817 bp, 11 predicted proteins | sample KBSC34metaG_FD_81526 | JGI IMG/M metagenome (GOLD analysis project Ga0105238, IMG submission 81526) | Corn rhizosphere microbial communities from Kellogg Biological Station, Michigan, USA - KBS C3-4 metaG | ecosystem: Host-associated > Plants > Roots > Rhizosphere > Soil | place: Michigan, USA... | reverse complement strand
ATGAAGACCTGCCACTGGGAGCCGCGCACCCTGTGGTGATGTCAGTAGACCGCACCAACGCGCAGCCGCGCATGGTGGCGCGACTTTGCTCGATTTTTGGGACCATCGCCCTGCTGCTGGCTGCCACTGGACTTTACGGCGTGCTCTCTTACGGCGTGGCACGGCGCACCAACGAAATCGGCATCCGCATGGCCCTGGGCGCGGGCAAAGGGCGAGTGATCCAGATGATCCTGCGCGAAACCGGCATCATGATTATTTTAGGCGTGGTGGCGGGAGTGATTTTCACCGCCGTGGGCGTGCAGCTGATCAAATCAAGTCTATTCGGCTTGAGTGCGCTTGATCCGTTGACGGTGTTAAGCGCCGTGGTAATTCTAACTGCGGTGGCGCTGCTGGCCGGGTACATTCCCGCTGCCCGTGCTGCACGAGTGAACCCCACACAGGCATTGCGCCATGAATAAAGGAAACGCGAAAGAGATGTTTAGTTCGGCAACTCCATTTTCTAAGTAAGACCGTTTAGTACACAGCGCAACCCAAATTTCAACGCTGCTTCAAACGGCCGATCGGTATTGTTCCACATGGTAGGGTTCGTATAAATCTGTAGGGATCCCTCGCAGCGCCAAGGATGAGAGAAACCAAACCCGGATGCTAACATCTTAGTATGGACATGACCTGGGTGACGGACCGAATTGCCGTCGGAGGCGGTATCTGGAATGACGAGAACATGGAAGAACTGGTGCGTCGTGGCGTTACGCACATCATCAATATGCAAATTGAGTTTGACGACCGGCCTCTGGCCGAGCCTTACCCTGTAACGGTACTCAATAATCCCACGGACGATGACTTCATGCCCAAGCCGCCCGCGCTTTTCCAGGCAGGCGTAGATTTCGCGCTAGAAGCTCTGGACCAGCCAAAAAACAAAATTTATATCCATTGCGCTGCCGGCGTACATCGTGCGCCCATGATGACTCTGGCAATCATGCGTGTGCTGGGATGGTCACTGCAGGACGCGAAAAATCTGATCCAGGAACTTCGTTATGTGGTCGACTTTGCCGAATGCTACGTTGAGAGCGTGGAAAACTTCATGAAAGTCTATGAGTCGGCTAACACGAATCCAAGATAAGCAGGAAACAATCAATACCTCGCCGGCCAATGAAAACCTCTGAAACGCGGAGGAACGGAGGGATCGGAGGAGATTGAAGACTGGGAAGCGTTCATCCTACTTTCCTCCGCTTACTCCTTTCCTCTGTGTTTCAAAGTTTTCCTGCATGTTGTGAGTGGCCCACGGCTGGACACTCATTGCCGAGTGCTAAAATCCCGCCATGCCGGTTGAAGCCGTCCAGCACGTGAGAAGGATGCGCGGAGGAGCGCAGGCGCATCTAATGCGCGCCGATGATGGCCATTTCTATGTGGTGAAATTCCAGAACAATCCGCAGCATCTGCGCGTGCTGGCGAATGAGCTGCTGGCAACGCGTCTGGCTGAAAGCGTGGGCCTGCCGGTGCCAAAGACCGAAATCGTCATCGTGCAGGAATGGCTGATTAAAAATACTCCGGAACTGCGCGTTGATCTTTCCGGACTCACATCCCATTGCAAGCCGGGACTTCAATTCGGCGCTCGTTACGTTTGCGATCCCGCCGAGGGCCAGGTCTTTGACTACCTGCCGGAAAGCATGTTTGCCAAAGTGAAGAACCTTGCCGCGTTTGCCGGTATGCTGGTGGCAGATAAATGGCTGGGAAACGCCAATGGACGCCAGGCTGTGTTCTGGAAGAAAACCAACGAGCGGAAATATACCGCCACGTTTATCGACCAGGGCTATTGCTTTAATGCCGGAGAATGGAATTTCCCGGACTCAGCGCTGCGCGGGGTGTACGCGCGCAACTTTGTCTATCAGGAGGTTCGCGGCTGGGAATCATTTGAGCCATGGCTCGGCCGTGTGGAAAATTTTGATCCCGCGGCGATTCATGAAATCGCGGGCACAGTGCCACCTGTATGGACAGGCAACGGTTGGGCAGAAATGGAAACCCTGGCGGCAACAATCGTGGAACGCAGAAGCAAAGTGCGCGAGCTGATTACCGCATTTCGTAATTCGACGCGCCAGCCATTCGCCAGTTGGGGCCAGGCAGCTGAAGTGAAAGCGACAGCCAACAGATCGGCGGTGCAGTAATGGACCCCAAGGTTCAATGCCGCTTCTTCATCCTACGTTACGCCCCGGATGCCGTTAAAAATGAATTCATCAACGTGGGACTGGTATTGCTGCCGCCCGCGGGTGGCGCGCAGGTGCGTTTTACCCGGGACTGGTCACGCGTGCTCTGCCTTGATCCTGACGCTGACATGGAGATGCTGAAAGCGCTGGAAAGTGACTTGCGCAGCCAGTTGCGTGAGATGAATGGCGACCACGATCTCATCCTCCGACGCATACAGGATTCCTTTTCCAACGCGATCCAGCCTTCTGAATTTCAGGCGTGCCTGGCTGCCTCGCCAATGGCAGAAGCTGACGAGCTGGCGCGGCTTTATCTGGAGCGCCCGCGTCGTCGCCAGCAATCGCGCGAGCCGGGTGCGCGCGTGGCGATTGTGGCGCGCATGCGCTCAGAGTTTGAAGCTGTTGGCATATGGCCGCTGATGCAGGAGAAAATCCCGGTTTCCCGCTACACGCGCAGCGGCGATCCGCTGAAGATCGATTGCGGCTACAGTCCGAACGGGACGGTAAAACTCTTCCATGCGGTGACGCTTAACACCGATGTAAACGCCGCCAAGGTCCTGGCTTTCAGTTTCCCGCAGCTTGCCCAGGGAATCCGTAAAGCAGAAAACAAACAGGCATTTCTCACGGCCATTGTGGAAGATAATCTGCCGTTCGACGATGAATCGGTGACCTTTGCACGCGGGACGCTGGAGCAGAATGCAATCCGCATTGCTCCGGTGAGCGCGATGGCAGACATCGCGAAGCAAGCCGCGCAAGAGTTGGGGATTGGATAAAAAAAGCCCCGGCTCGCGGCCAGGGCTGATCGGACCAACATTCGATCGATTAATAGGCTTTAAAGCGATCACCCTCAAATACGCGTGTTCGCACTCCGTCCAGGGTGGCTGGGATTGCTGGGTGTGCGGACCCCTTGATCACAAAAATCGCGATTGCAGTTTCGGACGGATTGTCACCGCTAACGGCAACCCCAATGCCCTGAATTCCTTTGCCCAGGAATTCGGAAACGTGGGCTTCCTTGACAGCAGTTGCATCCTGAAGTTGCTTGGAGCTTACCTGCGGAAGTTGCGCCAGAGCGCTGGGATCGTCAAAAACCAGGCGTGTGCGAACTCCGTCAATCACGGGTGGAATGGCCGGAACTGACTTCCCGGATATGTGAATCATGAGCGCGCCTTCACTGGGATTGTCCGCGCTTGGGCCGGTCTTGACGGAAGCAACTCCAAAGTCGCGCATCAGTGACTGGGCTCTGCGCTGCTGCACCGCAGTTACGCGTTGGAGTTCAGAAGGCACCAGAGCAGACTGTGTGGTTCCTACCTGGGTCGCCGCGGCGGTTGCTGTTTTGGCGCAGCTCACGGCGTGGTCACCGCCGCCGACAATGGAAAAGGCCGCGGGTCCGCCAAATGCCGCAATAACATCCTGGATTGGATTGGCCACCGTGCTGAGCGTATTGCCTCCATAGAGCAGAGCCACTGGCCTGGACGTGTTCGTATCAACGATCAAGGATCCGGAGTCGCCTCCGGCACTGAAGCTTCCGCCACTGACCGTAACCTGGTTCTTGAAGTATGCAGTAAAAGCGGGCGCGATACCGTTACTGGTGTCGCCGCATTTTCCTTCGTAATTTATCAAGATCGTAACGTTCAGTGACTGGACAGTGGAGCATGTAAGCCCGGTGGTTCTTCCGCTCTTTCCCACCGGTTCCCCCAGTGAAGCAACACCAATCGTGGAAGACGGAGCCGCTGGGGAGATGTTCGTGGTTCCGACAGGCCCCAAATCCAGGATAGTCCCGGAAAGATCAACCTGCCCGGGGACGATCTCGGCAAAGGCCGCATCAACATTGCTGGGAGCCTGCCCACAAAGAGCTGCTTTAGACGTGTCGCTTGCGCAAGGTCCCGTGGTTTCATTCGCGACAGGCTTCAGCGCTGCGCCCTCAGTAAGATGTGCGACAGTAAGCGGCGGAGCAGCGCCCGTTGCTGTGCAGGCAAGTTGCAGAGGCTGATTAATCGCTTCGCCAGCCACGCCCTGCCCTGATCTATCCAGCACATGGTTATTACTCAGGATCACCGGATTGGTCGTGCCGACATGTGTCCAGAGGCTGCCGAGCGTGCCGATACAGCAGACCTTGGTGCCAAGGTCATTGGCATTCCCGCCTGATGTTCCCAGCTTTACCGGAGGCGATTGCGCCAACTGCTCGTCGTTGGGGAAAACCTGGGACGACACCGGCGTGGGAGTCGGCGCCGGCGCACTGGAGCCGCCTCCGCATCCAACCGCGGCTATTAATATCAAAGCAGACAATAAACCTGAAATCTTTCCCATAGCGATACGCCTCTAGTTACAAATCCGCTACGCTGAAAAGCAAAGCGTCTCGTAAATTTTACGCCCCGTGTATGGCCGTCGACCACAGTAACGGCACGTCCGTAACATTAGATGCAGAGTTGCTGCTGCGTGTCTTGCATTACGTAACCGACTGAATTTACATGGGTTCTATGGCCGCAAGAAATGGAAAAAGCCATAAGATCAGGGCTTGTAAATTTCGCGTAAAAAGCTCGGGTGACAGGCCTCCCGTCTTTTTCGGCAGTGAGAAATACCGATAGCCAAGTGCCCCGGATCAAAGACCCCGGCCTATCTTGTTATCAGACGTAGATTTACGCTTGACATTCGCTCCGAGCTTTGTTAAAGTCTGTTATATTGGCCGGGCATGACGCCGGCCTTAAAACAAGCAAGCGCACGTTGCCGCCAGATAAGCCCCCTTGTTCCGGGCCGATCTGACGAGCCATGTGTGGTTTGCGTACGGTTGAGACGGTGGATTTGCATGACATCCCGTTTCAACAAGCCGGGAGCGGCGCCGGCTATAGCAAATGAGGCCTGCAACAGTTCCGCCGGGTGATGCCCCCTCGTTCCGGGCTCACAACGTTCGCGGACCCCGCACAAAGTAAGCCGTGCGGCGTGGTCGCGATACGTGTGCCTAAAAGACGGTACCAGCGCTAAAGCGCGTTTTCTAAAAGATTCCTTTTTCACGGCCCTAAAGGGCCGTTCTTCCACCACTTCTTCGCGCTCAAGCGCGAAGAACATCATGTTCTCGGATGTCGTCGGAGGATGAGTCGAACATACATCCAGTCACGTGAGATCGCCCAAAAAGAGCAAGCTGACAGTCAAAGGCCACGTTTCCCTTGTCGCTGCATGCCCCATTGACATTGGTGGAAGAGCGGCCCTTCAGGGCCGCGAAAAGATCATTTAAGATGATGCGCTTTAGCGCTGGTGGCGCATCTTGAGGTCCTTCGGCTTCGCTCAGGATTTCGCCAGCTGGCTCAAGCCCTGTCTAATCGGCTCAACTTTAGCGCTGGTGGAAATGAAAAACGCTCCGCAGGAAATCCGCACGTTCTTTGTGACGTCCGTAGCGAACCAACGCAGTCCCATCTTTAGGAAAGAGGAGATGGCACGCTTGTTTCTCAATGTTCTTCAGGACTATCGTGGCCAAGGCCGCTACCTTCTGCATGAGTTTGTGGTTATGCCGGACCATTTCCATTTGATTGTCACACCTGCGGCAGACGTATCTCTGGAAAAAGCCGGTCAATACATCAAAGGCGGATTTTCCTTCCGTGCCAAGAAGGAACTGGCGTATCGGTTTCTGGTATGGCAGGAAAAAGGCTTTACTAATCATCGGATTCGCGATGCAGAGGACTATCAGCGGCATCGCGAATATATCCATCACAATCCTGTGAAAGCTGGGTTAGTAAAGATTCCGTCCGAGTACCCTTATTCTTCCGCTTTTCCTGGGATGGAACTGGATCCTGCGCCACCGTGGCTAAAGCCGGTGTTCTAAAAGCATCCTTTTTCACGGCCCTAAAGGGCCGTTCTTCCACCACCTCTTCGCGCTAAAGCGCGAAGAACATCATGTGTCGTTGTTCCACTTCTTCGCGCTGAAAGAATGTCATGTGTCGGTTGAAAAACCTTCACTCTGTTAGGTGTGGTGATGGCAGACGAAAGCCATGTCGGTATAACGCCGAGTGGCGACGGAAGAATGCTGCCTCTGATGTGTCCCGGGGCTAAAGCCCATTCTGAAAACATCTTTTTCGCGGCCCTAAAGGGCCGCTCTTCCACCACTTCTTCGCGCTGTTCTAAAAGCATTCTGTTCACGGTCCTACAGGGCCGCTCCGCTCTCCACCGAAAATCGGACTACGACAATTGGAAAACGGCCATAAGTTCTTCGACGAATAAAAACAAGTTTTGCAGTGAATTCTCAAAGCCATCCCAAAGGGTGCAACCCAGGGGTGGCTTTTTTATTGGAGCCAACCATGAAAACCGCGTTCAAATCACCGTCAAAGTCAAAACAAGAAGTCATCGCCGCAATACGCGAGTGCGCGGAGAAACTGGGGCATAGTCCCAGCTATCCGGCGCTCAAGAAAATGAAGAACATCACACACATGGATTTCCGCAAAAACTTTGGCACCTACACCAGGGCGCTACGGGAAGCGGGGATTGAACCGCGAGGCGGCGGACACATGGTGGGGCTGGAACACCTGTTCAAGGACTGGGCGGAGATTGTGCGGAGCCTGAAGAAAACGCCCAGCCTTTCAGAATATGAACTGCACAGCAAATACAGCGCGCGTCCGCTATTGCGTCGATATGGCACGTGGGGCAACGTTCCGCGAGGGCTGCGCGAGTTTGCAGAAAGAAACAACCTTGAGCGCACGTTTGCCGATTTAATGCCGTTCATCGCCGAACAGGAACGCAATCGCGTGGTGGTGAAGCACGGGCGGGTGGAGCGGGGTGAAGACGGATCACCGCTGACGCGGAAGCCGAGATATCTGCCGGACCGTCCGGTGTACGGGCCGCCGCTGGGGCCGGCCAGCATTGCGAATGGCCCAATCAACGAATCAGGCGTGATCTATTTATTCGGGACGGTGGCGGCGCGGCTGGGATTTGTGGTGATGCGCATCCAGGCGGAGTTTCCAGACTGCGAAGCCTTTCGCGAAGTGGAACCCGGACGGTGGCAACCAATCAAGATTGAATTTGAATTTGAGAGCCGCAGGTTTGCGGCGCATGGACACAACGCGAAAGACTGCGACGTGATTGTGTGCTGGCAGCATAACTGGGCGGAGTGTCCGGAGCATATCGAGGTGATTGAGCTGCAGAGTGTGATCAGGGCGATGGCGGTGTAGTGAGCAGTTGCTGTGGATGAGCCGAACCTGAACATCAGACCGGAGCCCGCCGACGGGCGGGTTCGCCGTCTGACCTCGATTCGGAGGGCGGGTCAAGCATGATGGCAGGTGTACAGTGAGAATCCCGCGGTATTGGAGGCTGCTTGAGAATCGAACGCTGTGCCCTCAAGTTTTGCGACGCATATCTTCGCCGACGCGGTACTGGCTAAAATACTCGAACCGATCAGGCGCGGCTTGAGTGATGGGTACAAGCAGCGGTGAAAAGGCCAGAATTTCTGTTCTAAGTTGATATTTCCATTTGTAATCATTAACATGCATGTAGCACACCAAAATTGGTGTCAGACATAAGGGCGACGTTGATCTAATCTCATTTTTGGTGTAGCATGGCTTTGTGGCGAGTCTTAGCGTGTCCGGCTCCGGGCGGTGGTCGTCCAGTAGATAGATTTGTGCTTGGACTAGGCCCCCAAGCTGAGAACGCATTTACGGTCGTTCTTGGCGACCTGTCCACGTTAGATCGGAGATTTTGGCTCAGACCACAATTCGATGTGCTTCATGGCTACCCCGGAATGGGGGAGATTCGGTTTGATGGCGAAGCCAAGACCTACAGGGTATTCGGATATTTCGGACCTCGAAGGCTGCAGTTCACACTGCTGAATGGGTATGAGAAGAAAAGAAACATGAAGCACGAGATGGACGAAGCTGCAAAGCGTATGCGGTTTGCAGAAGAAAATGAGGGCTCGCTCTATGAATTTAAATTCCCGCCAAAGCCTTTACGAAAAGATGAAGGATAAGAAATATCGCGATGCTTTTGTTGAATCTCGCATCTCTCAAACCTTGGCATTGCAAGCACGTGTGCTGCGCCAAGAAGCTGGAATGAGCCAAGAGGAATTAGCGAAGAAGCTTGGAACAAGTCAAAACGCAATTTCTCGCCTTGAGAGTCCGAAGTATGGAAAGCCTAGTATCTCCACTTTAAAGCGCTATGCCTCATTGTTTGATGTTGGATTGATCGTTCGCTTTGTGTCTTATAGCAGGTTGATTGATTGGACCGAACCTGACGAGTTTTCGATTCTGGTGCCTCCGTTTGCAAAAGACACCGGATTCATCGAAGAGGAAATAAACAGCATAGAAGCATACGAGGATGGCCTCGTGGCGGCGCTCTTGGGGAAATCATCGAATCGTGACAATGTAGTCGACCCCGGCGTCTTTGATGAGCATAGACAAAAAGTACAAAAGGCCAAAGATCAAGCAGGCGCAACCTCGGCACTGCTGTCTGGAGGAAGCCAAAATGAAGGTATCATCCGTAATGCTAGCCAGGTCAATAGGGTTCGTCGAGACGAACGACTTGAATCCGCGCGGTCGTCTCTTCTTTCCAGCGCTGGTGCCGCTGCTGGTTAAGCGCTTCGGGTTTCTAAAATTCCCGCAATCAATCGCAGATTTCGATGAGACGAAGGGCGTGGAGTTTGCAGAAGGGTACATGACAGATGTGACGATAGATAAAATTGTTGTCTGGAGGGATGGGATTCAAATTGATACTCGCTCTTCAACCACAGTTTCGCAGGAACTCTTGGAGCAAACTCTCATTTGGCTAGGACAGGAGGCCGATATCACATACGAGAGAGGCATGATAAAGCGTTGGGCATATCTCAGTCAGATTCTTTTTTACTCAGATGCCAATTTTGACAATTTGCATCCGAGCTTAAATAAGCTCTGCGCGAACGTCACTAAGGAAGTCTCATCGATACGTGGATCAAATTTCGATTTTCACTTTACTGGTGTGAGCGTCGGTTTTGATCGTTGGAATCGCCCTGCTCCTGTGGCCAGCTTCCTTCTGCAGAGAAGGGCAGAATCGCCATTTTCAGAAAATAAATACTTCTCCGAGGCTCCACTGCCAACAGATACTCATATCCGATGCCTAGAACAATTCGAGTCTGATTTTCTGGGTCAACAGAAAATGTACGGCCTAGGCCAATAGAAAACCCGCATCTCGACGGTTCTGTTTGATGCTGCGACGGGGCACATCGTTTGGGTGGTTTGTAGCTTGTAGATTTTCGAGTTGACTAGCTCAGGGACGACTTGGAAGCACAGCTCAAGAGACACATCCTCGGGATCCTTCGACTTGCGATCCTTCCGGCTTCGCCGGATTCGCGCGTCGCTCAGGAAGGCACGCAAGGAAACATCTCGGCAAAACGGCGACATTCCTTGCACCAGGGCTGAAGCCCGAATCTTACAGCCCCTTAACGCGGCCCTGAAGGGCCGCTCTTCCACCAATTAAAAGACCGGTGGGTTTTCAGCCAGTTTGATCGGCCCATTTAAGCCACCTGGGCGACGAAACGGCAACTACTTGCATCATGTTTTATCTGGTATATACTTGCCGCCCAAAGCTGAACGAAGGCAACAGACCCCCTTGTCACTGGAGCTGAGCTCTAATGAATGACCTCCCTTCGCTATTGAACGCTGCCCCCGGGAATGCCACGGCCCTCATTATTCCTGAGACGGGAACTTCCATCACTTATGACTCTCTGCGCCGCCAGGTAAAGACCATGGCTGAGGCGCTGGCCGGAATCGGGATCAAGCGCGGCGAACGCGTGGCCAACGTGCTGCCGAATGGCGTGCCGACGATTGTGGCCTTTCTGGCGGGGGCCGAGGCTGGGACTGCCGCGCCGTTGAATCCGGCTTACCGGTTTGAGGAATTCACCTTTTATCTGGAAGACACTTCCGCCAAAGTCTTATTGGTCCCACCGGAGGGCGCGGAAGAGGCCAAGCGCGCGGCCCGGCACCTGAATATTCCAATATTTGCCGTGCAGATGGATGACGCCGGCAATGTAAGTATCGAGGGCGCGCCGAAAGGCGTGGCTTATACACCGCCCGGCCCGGAAGATGTTGCCCTGGTCCTGCATACCAGCGGAAGCACAGGCCGGCCAAAACGCGTTCCGTTGAAGCAAAAGAATCTGGCTGTCTCCTGCAAGAACGTGGCGGCTACCTACGGCCTGACGGCAAAAGACGTTTCTCTGTGCGTGATGCCGCTGTTTCACATCCACGGACTGGTGGCATCGACGCTCTCCACTTTTCTGACCGGCGGCACGGTGGTGGTGCCGAGTAAGTTCAATCCCATGAGCTTCTGGCGGACGGTACGCGATTACGGCGTGACCTGGTATTCCTGCGTTCCGACAATCCATCAACTATCGGTGGCGCGACTGAACGCGAAGCCTGAAGGGATTGAGAAACTTCGTTTCGTTCGCTCATGCAGTTCCGCTCTTTCCGCAGAGCTGATGGAAAAGATTGAGACCGTGGTCCAGGTGCCTGTACTGCAGGCTTATGGCATGACGGAAGCCTCGCACCAGATGTGTTCCAATCCTCTGCCGCCTCATCCGCGCAAAACCACATCGGTGGGGCCGGGAACGGGCGTAAAAGTTGGGATCATGGATGACAGTGGCAATATCCTGCCCAGCGGCGAACTTGGCGAAGTGGTGATCCAGGGACCGAACGTGATTGAAGGCTACGAAAATAATCCTGAGGCGAATGCGAAATCATTTACCAACGGATGGTTCCGCACGGGCGATCAGGGAATGATCGACGCCGACGGATACCTGCATTTGACCGCGCGCATTAAAGAACTGATCAACCGCGGCGGCGAGAAGATTGCTCCGCTGGAAATTGACGCGGTGCTGATGACGCATCCGTGCGTGGCTGAGGCAGTGGCGTTTGGCATGCCGCATCCCACATGGGGAGAAGAAGTGGCCGTGGCGGTAGTGCTGAAAGAACCATCGCCGGAAGCCTCGTTGATCGAGCATTGCAAGCAGCACCTTGCGGACTTCAAAGTCCCCAAGAAGGTCCATATCGTGGAGCAGATTCCGCGAACAGCTACGGGGAAAATACAGCGTCGCGCGGTGGCAGCGGCATTTGCAGGCGGCGAGAAGTGAAATTTCTGATTGTCGGGGCCGGAGCTGTAGGGGCGTACATTGGCGCAATGATGGCGCGCCAGGGATATGACGTGACCCTGCATGCCCGTGGGCCGCACCTCCGCGCCATGCAGGAAAAAGGCGTGCGCGTGATCAGCGCCGATGATGATTTTGTCGCGCACCCGCGGCTGGTTGCTGACTTGAAAGATGCCGGGCCCATGGACGTGGTATTTCTCTGCGTCAAGGCGCATGGTCTTCCGCCGCTGGCTGCGCAACTGGCGCCTGTTCTGGGACCGGAAACTGCCGTCGTTAGCACGCAGAATGGAATTCCGTGGTGGTACTTTCAGAGCGATAGCGGACCGCTGGCGGGAACGCGGCTGGAACGCGTTGATCCGGGCGGCGTGGTTTCACAGGCGATTGAAGCGCGGCGAGTGATTGGATCGCTGATCTACTTCTCTACGGAGATCGTTGAACCGGGCGTGGTGAAGCACAACGAAGGCAGTCGGATGTCACTGGGCGAGCCCGATGGCAGCCGGTCGGAACGAATCAAGAAGATCGCCGAGGCGCTGATCGCATCGGGATTGCGAGCGCCGGTGACAACGCACCTTCGCAATGAGATTTGGGTGAAGATCCTGGGCAATGTGGCGTTTAATCCCATCAGCGCGCTTACCGGAGCGACGCTGGCCCAGATCCTGACGAACACTGAGACCACGGAGCTGGTTCGCAACATTATGCAGGAGACGGAAGCGCTGACGGAAAAGCTGGGCGTGAAGATGCAGGTTTCTATTGAGCAGCGCATGGCGGGAGCAGCCAAAGTCGGGGAGCATAAGACGTCAATGCTGCAGGACCTGGAAGCAGGACGGCCGCTGGAGTTGGAAGCGATCGTCGGCGCGGTGCTGGAAGTGGGAGAAAGAATCGGCCTGCCAATGCCGCACACACGCAGTGTTTACGCTTGTACCAAGTTACTGGCCGAGCGCCGTAGCGCGGCGGCGCACAAAACTTAAACTCTTGAGGGGAAACACCATGAGCAAGCGTTGGATTCAGTTTGGATGCGCCGTAATAGCTATGATTATGATAGCTAACCTTCAATATGCGTGGACGCTCTTCGTCCCCCCCATACGGGCCGCTCACAAAGATTGGTCGCTGCCCGCCATTCAATGGGGATTCACGCTTTTCATCTTTCTTGAAACCTGGATCACTCCTGTGGAAGGCTGGCTGATCGACCGTCTTGGTCCTCGCATCTTCCTTACTATCGGTGGACTGCTTGTCGGTATTGGCTGGACGGGCATGGGTTACGCGCATTCTCTCACGCAGCTTTACGTTCTGTATGGCACTGCGGGCTTTGGCGCGGCATTCATCTATAGCGGTTCCATTGCCACGGCGCTCAAATGGTTCCCCGACAAGCGCGGCACGGTTTCCGGCTTCATCACCGCAGGATTCGGCGCCGGATCGGCGCTGTTTATTCCCATCATCGCTCGCATTATCGCCCATGCCGATTACAAGACCGCATTCCTCTATACCGGTGTGGCACAGGGCTTGCTGATCATTATCGCCGCGCAGGTGTTGCACAATCCCGGACCTGATTTCAACGTTTCTCCGGCGGCCAAGAAACCGGTTTCACCGCGTATCCGCCGGAATCCGGAGCAGTTCAACAGCGCGCAAATGCTGGTGACGCCGCAATTTTGGATGCTCTATGTCGCCTTCGTGCTCACCTCGGTAGGCGGCCTGATGATCACCGCACAGGCTTCTCCTTTCGGCAAGAGCGTAGCCATTCCGGCAGCAGCGATTGTTGCAGCACTTTCATGGAGCCGCCTGGCCAATGGCGCCGGCAGAATCTTTTGGGGATGGTTCTCTGATTTCGTCGGACGCGAAATGGCCATGTTTATCCCCTTTGTTCTGCAGTCCTTGTGCCTGGTGGCCATGCTGAAGTTGGGCCGCACTTCAGGAAACATGTTTATTCTCACCATGGTCTCGGTGTTCTTTACCTGGGGCAGCATGTTCGCGCTCTTTCCTGCCATCATTGGCGATTACTACGGCCCGCAGTGCGCCACCTCAAACTATGGCTTCCTGTACACCGCCAAAGGCGTGGCTTCCATCGGTGGCGGCGGTATTGCCGCAGCCCTCTTTGTGAAGTATGGCAATTGGGACGCTGCGTTCTACATCACCGCAGCTCTTACCCTGGTTTCTGCTCTGTGCATTCTGGCATTGCGATTCATGCCGCTGCCAAGATTGAGCAGACAAGCTGAACCAACTATGGTGCCTGCGGAAGCCGGCTGAGTTGGGGTTTAGGACAGGAATTATTAGCTAACGAAGGCCGCAGCACTGCTGCGGCCTTCTTCTTGGATCGTTCGAATAGGTTAGTTCTTGGGCGAAGTCTGATTTGCCGGTTGTTGCGCCGCAACCGTGCCGGAATCTTTGAGCGCTTTGTCCAACGCCGCGCGCATACGCGGCAGCGGGGCCACGCCGCCGGACATTTCCTGGCCATTGATGAACAACGTAGGAGTGGAATCCACGCCAAGAGATTCCCCTTCACGCACCGAAGCCGTGACGGCAGCATCGTTCTGGGT
>Ga0105238_10004496_pt1 | contig 13818 bp, 14 predicted proteins | sample KBSC34metaG_FD_81526 | JGI IMG/M metagenome (GOLD analysis project Ga0105238, IMG submission 81526) | Corn rhizosphere microbial communities from Kellogg Biological Station, Michigan, USA - KBS C3-4 metaG | ecosystem: Host-associated > Plants > Roots > Rhizosphere > Soil | place: Michigan, USA... | reverse complement strand
GCCGGAACGGATTTCATTCTGGATCAGGGCCGAATCGATATTCTGCCGGGTGCGCAGTTCAGCGATACGGCGGCGATTCTGCGGGTATTCAGCCTGATGGCTACGCATGGCTATGCGTTGTCGCAGGCGGCGGAGGATCGGATCACGGATGCGCTGCCGGCACTGGCGATTCATATTCCCGAAGGGCCATACCTGTGGAACGCCTTGCGTGAGGTGCTGCTGGGACCTCATGCCGCACACGCTTTGCGGACGATGCATGCATTGGGTGTGCTGGAGATGCTGATTCCGGAGTTTCACCTGATCGATGCGCTGGTGATTCGCGACAGCTATCACCGATACACCGTCGATGAGCACACGTTTCTGACGATTGATAATGTGCACAGCCTTCGCCAGCCGGCACACGACTATGAGCAGCGTCTGGCGCAACTTCTGCCGGAGATCGACAGGCTTGACTTGTTCCTGCTTTCGCTGCTGTTGCACGACACGGGCAAAGGAAGGCGAAACGGAGAGCATACGGGACAGAGTGTCGAACTGGCTGACGGGTTCCTGGCGCGGCTGGATTTTGACTCGGAAGAGCGCGACCAGGTGCTGAAGCTGATCAAGCTGCATCTGGATATGTCGAATGCGCTGCGTAGAGACATCTTCGATGCGGACAACATCAGGAATTTTGCGGAGAAGGTTGGAAGTCCGGCAATTCTGAAGATGCTGACACTCATGACGTATGCGGACATCAAGGCGGTGAATCCGGAAGCCCTGACGCCGTGGAAAGCTGAGAATCTCTGGCAACTCTATATGGCGACAGCGAACTTCATGGATCGCAGCGTAGACGAGGTTCGATACCACTCGGCGATCGACCCTACGCTGCTGAACCGGATTCGATCGATGGTGCCGTCGAGCCAGTACGATGCGCTCCGGCAATTTCTGGAAGGACTCCCGCAACGATATCTTCAGACCCGTCTTCCTGAACACATCCGCAATCACTTTCAGCTCGCTCTCAATCTTGATAAAAATCCCGTCCAGCTTGATCTCAGACCTCATCGACAACTCTTCGATTTGACCGTGATTGTCCGCGATCGCAGCAGGCTGTTCGCCGACGTTGCGGGTGCGCTGGCGGCATGGGGAATGAACATTGTGAAGGCGGGCGCGTTCTCAAACGACGCGGGCGTTGTTGTGGACAGCTTCCAATTTACCGATGTGTTCAGGACGATTGAACTGAATCCGAGCGAGAAAGATCGCTTTCTCGCGTACCTGCATGATGTGGTGGCACAGAAGTTACCCGTGGAGCAGCTGCTGGATTCGCGGCGGCACTTGAGCGGCGCCAACGGCGTGAAGGTTGAAGTTGCGACACGGCTGCAGTTTGATTCGGAATCGTCAAGTCACTCGACTCTGCTGCAGGTAGTGGCGCAGGATGGGCCGGGGCTTCTGCGTCAGATCGCGCTCACGCTAAGTCAGCACAAGTGCAATATCGAAGTGGCATTGATCGATACGGAAGGCGAGACTGCGATCGACGTCTTCTACCTGACGCAAAACGGGGCGAAGCTGAGCAACGATGTGCAAAAGGTGCTGGCGACGGATCTGACTGCGGCGCTGGCGGATCTGCGGACACCGGCGAATGCGTGAGAAGACAGCTTCTTGCTCTTAGCTACTAGCCTTTGCGTTTGGATCGTTGGCCTTCTTGCACTCCGCAGGCGGCTGAGGTGCTCAACCACGCCCAGGTGAACCGATAGAATCGAATCTGACCTGAAGTGAAGGATGCTATATGGCTGCGCTGATTGATGCGATTGATGTGAAGCGGAAGATGTATTTCGAGTTTGAGAACACTCCTTATTACTGCCTGGATGTGGAGGTTTCGACTCCGACAGCGCGAGGCGGACAGACACTGGTTCGACTGAAGATGCGGAACCTGCTGACGCGCGCGGTCTTCGACAAGACGTTCAAAGCGGGTGAAAAATTCAAAGAACCCGACCTCGAGACTGTAGAGGCTTCGTATCTGTATTCCGATGGCGATGCATCGCACTTCATGGACCAGGAGACGTTCGATCAGATGGCGCTAACGCCGGAAAAGCTGGGCGATGCGCTGCAGTTCCTGACGGAAGGCCTGATTATCAAGATCGACAAGTTCAATGGGAACCCGATTGGGATTCAGCTGCCGGAAAAGGTGGAATTGAAGGTGGCCTATACAGAACCGGGAGCGCGCGGGAACACGGCGAGTGGCGCGGTGACAAAGCATGCGCGGCTGGAGACGGGGCTGGAGATCAGGGTGCCGTTCTTCGTGGAAGAGGGCGAGACGGTGAAGGTCTACACCGAGACCCGGGAGTTTGCGGGACGAGCGTAACGAAGTTGCCAGTTCTCAGTTCCCTGCCTATATACAATGATTCGGCGTCTGGTTCCGAGTCATGCCTGAGGCGATTCGCCTAACACTATTAGCGTTGGTCGCGTTCATTGCGGCGCTCCTGGCCGCCGTCACGGGCTTTGGCGGAGCGGCGGTGTTGCTGCCAATGCTCGTGTTCGTATTTGGGGTACGCGAAGCCATTCCCATACTCACGGTTGCACAACTGATTGGAAATGCGAGCCGCGTGTGGTTCAACCGGGGAGAACTGAACTGGCGCGTGGTGGGTTGGTTCGCACTGGGTGGAGTGCCGATGGCGCTGGTGGGTGGCGTGTTGTTTGCCCATGCGCCGCTGGCTGCCTTGACTCGGGTGCTCGGGGCGTTTTTGATTCTGATTGTCGTCATCCGGCATATGCCGAAGATGAGAGCATTCAAGACGCCCCTTAAGGGTTTCGCGGTAATCGGAGCGGCTTCGAGTTTTCTATCGGCACTGCTGGGGAGCGTAGGCCCATTGATGGCGCCTTTCTTCCTGGCATACGGACTGGTAAAGGGCGCTTATATAGGGACAGAAGCGCTATCGACGGTGGTGATGCACATCGCGAAGCTGATAGCTTACCGGCAGTCAGCGGTGTTGCCGCTGCATGCTGTGGCGAGTGGTCTCGCGCTAGGGCCGATCATGGTGGCAGGGTCGTTTGTCGGGAAGCGCGTGGTGGATTGGTTACCGGAGCGGGTGTTTGTGCTGATCATCGACGTGACTCTGGTGGCTGCTGGACTGATGTTCCTGACGGATTGGGGTAAGGCATGATGGTCGAGTCAAGGGTGGGGATTCAGCAGCCCGTCCTTGCTGGAGGCAACGTCTGCGTCATGGATCTTTTCAATGATCTGCATCAATCCGCTCCAGCTTGGGTTGGTACAGCTTTTCCGCGAAGCAGATCGGAGAGGTCATCGATTCGCTCATCGAGAAGATGCATCTTTCTCGAAATGCCCTGAATCTCCAGTTCGGCGCGGCGGTTGACTTCGAAGTCGAGTTCGCTGCGAACGCGGTCCTTTGAGTCCTGACGATTCTGACTCATCATAATGACCGGCGCCTGAATGGCTGCCAGCATCGAGAGGAAAAGGTTGAGCAGAATGAACGGGTATGGGTCCCAGGCTTTGTGGCCGAGGATCACGTTGGTTGTTGTATAGACAATCAGAACGACGGAAAACGTGATGATGAAGGTCCATGAGCCGCCAAACCTGGCTACCGAGTCCGCAATGCCCTCACCGAAGGTTTCTTCCTGCTCGATGATTTCGTTGGGATTGCGTGTTGCGCGCAGCCGGACGAGCTGATGAGCAGCATGATACTGGTGAGCGAGCGTGGTGAGCAGATCCATTCCCGCATCCGGCTTGCGAAGCATCAGGGTCTGAATGTCATCGCGGGAGATTTCGAGGCAAACAGATTCCTCGACCGCGGTAGCGTTGGTCTGGTGAGAATTCTGCTCGAGCATGGAGGCGAATCCGAAGAATTCTCCGGGGCCGGGCTCGTCGACGACGACCTCCTGATGATCTTCGTCGATGGTTGTGACGCGGACTTTGCCGGAAACCGTAACGTAAGCCAATCCGACATCTCCGGCCTTGTAGATACGCTGACGGGGCGTATAGGTTTTGATATCGACCTGGGAGGCAAGGACGGCGATTTCATCGTCGTCAAGGAGGGAGAAGAGAGGCACGGTCTTGAGGACCTCGGGTTTGCAGCTCATGGAGTTCTCCGTTGCGATGGCGTGGTGGGTCCGATGATTGCGGATTTTATTTGAGAGGCGTGGCGGAGGGGAAAATCTATTTCGTAGCCGAACTGGCAGCCGATTTTTGGGCTGGCGATGTGGGCGCCGCCGAGGATGGCGAAGGTGAAGCTGGTTCGGCTGTTCAGGGCCCAAGAACCGCCGAGCAAGGCTTGTAGCTGGTCTTTTCCGAGGCCATTGTTGTCATCGACGGCTCCATAGAGTTCGCCGCCGAGGTTCAGGCGCGCAGTGAAATCGTGTGCGAGAGAGAGGCCGCCGGTGTAGACGTGGCCATGCGTGGTCTGGATTCCGAGGACGCCGGTACTGGTGTTCCCGGCAAAGAGGTAGCCAAAGTTTCCAGTAAGCCTTGTCTTGTCTGAGATCGGTTCCTGTGCGATGGAATTGAGGGCGTAGTCTGTCTCTCCGGAGCCGAGCGACTGAGCTTCGTCGCCGGTGGGGAACTCGATATAAAGGCTGGCAGAAAGAGACGGTATGCGGCGAGGCCGAGGCGTTTTGTAGAAATTCCATTTGATCCCCATGTCCGCATCGCCATTACCAGAGGTGTTCTGAGAACTAGATGCGCGGTAGATTGCGAGCCAGGGAATGTCGAAGTCGAGTTCGAGATTGCGCGGAAGACCGTAATTGATTTTGAAGTTGGCAGTGTTCTGACGAAGGTCGGGGTACTGCGCGGACTGCAGGCGGTCGAGCTCGTTGTAGATCTCGAAGTGAAGTGTGCCCAGGTTGGTGACGTCGGCGTTGTCTGTGTAGAAGGGCATCTGGGCGGAGAGCGGCATCGTCATGGGGAGGAACAGAGAGAGCAGGAAAAGCCGCAGGGGAAGTTGCATGCAGGTTGAGAACTACTATAACGGGCGGCGAAATAACCCGGAGATGAACGGCGCGTAAAACGATCCTGTCTTCAACGGGTGCCGGCTTCCGCATTCTGTTGAGGAACGTTCGAGACCTTACAATGAGCTTGGGTTGTGAGGAGCGTGTTGATTGAGTCCGGATGTTGATCCGTGTGTTCTGGTGTACGACGTGGGAGGAAGTCACATTTCGGCGGCGGTGTGCCGGAGAGAAGGCTATCGGCTCGGCACCGTGGTGCGAGCGAACCTACCGGAAGAGCAGACAAGTAAGGCATTTATCGATGTGCTGCATTCGCTGGGCGTAAATGCGAGCGAAGGCGCGACGGGTGTTGAGGGCGCGGAGTTCGCCATGCCGGGGCCGTTCGACTATGAAAAGGGCATCAGCTGGATGGAACACAAGATGCCGTATCTCTATGGCGTGAACGTGAGCGAAGCGCTGGCGGCTCGGTTCGGATGGAAGCCGGAACAGGTGCGATTTCTGAACGATGCGGCGGCGTATCTGCTGGGTGAGGTTGGCGCTGGCGCAGCACGAGGGGTACGGCGCGTAGTGTGCTTCACACTTGGAACGGGTCTTGGATCAGGATTTGCCGTCGATGGCAAGGTAGTGACGGAAGGCAAAGGAGTGCCGCCCGGCGGAGAGATCTGGAATGCTCCTTATGAGGGTGGAATTGCCGAGGACTATATTTCGACTCGTGCGATCAAGAAGGCCTACGCGGAGCGTAAGGGTCAGGAGCGCGAAGTTGCGTCGATTGCGCATTATGCGATCGGAGGCGATCCGGACGCTGTCGCGGTGTTTCAGGGGTTCGGGACGACGCTGGGGAAACTGATCAAGCGGCTGCTCAGCGATTTCGCGCCGGATGTGGTGGTGCTGGGCGGAGGGATCTCCCGATCTGCGCCCCTTTTCATAGACGCTGTGAAGGCGGAGCTGGCGGGCACGCAGATCGAGGTTCGAATTGCTGAGCTCGGGGATAATGCTCCGCTGGCCGGGGCCGGGGTGGCGTGGTTTGGTACGAACCTCTAGCTTTTTAGCTCCTAGCTGCTAGCTGCGGTTTCTCAAATGCTCTATTTGCTCGTGGCAGGCTTCTGTTTCGGGTCGGGCGGCAGCGTGTAGATCACTTCGCCCGGGCGCGCGTAGTGTAACTTCTCGCGGGCTTCATGCTCGATGGCGTCGGGATCTTTCTTCAGACGCTCGACGTGTTGCTTGAGGCGCGCGTTTTCGTCTTGCAGCTGCTGGATCTCGTTTTTGAGCTGTTTTTCCTGGGTGCGCTGGCCGTACCAGGTTGAGAGACCGTGGCGGCCATTGACGACACTCCAGGCGAATGCGAGGGCCAGAGCCACGGCGAAGACTGTGCCAGCTGGCCGCCAGCCATGCTGGAGCCATTCGGTAGCTCTCTGACGCAGCGGAAGCGGCTCGGCGGCCGCTTCCGTTTTTGGCGTGAACAGATTTGGGTGCTGCATTCGGCCTCGACGGCAAAGTTATGGCTTAGCCCTGAACGAACTTTTCGGCGGCGGAGCGGAGGGCGACCATATCTTTCTCGTCGCGTGCCTCGGTGTAGGCCCGCACCACCGGCTCAGTTCCGGAGAGGCGGAAGCACACCCACGATCCGTCGTCGAGGACCAGCTTGAGCCCGTCGGTGCGCACGACCTGCGAGACCTTGCGGCCGCCGAGCTCGGTTGGATCCTTCTTCAATTCTTCAGTGAACGCGGCCTTCCGTTGCGGGGTCAAGTGGAAGTTCTCGCGAACCGGGTAGTAGGAACCAACCTTGGCAAACAGTTCCTTGAGCTGGCGGCCGATGCTCTTGCCGCGAGCGGCGACCATCTCGGTGACGAGGAGGCCGGCGATGATGCCGTCCTTCTCGGGCACGTGGCCGCGGATAGTGAGACCAGCGGATTCTTCGCCGCCAATGGCAATCTTGTCGGCAATGATGAGCTCACCGATGTACTTGAAACCGACCGGCGTCTCGAATAGCGGCACCTTGTGATAGTCGGCGAGAGCGTTGACCAGGTTGGTGGTGGCGACGCTTTTGGCTACGCCGTTTTTCCAGCCACGCGTTTCGACAAGATAGTCGAAGAGGAGAGCGATGACGTAGTTGGGCTGGATGAAGGTGCCATCTTCGTCGACGATGCCGAAGCGGTCGGCGTCACCGTCGGTGGCGATGCCGATCTTTGCGCCGATTTCCTTCATCTTGTCTTTGCAGGTCTCAAGAAGGTGATCGTCTGGCTCGGGGGCGTGGCCACCGAAGAGGACATCACGATAATCGTGGACTGTTGCGACTTCGACTCCGGCTTCGCGAAGGAGGTGACAGCTGTAGCCGCGGCCTGCTCCCCAGAAGGGATCGAAGACGACTTTGATGTGGGATTTGGCAATAGTCTTGAGGTCGACGAGCTCGCCGAGGCGGTGAAGGAAGCCAGGCTTCACGTCGGCGGTCTCAAAGCCGCCCTTCGGGGGCTCGGCGTTAGGGATCTTGCCTTCGGCATTGGCGTTTATAGCGGCTTCGATCTGCTTTGTAACTTCGGGCAAAGCAGGGGCGCCATCATGGGTGGAAAACTTGATGCCGTTGTACTCGGGTGGATTGTGCGAGGCCGTGAAGTTGATCGCTCCGGAGGTTTTGAGCGCGCGCACAGCTTGAGAAATGGCCGGAGTAGGCGCGGCGTCGGGGATGACGATGGGGGTGATACCAGCGCCCGCGAGGATCTTTGCGGCTTCAGCGACGAACGACTCGCCCAGAAAGCGCGGATCCCGGCCTACGAGCACGCGATGTGGTTCAGGCTGTGTTTTGATGTAAGTGGTGATGTCTGCAATGGCGAGGTGGATGTTGGTCAACGTGAATTCGTCGGCAACGATGGCCCTCCAGCCGGAGGTGCCGAATTTGATTACGGAACTCATGGGATCGTTCTCCTGGGCGGCTCAAAGGCCAGTGAAGGTCAAGGATAAGATGCCGGAGCGATTTCGCCTCGACTGTTGAAATCGAAAGGATCTTGAACGTGGCGTTTTCTTAAGGAAAACGCCAGCCGGCTGTATCGGTCCTGCAAAGACCAGAGGCGAATCCTCCGGGGCCGCAAGGAACAATACTGCAACACGGGGCTGAAGTCGGCAAGTTGGAGCACAAGCGAGGGGCAAGAAGGGCGATGATTACGTTAGGGCGGTTAGTTTGATTCATGGGTCGAAAAATGTGATGGGGGCGACGGGCTTTGTCCGTACACTGGACCATACACCGAACGGGAGAACTGAATGCAAGAGCACGGATCGGGGCCGCAGGCTCGGATTGTCCTGACGACCGAGAGCACTCTGGAAGAGGCCAACAAGCTGGGGCGAACGCTGGTGGAAGAGCGGCTCGTAGCATGCGCAACGCTGCTACCTGTAGTGCAGTCTATCTATCACTGGAACGAGCAGATCCAATCGGCGCCGGAGACCATGGTGCTGTTGAAGACCAGCAACGAGAAGCTCGAGGCGCTGGAAAAAAGACTGAAAGAGTTGCACAGCTATCGCGTGCCGGAGTTCCTTGTGGTGCCGGTGGAAAGCGGGAGTGCCGCTTATCTTGAATGGCTGTTCGGGTCGTTGGCGAAGTAGTCTGCAGTGTCATCGCAGAATTCGATAGCCGCTCCGAGGTTGGGGCTTCTTAATCTGGATGGAAACACCGGGTTCCGCCTCGCTTAATCCGGGGCTATTCTCGTTCCATCCCTCCGGGAGGACTGTCGCCGGAATACCAGCCTCTCCCGTGACATCTCTCCAGAAGGTCCCCATTCACTGTCTGATATTCTGAGCATCGGTCGTGATGCATTGGTTAATCATCGCGCTGGTGGTTTCTTTGGGAGGCCTGCTGTTAGCAGCCGCGGGTGTAGCGCGCCATGTTTGGCTGGACCGCAAGCGATTGAAACAAAATCACGTGCAGAATGACGCGGTGGTGGTAAGCACATCGGAAGAAGCCGATTTAGAGTCAGAAAGTTAAGGACAACAAACGTGGAAAACAGACTGCCGATTGCTTCAGAGATCGCGAGTTCTGCCGTCTCCAGCGGGCTGCGCGGGACGGGAGTGGTTCTGGCGGGAAGCGCGCTCGTTTCTGTGTGCTCGCACATTGCATTGCCCCTGTGGTTTACGCCGGTGCCGCTGACATTGCAGCCATTCGCGGTGCTGCTGCTGGGGTTGGTTCTGAGCCCAAGGCTGGCCGCGGCGACGCTTGGAGCCTATCTGCTGGAAGGTGCGGCTGGATTGCCGGTGTTTGCGCCGGGATTTGCGCTGGGCGCTGGAATTGCACATCTGCTTGGGCCAACGGGCGGATACCTGATGTCGTATCCGCTGGCAGCTGCGGCGGTGAGCTGGCTTCGTAAGCGAATTGCGCGTGGATTTGCAGGAGCGGCTTTGAGCGCAGCGGCGGGAGATGCCATGATTCTGCTGTCGGGGTTCGTGTGGCTGGCGGTGTGGACGCATGCCCCGGCCGGGTCGGCTTTCGCGCTTGCCGTACTTCCGTTTTTGCCGGGCGAAGCGCTGAAGGTGGTGGGCGCAGCGGGCATTGTCAACGGTCTGGATCGCATTAAGCGCCGGAATCGATAGACGTATCCTTAGAAGTGACGAGGCAAGGAAGTTTGCCGAAAGGATTTTTGTCTCAAGTGAGCACCAAGAGTTCTGGATCTGCAGTTTCTAGTTCCGTCCGGGAGATTTCGATTGCGCACAGCCCGGATTCGGATGACGCTTTCATGTTCTATGGCCTGGCAACGAACAAAGTTCGGGTGCCGGGCTACAAGTTCACGCACACGCTGACCGACATCGAGACACTGAACCGGAAGGCGCTGAACGAAGGGTTCTACGACGTGACGGCAATCAGCTTTCACGCTTATCCCTACCTTCAGGACAACTATGCCTTGATGGGCTGTGGGGACAGCGTGGGTGAGGGCTATGGGCCTATGGTTGTGGCCCCGAGGCAGATCTCGCCGGAAAACCTGCGTCGCATTCGAGTGGCCGTCCCGGGCACGCTAACGACGGCTTACCTAGCATTGAAGATCTTCGATCCCGAGATCGAGACCGAGGTCGTGCCTTTCGATCAGATCATTCCGCAGGTGCTGGCCGGAAAATATGAAGCGGGATTGATCATCCATGAAGGACAGCTGACCTATAACCGGAGCGGGTTGCACAAGATCATCGACCTTGGCGTGTGGTGGCGCGAGACCACGAAGCTGGTGCTGCCGCTTGGGGGCAATGCGATCCGGCGATCGCTGGGAGCGGAGGCGCACGGGATAATTTCGAAAGCGCTTCGCGACAGCATCAAGCATGGGCTGGAGCATCGCGAGCAGGCGCTTGAGTACGCAATGCAATTTGCGCGTGATCTGGACACGAGTCTTGCGAGCCGCTTTGTCAGCATGTATGTGAACGAGCGGACGCTGGATTACGGCAGTGACGGACGCGAGGCTATCAGAAAACTACTGGCTATGGGATACGACCGCGGCATCATTTCGGTTGAGCCGAAGGTGGAGTTTGTGGACTGATTGTCCAGTTTTGAAGCAAGGTTCCGGGGCTGCGGCCCCGGATTTTCTTTGCGCGCGCTAATTCCCCAGAATCACACCTGGACTGTCTGAACGTTCTCTAATCTGTGCCGATGAATCAGGAGTAGAGGATTTGCGATGCTTCTGGACCGGGATGAGCTGATCACAACGCTGTTTCGGGAGACGGATCGCGCACAACGGCTAAAGACCGGGCTGGCGCTGGTTCTGTGCGGAATTGATGGGTGGGAAGACTGGCGATCGAGACTGGACAAAGCGACCGTGACTGAATTGGAGCAGGAGATTACGAAGCGGATCGTGCGTATCTTGCGCTGTTACGATTCTCTGGGCCATGTCGATGAAGGGGAATACTGTGTGATTCTCCCGGGTTGCAATGGTTTCAATGCGGTTCGGATGGCAGAACGATTTCGGGAGGAGGTCTTCGGTTCGAAGATTCTGGCCGGGCGTGAAGAGCTGAATCTTGAGGCATGCTTCGGGGTTGCGGGAAGCGGCGGACGATCGCCGCTCGTGGTTCTGCGCAATGCGGAGAATGCACTGCAAAAGGCGAGGGCACGCGGGACTGGGTCTATTGAGCGCTCATCCTATGAGGCCGAGCCGGATCCGACAACATTTTCGTCGCCAGTGGTCGACGATAAGGCCCTGCTCTGGTGAAGCTCAGCGAGAAATGGGCTGGGCTTCGGGTGTGGCGGCATGCAGGAATTCCTGAAAGACGTCGTTCGACAGCAGCCGGCCCTGTGACGTGAGACGGACTGCGTCGTCATGGGTGGTGAGGAGGCCGCGGCGGCAAAGATCTTCGACGACTTTGAGCGCGGGGTTGATGAGGTCGATGCCGAACTCCGCTGTGAGAGCGGAGATGGAGACGCCCTGGTTGAGACGGAGACTGAGGAACCAAGCTTCTTCGTGCTGACGATCTGGAGAGAGCCAGGCAGTCTCGGGCGGCTCCGAGGCTTCGAGATATGCGGTGAGATTGTCGGTAGTAGTCGTACGGAGAACGTAGCCGGGTTCGTCTGAATCGGATCGCGAGACCGATTCGCGCAGCATGGAGGAGGCGTCGAGGCCCAGACCCAGATAAGGGCGGCGCTGCCAGTAGCGAAGATTGTGGCGAGACTCATGGCCGACGCGGGCGAAGTTCGAGATCTCGTACTGCGCCAGTCCCTCTGCGTGCAGAGCTTCAATTGCGTACTCGTACATACGGGCGATGGTGTCGTCGGTGGGAACAACTTCGGCGTGGTAGCGCGCACCTCCGGAAAGCAGTTCCCTTCCCAGGCGGGATTCGTCATCGACTTCGAGCATGTAAATACTGGCATGGGGGACGCCAGAGGCGATGAGGGTCGAGAGAGACTGCTGCCAGGAGATGAAGGTCTGGCCCGGCAGGCCGGCGATGAGGTCGAGGTTGATATTGGGGATGCCGGCGGACCGGAGACGGGCGAGGTCGTCAAGGACAATGGCGCGGGAATGAAGCCGGCCGCTCTGGTGAGCTTCGCGATCGATGAAAGACTGAACTCCGAGACTGATGCGGTTGACACCGGCGCGCACGAAGGCCGCCATGGTTTGATCAGAGAGTTGGCCGGGGGCACATTCGATCGTGATCTCGGCGTCGGAGTCGACGGAGAACTCGGTGCGGATGGCAGTGAAGAGCTGGTCGATGAGATCTGGTTCGAGCAGGCTGGGAGTTCCGCCGCCGAGATAGATAGTGTCAACGCTACGGGGCAGGTACGCGCCGAGGCTCTCGCTCCATCTTCGAGCATCGTGCATGTCGGCGGCGAGGCGATCTATGTATCGCGAGTGATCGCGAGCGGGAAAGACGCCCGAGGCAAAGTTACAGTAAGTGCACTTCGAGCGGCAGAACGGGATGGAGATGTAAAGGCCGAGTTGATCGCCGCCGGGTGCTGCCATACCCAGATTCTTTCATGTCCGCGGGAACGTCAGCGGTAAAGGGGATCGTGTTGCCCACTTTCGCTTGGACGTGTTTTGATAATTCTTCCTCTTGAAGAGAATGTTTGACCGACTCGAAAGGTAACGATAATGGACTGCGGCAGAAAACGCTTTCATGGACTCGTGGCTATGGCTTGTTTGTTGATGTGCACTGCGGGGGCACAACAAGGGACTTCGGATTTGCGCTCTGAGGCGCAAAAGACGATCGAGTTCCCGACCGTGCTGTATGGCGCGGCTTACTACAACGAGTACATGCCGGGAGACCAGGATGCGCGGCTTACGAAAGACATCGAACTGATGAAAGCCGCGGGGCTGAACGTGGTGCGCATGGGCGAGTCGACATGGAGCCTATGGGAGCCGGAGGATGGGAAGTTCGAGTATGCGTGGATGGACCACATCGTAGATGCGATGGGTAAGGCAGGGATCAAGGTGATTCTCGGGACGCCAACGTATTCGCTGCCGGCGTGGATGGCGCATCAGCATCCGGAGATTCTTGCGGACCGAATCCCGCCTGGACAGTTTGGCGGCAAGGCTGTGCCAAGCGTGTACGGGTTGCGCCAGAACATGGATACGGATTCGCCTGCGTATCGGTTTTATGCGGAGCGACTGATCCGGCATATTGTTGCGCATTACAAGGACAATGCTACGGTGATCGGATGGCAGCTCGACAACGAGACGTCCAGCTACGACGCGGCGAATCGTGATGTGTTCATAGGATTTCAACACTATCTGGAGAAGAAGTTTCACACTCCGGAGGAACTGAGCAAGGCCTGGTTCCTGAACTACTGGGGCGAGAATCTGCACACGTGGGAAGATCTGCCGACCCGAGAAGGAACAATTTCAACGAGCTACAAGCTGGAGTGGACGCGCTGGAGCCAGATGCGGGTGACGGATTTCCTGCACTGGCAGGCGGCGCTGGTGCGCGAATGCGCGGGCGCGGCGCAGTTTGTCACAACCGACTACGGCGGAATGTTGAAGCACGACGTGAACGAGGAGGCGATTGCCGAGGCGCTGGATATTCCCGCGGACAACATCTATCACGGGACACAGGATCACTACGACGGCGCGACGCAGGCGATACAGGGAGACTTCACGCGGTCGCTCAAGCACGGGAATTATCTGGTAACGGAGACGAATGCGCAGTCGACGGACTGGTCCTCGGCATTCCAGTATCCGCCTTATGACGGGCAGCTGCGCGAAGACGTGTACACGCATCTGTCGAACGGCGCGGATATGGTGGAGTACTGGCACTGGGCGTCGATCGCAGCGGGGCAGGAGACGTATTGGAAGGGTATTCTGTCGCACGATCTGGAGCCGAATCGGATGTATGCGGAGATGAGCCGCACGGCACATGAGCTTGAGAAGATCGGGCCGCATCTGGTCGGACTGAAGATCAAGAGCGATGTGGCGATCTTGTGGAGTCGCGATTCGGCAAATG
>Ga0105238_10004495_pt1 | contig 13818 bp, 11 predicted proteins | sample KBSC34metaG_FD_81526 | JGI IMG/M metagenome (GOLD analysis project Ga0105238, IMG submission 81526) | Corn rhizosphere microbial communities from Kellogg Biological Station, Michigan, USA - KBS C3-4 metaG | ecosystem: Host-associated > Plants > Roots > Rhizosphere > Soil | place: Michigan, USA... | reverse complement strand
GCCGGCCAACATTGCCGCGGTAGGCACACTGACGGTACTGGCGATCGGTGTCTGTCGCACGGTTGTTCCTTGATAACCAAGGAAGAAGAAAAGCTTGTCTTTCTTGATTCGACCGCCGAGCACGCCGCCGAATTGGTTCCGCTTCAATCCGTCCTGCCCGGTCTGAAAGAAATCGCGGGCATTGAGTTTATAGTTGCGCATGAACTCAAATACATCGCCATGAAACTGGTTGGTTCCAGACTTCATGACTGCGTTCACTGCCGCGCCCGACCTCCCGCCGCTGGCCGCGTCCTGGGTACTGGTTGATATCTTGAACTCTTGCAAGGCATCGGGAAACGGCAACGGCATGCCAGTTCCGTCAAAGAAGTTCACGTGCTGCGCGCCGTCCAGGTTATACTGGACGCCGTCCGCGTTTCCGCCCGCTACCGCAACCCTCACGCCGGTTCTCATACCGAAAGCCGGGGAAGTACCGGTCTGCACAGCCCCACCAGAAGCCATGATTAAATCGGTCGCCTGGCGACCGTTTAGCGGCAATTCCAAGATGCGTTGATTCTCGATGACCGTACCCACTCCGACGCTGCGCGTTTCCACCTGAGTTGCGTTCGCTTCGACGACAACACGCTCCGAGATCGCTCCTATCCTCAATGCAACGGATATCGCCGGATCCCCGTCGACCTGTAGCACGATGCCCGACTGCACGGCAGTGGTGAACCCCTCCTTTGTGATTTCGAGTCTGTAAGGTCCAGTTGGGAGATTCGTCAACACATAGCCGCCATCGGATTCACTGACGACGGTTCGATTAAAGTCCGTTTCCGTTTGTGTGGCCTTAACCGAGGCACCAGCGATCGCTGCGCCCGACATGTCCTGCACCACCCCGTGAATCTGAGCTGTGGCTTGTCCAAAAGCCACAGCTGTAGTCATAGCGCAGAGAAAGCAAATTGCTGCAAGTGTCCTCATGGCTTCCAACTTTCATGTTGCTTGCGTTTCTACACCCACCCAAGACATTCAGCCCGCGTTGGCGATTCGCTTGCCGGGAACAACGAGGCTGACCTGATGTAACGTATGCTTATATACAGGAAAATACAACGATAGTTTTGTAAAATAGTGTAAGAGCGGGCCTGACCTGATCCGAACTCTCGTACCAGTCGGAGAGAGACTGGACGACAGAAAGGAGCTTGGTAACATGCCGAAGAAGACGTTCACGCCGGAGCAGATTGCGGCGTCTTGAAATCTTTGGTCGAGTCATCCGGCGTGCTATTTTCGGCTAACGCTCGAAGGCCGACCCTGTTTCAGGCTGGTGTATACCGCCTCGACAAACGCATTCGTAGTCCAGCTACCGGAGGTAGAGCCATAGCGCGTGTCGTAGTCGGTGGTTAGTCTCGCGGCAGTCACTTGATCAAGAGTGGCGCCAGCATCCACCATTGCCTTAATGCGATCACGAATAATCGTAACCATGTCCCGGTACTCAGAGAGATCGTACTCATCGGACAAACGTCCGTGGCCGGGAATAATCATCGTGCCGCCGTCCTCGTCGTGCTCATAGCCGGTTTTTTCGAGAATGTTGTTCAGCGCGTCGATCTCCCCTTGGATCGTGCCGCCGTTCTTGACATCGATGAACGGATAGCGGGTCGTATCGAAAATATCGCCGGTGGCGATCACGTCCGAGCGGCGGAACTGCACGATGCTATCACCGTCGGTAATTGCGTTGGGTTGGTAGAAAATTTCTACCAGTTCGCCGTTGTGGTATTTCTTTCGCCGTTTTTCCAGATACGTATCCGGCGGAATCATTTCGTTGGGAAGCTTGGCAGCCTCCATTCGGATCAGGACATTGTTGTGTCCAATGAGCGTTGCGTGATGAGCAGGGTCCTCGAAAAAACCCGTGGCTCCGGTCGGCGCCTGGCCCCCGAAGAACGAGCCCGGAAGGCTGGGATCCTCGCCTGCAGCCGCAATTTTGGCGTTTCCACCTGTATGATCCGGGTGAAAGCTGGTATTTACAATAAACTGGATAGGATTGCGGCTAAGCCTGCGCACCGCGGCCACTACCTTTTCCGAGAGTTTACCAGCCCCGGAATCCACCAACAGAGCGCCTTGTTCACCAACCTCAACCGCGATGTTGCCGCCATCGCCCACTAGCATATAGACGTTCCCTTGAACCTTCAGTACATGAATCTCGCCGTCATTGGGATCCGGGTTTACGGCGCGGCTATTCTGCTGGGGACCAGACGAGGGCACAATCTTCGCCATCGCTTCTTTTTCGGCGGCTGCGGTGTCTGTTAGCTTTGCCGCAAACCCGGGGTGCAGCGTCTCCCCTCCGCCCAGCACTGCAAGGAGAGGCATAGCATTCTTGTCGGCGAAATCCCGCAGGAAAGGATTTTTGCCGAACATGTATTGCGGTATCGTATCCTCGGAGCGGCTGAGAATTTCTTCCCCGTCCTCGCATGCGTAGAGCCACGCGTCAGGATCCTTGATGTTGCGAAGATTAATCATGGTTTTGGTATAGGGCTCGTCTAGGAACACAGGATCAATCGTGGTCGTAAAAACCGTAAGGCGATCGCCATGGCGGATCAGTCGTTCGATGACCGCCGCCTCATCGCTAGTTGGTGTTCCGTTACCCCTGAGCCACGCTCTTTTAAGGTGCGTAGTGGTAATCGTCAGGATGTTGCCCCTCCACTCGCCGGTGGAAAAGCCCGGAAAGGTGTGCGCCGCGTAGGCCGGCGGATGAGGACGCCCGTCCATCCAAATGGTACGGCGTGTCTCGGATGTTTGAAACCACATATGAATCGCGATCAGCTTTTGCGTGTATGGATCCCGCTCCTCCCAGAAACGATAATTCCCAGGCGAGAAATACGCATAGGGGATACCGTATCCGGCACACTGCTGCTGCCGCAGTGTCATTCGCGAAGAAGTCCATGACAAAGCCGACAAACGGCCGGCCTCATTAAGCGGAATTCCGCCATAGTCAACCAGCGCTCCCGCCGCCGTGACATAGGCGGCATCTTGGTGACCACCGTAGTGCCACGTCCCGGAGACGTCAATCCCAGAACCTGTGGCCGTTGGCGCGAAATTAGCCTGTCCGAAAGCGTTCGAACTCAGTACTGCACCCAGCAGCAGCGTAAGAGCCTGGACGGTTTTCATAGTCTTGTCTCCTTCAAATCTTGGATCATAGGACTTCCTCGCCTAGCCGGTCCGCGGCCCAGAAAACTATCGAGAGGAGCACGGCGAAGGCTCCCAACCGGAGGCGTCAGCCTCCTTCTTAAAGTGGGTGGATGTAAGATACGGCTCGGTCAAATAGACAGGATCGTCTACGGTTGACGTAACCACCAGATAGGAGGAGTCCCCTTGCTCATCAACCCGATCAAAAAATTCGGTCACGGTAGCATTCGCACTATACGGGATACCGTTTTTTTGGAGATAGCCTGGCTTAAGCTTACTCGTCACTATTTTCAGCGAGCCGCTTAGAACCGGTCCACCCCGGCCTGCACCCACCACTTCCCACGCGGCCGTTGAAACGCCCTGCCAGCCGCCGCCCGAATTCTTAGTGGCGCCGAATTCTAAAAGGCGCGTCTGCGTCCCGGCATCGGACTCTAATTTTAGAGTTTGATCATCTTGCCAGGTGATATGAATGCGCCCGGGGATTCGCATTAGATTGGGCGCACCATAAGCTCTGCATTGTTCACCAGCGGCTTCATCCTTCGCGGGGTCCCATGCTAGAGCGATCTTACGCGCCTCGGCGTTCATCGGAATATTCACGCGGGCGCCCAGAGCCGGGGTTTGTTCAAATTTCGCAGGGGGGAGCATACGATAGCGCCAATCTTCCACCACCACGGCTACCCAGTAGCCCGTAAGGTCCGTGGGGGCAGCTGCTTTCGGCGTCGCCGGCGGCGGGGGAGGGCCCCCGCGACCTCCTCGACCTTGCGCATATACACTCATGCTGATTGCCATAAAGAGCGCCAGTTTAAGTAGAAGTCGGGTGGGATCGCACTTCGTCATAATCGGGGGCATATGTTCTCCTTGCTGTGTCAAATGCTCGAAACGTACGGCTGAAGTGTAAAAAATTGCATCAGACTTTGAGATCGCGGGCGATTTTTGTTTCTTGGCTTGTCAATATTTGTACCGATCTGCTAGGGGGCGGTGGGAGGGATGCTGTGGCCGCGGTGACAGGTCCAACAGGTTACAACGTTCTTAGGGTCGGGATACGCACCCGAACCGGTTAGGGCCGCGTTGATTTCCTTCGTCATCTTGATCATATTGCGTGCGATTAGTTTTTTGGGATTCGCGTCGCTCTGCCTGTCTCCTACATGACCCTTTTCTTGAAACTCACCGGCGACATGGCAATAGTTGCATTCGACTCCCAAGGAGGACCGGAACATTTCCATTATTTCCAGGTCCACATCCCTCGGCAGCTGTTGCATGTTGACGACGGGCGTCCCAGCTTTTTTCTTTTTTTTGCCGGTGTCAGCGCCGCCTTGACTATCCTGAGCCTGAATGACCAGAAGGGCAACTCCCAGCATGACCACCACCAACGTAATGAGTTGTTTTAGCGAATATTGCATTTGGTAACTCCTTATCAAGGGGCCTATTGCTGACTTCCCGCAACACCTGGCGGAGGCTGCGGCGCTCCGGGGATCCCGACGCCTTGTGCGCCCGGCGCGTAGGGTTCTGGAGCTCGTTTAACTGGCTCAGGAGTTTGGAACTTAGGCTTGGTCTCCCCCTGATGGCACGTGTAGCAGGTCACATACTGCTTGCCTTCTGGAAAAGGCAGATATCTCGAGTTGACAAAGTCGTTGCCGGCGTCTGGGAAGTTCCGGTTGATCTGCTTGATCATCAACAGCATTTTGCGCGCGATTTCCTTTTTCGGATTTTCATCGCTGGCGAAGTCACCGGCTGCATGGCAGTAACTACATTGAACGCCCAGCCCCACGGTAAAACGCTGCATGACCTGCCCCACGTTCACGTCCGTTGTTAAAACTTTCAGATTCTTCGGAGCCGGAGACGCTCCGGCCGGCTTGCTCTGATCCTGGGCGACTAGACCGGGTGCGGCAATCAACAGCACAATTACGGACAGATGCATAGGTCAGATCATAAAGAAGGATTCGCGCTCTCGTCAACGCGAGACACAATTATTTACAAGTCTCGATCTTGTAATGGAGGGCGGGGCGATGTAGCATGGACCGGATCAGCTCTGCCGGCCGATAGATGTAGCTTGTCGCCGCGATTCCCAAGGAGAAATGTTCGTGCGAAAAGTATTGTACCCATTATTAACCTTAGGCTTAGGGCTTGCTGGCGTGCTCTGGTTTATCCCCGGACGCGCATCGGCGCAAGCCGAACGGGCGGTCGTCATTGAAGGCGGGACGCTCATCGACGGCAATGGTGGAACCCCGGTCCGTGATGCACAGGTGGTCGTCCAGGGGAATAAGATTGCCAAGATCGGGAAGAAAGGCGATGCCCTTCCGCCTGGGGCTCAGGTTGTACGCGCTGACGGGAAATACATTCTGCCCGGCCTGTGGGACGCCCAGTTGAACTTCTACTCCTACCAAGGGGAGGCCATGCTGAATTCGGGTGTCACGTCGTTCATCGGCATCGGCGATAACGGTGAAACCGGAGTCTTCATGCACGAAGGAATCGTGAAAGGCAGGATCGTATCGCCTCGCCCATTTGACGCTCCCGTTCATTTCCAGGAATTCGCTAACCTCAACGGGCTCGAATCTCCTTATCAACAGTTGCATGTCCTCAAGACGGCTGACGAAGCCAGAGAGTGGACCCGGCGCATATTGGCCCTGGGTGCCGATATCGTTCCGTTCCAAAATGGACGCGCGTCCGACGAGGTTGTCAGGACGGCCTTCGAGGAGGCGCATAAAGCCGGCAAGGCCACCCTCATTCGTTCCGGCGGACCGGAAATTCTCACTCGCAAAGCGGCCGATCTAGGCGCCGACATCATTCCGCATTCCATGGGTGTCGCCATCGAGGTTGCTAGCGACAGAATGCCCCCGCTCCCGAAAATCGTACGGCAAGAGGTGAGAGTAGGCGAAGTGGCAGGCCTTCCCCCGGGCGTTCCCCAACCCGACGAACTGGAAATATGGGCGTACATGGATGATGCTAAGGTCGCTGATGAAATCAAGTACCTGGTGGACCACAAAGTATATTTGGTGCCCACGTTCATCGAGAAGGCCATGGGCTTGCCCACTGGGTGGCAGCGGTTCGAAATAGAGGATCGCATGGTGTTAGGCAATGAGGCTTTGCAGGTATATTATCCCGAGGAAAGAAGACTGACGCTGCTTAGCAACTATGCCAATCCCATTCACCTGCGGCCGCGGAACCGTGAAGAGCACGAAAAAGGATTTCGCAATGCCTTGCGCTTCCACAAAATGTATGTGGCCGCCGGCGGGAAATTATTGGCCGGGACCGACGGAGGCAACAACGCCCTGCCAGGACCCGCAGTACACCACGAAATGGAGATCCTCGCGGAAGACGCGGGACTCACGCCCATGCAGGTGATTCAGGCCTCGACGAAATGGCCGGCTGAAGCTGTCAAGTATGGAAGCCAGTTGGGCACCGTTGAAGTAGGAAAGCTCGCCGATCTGCTGGTGGTTAGTGCCGACCCTTTACAGGACGTTCAGAATCTGAAGAAGGTATCCAACGTGATCTTCAATGGCAAGCTGCTGGATGGCAAATATCATGCCCACTTCAATGCAGCCAATCCCTTCGGCGGTTCCGGATTCGTTGGAATCCCGCCGGTTGAAAATCTGGGATTCACATTGATCGTCAAGCGCGCGAATTTTCGCGAAGGCCGCGTGGGGGGAGTCGCCCCGGGCAGATTGCCGCAACCAGGAATCGAACTGATCGACACAATGCGGCATGATTTCGACGATCCTGCGATGTCCCAGGTATCGGTTCGCGAAGGCGGTCCGACGCTTCACCTGAAAATTCAGGGATTCAACTTTTTCGACCGCTCTCAAGTCTATTTCGATAACGTGCCCGTCCCATTCGAGCTGAAGAGCATCACCGAGATTGACGCGGTCATTGACGAGTCCTACCTCCGCAGGCCAGGCAGATTTTCGGTTCAGGTCAAGAACCCGCCTCCGGCGGCGAACCTAAATTGGGGAAACGGCACGTCGAATATCGCATGGCTGCTGGTCTCCTATAAAGACTCATTGGTAAAGAAATAGGAATCGCTCCAAAGGATGACCGTCTCGCGATGAGTCACGAGCAACGAACCAGGTCGCAGTACCCTGACTGGTTTGTGGCTCGACTTGGGCTAGGCTTGGCGCGCCTATAGGATGCCGCTAGTCGACGGTGCGACAAGACAATTCACACGAAGAAAAAACTAGTCCATCGATTCTTATGATCGATGACGATATATCTTTATGTGCGCTTATTGCGGAATTTTTAGGAGATCAGGACTTTAGAGTCAGTGTGGCCTATGACGGGCAGACGGGTTTGGCCGCCGCGTTCAAGGGTGAGCACGATCTGATTTTGCTAGATGTAATGCTGCCAGGCCTGAACGGATTGCACGTCTTAGAGCGGCTGCGGCAAGCCAACTCAATCCCGGTCATCATGCTTACGGCACACAACACGGAACAGGACCGAATCGCAGGCCTCAACTCGGGCGCGGACGATTATATCGCCAAGCCATTCGAGCCTTTTGAACTGCTGGCAAGAATAAAGGCAATCTTGCGACGACAAGGAGATTTTCGCAATCCCAGCATCTGCTTGGTGGAGGGCCAAATTGTTTTAAACGCCAAAACGCGGGAAGTTCGAAAAGGCAAGTATGTAGTCGGCCTCACCTCTATGGAGTTTGATATCCTGGACATCCTTATGCGATCTGCCGGCCGCGTGGTATCGCGTGACGAGCTAGCGACTGTTCTGTACAATCGAGATGCGCACTACTCAGAACGTGCGATCGATCTTCATATTAGTCATTTGCGCCGGAAATTGGAAGATACAGATCGTCCGCTAATTCAAACAGTCTGGGGAATCGGATATATGTTTGTGGCGATCGACGAGAACAGTGCATGAGATCCGTCTACGCAAAAGTGCTGTGGTTGTCGTTGGTAATCCTTACGTTCTCTCTGGGCGTCTTTCTATTTATATCCAGGCTCATCGCCGTAGAGAATTTCGGCGCTAACGCTCCGGTTGGTAAAAATGCAACTTTGCAATACGAAGAGGCGTCTCGGACGTACAACGAGGGTGGCGCGGCAGCCCTCGCGACCTACCTGGATTTACTGCACTCAGCCTATCCACGATGCCAATTCGTTTTTGTACGGAATGGACGCGATGTAGTCAGCGGGACCGATTACTCGCGCAGGTTGCGCGCCGTCAGATCAATCTGGTCGCCCATTAACGTCGCTGGGCCAATCCTCGTGGCGATTCCCTCTGCACAGAGTGAATATGCGCTGACCATTAACATGCGGCCGCCGAGTGTGGCCTTGTACCTGCCTTACTACCTGGTTCTTCTATGCTCAGTCGGAATCCTCGCCTGGGCACTGGCGTGGCAGTTTGCGCGTCCACTACTGCATCTGAGCGAAACTCTGCAACGCTTCGGAGCGGGCGATTTGTCCGCACGAGTTCGTTCTCAGCGCCGAAGATGAGATTGGCGCCGTAACTCGGGCGTTCGATCACATGGCGGACCGGATTGAGACGCTTCTCATTACAGAGCGGCGATTGCTTCGGGATATTTCGCACGAACTACGCTCTCCATTGGCGAGATTGAGCTTTGCCGCCCAGTTGGCATGCACTTCACATGACGGTAATGCGGCCAAGCGAGTGACGAAGGAGGTCGCCCGACTTACTGCGTTGGTCGAGAGCCTGTTGCAAGCAGCAAGGAGCGAAAGCGATTTACTTACCTGCTCGCTGGAGAATGTGGCATTTGACGCACTCGTGAGGGAATTGGTAGCGGATTGTGAAATCGAGGCTGGTGTACGCCCATGCAGTATACGGCTAACCGGCTCGGGCTTTCTGGAACTGCCGGGGAATGCCGAATTGCTCCGCCGCGCCGTTGAGAATATCTTTCGAAATGCAATCCGCTATGCACCCGCCGGTAGCAGCATCGAAGTAAGGTTGGCTCAGTCTGAGGCTAAAGCAACACTGTCGGTTCGCGACTACGGGTGTGGTGTTCCTTCCCACGCGCTGGCGACTATTTTCGAACCTTTTTATCGTGTGGATAGCTCACGTGATTCGGCGACCGGAGGCATCGGTCTTGGTTTAGCCATTGCCAAGCGTGCCGTTGAAGTACATCACGGCCAGATTTGGGCGGAAAATGCTGACCCTGGTTTAAGGGTTGTCGTTGAGTTACCGCTGTCCTTTCCGCCCTCCGCAGTTGCTCAGAGGTCTAACGCAGTTCAAGCATCATCCCAGGAATTTGACCGGCAGAAGGCCCAGCTCCCCAATTGAATTCTTTGACCAGTGTCTGGGTGATTTCATCCTGAGTCTTTTTTTCGCGATTCATCGTCCGTACGCGCTCCTGAATCGCCCCGAACTTGGCACGAATGTCCCTAAGCTGGGCTTTGGTGACGCTGGGTCCATGGCCGGGGATTACGACGTCGAAATCCATTTTTAGGACTTCGTCGATCGACTTGCTCCAGTCTGACCAACTGCCTCCATCTCCATAATTAACGATCATTGGAATCGTGTCGGCTGTCGTGAGAAGATCCCCCAAGCAAATGACGCGGTTTGCCGGAAAGTACGCGACTGTATCACCTCTCGTGTGTCCGCGGAATTCCCGCAGTTGGACTTCCTTCCCACCGAGTACCACCTGCGCCTGCCCTAAATAACCGAGGTCCGGAATGCCCGGCTGATTTCCTCGAATCATATTTTCCCGGTCGGCAGCCGAGATCAGAAGCGTTACGCCCATTGCCTGGAGTTTCGCTGCACCACCAGAATGATCGCCATGGTTGTGTGTGAGGATCAGGTATTTAATCGGTTTATCGGTTATCGTCTTGAGTTTCCCCAGCAAGTCGTCGTGCTCGCCGGCACTTTTGCTGTTCACTAAGATGACACCGGCGTCGGTGAGATAGAAGATAGCATTCCCGCCGTACGCGGCCAATTCAGCCATGTTCGAATTGCCGTTCTGCAAAATGTAGAGGTCGTCCTTGACCTTGACGAGGTTCGGGGGCGGCCCTGGCGCCGGCCGGTCCGGGCTGGCTTGGGCCCACGCTACAGCTCCCACGATAAATAGAGCGGCGATAACATGAATAACCCTAAGGTTTGACATTTGAACCAAACTACCTCTAGCTTTAGCAGTAAGATTTACGGAGCGGGAGTTGTCAGAGGCTTTCCTTTTTCAACGACAAAGACCGCCATGACTTTGAGGGGTGCCGCTCCAGTGTTCCGAGCTTCATGCACGGTACCGCCTGGAATGATGATTGAATCGCCGGCTTTTGCTTTGCGGTTGGCCTGCCCCTCCACCAGCCATTCACCTTCGCCATCGACGACGTAGTCAATCTCGTCGCCTGGGTGAGTATGGCGCCCGGTGGAAGCACCAGCCGAGAATTCCACTCGAACCGACAAAACCTCGCGTCCGGGGACTGAACTGTCCATTCTCTGCACGACGTTCCGCTGCACTCCATTTTGGGCAACCAGGGTGGCCGTGACGGCGAGGCAAACGCAAACTGCAGCTGTGTGAATAAGTTTCATGAAGTCCTCCTAGCAATTCTTCCGCGAGTGCCGTTATAGATTATGATTGGCTTTCTAACCATCTAGGCTCAGGCATGGCGATAAGTCTATAACGAAGTTGGACAACTTATCGTTTGGCTTTACTATTTTTTACGATTTCAGCCAACACAGTTCCGAGATTTTTGTGAAAACGTTCAAGTGCGAAGATTTGCACCAATCAGTATCGATCTCGACGAGCTCCGCAATAACATTCAGGAGCTCATTCAAGCTACTGCAAACGCCAGCGGCTGCACTCGGCCTTGGGTCATCTAGCCGATAACTCCGGGATGACTGCGCACCTGGTAGCTTTCTTTCTGGCAAGACCGCCGGTTCTGGAATTTCACTGTTAACGAGCTCACACGTGCGCGCGCTTAAGACTCCCAGGAAGTCCGGCTTCTGGGGCATCACCCCGGAGGCGGCGCGATAGCTGTCGATAACAGCCCTTCGCACTAGCGATCCCTTGGCTGGCGCCGCAAATGTTCCGGCTTTACGATCGTCACTTACCTGGCTCGAAACTGCGTTATGCGACATGACGGCCACGCTTCCGCCAACCGTACTTACGACCCGGGATCCCAATCACGCCGAGTATGGTCCAGCAGTGTTTCCCCGCCGGTTAACGCACAGAACTGGTTCGGCCGGTCGTACGATTAATTGTGCAAGCGCCAACATTTCCGTCAAGAGTGGGTATCCCTAAAATCAATGACTTCGGCTCGGAGAGGTAGTTGGAAACCATGGTTTTTGGGGAGCCACTACTTCGTTTTCGAACTCCTGAAGTCATTTTGTTGACAGCGTCGTTGCGCACAAACAACCGTCCGTATCCTAAACATTCCACAAGTTGTTAGTTATGGTGAGTCTCTTCGGTGCGGCGGAGAATGCCGAACTTCGGTGCATGAAACGTGACCAGAACCCTCCGATGCGAATATTCCTCTCCACTTTCTCTAGTTGACAGGTCGTGTTTGTTGACAGGGGGGTACAGCTTGGGGTGCAGCGAGGGTCTTCTTTTCAACCAGCTCGGCTAACGGATGAGGACGCGGCCCCGGAGGCGCCGGCATGTCCGGTGAGCCAAGCGGGTGACATCTGGCTCTTGGGAAAGCATCGTGTGCTGTGTGGAAGCGCGACTGACCTGCGAGCCGTTGAGCAACTTATGGCGGGCGAGAACGCAGATTTAGTCTTCACAGATCCCCCTTACAACGTCGACTACGAGGGATACACGGCCGACAAACTCACGATTCAAGGTGATCAGATGGCCCCCGAGGATTTCGCTAGGTTTCTAAAGAGCGCTTTCATCAGCTATCGTGAGCTAATCAAGTCCGGTGGCTCGATTTATGTATGCCACGCATCTTCTGTCCAGCGCGAATTTCAAGGTGCACTTGAAGCGGCCGGGTTCGCGGTGCGCTGTCAAATCATCTGGGCGAAAAACACCTTTGCGTGGGGATTCGGTCGATACAAATTTCAGCACGAACCAATTTTCTACTGCCATGTGTCCGGGCAAAGTGATGCCTGGTATGGGGACAAGTCTCAATCGACGCTGTGGCAAGAAAAGAAGCCGGCGGCGAATCGTCTTCACCCGACGATGAAACCTGTTGAGTTAATTGAGCGCGCTCTCATCAATAGCAGTAAAGCCGGAGACTGCGTCGTGGATCTATTTGGCGGTTCTGGTTCCACGCTGATTGCCTGTGAGCGTCGAGGCAGAAATGCTCGTTTGGCAGAACTCGACCCGAAGTACGTCGATGTGATCGTGAAGCGGTGGCAGGATTATGCGGGCGAGCGGGCAGTGCTTGCAGGTACCGGCCGCAGCTTCGAAGAAATCGCGAACGACCGGCTGGCATGAGTATAGAGCCTCTGAGCCTGCGAGGCTACGCCAAACACCGCGGTGTCTCTTTGAAGGCAGTTCAAAAGGCCCTCACGTCTGGACGAATCACCAAACGGGACGACGGACTCATCGATCCGGCGGTATCGGATGTGAACTGGGCACGCAACACGGGCCCACGGCCGCAGACTTCGCAGAAGCTAGCGTCGGCATCGCCCCACCATAACGTCCAACACCACACTGAAACGCCGACTCGGGAACCGAATGATCCAATCAGGCTTGAATCAGGTCTTGAGTACTCGCGGGCCCGCGCCGTCCGCGAAGGATATCTTGCGAGGTTAACCAAGATCGAGTTCGAAGAACGCACGGGCAAATTGGTAAGTCGCGACGAGATTGAGGTTGCCGCGTTCAACAAGTTCAGGCAGTTTCGTGACCGCATGCTGAATATCCCAGACCGCCTTGCGGCCGAAGCGGCTGCTGAGAGCGACTCCGCGCGCGTTCATGAACTCATTACCATCGAAATTCGCAAAGCGCTTCTGGAGTTCTCGGATGCAAACGGTTGAAGAAATTTACAGACTCGCCGCAGCGAAAGGAGCACGTCCCGATCCGGTATTGACGGTATCGGAGTGGGCGGACACGTATCGTACACTTTCGCAGCGAGCGTCAGCCGAGCCAGGGCCCTGGCGTACTGATCGAACGCCTTACCTTCGTGAAATTATGGACTGCCTGTCTCCGTCATCGCTGGTCGAGACCGTTGTCTTAATGAAGGGCGCCCAGGTAGGAGGAACTGAATGTGGCAATAACTGGATTGGCTACATCATTCATCAAGCGCCCGGTCTAATGTTGGCAGTCCAACCCACAGTCGAAATGGCCAAGCGTAATTCGAAGCAGCGTATCGATTCCTTGATCGAGGAGAGCGAGGTGCTTCGAGAGTTAGTGAGCGACCCTCGGGCCCGCGACTCTGGAAATACGATGCTCGCAAAAGAATTCCCGGGTGGCATTTTGGTGATGACCGGCGCCAACAGTGCCGTGGGTCTTCGCTCCATGGCGGCGCGATATCTGTTTTGCGATGAGGTAGACGCCTATCCCGGCGACGTCGACGGGGAGGGCGACCCGGTAAACTGGGCGCTGGCAAGAACACGCACATTCGCCCGGCGCAAGATATTCATGATTTCGACCCCTAAAATCACCGGCCGCGGTCGGATTGAATCCGCCTTCGCAGATAGTGACCAGCGTCACTATTGGGTACCGTGTCCTTACTGCGATCAGTATCAGACGCTGAAGTTTGCACAGGTTCGCTGGCCCAAAGGCAAGCCTGAGAGCGCGGTGTACGTCTGTGAGTATTGCGAGGGCGAGAT
>Ga0105238_10004494_pt1 | contig 13820 bp, 8 predicted proteins | sample KBSC34metaG_FD_81526 | JGI IMG/M metagenome (GOLD analysis project Ga0105238, IMG submission 81526) | Corn rhizosphere microbial communities from Kellogg Biological Station, Michigan, USA - KBS C3-4 metaG | ecosystem: Host-associated > Plants > Roots > Rhizosphere > Soil | place: Michigan, USA... | reverse complement strand
TGTCGGAGTCCGGCGTCCAGTCGGCGTCCAGGGTGCCCGAGAGCGCGTCCCAGTGGTTGGACAGGGTGCGCGAGTTCTGCACGCCCGGCGTCGTCGGATCCAGGTCCGTCGACACGTCGAAGGCGAAAGCGCCGCCCAGCGCCGGACCGAACGGGCCGGCCGGCGAGAACAGGATCAGGCGCTGGCTCTCGAAGCCCGACTTCTTGTCGTAGCTGTAGCGAAGGCCGGCGGTGACCGCGAATTCCTTGGAGAACTCGTACTTGCCCTGCGCGAAGACGGCGTAGGCATTGGAGGCCAGCGTCGCCTGTTGGTCGACGAAGTCGCGGCTCAGGTTCGAGGGCGCGGCGATGACGCTCGTGCCCGTGAAGTATTTCGGCGCATCCAGCTGCGCCTGCTGCGGGTCGCCCAGCTGGATCCGCTGACGATAGTCCTCGTGGTACTGGTAGAGGCCCAGGATCCACGACAGCGGGCCGTCGCCCTTCGAGGTCAGATTGATCTCGTTGGAGTAGTACTTTTTGTGCTCGTTGAAGTCGGTGGTGTAGTCCGTGAAGATCCCGGGGACGCCCGCCACCGTGATCGGGCCCGTGCGGTTCGTGCCGTCGTAGTCGCCGCCCGTCTGGTAGTTGTACTGCTGGAAGCCGCCGATCCACTTCAGGTCGGCGAAGCCCAGGTCGTAATTGATCTGGGCGGTCAGCAGGTGGTTGCCGCGCAGCTGGCCGTAGCCGTTGCGGTTGGTGTTCTGCACGTAGGGGTCGGTCACACCCGGATTGGGCGTGGCGTAGCCGAACGCGCCGCTCGTCACCAGGCCGCCGATCGGCTGGAAGGCGCGGGTCGTGTCGTAGGGCGTGATCTGGTTGGCCAGTCGGTCGCCGACGCCCAGGGTGTCGTCCCACGACGAGCGGCTGTAGCGCATCCAGAAGGTGGTCTTCTCGCCCAGCTCGGCTTCGACCTGGCCCTCGAAGTAGGTGCGCTTGATCTTCGCGCCCTCGTTCCCATCGCCGATGTTCTTGATGTAGCCCTTGGACTGCTCTTCCTGGCTGCCGCCCAGCTTGATGCGCAGGTTGTCGGCCAGCGGGATCGAGACGTCGCCCTCGATGCGGTAGCGGTCGTAATTGCCGTAGAGGCCGCGGATCTCGCCGCTGAAGTCCTTGGCGGGGTGCTTGGAGATGATGTTGATCGCGCCGCCCATCGAGTTGCGGCCGTAGAGCGTGCCCTGCGGGCCGCGCAGGATTTCGGTCCGTTCCACGAACAGCGGCGACTTGAAGAGCTCGGACGACGAGGCCGAATAGAAGCCGTCGGAGTACTCCGCCACGCCCGGGTCGTTGCCTATGTAGAAGGTGTTGCGGCCCGCGCCGCGCAGGCTGACCCGGTCGGTGCCGGAATAGTTCATCCCGGGCGTGAAGTTCACGAAGTCCTGGATGTTGGTGATGCCGACGACGTCGCGCTTGGTCGAGGTGTAGGCCGACACGGCCACCGGGACGTCCTGCAGCGACTGCTCGCGCTTTTCGGCGGTGACCACCAGTTCCTCGACCATGTTGTCGGAGGCGGCGGGCGCCGCGGCTGCGGTCTGAGCGGCGGCGGGATGGGCGAAGGCGGTCAGGGCGAGAGCCGAGACACTGACGGCCAGAAGCGCGCGCGGGGGCGCGTTTTTGCGAGACATGAAGATCCTCCCGAGGCAAGCGGGGTCCCCGCCGGCCTCGTGGCTTGCGCATGGTTGGAACGGACGCGGGGAGGCGTCCGGGGCGCGGACCCTCAAACCGACGCGCGCAAGAGGTCAACTAACGGCCGTTAACTTACGGCGTTTGGCGGCGTCTTTTCGGGGAGCGTGGCAAAAGTACCGCATTTTCGAACCTGCCGCACAAAACTGAACGACGGTCCGCGAATCCTTACAGAAATGGAGATCGGTGAACGCCGGCATGTCGTTCAAAGAATACCGGTCGTTCAAATTTGACGATCGTCCGACATAAGAAAGGGGCGGCGGATCGCTCCGCCGCCCCAGCAGGTCGCCCTGGAAGCTCGAACTAGAAGCGCTTGGCGATCGACACGCCGTAGGTGCGCGGGTCCGTGTAGAAGACGTTCCGGAACAGGCCGGAGCTGTCGTCCGTCAGGTAGAAGTCGGTGATGGCCTTCTCGTTGGTCAGGTTCTTGATGAACCCGCTGACGGTCAGGCCCCAGTCCTTCTGCTCGAGGGTGAGGGTCGTGTTGACGTTGTGCCAGCCTTTGATCTTGTCCGCCTCGGAGTTGTAGATCCGGGCGTAGGTCTGGCCTTGGTTGTAGTAGTCGCCGCGCAGCACCGCGTCCCAGTCGCCCAGGTGCCAAGTGTACTGGGCGCCCAGCGAGACCGTCCAATGCGGCGAGTTGGGCAGGTCGTTGCCCTTCAGGTTCACCGGCACGCCTTCCGACACCGGACCGCCGAAGGCGTTGGTGCCGGCCTGGATGGCGCCGCCGCCCAGGTCCGTCCCCGCGCCCGCCGTTGACGTCAGGGTGCAGACGCCCAGAAGGTTGAACGGGTTGGCCGGCACCCCTGGCACCTGGCCGTTGGCGAGGGCCAGAGCCGCCGCCGCGCCCGCGGTGCTGGTCACGCAGTTCGACGCCGAGCTGGACTTGATCTCGGTCAGCCCGGCCAGGCCCTGGGTACGGTTGAAGGTGTCGATCGAGCTGGCCTTGCCGATCTTGGTGTCCAGGTACCCGATTGCCGCGTTGAGGCGAAGGCCGCTGATCGGCTGCCAGATCGACTCGAACTCCGCCCCGTCGACCTTGGCGTCGATGTTCTCGTTGATCGAGGTGCGGTTGATGATCTTCGAGACCTGGTAGCCCTTATAGTCGTAGTGGAACCCGGTCAGGTTCACTTGCAAGGTGCCGTCCAGCAGCGTGTTCTTCGTGCCCACTTCGTAGGCGTCGATGAACTCTGGCTTGAAGATCGGCGACGTCGCCACGACCCCGATGCCCGGGCTGAAGGCCGGGTTCAGGCCGCCTGACTTATAGCCGCGGCTATAGAAGGCGTAGATCAGGGTGTCGTTGGTGAAGTCCAGCTTGGGCTTCCAGTCGAAGCCGAAGCGGCCCGTGGGCTTCTTGAACTTCACGTGCAGGATGGCGTCCTGGCCGGCCGAAGGCCCACCGATGCCGGAGCCAGGCGTGCCCAGGGTCACCGAGTGGTTCTCGACCTTCTTGTCGTCGACCGTGTAGCGCAGGCCGAGCGTCCACTTGAAGTTGTCGGCCATCTGCCAGTAGACCTCGCCGAACGCCGCATAGGACGTCAGGTCGTAGGGGCCGTAGTTGTCATAATAATTGTGACCGCTGCGGTCCGGGTTCACCTTCGGGTCCACCGCCACGCAGGCGGGGCCACTGGTGCAGTTGGCGTTACCCGTGTTGAGCAGGTTGTTGATCTGGTAGAAGCCGGTCCCCGTGTTGAACATCACGAAGTAGTCGCCGGTGGCTTGGAAGCGGGTGAAGATGCCGCCGATGTTGAAGTTGACTGGGCCGTCGAAGGACGACTGCAGCCGGACTTCATGGCTCCACTGCTCGGTGTTGGCCGAAGAGATGTCGCTGGTGGTGAAGCGGTTGTAGGGCCCGTTCTGCGGGTCGTTGATCACGCCTCCCGGGAACAGGCCCGGATAGATCGCGGTCGCATAGCCAGGCACCCCCGCGAAAGCGTTCACGGGATTCGGCACGGTGTTGAAGTTCGTGCTGGGCGTATAGCGGTTGTAGTCCTGCCGCGTGTAGAGGTCGTAGTAGGTGTAGGCCGTCAGCCAGGTCAGCTTCAGCTTGTCGGTGACGTTGAATTCGGCGTTGAACTCATAGATGTCGGTCTTGTTCTTGTAGATCGGGTCGAAGTTCGACTCGATGTCGCGGATGCCCGGGATCTGCATCTTGCCGGCATAAGCGTCGCCGGTCTGGAAGCCGCCCAGGGCGCCGAAGAGACCGCCCAGGGTCGCCTGGCTGTTCACCGTGCCCAGCGCGCCGGGGGAGTAGAGCGAGGTCGGCGAGCAGCCCTGGCTGAACAGGCCCTGCTCGATCTGGCCGATCACGCCGACGGACGAGATCGGCACGCCCCCGACGCTCGTCTTGCCGGTGTCCTTGGTGCAGTACTGCTTGCCGATCCGCGAGCGGTTGTCGCTTTCCTTGAAGTGGTCCCAGATGAACCAGGCCTTGAACTTGTCGGTCGGGTTCCATGCCAGGGTCGCGCGCGTGCCCCAGAGGTCGCGGTCGTCGGCGTCGTGGCCGGTGACCACGTTCTTCCCGAAGCCGTCGCGGTTCAGGTAGTCGCCCGCCACGCGCAGGGCGAACTCGTGACCCAGCGGGATGTTCACCATCCCCTTGAACTTCAGCGAGTTGTAGTTGCCGTACTCGGCGCTGGCGTTGGCCTGGAAGTTGTCGACCGGCTTGGCGGTGATCAGGTTCACGACGCCGCCGGTGGCGTTCCGGCCGTACAGCGTGCCCTGCGGGCCGCGCAGCACTTCCACGCGCTCCATGTCGTAGAAGTCGGTCTCGAACAGGGTGTTGGCGATCAGCGGGGCGTTGTTCAGGTGGATGCCGGTGCCGGCGTCGCCCGAGCCCGAGACCAGCTTGGAGCCGATGCCGCGGATCTGGAAGTTGTAGCCGGTGAAGTTCCCCTTGGAGAAGTTCACGTTCGGCACGGCCAGCACCAGGTTCGGACCGCCGTCGATCTTGGCCTTTTCGAGCGCGCCCTGGTCGAAGGCGGACACCGCGATCGGCACGTCCTGGAGGGATTCCTCCTTCTTCTGGGCGGTGACGACCAGTTCCTCGATGACGTTGCTGGGCGCGGACGTCTGGGCTGCGGCGGGCATCGCCACCGCCAGGATCGCCGCGGCGCAAACGCCCACGGCCAGCGTGCTCCGCAGAGCGCGGGTATCTGACATTCTGTTCCTCCCAGGGCGTCCGGGGCTCTCCGGCCCGTGATCGCCTAACGCGCCGCTTGAATGCGCATGACCCTGGGAGGCGGCGCAGCTCCCCTCAGGCTGTGGTCACGCTGTCGGGAGTGCGACAAACTGTCAACCGACGCCTTACGCCATAAGGGATTGCGGCGTCCGACTGTGGCGCCGGGAACAACGAAGCTTCCGTGACGGCACGGTCAAACGCTGTTTTATGAGGCGCCCCGGGCCGGCGTCGGTCGCGATCGGGCGGGCAGGAACCGGGCGTTGCGCAGCAGGGCCGCGCTGACCAGCGCCACCAGCAGGCCCACCGGGAAGATCTCCATGAAGGTCTCCGGCATGCGCAGCAGCGGGTTGGCGTATTGGCGGCGCATGGCGTCCGCCTCGGCCACCGCCTTGGCGTAGGCCGCGCCGGTCACCCCCGCGGCCCGCTTCGCGGCCAGGATCTCGGCCGTGTACTTGTCCATGAAGGTGTAGTGCGTCGCGGCCAGGTACGCTTCCCAGACCGCGACATAGGCCAGCGACGCAATGAGCGCGATGCCGAGGCCCAGCCCGAACCCCGCCCAGAAGGTGATGACCCCGCCCAGCGCCTGGTCCCGATGCTGCTTCACGCCCACCAGGATCGCCGACAGCGCCACCAGCATGATCAGGTAGCCCAGCCAGACGCTGCCGTGGTGGCCGTCGCCGGCAAGCGCGGTCGTGCCCAGGATGCCGAGGATGACGACGAGGCCTGAGATCAGGCCGTAGATCAGAGCGATGCGGACCACGAAGGCGCCTCCTTTGCGACAGGCCCGCAGGCTGGCCGGCGTCCGGTGGCGAAGCTATCGCCCAAAAGGGTGAGATCGGCCGTCTCGCCCGTTCGGCTGGCCACTACCTAGGGGATCAGGCTGAGGTCGCGGGCCTTCATCACCGCCTGGGTCCGCCGCTGCACCTCCAGCTTGCCGAACAGGTTGGCGACGTGGGTCTTCACGGTGTTGGGCGAGAGGCCCAGCGTGCGGGCGATCTCCTTGTTGGACTGCCCGGCCGCCAGCCGCTCCAGCACCCGGACCTCCTGACCGGTCAGCCCCAGGGTCGCCAGCGCCTGGGTGTTGCGCGCGAACGGCTCGCCTGTGCGCCGCGCCGCCAGCCGCCACCCCAGCCACACCCCGCCGGCCGCGAACGCGGTCCCGATGAGGCCGATGTAGATCTCCAGCGAGAACGCCCGCACCAGGTACTGGTACTCCAGCCACTGCAGCGCGAACGCGCCCAGCGCGAGCACCAGCGCCCAGAGGATCAGCGTGCGGACCATCCCCCGATGGTGCGTCATCCCCGCCGTGCGTCAACTAGCCGGCCAGATGCGCCGAGCAGTACTGGATGGCCTTGCGCGCCGTCTGCGCCCAGGGCTCCGGCGGGTCCAGGGTCAGGTAGCGCTGGAAGAGCGCGCGGGCGGCGTCCATCCGGCCGGTCTTCATCCGCAGCTGCGCCAGGTTGAAGACCGCGTCGGGATAGGCCGGGTCGTCGTCCAGGATGCCGGAGAGCTCGACGGCGGCCGCCTCGTCCTTGCCCGCCGCCTCCAGCGCCTGGGCCAGGTTGTAACGCGCCTCCAGGAACCGGCCGTCGCGCGCCAGGGCCCGCCGATAGGCCAGCGCCGCCTGGTCGGGGTCGCCCTGCGCCAGGCGGATGTTGCCCAGGTTGAACGAGGCGATGGCGTCCTTGCGGTCGGCGCGCGCGCAGAGGTCGTAGAGCCGCGCGGCCTCGTCCAGCTCGCCTTCCGCTTCGGCCACGGCCGCGCCCTCGAAGAGGTCCTCCAGGCTGGCGTGGCCGTCGCCCAGCGGCAGCACCCCCTGGCCCTCCAGGGTCGAGCGGCCGTCGTCCCACTGCAGCGCCGCGTCGCCGGACGGGGTCAGCACGATCCGGTGGCGGCCGCGCGGAGCCCGGTCGCGGGCCCGCGTCAGGATCCGCACCGTCTCCGCCAGCGACCGACCGCCGGCCGCCAGTTCCGCAGCCGTCCGGATCACCTGAGCGTCGCCGAACCGCACCTTGTCGTCGTCCAGGCCGATGAGGTCGAAGGCCGCCAGCACGGCCGCGTCGTCCTGCGTCAGGCGGGTGTCGGCGAGGGCGGTGGCCAGGGGCAATGTCGCGGGCTTCGGGGTCTCCCCGGCCAGCGCCTCGGCGAAAGATCGCTCGCCCAGCACCGGTACGCCCCGTTCCCGCGCCGCCTGCAGGCGGCCGGCTAGCGCGCCGCTGTCGATCAGCACCGTGGCCAGCGCCCCCACCACCAGGGCGTCGCTGCGGCGGGTCAGGTCGCGCGCCACCTCGCCGCCGCCGGCCTCGATCTCGCGCTCCAGCCGGTCGCGCGCGCCGTGCGAGAACCTGCCGTAGAGGGCTATCGCACGCCCGCGCACGTTCATGGCGTCACCGGCATGGCGTCACGCGACCAGGCGTCAGTTGGCGGCCGCGGCCTTCTTCTTCGCGGGCGCCTTGGCCGGGGCCGCGGCGGCTTCCGCCGGCTTCGCGGCGCCCTTCTTGGCCGCGGCCTTGCCCAGGCTGGGCGCGGGCGGACGGCGCTCTTCCTCGATGGAGCGGCGCAGGGCGTCCATCAGGTTCACGACATTGCCGCGTTCCGGCGCCTTGGTGATCACCGGCTCGCCGCCGGCGATCTTGGACTTTACCAGCGTCAGCAGCGCCTCTTCGTAGCGGTCCTCGAACACCTCGGGCGCGAATTGCAGCGGCTTCGATGCGATGATCTGGCCGGCCATGGCCAGCATGTCGGGGGCGTATTTGGCGTTCAGCTTGTCCAGCGCGCTGGCCGGCTCGCGGATCTCCTTGGCCGAGCGCAGGGTGGTCAGCCGGAAGCCGTCCTCGATGGGCTGGACCGTCACCAGCCGCTCGCGGCCGGAGAGCACGATGCGGGCGACGGCCACCTTGCCGGCCTGCTTCATCGCGTCGAGGATCACCGCGAAGGTCTCCTCGGCGATCGGGCCGTCCGGCGCCAGGTAGTAGGTGCTGTCGAAATAGATCGGGTCGATCTCGGCGGCGTCGACGAAGCCGTCGATGTCGATGGTCTTGCTGGACTCCACCTCGATCTCGTCAAGCTCCTCGGCCGTGACGACGACGTACTTGTCCTTCTCGAACTGATAGCCCTTCACCAGGTCCGCGCGGTCGATCTCGCCCAGCTCCGGATCATGGTACTTCTGCTGCACGCGGTTCAGCGTGTCCTTGTGCAGCATGTTGAAGGAAATCTTCCCCGCGGAGGAGGAGGTCGCCGGAAACAGCTTCACCGGGCACGAGACCAGCGAGAGCTTCAGGTAACCCTTCCAACTTGCACGCCCGGCCATGCCGTATCCCCTTAACTCTTCATCCCCAGGTCACGCCGCATCTTGGCGTTAATCTTTGAACTACTCGATAATAGCTCATCCCAGGGGTCTGCGGCTAGGGTTTCCAGCCGCTTCACCACTGTAAGACGGTTGAAGGCGTTCCCTCCCGACAGTTTGCGCAGCTCTTCCCATTCGATCGGCGTCGCCGCCGGGAACCCAGGTTTCGCGCGCAGGGAATAGGACGCCACCGCGCTCGCGCCGCGGGCGTTGCGCAGGTAGTCGAGATAGATCTTCCCCTTGCGGCGCTCCTTCGTGGCCACCGCGGTGAAGAGGCTGGGCGAGTCCGCCGCCATCGCCCGCGACAGCGCCTCGGCGAAGCCCTTCACGGTCGGCCAGTCGTGCCCTGGCGCCAGGGCCGTCACCAGGTGCAGGCCCTTGCCGCCGGTGGTCCGCAGGAAGGCGCGCAGGCCCATCGCCGCCATCCGATCACGCAACATCTCCGCGGCGTCGCAGACCCGCGCCCACGGCAGGCTCTCGTCGGGGTCCAGGTCCATGACCAGCCGGTCCGGATGCTCCGGATCGTCGATGTGGCAGCCCCACAGGTGGAACTCCACGGCTCCGAACTGGGTGAGCCCCAGGTAGCCCTTGGCCTCGGTGATCGAGATGAACGCCGCCCGCTCGGCCTCGTCGGCCAGCTCCACGGTCTGCACGCCGGCCGGCAGGCCCTGGAAGGCGTGGCGCTGGTAGAACAGGTCCTTCAGCTCCCCCGTCGGGCAGCGGATCACCGTCACCGGCCGGCGCAGCACCTCCGGCAGCAGCCAGTCGCCGACGCGGGCGTAGTAGATCGCCAGGTCCAGCTTGGTGACCCCGCTGCCGGCGAACATCTCCCGTTGCGGGTTGGTCAGGTGGATCCCCGCCAGGTCGCGGTCGCCGACCAGCCGCGGCTTCGTCACCCGCACCACCGGCTTGGTGCTCCGCGGCGCCACGTCGAACAGCACCGGCGCGCGCGGGGCGTCGTTCACCGAGCGGCTGCGGTAGCCGATCTCGGCGCTCAGGATCGGATCCACCCACGTCGCGCCCGGCGTCTTCGGCACAGCCGTGACCGGCGTCGCCCGCACCGCTTTCGAGAGCGTCGCATAAAGCTGGCGCGCCTTGTCCTCGCTGATCCCGGAGCCCACCCGGCAGGCGTAGACCAGCTCGCCGTCCCGCTCCTCGGCCAACAGCAGCGACGAGGCGTTCTTCGGCATGTTCGACAGGAAGCCGATCACCGCGAAGGTCGCCACGTCGACCCGCTTGACCTTCACCCAGCTCGAGGTGCGGCCCTGGACGTAGCGGGCGTCGGCCTTCTTCGCGACCGTGCCCTCCAGCCCCATGCGGCTGGCCATCACGAACAGCGCCTCGCCGTCGCCGTCGATGTGGTCGCTGATCTGGATCGGCGAGCGGGCGTCCACCACCGGCCCCAGCAGCCCCTCCAGCGCCAGCTTGCGATCGATCAGCCGGGCCGCCGACAGGTCGTGGCCGTCCAGGTGGCAGAGGTCGAAGGCGAAATAGGTCATGGCGTGCGAGTCGCCTTCGGACAGCGCCGCCTCCAGCAGGTTCAGCGAGGTCACGCCGCGCGGGTCCTGCACCACGACCTCGCCGTCGATCAGCGCGTCGTTGCAGGGCAGCTTCTCGAATGCCTTGGCCAGCGCCGAGTAGCGGTGGGTCCAGTCGTGGCCGTTGCGGGTGACCAGCCGCGCCTTGCCGCCCTCCAGGAACACCAGGGTGCGGTAGCCGTCGTACTTGATCTCGTGCACCCAGCCCTTGCCGCGCGGCGCGGCGTCGACCGGCGTGGCCAGCTGCGGCCGCCACTTCACGGGCAGCGGGGCTTCCACCGCGCCGGCGATCTTCCCGGGGGCCTTGCGGCGCACGACCTTGCGGGGCGCGGGCTCCGGCTCGTCCACCGGCTTGCCGGTGATCACGCTGTCGGGCTCCTCGACCAGCACGTCGTAGTCGGCCAGCGGCCGGGCCGAGGGATCGCGCTCCTTGATCAGCAGCCAGTTGGTGGGATCGTCCTTCAGCTGGACCAGCGTCCAGCCGCCGGTCAGCTTGTCGCCGGCCAGCCGGAACTTCAGCTCGCCCGCCGCCAGCGCCTCCTCCGGCTCCTTCAGGCTCACATAGGTGCCGCGGTCCCAGACGATCACCGTGCCGGCGCCGTAGTTGCCGTCCGGGATGCGGCCCTCGAACGCGCCGTATTCGAGGGGGTGGTCCTCCACCAGCTTGGCGAACCGGCGCACCTTCGGATCCAGGCACGGCCCCTCCGGCACCGCCCAGCTCCGCAGCGCGCCGCCGATCTCCAGGCGCAGGTCGTAGTGCAGCCGCCGCGCCTTGTGCTTCTGGATGACGAAGATCGGGGCGTCTCCCGTCGCCACGCCACCGCCCACGCCGGAGCCCGGCTCAGGCGTCTCGCCGAAGCGGCGCTTGGCGCGGTAGCGATCCAGATCGGCGGCCATGCGCCGGAGCATGCAGACACCGGCCCGGATCGTCTATGGTCGCGCCATGCCCGCTGACCCCATCACCGTCCCGATCCCCGGAACCGATCCCGTCTCGGGCCTCTGGCAGGCGCCGCCACAGCCGACGGCGTGCCTGGTGTTGGCGCACGGGGCAGGGGCCGGCATGGCCCACAAGTCGATGGCCGCCATCGCCGACGGCCTGGCCGAGCGCGGCGTCGCCACCCTGCGCTACCAGTTCCCCTACATGGAGAAGGGCGGCAAGCGCGTGGACCCGCCGCCTATCGCCCACGCCGCCGTCCGCGCCGCCGTCGCCGAGGCGGGGAAGCGGGCCGGCGGCCTGCCGCTCTTCGCCGGCGGCCGGTCGTTCGGCGGGCGCATGACCTCCCAGGCCCAGGCCAAGGCGCCGCTGGAGGGCGTCCGCGGCCTGATCTTCTTCGCGTTCCCCCTGCACAACGCCGGCAAGCCCTCGATCGAGCGCGCGCCGCACCTCTCCGACGTCGCGATCCCCATGCTGTTCCTCCAGGGCACGAACGACGCCCTGGCCCAGCTCGACCTGCTGGAAGGCGTCGTCGCTGGCCTCGGCGCGCGTGCGACCCTCGACCTGATCCCCGACGCCGACCACAGCTTCCACGTCCCCGCCAAGACCGGCCGCAAGGACCCTGAGGTGCTGGCCGAAGCCCTGGACCGCGCCGCGGCGTGGATGGCGACGCGCTAGGCCCCTTGTGGCGCGCCACGCGTAGGGGTTGTTCTGAGGCGGCTAGACGCCCCATCTTTCGTGCGGCTGGCTGGAGCGGGGCTCACCCATGCGTATCAACTCGATCTCCGTCGCGTTCGCCGCGGCCGTTCTCGTCGCGTCCACGGCCGCCCAGGCCGAGGAGCCGGCGGGCGACTGGTTGGGCGTGCTGGCCGCGCCGAGCTACGGCGACCTCAGCCTGGCGCTGCGGCTGAAGAAGACCGCCGCCGGCTACGAGGGCGTGCTGGACGACATAACCCTCGGCGCGCGTGGCATGCCCCTTTCCGCTATCCAGGCGACGCCCGACCGGCTGGCGTTCGACGTGCCCCGGGCTCACGGCCACTACGAGGCGACGTGGGACGCGGCCGCCAATCAGTGGGCGGGCGTCTGGAAATCGCCCGGCGCCGAGGCCGGCCTGCCGCTGCGCCTCGCCCGCGGCGTCCCACCGCCGGCGCCGCGGGCGGAGGGCCTCGACGGCGACTGGCAGGGGGCGATCAACGCCGGCCCCGCCGGCCTGCTGCGCCTGGTCTTCCACATCCGCACCGACGCGGACGGCACGGTCGTCACCGTCGACAGCCCCGACCAGGGCGTGGCGGGCACGCCGGTGACCGAGGTGCGACGCTCCAGCCGCGCCGTCGCCATCGACATGCAGGCGCTGAAGGCGCGGCTGGACGGCGAGCTTTCCGAGGACGGCGCGTCGATCCAGGGCGAGTTCAGCCAGGGCCCGATGCTGGCGCCGGTGGTCCTCAAGCGGGGCGGCGACCTGCCGGTGGCGCCCAAGGCCGTCGACCAGGGTCCCTTGCCGACGACGTGGACCCTGCCGGACGACGCGGCCATCCGGGCCGTGTTGGCCCGCCGGATCGACACGGAGCATCGCGGCGTCGGCATCGTGGTCGGTGTGATCTCGCCGAAAGGCCGCCGCGTGATCGCCTACGGCGCCCCGGCCATCGGCGACCCGCGCAAGGTGGACGGCGACACGCTGTTCGAGATCGGCTCGATCACCAAGACCTTCACCTCGCTCGTGCTGTCCGACATGGCGCTGAAGGGCGAGGTGGCGCTGGACGATCCGGTGGCCAAGTACCTGCCGGCGGGCACGGTGGTCCCCAGCCATGGCGGCAAGGAAATCACCCTGCGCGAACTGGCGATGCACACCGCCGCCCTGCCGCACGACCTGCCGCCGTCCCCGACCGCGCGGCGGCCCGAGGACATGTTCCAGGCGACCAGCGAGGCCGATCTCTACAAGTTCCTGGCCACGTACCAGCTGCCGCGCGATCCCGGCGTGGAGTGGGAGTACTCCAACCTGGGCATGGGGATGGTCGGCGTCGCGGTGAGCCGCCGGGCGGGCGTCGATTTCGAGACCCTGGTCCGCCAGCGCATCACCGGCCCGCTGGGCATGACCTCGACCTACCTGGCGACGCCGGCGGCGCTCAGCCCCCGCCTCGCCACCGGCTATGACGCCTTCCTGCATCCGGTCGGCCCGATCGCCATCGGCCCGGCGGAGGCCGCGGCCGGCCAGATCCGCTCCTCCGCCAACGATATGCTGAAGCTGCTGGCGGCCGAGACAGGCCTGACGAAGACGCCGCTGAAGCCGGCGATGGACGCCATGCTCACGGAGGACCGGCCGGGCATGCGCGGCAGCTTCCGCCAGGCGCTGGGGTGGATGCTGCTCGATTTCCCGAGCGGCCGGATCGTCACCCATTCGGGCGGCACTTTCGGCCAGCGGGCCTTCGCCGCGTTCAACCCCAAGACCCAGACGGGCGTGGTGGTGCTGACCAACGCCGAGGGTGCGGCCGGCGCGGACGACATCGGCGCCTGGCTGATCGCGGGCGTCCCGATCCGCCCCCTGCCGCCGGCGCCGGTGCTGGCGCCCGGCCGTGCGGCGCGGCCCGAGCTGGCGCTCAGCGCCGAGGCGGCCCAGCCCTATCTCGGCCGCTACCGGCTGAGCCCCAGCATCTTCATGATCCTGGGCTACGCCGATGGCCACCTGACGGTCCAGGCCGAAGCACGCGGCAAGGCGGGCCAGGCGACGCCCGCCGCTTGGCATGGCGGCGGTGACTTTTCCACGTCGAACGCCGGAGGCCAGGCCGCGGAGATGGCCCTGCAGCTCGACCCGGCCGGCCAGGCCAAGGCCTTCACCTGGCGCGGGCCGGCGGGCGAATTCCTGCTGCGGCGCGTCGACGCCCAGAGGAGCCAGGGGGGCGGCTGACTTCCCCAAGCGGCCCATCCGGCCCATATGGGCGCGATGACCGACGGCGCCCTCGTTCTCTTCTCCGGCGGCCAGGATTCCACGGCGTGCCTCGCCTGGGCCCTGGCGCGCTACGACCGCGTGGAGACCCTGGGTTTCGACTATGGCCAGCGCCATGCCGTGGAGCTGGAGGCGCGCCAGGCGGTGCGCGCCCGCATCGCC
>Ga0105238_10004492_pt1 | contig 13824 bp, 8 predicted proteins | sample KBSC34metaG_FD_81526 | JGI IMG/M metagenome (GOLD analysis project Ga0105238, IMG submission 81526) | Corn rhizosphere microbial communities from Kellogg Biological Station, Michigan, USA - KBS C3-4 metaG | ecosystem: Host-associated > Plants > Roots > Rhizosphere > Soil | place: Michigan, USA... | reverse complement strand
AGCCTGGAAAGCCTGGGCCGCAAGGGACCCGATCTCGCGGCGCTCGTGGATGCGCTTGCCAACCGGTTCGGGCACCGCAGCCTCCACCGCGCCAGCCCATGTGCGAGCGCGATGCCCGAGCGCACCGTGTCGAGCGTCCCGGCGCTTCACGCGTCCGGGCAGCAGAGCTGGCATGATGATCTGCCGCGCCCGTCGCGAATGCTCGACCGCCCCGAGCCGATCGACGTGATCGCGTTGTTGCCCGACGATGCGCCGCGGCTGTTTGTGTGGCGCGGCAAGAGATACCGGGTGACCCAGGGGGACGGACCCGAGCGGCTGCACGGCGAATGGTGGCGCGAGCACGGCGTGGAGGGCGAGTTGCCGCTGGCGGTCCGCGACTATTACCAGGTGGAGACCGAGACCGGCGGCCGGTACTGGCTGTTCCGCCTCGGCGACGGCGAGCATGCGTCGACGGGCCCGATGCGCTGGTTCCTCCACGGCGCGTTTGCATGACCGACCGCGAGCCTGGGTCCGGCTATGTAGAGCTTCAGGTCACGACCCATTTCAGCTTCCTGCGCGGCGCCTCCTCGCCCGAGGAACTGTTCACGACCGCGGCGCTGCTGGGCATCCCTGCGCTCGGAGTCGTGGACCGCAATTCAGTGGCGGGGATCGTGCGCGCATGGGATGCCGAGAAAACCACGGGCGTCCGGGTGATTGTCGGCTGCCGCCTCGACCTGACCGATGCCACGGCGCTGCTCGTCTACCCGACCGACAAGGCGGCATATGGCCGGATGTGCCGGCTGCTGAGCGTCGGCAAGACCCGCGCGGGCAAGGGCGCCTGTCATCTCGACTGGAGCGATGTCGAGGAATGGAACGAGGGCCTGATCGCCTGCCTTGTTCCCGACCGTGCCGACACGGTGGCCGAGGCCGCACTCGCAAGAACCAAACGCATTTTCGGCAACCGCGCCTATATGGCGCTGTCGATACGGCGGCGCCCGCGCGATGCGATCCGCCTGCGCGACCTGGCGGCCATGGCGCGGCAAGCAAGGGTCCCCACCGTCGCTACCAACGACGTGCTCTATCACGTGCCGGATCGGCGTCTGATGCAGGACGTCGTCACCTGCATCCGCGAGAAATGCACGATCGACGAGTTGGGAGATCGGCGCGAGCAATTTGCCGACCGCCACCTGAAAACCGCGCGCGAAATGGAGCGGCTGTTCCAGCGCTATTTGAAGGATACGGCACCGGTCGCCCGCACGCTCGAGCTCGCAGCGCGCTGCACTTTCAGCCTCGACGAACTCAAATATCAATACCCCGACGAGATCCGCACGCCCGGGCGCACGCCACAGCAAGAGCTGGAGCGGTTGACGTGGGAGAAGGCGCCCGAGCGCTACCCCGAAGGGCTGGACGGCAAGGTCCGCACCCAGCTCGAGCACGAGCTCAAGCTGATCGCCGACCTCGATTATGCACCCTATTTCCTGACAGTGCATTCGATCGTCGCCGAGGCCCGCCGCCGCGAGATCCTGTGTCAGGGCCGGGGCTCGGCCGCCAACAGCGCAGTTTGCTATGTGCTTGGCATCACCTCGATCGATCCGGTGCGTTCGGAATTGCTGTTCGAGCGGTTCGTGAGTGCCGAACGGCGCGAGCCACCGGACATCGATGTCGATTTCGAGCATGAGCGGCGCGAGGAAGTGATCCAGTGGATCTACGAAACCTATGGCCGGACCCGTTCGGCGCTGACCGCGGTTGTCACCCGCTACCGCTCGCGCGGCGCGGTGCGCGAGGTCGGCAAGGCGCTGGGGCTGAGCGAGGACATGACCGCCGGCCTCGCCGGAGCGGTTTGGGGCTATAGCCGTGAGGGCGTCGAGACGAAGCACGCGGAAGAGCTGAACCTCGACCTGGGCGACAAGCGCCTCGCGCTCACACTCGAACTGGCCCGAACGCTGATTAATACGCCTCGCCATCTCTCGCAGCATCCCGGCGGGTTTGTGCTGACCCGCGACCGACTGGACGAGCTGGTGCCGATCGAACCCGCCGCAATGGATGATCGCCAGGTCATCGAGTGGGACAAGGACGATATTGACGCGCTCGGCTTCATGAAGGTCGATGTGCTGGCCCTCGGCATGCTGTCGTGCATGCGCCGGGCGTTTGAGTTTCTCGAGCAGGACAAAGGGATCAAGCACGATCTCTCGAACATCCCGGCCGAGGATCCCGCAACCTATGCGATGATCCGCAAGGCCGACACGCTCGGCGTCTTCCAGATCGAGAGCCGCGCGCAGATGGCGTCCATCCCGCTGATGGCGCCCCGCACCTTCTACGATCTCGTCATCCAGGTCGCGATCGTGCGGCCGGGCCCGATCCAGGGCGACATGGTCCATCCCTATCGCCGCCGCCGCAACGGGCTGGAGGAAGTGACCTACCCGACGCCCGAGCTGCGGCGCGTGCTGGAGAAGACGCTCGGCGTGCCACTGTTCCAGGAACAGGCGATGCGGGTCGCGATCGAATGCGCCGGGTTCACTCCCTCCGAGGCAGACCTGCTCCGCCGCGCGATGGCGACGTTCAAGCTGACGGGCGGGGTCAGCCACTTCCGCGACAAGCTGATCGAAGGCATGGTTGGCCGCGGCTACGAGCGCGAGTTCGCCGAGAAGACCTTCAAGCAGATCGAGGGGTTCGGTTCCTATGGCTTCCCGGAAAGCCACGCCGCCAGCTTCGCGCTGATCGCCTATGCGTCGAGCTGGATGAAGTGCCATCATCCCGACGCCTTCTGCGCAGCATTGCTCAACGCCCAGCCGATGGGCTTCTACGCGCCAGCCCAGATCGTCCGCGATGCCCGCAACCACGGCGTCGAGGTGCGGTCGATCGATATCAACAGCAGCCGCTGGGACTGCTCGCTCGAGGATTGTGAAGGCCGCTACAAAGCCGTGCGCCTCGGACTTCGCATGGTGCGCGACCTCTCGAATGCCGACGCTGCCTCAATCGTGACCGCGCGAGGCGACGAGCCCTATTCGAGCGTCGAGCAAGTGCAGCGCCGCGCGAATGTCGGGCGTGGCGCGCTCGACCGGATCGGCGACGCCGACGGGTTCGGCTCGATCGGCAGCAGCCGCCGTGAAGGCCTGTGGGAAGTGAAAGGCCTTCGCGATGGGCCGCTGCCGTTGTTCGCAGCCGCTGACGAGCGAGACGGCAGGCTTCGGCACGAGGCGATCGAGCCCTCCGTAATTCTTACGCCAATGGGCGAGGGCGCCGAAGTGGTCGAGGACTATCGGGCCTCCGGCCTGTCGCTCCGCGCCCATCCGCTCGCCTTCTTGCGCGACGAACTCAGTAGGCGCCGGATGATCACCTGCCGTGAACTGCAGGGCATCCGGGACGGCCGCTATGTCGAGCTCGCCGGGATCGTGCTGGTGCGCCAGAAGCCGGGCAGCGCCAAGGGCGTCATGTTCATCACACTCGAGGACGAAACGGACGTCGCCAACCTCGTCGTCTGGACCAACGTGTTCGAAAAGAACCGCCGGACCGTGCTCGGGGCCTCAATGATGGGCGTCCGCGGGCAGGTCCAGCGCGAGGGCGACGTCATCCACTTGATCGCCCAGCGACTGGACGACCTGTCACCCCTGCTCGCGAGCGTCGGCAACCGGCGAGACGTTGCTGACGTCTACCGGGTAAGCCGGGCGGACGTCGTGAAAAGCCCGGTGACGCGGGATCCGCGCGACCCCGCCGAGCGACCATTGGGCAAGGCCGCACGCACGATCTACATTCCCGATCTGCGGCTAGGGTCGGGGATCGTTCCCGGCGAGCCGGTCGAAGGCATAAAGGTCAGGACGCGGGATTTCCGTTGACCGTTACCGGCGCACGTTCGCCTGTCGCGGCCGTCGAGGCGAACGGCAAAGCCGGATCTGTCTGGCGGCAAGCCTCATCTCCGCTCGATGATGTCGAAGCGTGCTCCCGTGCCGGGGTATCTCAGGTAGCGTTTGCGGCCGTCGTCCCAGCGCAGGTAGCGAAAATTCTTGTGAACCGCCGCGCTGATGTCAGCAAGCGCGCGCTGGGCAACGCCGCGTTTGATGCCCTTGCGCTTGAAACGTCGGTACAGCAGCGCCCACGCGGCCACGTAATCGGCGGGATATCGCTCGTCCGACGAGCCGATGATTATCTTCGGGCGATTCCTCGCAGCCGCGAAAGCCTGGGCCAGCCTTGTCGAAGCCCCGTTGCATGCGGACATCACCAGAGCAGTTGGAGCGTCGTACCTCCCCTGAAAGAGGCTGACGAATTCGTCCCAATGAAAGCCTTCCGGAAGACCGCTGCCGGGATGATCGTTGCAAACCGCGATGCTGTCGTCGTCCCCGTGTGTGGAAATGTGCAGGACGTCACACCCTTGTCGCAGTGCGCGCCTGACCGCCTTTCGAAAGTGCTCTCGATCGAGTGCGAGGCGAAGATCGGTCTGTATGCCCAGCGCCTTGAGAATATGCTGCGCGACGATTCCATCGGCACGTTCCGCATAGTGGTCGGCGGGATAGTTTGAATCGATGATGTAAACGGTTTTCATAGCAACCTCGCCGATATCGAGTCTCCGAAGCGGTCAGCCGACCTGAACCCGATCGAAGCCCCCGACCGGCAGGACGCCCAGGACATGCGCCGCCGGAACGTCCGGATCTAGCCAGTCCACCCATTGCGAGCGCTCGAGCACGGCGATCTGGCGCTTGTGAATACCGGCCAGATCGGGACCGGGTTCCGTCGTCAGCATCGTGAAGGCCTCCCCAACCTTCGGATTCGAGCGCCAGATGCCGGCGATGCACATCAGCGCTTCGCCCCGCCTGGTGAACAGCCATTTGTCCTTGAGTCTTTTCGTAGAGTCCTCTGGTGCGGTGAACTCGTAGAAGCCGTCGGCGACGATGAGGCAGCGGCCATGCGTGAAGTCCCGTCCCTCGGAGCGGAAGTTGAATACGGGCGCGCCGCCTGGAGCGGGCCAGCTCCAGCGTCGCTGCACCAGATCACCGTAACCACGCCCCCTTGCCGAAGCCCGGACGATAACGCCGGGATCAGTGATCATGATGTCGGCGCGTGGCGCGACATTCGGGATGCCTTCGGAGAATTCGATCTTGATCTTGAGGTCCTCGAAATCCTCGGCGACCGAGGCGATGTCCACTTCGAGGCGATAGTCATTGCACATACGAAGCCCGTCCTTGCGACTCGCTTTGGTTCCTATTATGTTCCCGACATGGAATCGACGCCCACACCCTTCGATTCGGACGCACCGCTCGGAGTACGCCGTGCCATCATCCGGCGAAACCCGGACAACGCGCAAGAGATCGAGATGGTCGCGGCAACCTGGGGCTCGAACCCCCGGTTCAGCGACGGCATTGCCTATCGTTTTGTCCGCTCGGAGGGGAAGACGTTTCCGAGCCACCGCTGCCTGATCCCGGCGTCGGAATTTCAGATGACCGTCGGCGACCGGAAGTATCGGGTGACGCGCGACGACGGCAATTTCTTCTACCTCGCAGGCGTTTGGGAACCGGCAATGGGTGACTGGCCGATTTGCTACCGGATCGTCACCGTCGCCGCCAACCCGGAAGTCGCACGTTATCAGGACCGGCACGGCGCGGCCATCGACCGCCGCGACGTCAAGAAATGGCTCGATCATAGCGTGCCCGAGATTGACCTGCTGGTGACCCCGCCAGCACGTACGTTCGTGATCGAGGAGATGGGTGCCAAAGCGAGGACGCAGGCCGAGTTGGCATTCTGATCTCGGTTCGCAAGCAATCCGGCACCCGACAGCCAGCGCTGCTCATCTCCTTGAGGCGGTGGAAAGAGTCTTCAACATCAACAACGCGCTCAGCATGGCCCCGACCACCAGCAGGAATTCCACTGCGAAGATTCCGCGATTTTCGGGGAGAAGTCCGGTCTGCAGCCGGCCATAGACAGCATTCGCGAGCGACGGCAGAGACCCTCCGAGATAGGAAGCACGGACGTTCTCGTTGAGCGAAAGCGTCAGCGCGAGCATGGCTGAACCAGCGATCGCGCCTCTATTGATCCGACCGACCACCTCCCGGGCCACCGCGCTGGGTGTCCGGCCAAGTTCCAGCGCCGCTTCGATGACGCTTCGGCCTATCGCGGAATTGGCCAGCATCAAGCTGCCCGTGGAAAAGGGCAGTATCCATATCAGATGCGCTATCGCGACGAGGAACGGTGCGCCTTCCTCCCAGCCGAGGGCCTTGGCGACCTGAAGCAGGCCGAGCGCGTAGACCTCTCCGGGAAGCAGCACGAGACCGAGCATGGTCAACAGGAGAGCGCCAGCCCGCCGGGGCTCCCACACTGTCAAACTCAGCACGAAACCGCTCGCCACGGTTAGAGCCGCCACAACGATGGCAAGCACCGCCGACCGACCAAGCGCACCCGTCAGATCTGGCGATTCCAGCAGAAGCTGGAAGTTGTCGAGGGTCCAGACGCTGCCCGCCATCGTCGGCTGCCGAAAGGCTTCGACTGACACCGCGACGAGCGGACACAGGCAGAGCAGCAGCGCAATCGCCGTGAAGACTACCGGCAGACGTTTGGCGGCCACGTCAAGGAGGGCCGCGCCGATCACGGAGCTCCTGCTTCGTCTGATCGGGCCCCGACTTTCCGCTCCCGGCGTCCGAACGCTTCCCCTTGGCGTGCGATGCGCGCGCCAGAGCAGGAAAAATCCGAAACATGCGCATGCCGCCAGCAGGAGCATCGTCATCCCGAACGCCATGAGTGCCGACACCCCGACGTTGGAAAGCGACGACGCGATCGTCAGCATGCTGGTCTGCGTCGGCCCGTCGAGAAACTGCGGCTCCGCGGAAGCGAAGAGGCAGAGAAGGAATGTCATGCAGGTGCCGAACGCGATACCGGGTCTCGCACGACCAAGAGCCAGAAGCGCAAACACGTGTCGCGGCGAGCCGATCTCGCGCGCAGCCTGCCATTCGCTGCTGTCTGGCCGGGGCAGGGCAGCAAAAGTACCCAGCACGGCAGTCGGAAGCGTCGCCGAGACAAGCCCGGCAAGTGCGGCGAAATGATTGTAGCGCAGACCTTCGAGAGGTCTGCCGCCGGAAAGTGCCGCCCAGGCCGTGCTGACCGGCCCCGCCGGCGAGAGAGCCAGCTGCCAGCCAAAGGCGCGCAGCATGTCGCTGACCAGCCAAGGAGCCAGCAGCAGGGACAGCAGAGCGAGCTGGATCGAAGGGTTTCTGATCTGCCGCAGATGAAAGGCCGTCGGAATGGCCAGCGAGACCGCAATTGCCGTCGCGGCGGCGGCGCGCGCAATCACCTGCGCAAGCTCGGCCAGCCGTCCGCCGGCGAACACGGTCCTGTAGCCATCGAGACTTCCGGAACCGACGGTGCTGCCGTCAAGCGGGGCAAAGCTGAAGAGCAGCGCCGCGGCGAGCGGTGCGACTCCGATGATCAGAAATGCCGCTCCCACAACGAAGGTCGTGGGCCTGGCGGACATTCGTCCCAGCGATGTGGTTCGAGCGGCTCGCATGGTACGATTCACGCGCTCTTGAACTTGCTCCACCACTCCTCATAGAGTCGATAATTGTCCGGCCGGACGTTCTGCCAGAAGATGGTTCCCGACATCTTGCTCTGGACGTGGCCAAGCGTTTCCGAGATCTTGGCGGTGTCGGACAGACCATGCTCCTTGGCGAAGCTGAGAGTCGAGGAATTGGGCACCGCGTAGCCGCGAGACGTCGCCATCTCGGCCCCGTATGCGCCACCATGCAACCAGTTGGCCACCTTGTGGCAGACGTCCACCAGACCGCGTCTTTCGGCGCCGCTGTGAAGAAGCAAGTCGATCGACCAGCCCTCATAGCCTTCCTTCGGGATGGCGTACTTTGCGTTGATCCCCTGATCGACGAGCGCCTTCACGATCGGCTCCCAGCCAGTCATGACCCAGACCTCTCCGCTCCTCAGCACCTCCACCCCCTGCTCCCAGCCGTTCCAGAGCGTGCGGAACTGGCCGCTCCGTTTCCGGTCGATCAGGAACTCCATCACCCCGCGCAGCTCCGTCTCGGTCAGATTGCCCGGCTCGTTGATCGACAGCTGGCCGCTCTGCTTGAGATAGATGGCGGTGAAGATCACGCTGTTCGTCCAGGTGTCCTCCATCGCGGTCCTGCCCCGCAGCATGGGATCGAAGACCGCGGCATAGGAATCCACGATGCCGCTTTCATAGCCGGGCACCTGCTTCAGACGATCCGGCAGATAGATCATCGAGTCCGCGTTGACGACAAGTGGAATGCCGAACTGCTGGTTCTTCCATCTGGTGTGCTCGATCGACTTCGCCCAGGGCCAGGCGGTCGCCCAGTTGGGGATCTTCGACATGTCCCAAGGCAGGATCGCACCGCCGCTCCCCAGCACCGTTTCGGCGCCTCCAAGCAGGCCGCCCAGATCGTAGTCGGCGGCAGCCGTGCCGGCGGTCATCTGAGCAATGACTGGGCCTGCATCGTTGCCGTTGTCCTTGAACATCATCCGCACGTGCTCGTCGTCAGACAGGCGGCCCCATCCCTTGGCACCGACGTCGAGCGTTCCGGTGCCGAAGAACCGGACGTCCGTTCCCGACGCAGGACGCGTGCATCCCGGCCCGATCAGCGCAAGCCCGGGAAGCGTGGCCATCATCTGAAGAATCCGGCGGCGGGAGATGTTCGTATCCATGCTATTTCCTCCGAACGCTAATCACGCACGAGCACGACGGAATCCTTCAGAATTCCGAAGGTCACCTTGGAGCCGACATCCAGACCGGTCGGCAGCGATCTCCGTGTGACAGCAGCGCCGAGGGGCTCGCCTCCACCGACATCGAGCGAGATGCGAACCATCGCACCGAGATCGGCCAGCGAAATCACGGTCGCCTCACCAGCCGCTTCGCCGCTCGCCGGGCAGAGCGTGATCGCGTCATGCGGGACAAGCGCGAGCCAGTCTCCGGACTGGACAGAAGGATCGACCTTGACCGGAAGCAGCGGAAGGTCAGCCATGAAGAGCCCGTCACTGCCGACGCGGCCACTTACGACATTGTGATTGCCGAGTATCCGCGCGACCCGACTGGAAGGAGGCCGGGAAATCAGCTCGGCGGGCTTTCCGAAGGCAAGCAGATGCCCGTTGTCCATGACCCCAAGCCGGTCTGCTACGGAGAGGGCAAAGTCACGATCATGGCTGACAAGCACGATCGGCAGATCGGGCCGTCTCGACCGCAGGTTCTGCACCAGACTCCGAAGACTCTCCCGCTGCAGCTGGTCGAGTGCGGCAGTGGGCTCGTCAAGCAGGAGAAGCTCGGGTTCGGCCATCAGGGCGCGAGCAATGGCGACACGCTGCTGCTCACCCCCGCTCATCAACCTTGGCAGGCGCTCGGCGCAATGCTCTATGCCGAGGTCACGAAGGTGCTGTTCGGCGAGCCACCTCCGCTCGGTCTCCTCGAGTCCCGGGAGGCGCCGAGCGCCTTCGACCACATTCTGAAGTCCGGTAAGGTGCGGAAAGAGCCCGAAGTCCTGGAATACAGTGACGATGTTGCGGCGCTCGACCGGCAGAGAGGACACATCCTTGCCGTTGAGCCGGATCGGCCCGCGGGCCGCGATATGGCCGGCGATGGCGCGAAGAAGCGTCGTCTTTCCCGCACCGCTGGGGCCGACGATTGCCACGACCCCGCGGGCGGCGAAGCCGATGCCATGCAGGACGTTGGGTCGCGACATGTCGCCAACCACCCGACCTTCTCGGGACGTGTAGGAAAGATTCTCGATTTCAAGAGGATCGCGTTCCTCGTCCGACGATACCACCTCGTGTTCCAGAACGAGTGACGTGACGGACTCGAGGCCGGCGAACGTGCCCCCGATCATGGCGGTCCAGATCGGCATCTCCGGCTTGAGCGCATATTCGAAACCTCTGCCCGCGTCGGCGAGGCTGATCTTGATTGCAAGCTCGCGCAGAAGATAGTCGACAAGGCTGTCCAGCCGGGGATCTCTATTCTGGACGATCCCGACCCGCCGCAGCACCGGCTGAAGATTGGAAAAGACCTGATTGCGCACCGCGCCGGCGAACCGGCCATTGGTGTCGTATGCTTCCCGAACTGTCTTCGCTGCCGCTTCGAACCCGTCCAGCGAGGAGAGGTCCGAAGCAAGATGGATTCGGGCGGGATCGACAGATGCCCGCGCCAGCATGCCCCGGAATCGCAGGACCTGCCTCTTCACCGCCACGGTCGCATCCTCAAGAGCAAGACCTTGCAGCAGCACAAGGCTGGAAGCCTCGGACGCGTCCAGCAGATACCAGTGCAGCAGGCGTCCGGACCGCAAGGCAGTCTGTTCAACCTTGCGGATCGATTCGGAGGTCCATCGACTGCTTCCCAGACTGACCAGAACGTACGCGGAGCTTGCAGATGTTGCCGGGGGTTCGGATCGGGTCATTGGCTCCACTTTTAGAGCGCCTCGCGAGGCACGGCGGGTTTCGGCGCGCATGAAAGACCACGGCGCCGATGATTCGAGGGACGGCAGAGGCAGGCTGGCCATCTGTTTCAGCCCTCCCTCATGCCGCCCGGGTCAGCCGCGAACCGAGCGGCCGATCGGGAAGAAAGGGAAATTTCCACAACGAGTTCTGGTGGGCGTCCGCCCTGTCCGGCGCCGGCATCTGCGCCGTCGGGTTGAGGTGCTCGCCAAGCTCCGTGTAATAGCGCACCAGCTCTTCGGTCTTGCCCTCGCCCCCCATGAAGGCCTTCGCCTCCTCGGGATCCGCGAACCACCGGACCCAGTTCTGCATCAGGCTTCTGAGGACCTCTATCTGCTGGTCGCTCCGTGCGCCGGCTTCGCCGTCGAAATTCTGCTCCACAAAGCTTCGGAGCGGGTTAGGCGAACCCGACATCACTACCTCGTCCCGGAACCACGTGACTGCCTCGCTCCAGAGCTGGAGGGCCCCGTTGCCGAGATCCGACGAAGGGTCATTTGCTTCGAACATGCCCTTGCGGCCCGCGATGGTATTCAGCGAGGGCACCCGGAGATCCGACGGTCCCGCCAGCAGGACAGCTTCATCACCGCGGTCTGACAGGAGTTCCGCGGTCTGCAGCAGGTTGCCGGTAAAGGCCGAGACGGTGCCGTTCACGAAATCGGCAAAGCCCCGCTCGAGACTTTCGATCCCGTGCGGATTGGGTTCCCGCGCGGCGGCCGCCAGCGCCGCTTCGCCCGCCTGCTCAAGCATCGCAGCGAGCATTGCAGAGACGCGACGAACGGCCACATGATAGTCCGTACCGAGCTGGCATCCGACGATAGCGTTCTGCCAAGCCTCCTGCAGTACCGCGGCACGCCCCTTCGTTGCCTCGCCGGACTGGCCAGCCCAAGCAGCAAGGGAGCGGAGAGAAAGATCCTTGCCGGTGCGTGCCGACGCGCGGAATTCCAAGAACTGCCTAAGATCATCATCGGACATGAACTCACGAAGGTGGTCTGTCCGGATGAACACGCAATGGCCCACGAAAATCTGAAGATAGGGTCCGACCCAGTCCAGTGGAGGCGAGGATGCACCGCGCATCACGTGCCAGTAGATCGGCATCCGATTCACCGCCTCGACGATGTCCGACTCTCCCGAGAACACATCGACCGGCAGACTGCGCCATTCGGCCGGCTTCTCCACGAATTCGAGATCGGGAAGGCCAGCCCTTTCGACCACCTCGCGGAAGCGATCCGGTTCCAGCTGCGCGAAGGCGTAAAGCACTGCCGTATCCGGCAGCAGCGCGTATCTTACGCGCAGACTCTTGGGCCCCCGGCCGGTGGAAATGCGTCCGAGCTGCTGGTCCAGAAAGATCTGAACGGCCTCGTCGATCAACGAAGACACGGTCCGCTTCTGCCCGGACGCAAGCGCCTGCAATTCCGCGCGGGTGTCGCCGTCGACGCGGATCGTCAGCGGCTCCTTGATTCGATTGCGATCAGCTTCCGTCATGCCGGCTGCATACACGTATTCTCCTGTCAGCGGAAGACTCGATTCAGCGGGCTTTCTGACGAATGCCGGCCCGGAACAAATTCGGTTGCGGCAAAATCGTATGACATGTATTCTCACCGTATTACGGTGTACCGATTCGTTGACGCATGGCGACCCGGGGGGAGGCGGAGTCGAGAATGGCGTGAAAGGCGGTGCCGCAGAAGCGAGGGCAATCCCATGCTGGTCCGGATCAAGGTGCGTGCAAATTTGAAATATGCGAGCTGGGGCCTGCCGGGTGCCCAGCACATTGCGTGGCTTCAGCGCGACACGCATGAGCGGCTCCTGTTCGCCGACGCCTTGATTCGCAAGTGGACGGACGGTCACGCGGAAATTCTGGTGTGGGACGCCGGTCGTTCCTTCGAAACCCAGCAGTTCCTGTTCGATCGCGAGCTGGCGAACGCGGCCGCGAAGCATCCGGAAATGGATCTCAACGCGCTCGAGCAGCACGTTTCCCATTTCGTTCGCCCTCCCCGCCGCGATCTGCCGCCGCCGCACTGCACTGGCGGTGCCGTGGACGTCACCCTGCTCGTCGATGGCGACGACGCCCTTCTCGGCCGGTTCGACGACTTCGAGGAAACCGGCCGCGCCGATTATTACGACCGGCATCCGCCCGTCACGGCTGCGGAGCTGGAAGAGTGCCGGTGGCGCCGCCTGCTCGATGCGGCAATGAAGAAGGCGGGCTTCGTGGGTATCCCGGCCGAATTCTGGCACTTCGAATATGGTACCGCGCTCTGGTCCGAAATCACCGGCCTGCCTGTTCGCTTCAATGAGATCGTCGATGCGCCGGAGAGTGACGCGATCGCGGTCGGGCTCGCACAGTTCCCGCCGCGGCAGCTGGTGGCCTACCACGGGGTTGCGCATTTCTTCCCCACAGTCGAGGCGCGCATCTCCGCGCTGCGCGGATCGAGCCCGGGCTTCTATTACGCGCGCACGCGACACCCGAACGAGCGGCAGCTGGCCGCCGCGATCGGCGAGCTTCTCTATGTCGAGGACGCGGTGCTCACGCCCTCCGGACTCAGCGCCGCAGTGGCCGCGGTGGCGGGACTGATGCCTAAGGGCGGCCGCGCGCTCGTCGACAGTGCAAGCTATTACGAAACCCGCGCTTCGCCGCTCCGCATTGCCGAAACCGCCGGCTGGGAAGCGCTGATGATCGACCTCGATGACCGTGCCGCCGTCGATGCGGCGCTGATGTCGCCGATCGACGTCATTTTCTGCGACCATCCGCGCAACTGGCTGCTCACGCTGCCCGACCTCGGACTTCTCCGGCAGCGCGCCGAAGACCACGGTGCTACCTTGGTCGTCGATACCTCGGTGCAGCCCATGCAGCGCCTGACCGATCTTGGCCTCGCCGATCTGATGGTCGCTTCGCTGTCAAAATATCCGTCGATCGGCGAGACGGTCGCGGGCGCCGTCATGGGCTCGCACCCCGGGCTCGCTAAGATCCGTGGCTGGGCCCGTCTGCACGGCATGGTGCTCGCACCGGAGCCCGCGGCAACGGTGCTTCGGCATATGCCGGGCCTCGTTGACCGCATGCACACTGTCAGCGCCAAGGCCACCGAGATCGCGGATTTTCTGCGGGCGCGGGAAGAGGTTGCGGAGGTCCGCCTGCCGGATCTCGACGGCGTGCACGCCGAGTGTGGCGGCCAGCTCACCTGCCGTTTCATCTCCCCCGCTTTCGCCGAACGGGTCGAGGCGGTTGTGGGGTGGAATACGGGCCTCGGGCAGCGGTTTCCGCTGGGGCTTGCCTGCACGTTCGGCGCCGCAGCCACCACGTTCGAGCATTTCGGTTCGCGCCAGTCCGGGGATGACATGCCGGTGCCGGGCGCCGACGTGATCGGCCCCGGCTGGGTACGGATCGGCGTGGGCCTCGAGCCGGCGAGCGAGATCATCTCGGCGCTT
>Ga0105238_10004490_pt1 | contig 13825 bp, 8 predicted proteins | sample KBSC34metaG_FD_81526 | JGI IMG/M metagenome (GOLD analysis project Ga0105238, IMG submission 81526) | Corn rhizosphere microbial communities from Kellogg Biological Station, Michigan, USA - KBS C3-4 metaG | ecosystem: Host-associated > Plants > Roots > Rhizosphere > Soil | place: Michigan, USA... | reverse complement strand
TCTCGCAGGACCCAGAGCGCGTCGTCGTGGAACATCGTGCGCCCCGACCAAGCGGCGGGCGCGGGGAAGGCGACCGCGGCCGGGCCGCGCGCGTAGCTGGCGAACACCACGCCGCGTTCATCGAAGATGGCGGCGGCCGCTACCGAAGGGTGGCTGGCCAGCACCGACAAGTTGTCGCGGGCGGCGTCCGAGTCGCGAAAGGCGAGCGCGTACCCCGTCCGATCCGCGATGATCCCGCAGAGGGTCTCGCCCTGCGCGACCAGCGCCGCCCGGCTTTGCGCGCCGTCGTAGAGGACGAGGGCCACGTACCCAACCAGCAAGGTTGCCGTCACCGTGGTCATGATGACGGCCCGCACCCTCGACCGGATCGATCGACCGCCGAAGGGCAGGGACGACCCCGTCACCGGACGATCCTCCGCGCCAGCTCCAGCAGCTTCGCGCTTATCTTGAGGCCCTTGCGCGACGCGATTCCTTCATTGATGTCGAACCTCAGCCGATCCTCGATGACCACGAAGCCGATGACGCCGCCGCCCTGGGCAAACTCGGGCGCGTCGCTGATGGTGAGCGTCGCGCTGCCCTCGTAGCGTTTGAGGAGCGCCGGAAGCGAGCCGCCCCGGGCGGCGCCAGATATGTAGACGGCGTCGCACGGCTCGTCTCCTGCGCCGTCGCTCCCGACGCGGCGAGTTTGAATCCGCTGGCCGTGAACGGTCTTGTCGCGCAGAGCGCTCTGCATCCGTTCGCCGGCGTCCGAATCCCCGAGGACGCAGAAGCTCAACACCGGCGACGGCCGCTCCCACCGGACCAGGTTCAGAAAGTGGAAGGTGTAGGCGGCCTCGAGCGCGTCGAGGGCCGCCACGCCGTCTCCGCCGGCCAGCAAAGCGCCGGGCACCCCCATCGCCCCGCCGACGACCGCCCCCAGAACCACCAGGGTGAGCCCCGTCGAACGGGGCCGCCGGCGGACGCGGGGACGCCGGGGGTTCGCGCGTGCCGCTCCGTGCAGGAGCGCCGCCGTCAATACGTCACCGTGAGCGCGGCGCCCAGCTCCAACGGTCGTGAACGCGAGCTCTGAGAGGGGCGATACTCGCGATCGGTCAGGTTCTTGCCGTAGAGGTCGACGTTGGCGCGCACCGACGGGCGCGGGGACCAGGCCGACCCGACGGACGCGTTGAGGAGCGCGTAGGTCTGTCGATAGGCGGCCGGCGTGTCGGGCAGGAGCGTCTGATCGACGACCAGGTTGATCCCCCCGGCCGCGTGGAGCCCACGATAGGGCCCCGACGCGATCTCGTAGCGCGTCCAGACGTTGGCCAGATGGGGTGCGCTCATCTGCAAGGGAGCGTTGTGGAACAGGAGAACCTCTTTGTATCCCGGCGCGGAAGGACCGGCGGCCAGGATGGCGGCGTCATTGCCGCTGAAGTCGACGATCCGAGCGTGGTTGTAGCTGTACGAAACGTACGTCTGCCAGTTGTCGCGGGGGCTGAGCGTCGCGTCCAGCTCGATGCCGGAGCAGCGCTGCTCGCCGCTCTGGACGGCGGTGAAGACCTGAGTGCCCGTCGTTGGATCGAGCTCGGAGAATTCATTCACGATGTTGGAGTTGCGGACCTGGAAGACCGTGGCCGTGCCGAGCAGCCGGGCCTGGAAGAGGGCGACCTTGACCCCGACGTCCAGGCCGCGCCCGCGGGTAGGCTTGGCGGCAACCGTCGCCATGTCCCGCACCGTGAGAAAGCGGGTGACCGGCACGAAAGATTCGGCGTACGTCGCGAAGAGAGAGATGGCAGGCGAGAGCGCGTAGAGAAGGCCGTACTGCGGGGTCGGCGTGAGGGTGCTGAAGCGGGCCTCCTTCACCGACGTCAAACGGTTGGTGGCCTGACTCTCGGCCTGGGTCAGCCGGACCCCTGCGAGCGCCAGCAGCCGCCCCCCCAAGAAGCCGAGCGTGATCCCGCCGTGCACGGCCCGGTCCCGGAGCTCGGTCGTCATCGAGTTGGTGGGGTTGATGCTCGAGAGCGGGGGAGCGCTTCTGTCCCAGGTGGACGGATCGCGCAGGTCCCAGTTGGGAAGCGGCGAGGCAATGGGGCCGAAGGCGGGATCGTTGGGCGTCTGGCCGGCCACGAAGTCGAACCTCTTGCCGAAGTGCTGGGCGCCGAGAAGCACACGGGCCGTCATCCAGCGGAAGGCGTAGCGGCCGGTCACGTTGACGTCGAACGTGTCGTGCCAGGTGGTGTACCTCTGGCTGCGAAACCGCCTGCCCTGCATGAACGGAAAGGCGTGGGAGAGCCCCAGATTTCCGGAGAACGCGGCGTCGATGTCGTACTTGGCGTGCAGGTAGCTCGCGCGCACGCTCCAGTGTTCGTCCCCCTTGATGTCCAAGGTCGCGCTCGAGATAGCGGTGTCGCTGTTGCGAAAGTCGGCGTTCGACATGCTGTTCCAGTCGGAGGGCAACCCCGCGACCAGTACGCCGTCCAGATTGGGATCATCCGCGGTCGGGACCACCCCTTGCTGGCGGCCGTAGCCGGGCTTCTGCATCACCTGGGGCGTCTCTCGCTTGCCGTAGGATTCGTGCCTCACCGTCAGGGTCAGCCAACGGGTGGGCTGCCAGGCCAGGGCGGGCGCGAGATCGAAGGAGTGCGCGTCGTACGGGCGCCAGTACTGGATGTCCTGATCAAACGACGCGTTCATCCGGAAGAGCAGCGTCTTCCACAGTGGACCAGTCGCGTCGCCCTCGAACCGGTAGGCGCCGTAGGTTCCGAATCGCAGCCCGGCCGTGGCGGCCAAGATGGGCTGCGGCGCCTTCGTGATCAGGTTGGCGATCCCTCCGGGCGCCACCTGTCCGTAAAGAAACGATGACGGTCCCTTCACGATCTCCAGGCGCGCCACGTTCGTGAACTCGAAGATGGGCGGGCCATGAAACCCGTCTCGCATGACCTGGACGCTGCTCTGGGTGCTGCCGACCGCGAAGCCGCGTATTGCGAGGTTGGCGTTACCCTCGTTGAAATCGTTGCTCCGATACGTGACGCTCGGCGAATACTTGGCCACGTCGTAGATCGTGGCCGGCCTCTGGTCTTCGATGAACGGCTGCGTGAACGCCTGGATGGCAAAGGGCGCCTCCTTGATCGGCGTGTCCAGGCGCGATCCGGTCACCGAGCTGAAGGCCTGATACCCTCGGTCCCGGTCCGTCGACAGCTCGAAGGGAGAGATTCGAACGTTCATCAGCTCTTCCAGCGTGAGCTGATCGACCCGCGAGGTGAGGTCCTCGGAGTTGGCGCCGGCGGCCAGCGCGCGCACCGGGAGATCGACGACCATCGCGCCGGTCGCCAGGGCCAGGAGCCACCCACCCGGGGACCTGGCAGTGGCAGGGCGGGCGCCGTTCAAGAGCGACGACCCGGCTCCGGAGGGCCCTGCCTGAGATTTGGGCGCGAACGGTCACACAAGGCCGACCCCCTCCTGCAAGCCGAAAACGATAACACCAGCCCGCACGAATCGCGCGCGAGGCCCGGCCGTTTGGGAAGGGCCGCGTCAGGCGGAGGCAGGCATCGGGATCTTCGCGTCGGTCATTCCGACGCTGGCGCGCGCGCCCGGGTCGCGGACCGGGAGGCTGAAGCGAAAGGATGTTCCCGCTCCCGGTCGGCTGCGGACGACGACGGAGCCGCCGCGACGTTCGACCTCGTCGAGCACCGCCGCGAGCCCGATGCCCCGTCCGGAGATGGCCGTCGCCTCGCCGCGCGTCGTGAAGCTCGGCGCGAAGATGGCCCTCATCAGATCGTCCTCGGTCTCGTGGGGGAGGCCGCACGTCGCCGCTTTCTGCTTGACGCAGCTCCAGTCGATGCCGGCGCCGTCGTCTTCCACGTCGACGAACAGGCTCCGGTCGCTGGCCGAGACCGCCAAGCGAAGGTGGGGTTGAGCGGGCTTGCCCAGGCGTGCCCGTTCGGCGGGGAGCTCGAACCCGTGGTCGACGGCGTTTCGGACCACGTGCACCATGACCGACCAGAAGCCGCCCCAGGCCTCGGGCGACAGGCGCACGCCGCCGCCATCGGCCACCACCGACACCTCGCCTTTCCCGAACCGCCGCGTGAGGGCGCGCGCCTGGCTCGCCAGTCGACCGAGCGCGCGCTCGGCAGGCTCCAGCTTCCACGAGGCCAGGCGCTCGCGGATGCGCGGCGAGGGGACCCCTCGGCGGACCTCGTCATCGAGTCGCTCGAGCTCCGCGCGGTCCACCTCCACGACGTCTTGGTCGCGCTCTCCGAGGAAGCGCTGGAGGGTCTGCATCAGCTCGCTCCAGCGCTGCTCGAGGGTCGCCAGCACCGCCGCCGACGGCGGGCCCTGGCTCTCGGCCATCTGGCTTTCGATGGCCTCGCACAGCTCGCCCATGACGCTCAACCCCATCACGTGGCAATTGCCCTTCAGGGTATGGATGAGGCGCTTTTGGCCGATCAGGTCCCCTTCACGGATCTCGGCGAGCTGGCGACTGGACTCGGCGACGAAGGCCAGGAACCCGGTTCGGTCCTTCATCAACGCTTCGAAGAGGGCCATCACCTCGGCCCGCTCCGCTTCTCGTTTCGCTTGCGAAAGCTCGGAGGTCACGTCGTCGATCACGATGAGCAGTCCGTCCAGGGCCTCGCCCTCGCCGAGCGGGCGATAGGTGCAGGCGAACTCTCGCCCGCCGGTCCGGATGCGACGCGGAAGCTGGTCCAGGCAGAGCTCGCGCGGCAGCGTCCCTTCGAGGAGCGCATCGAAGCCGAGCTGGAACATCTCGGCGAAGGCTGGATCGGAGGCGCCGATGTAGTCGGTGAACCGGGCGCTCGGGGGGCATTCGCCGAACCAATGCGCCACCATTCGCGATCGCTCGTCGGCCATCTGGCCGGCCGCCGACAAGGTGATCAATCCCTGCTCGACGTTGTCCAGGACGAGCCGCATGTCCCGGTTGCGACCGGCCAGCTGGCCGGTCCGGGCCGCGACCTTGTTCTCGAGATCGCGGTTCATCTCCTGCAGGCGATCGGTGTGCACCTGCAGCTCGGAGACCATCTTGTTGAAGGCGGCGCCCAGAACCTGGAGCTCGTCCTGGCTGGTGATGTCGACCCGGACGTCCCGGCGGCCGGCGCCGAACGCGTTGGCGGCCTCGGTCAACGCGGTGACCGGGCTGGTGATGCGCGCGGCCGCCCGCCGGCTCAGCACCACGCCGATCGCGATGGTCAGGACCCCCAGGGTCAGGAGCAGCGCCAGCTCGGTCGCCAGCGCCCGGCGCGAGGCCGCCTGGGTGCCCGCGAGCGCCGCCTTGAGCGCGCGATCCGATACTCCATAACGCAGCGAGCCCAGGAAGACGCCCTTGTCATCGACGACCGGGGTGGCGAACTCGAACACCATCTGTCCGTTGATGGTCTTGCTGGTCGAGCTGACACCGGGCCTGTCCAGCCGGGTGGTGTCGATCCCGAGCTGATCCCACTTGGGCGCGCTCTTTGGATCGATGTCGCGCCACGAGTAGGCCCAGGGGGTGAGCTCGCTGTCGAGGAAGAGACCATAGACCAGGTCGTCGTTCTGCTGGGTGGTGCGCTCCACCAGCCGGGCGACGTCGCCGAAGGCGTTGTCGGCGACCAGGTCGCGCAGGGCGAGGGCCTGCACGCCGACCAGCTGGCCCCCTTGGCGGGAGATGTTCTCGCGCAGGCGCGCCTCCATCGTCGCCAGCGTGGCGCGCGAGGTGAGGAAGTTCAGGGCCGCCACCACGACCAGCGTGACGCTGCAGATGACAGCGAGCAGCCCCACCATCGTGCGGAGCAGCTTGCGCCTCAGGCTCTTTGGGACGGTCCCCACCACCTCATGACACACGGAAGGAGCGCTCCGGAACTTGAGACGTTTTGACGCGGTCCGAGCCTTTCCTCCGGCCCGCCCAGCGCCCTTCTGCCGCCGTCGGGACGGCGGCAAAAGGCGTGTCAGAACTGCTGGTTGAGGGTCACCAGAATCGTTCGTCCCAGCCGCGGGTAGTCGACGCCCGCGAAGCCGGGATCGACGATCGTCGTTCCGAGCACGTTGCGTACGATGAGCGCCAGCGAGGTGTCCCGGCTGGGCAGGATCTCCAGGCTCGTGGTTCGCAAGCTGGCGCCCAGGAGGACGTAGGCCGGCAGGTCGTAGCGGCCCCCGGCCGCCAGGGTGTTGGTCTCGCTGGAGGGCCGGGCCGATACGAAGGAGCCCTCGACCGTCAGCCGGAGCGGCAGGCGAGGCAGCGGGACCCCTCCCCCCAGGTGACCGACCACGGTCGGGTACGCGATGTTCGGGTAGTCGGTGAGGCGAGCGACATAGCCCGCGTCCTCCAGCTTGCGACGCGTGTGATTGACAGAAAGGTTGGCGTAACCGGTGAGCTGGCGCCGGTAATCGAAGCGCAGCTCGGATTCCCAGGACAGCGACTGCACCTGCGAGACGTTATGCGCCACCTGGTTCACGCCGACTTGCGCGAACGCCGCCTGGTCCAGCACCTCGCTGACCGCCAGTCCGGTGGTGGCGACGAGGTAGGCGTTGGGGCGATAGATCAGCTGCCCCTCGACGGTGTGGACGTAGCTGGGCTTCAGGTTGGGGTTTCCGCTGATGTCGCCGATCGTGATGGGCGAGCCGTAAAGGAGCTGGGGCGACGGCGCCTTGAACGCGCTGCCGTAGAGCAGCTTGAAGTGAAGCCACGGCGTCAGGCTGACCACGCCGCCCAGGCGCGCGCTGGGCCGCCCGCCATAGATGTTGTGGTAGTCGTACCGCGCCCCGGCCGTCACGTTCAGCCAGCGCCGGGGCATCCATACCACCAGACCGTGCGCGCCGAGGTTCGACAGCTTGACCCGTCCAGCCGCGTCGCTGTCGGGCCGGGCGTCACCGGCGGGCGTGTCGCCGAAGGCCGACTTGGTCACGCGGTAGATGACCGGCAGTGTTTCGTAGTCCGAGATCATCTCCGCGCCCGCCAGGGCCGTGATCGAAGGGCGGGGGCGCCAGTTGGCCTCGGCCGCGGCGTCGAATCCGCGGTACCCGAACTCGCGTCGGGCGTAGTAGATGTCGCTGTTGACGTCGATCCGATCGCGCGCCGTGGGGCCGCCCTGGAAGTACATTCCGCTCAGGCGAAGATCCAGGGTGCGGGTCGGCTGCGCCCCCAGTTCCAGCGCGCCAAAGCCATGCCGCAGCGAGATGGTGGTGCCGTTCAGATGGCCCGCGGCGTCCAGCCCGTGGCTGAGCTGTTCCCAGTCCGCGAACTCGGCGCCGCGATCGATGCCCGAGTAGTAGCCAGTGACGGCGGCGTAGGCCCGGGGCCCCAGGCGGTACGAGAGCTTGCCGAACCCGACGCGCGAGCGCAGCGTCAGGTCGCGGGCTTCGTGGTCGGCGCTGGCATAAGAGGGCAGCACGGCGCTGGGCGAGCCGGCGGGCAGGCGCAGGCCGGAACGATCCTCGTCGACGCTCCGGAATGATCCGAGGAACTGCAGTCGGCCCGCGGCGGCGCTGGCCGCGGCGCCGACATCCACGTCCCAGCCGAGAGATTGTCTCTGTCGGTTGGCCGTGATCGTCGCGTCGCCACCTTCCATCTGATCAGGGCGTCGCGTGACGATGTTGATGACGCCCAGGAAGGCGTCGGCTCCGTAAAGGGCCGAGGCCGGGCCGCGGATGATCTCGATCTGCTGGATGGCCGAGAGAGGAATCAGCTCGACGCCGAGCCAATTGCCCGAGGTCGACCGGAAGGCCACCGAGCGCCCGTCGATCATGACCTTGACGAGTCCGCTCTCCGATCGCAGACCGCCCGAGACGCCGCGGATCCCGACGTTGGGGAGGATGTGATCGTCGATGACGTAGATCCCAGCCACGTGCTCGAGGACGTCCTCCACCGACTGATATCCCCAGCGACGGATCTCTTCGCGACGGATCACGGTGGTGATCGCGGGGGCCTCGTCCTCGCGCAGCTCGGACTTGGTCGCCGTCACGACGACGTTCTCGAGCAGGCCGGCCAGGTCGAGCTCATCGAGCTGGTTCGCCTCCGTCGGACGCTGCAACACTTCCGCGGTGGTAGCGGCTTCGGATGGGGAGGAGGCCGCGGCCGGCGGGGGCGCGGAAGGCTTCGGCTCGGCATCCGGGTCAGAAGCGGGGGAGGAGGCGGGCCGGGTTGGCGCAACGGCCGTGCCTCCATCCGTGCGCTGGGCCTCCGGAGCCGCCGTGGGGGCGACCTCGGCCGTCGCTGCATCGGTCGCGCCCAAAGCGGCGCCGGCGTCATCGGCGGCTTCGGTCGCCGAGATTCCGGAGAGCGTGACAACCAGGGAACAGACCGACGTGATGGCCAGCTGTCTCCAGGCTCCCCTCATCATCCCCGCCATGCTCCTCGCGCGGCCAGGCCGTTCATTCGAGGAGCTCACCCGGTCCCTTCGCATCGCCGTCAGGCCCCTGGCTCGGCAATTCGGAGGCATGTCTTTAACGAGACCCGTCTCGGTCTCGGTCTCCGTCTCCGTCCCCGTCCTCGTCGATCACCGAGCTCGCCTTCAAGCGCGTGCCATGGCCCGCCGAGATACCGCACCGTTGCCGTCCAACCACGCTTGCCCTCCTGACAGGATTCCGGCGTTCACGCGGCGGCGGTGGACGCTGGCGGTGGCGTTGCTCCTGGCGCTCGTCATTCTTTGGCCGGGCTCGGTCGGCGCCGAAGCGCGGCCGACATTGTACGTGTTCCTCCACACCGATGTGAAGTCGACCGTCCTCGAGAAGGCGCTCCAGGCGGGTCTCCCCGACCTCAGCGTCACGGTCTTCGGAAGGTTCCGAGACTTCGAGCAAGCGCTGTCCGCTCGCCCACCCGACGCGGTCCTGGCGCTCCAGCCGATGCTGGAAGCCCGCAAGCTCTCGGCGGCGCTGAGGGGGATCGAGCAGGGGCGGGACGTCGAGCCATACGTCCTCATGTCGGTCGGCAGCCCGCTCGCCGGGTCGCTGGCGGGCCGCACGATCGGAGTGGTCGACCTGCTCGGTCGCGCGGATACGCAGACGTTCGTGCTGGCGTTGCTGAAAGCTCCCGACACCCACCTCAAGCTGGTGACGAAGCTCGAGGACCTGCTGTCGCTGCTTCAGTTCGCGGCCGCCGACGCGATCCTGGTCCCCGCCCGGATCGTCAAATCGTTCACCGAGCGCAGCCGGTTGTCCTTGCAAGTCCGCGCCCTGCCGGACGTCGTCGTGGGCCGGCCCGCCGTGGCGGTGCTGGCGCCGTCGGCGCGCGCGGCGGTGGTGCGCGGGATCCAGCGGCTCGATGCCGCCACGAACCAGCTGATGGGCGTCGAGTCGTGGAGGGAGCGATGAGGCGGTCAGGGTCAGCGCGCGGCCAGTGGGCGGTCCTCGCGGCGTTCGCGCTGGCGCTCCCGCTCGGCTGCGCCCTCGTGCGACCGGCGGACCGCGCGGCGGAGGTGGCCGCCTCGCAGCCCATCCTCGATCCACCGAGGCGCGCGGGTTTGCCCCTGGTCCTCGTGGCCATGCCCGCCTCCGTCTCGTTCCAGGCGACGCGGCAAGCGCTGGTGGCCGAGATCGGAAAGACGTTCGACGTATCGACGCTGACCGTCGAGCCGAGCACGCCGGTTGCCGAGCTGGCCGCCGCCATCACCAAGCAGGCGCCGGCCTGCCTGGTCCTCATGAACAACGCGACGGTCCGCCTTTACCGCGAGTACCAGCGGTCCCGCCCGGGGACGACCTTCCCGCCCGCCATCATCGTGATGACCTCCTTCCTCGAGGACATCCGACACGAGCTCGCCGGGGTGACGGGTATCGCCTATGAGGTCCCCGGCGTCACTGCCTTCGTCGGGCTGCGCGCCATCCTGGTGGCGCCCATCACGCGGGTGGGCGTGCTGCACAGCCGCTATTCTCGCCCGTTCATCGAACGCCAGCGGGTGCTCGCCGCCAAGGAGCAAATCGACCTCGTGCCCGTCGAGATCGCGGCGGAGCAGCCCACCATCGCGGACGTACAGCTGGCGCTGCGATCGCTGCGCGCCGTCCATCACATCGACGTCCTTTGGGTCCTGAACGACAATCGGCTCCTGCGGGACGGTCCGTTCCTGCGGGATGCCTGGACTCCGGTCCTCGATTCTCTCGGGATCCCCGTGATCGTCGGGGCGGCACCTCTCGTGAACCCCGACGCGCCCTTCGGCACCTTCGCCGTGTTGCCCGACCACGCGGCCCTCGGGACCCAGACGGCCAACCTGATCCTGGACCTTGCAGAGGACGATTGGCGCATCGATCGACATCCGGTCGAGCTGCCGCTCTCGACCATCTCGGTGCTCGACGTGGCGCAGGCGCGCGCGCGGTTCGGGCTGCGGCCCGATGCGCTCAATCGCGTCGACCGGCCGCTCGAGTGACGGCGCCGCCCGGCGGGCCTTGCAGAAGTGACTCTTTAGGTCCGCCCGCCGGCCGCCGATTGAGGGGCAAATGAAACGCCGTGGCTCTCTGCTTCTCGCGACGACGGTCGGCCTCGCTGCTTGCGGCAGCTCCTCCGACAACAAGCCGCCTCCCACCAACACCAGCGAGCTCAACGTCTATACGTTCGGTCAGCCGCAGATCCAGGGCGGGATCGACATCGCCGCCGCGGCCTTCCAAGCCATGACCGGCGTCAAGGTGAACGTGATCGGTGAGCCGGCGTTCCAGAACTTGCAACCGACCCTGGAGAGCAAGGCCAAGGCGGGCTCGGCGGACTTCGACGTGTACCTGTCCGGGAATCTGTGGGTCGCCGACTTCGTGAACCTCGGCTATGCCGAACCGCTCGACGCCTATATCACGGCGGACGCCGCCAACCCCGAGCTGGCCAATTCCGACATCCCCGACGGCGTGCGAAAGAAGAACTCCTTCGGCGGCAAGACCTATAGCTTGTTGGTCGACAACGACAACATGTTCTTCTTCTATCGCAAGGACGTCTTCAACGACCCCGTGTGGCAGGAGCAGTTCCGCAGCGATCCGGCCAATACGACGCACAAAGAGCTCCCCAACCCCCCGCGCACGCTCACCGAGATGCTCGAGGTGGCGAAGTTCTTCAAGGACAAGGACTGGAATCCCGACATCACGAACGAGACCAGCTTCGTCACCAGCGACGCGGGCCTCGGTCAGAGCCACTACTACGCCCTCGCCTGGACCACGCCGTACACGATTATGCCGGTCGGGGTGGCCCCGTCGAACGGTCTGATCTTCTTCAAGCCCGACATGACGCCGCTCGTGAACTCGCCCGGGTTCGTCCGCGGCATCACCGAGTGGAAGCAGATGATCGACTGTTGCCTCAAGTGGTACGCCGACTCCGACGGTCCCGAGGGCCTGCTGCGGCGAGAGGCCGTCATCGATCAATTCATTCGCGGCCGCGCGCTGATGGCGATCGATTGGGGTGACATCGGACCGGCGGCGTTCCGGGCCGAGTCGGTGATCCCGGGGAAGGTAGGTTTCGCGATGGCTCCGGGATCGATGGAGTACTACAACTGGCAGACGTCGGTGTGGGAGCCGACCACCGAGCCGCACTTTGCGCCGATGCACCAGTTCAATGGTTGGGCGCTCTACATGGCGTCGACCAGCAAGAAGAAGGATCTCGCGTGGCAGTTCATGCGCTACTTCATCAGCCCCCAGGTCTCCCTCGAGACGGTGGCCGACCCCCTGGGCGGGTACCAGCCCTGGCGCACCAGCCACTCGACCAACCTGACCTACTGGCAGTCGAAGGGATGGGGGCTGGATGATGCTCAGCAGTATGTCCAGACCATCCTCGACACCACCAACCACCCGAATCGGGTCATCGACATCCGCATCCCCGGCTCGTTCCGGTACGGAGACGCGCTGGAGGCGGAGCTCAAGAACGTCGTGTTGGGCCTGAAGACGCCGCAGCAGGCGATGGATGACACCGCCGCTGCGTTCCAGGAGATCACGACCGACCTGGGGCTGGCGCCGTCGATAGCCGCCTATCAGGCACACTTGCAATGAAGGTGGGCGCTCGCGGGTGGGCGCTCGCGATGGCCGCCGCCGCTCTGTTCGGGACGGCCGGCTGCCTGAACGACGATCCACCCGCGACCCAGGACGGCATCCACGTCGGGGCGCTGCTCCCCTTCACGGGGGATCTCGCCACCTCGGGCCCCAGCCTGGAGCGAGGCATCACGCTCGCCGTCGAGGCGGCCAATCGAGCCGGCGGCGTGGCGGGCCGGCCGCTGATCATCGACGTCGAAGACACCCACTCGAGCATCGAGCGAGGGCACGCCAGCGCCGATCGCCTGTTCGCCCGCGGCATCGCGGCCCTCATCGGCCCTGAAAAGTCGGTGCTGGCTCGGGAGCTCGCTCCATCGCTGGCCGAGCATGGGGCCGTGATGATCTCGGGGGGCATCTCCGCCCGCGCCGAGGGTGGAGCCGAGCCGTCGCTCTGGTTTCGAATCTTCCCGTCGGCCAAGGCCGTCACCGCCGAGCTGGCGAACCGGATGGTGCACGACGGCCGGCGGACGGTGTCAGTGCTCTACGTCGATGACAGCTACGGACAGACGTTCGCGTCCTTCTTGCAGAACAAGCTCGTGTCGCTGGGCGGCCAGGTGGTGGACAGCCTGCCGCTGCCGGCCAACATCTCGTCTCTGACGTTCCCGAACGGACCGCCCAAGGCGCTGGTGCTCATCGCTTACCCTGGCACCGGCGCGCTCGCGGTCCAGCAGATGGCGGCGACCGGTTACGCGGGCCCCTGGTATTTTGCGCCCAGCCTCGACTCGGAGGAGTTCATCCTCAACACGCCGCGGGGCTACCTGGACGGGGCGGTGGGGATCTCGCCGGCTCTGACCGCCGACTTCACCGAGTTCGCCGATCTGTACGAGTCCCGCTTTCACCTGGGCGTGCCCTCGTTGGGCGCGAATTTTTACTATGACAGCACGGCGGTCCTCGCGCTGGCGCTGACCGAGGCCTATCAGCATCTGGGACGGGCCCCCAACGGCGCCGAGCTCGCCGCGTCGGTTCGCTCCGTGTCGGCTCCGGCGGGCCAGACCGTGACCTGGCGCGAGCTGGAGTCCGGCCTGCGCGCGGTTGCGAGCGGCGTCAAGGTCAACTACCGCGGCATCTCCGGCGCGATCGACTTCGACACCGACGGCGACGTCGCGCAAGGCCTCGTCCGGTTCTGGCACGTCGCAGACGGCAGCATCGCCCGGGAATAGCGGCAGAACGAGAAGGATCTGATTCCGGAGGCGACCCGGACATCAGAGCGAGCGGAGCGAGCGGGTCCAAGCACCCGGGAGGCGCGGCTTCGCTGCGCCGGCGGCGTCGTCCCGCGGGGGGGCTCGTGAGGGGGGCCCCCCCTCACGGCGGCGAAGCCGCTAGCGGCCGCGGGGGCCGCCGTCGAGCGGCAGGCGAATGAGGAACGTCGTGCCCACGCCCATCTCCGTCTCGAAGGTCAGCTCGCCGCCGTGCTTTTCGACGACCGACCGGGCGATGGCGAGCCCCTGGCCGGTGCCCTTGCCGACCGGCTTGGTCGTGAAGAAGGGGTCGTAGATGCGGTTGCGGATCTCGGTGGGGATCCCACCCCCCGTGTCGCTGATCGAGATGAAGGCGTTGTCGCGCTCCTGCCACGAGCGCACCCGGATCCGGCCGAGCGTCTCGGTGCCCTGCACGACATCCCCGATGGCGTGCGCCGCGTTGACGACCAGGTTCAGGATGACCTGATTGACGTCGCCGCCGTGGCATCTGACGGGGGGGACCTCGCCCAGCTCGGTCTCCACGCTGGCCAGGTACTTGTACTCGTTGCGCGCGATGGTGAGGGTGCTGGTGATGGCCTGGTTCAGATCGATCGCGGCCATCTCCTTCTGGTCGGGGTGGGCGAACTCCTTGAGCGAGCGGACGATGGTGGCCACTCGGCTGAGGCCCT
>Ga0105238_10004487_pt1 | contig 13831 bp, 11 predicted proteins | sample KBSC34metaG_FD_81526 | JGI IMG/M metagenome (GOLD analysis project Ga0105238, IMG submission 81526) | Corn rhizosphere microbial communities from Kellogg Biological Station, Michigan, USA - KBS C3-4 metaG | ecosystem: Host-associated > Plants > Roots > Rhizosphere > Soil | place: Michigan, USA... | reverse complement strand
CGACGACAGCGGGCGAGCTGGCGAAATGCTGGACCAAGGCAGGCTTGGTCACGAAGCCGCAATCGACACCCAGCGCCACCAGCATCGCTGCCGTTTCCATGCCGCCTGTGAGGTCGTCGGCAACGACGCCGATGATGGGCTGCATGTTCCTCCCGTGATCCCAAAGCTATTGTGCAAGCATGATACATGATATATCCAACGCTGAAAAGCAGTCTTCGGCGTCGCTTGCACGACGCGCGGCGGGGTTACATGGATCAGCAGTCGAAGAGCAAAGACGGTGCCTTGCGTGCCCGGGCGATGCGCGTCATCCCGGGGGGCATGTGGGGCCATCAGAACGCGCCACGTCTGCCGGCCGGGTATCCCCAATATTTCTCGCGCGCTCATGGGTGCCGCATCTGGGACGCCGATGGACGTGAGTATATCGATTTCATCTGCGGCTGGGGGCCGATGATCCTGGGATACGGCGATGCCGACGTCGAGGCGGCGGCAGACAGGCAGCGGGCGCTTGGCGATGCGATGAACGGGCCGAGCGAGCGGCTTGTCGAATTGGCGGAACTTATGGTCGAGACCGTCCCGCATGCCGACTGGGCGATGTTCTCCAAGAACGGCACCGACGCCACGACCGCCTGCCTGACGATCGCCCGCGCGGGCACCGGGCGCCGCAAGATCCTGGTCGCGCGCGGCGCCTATCACGGCGCCATTCCGTGGTGCTCGCCATCGGTCGCCGGCGTTACCGAGGAAGACCGCGCGCATCTGGTCTATTACGACTATAACGATGTCGAGAGCCTCGAGGCCGCGGCCTCGCTGTGCAGGGGCGATCTCGCGGCAATACTGGTCTCGGCTTTCAAGCACGACCTTGGCAAGACGCATGAATTGCCGACCGTGGCGTTTGCGCGAAAGGCGCGGGCGCTCGCCGACAGCGCCGATGCCGCGTTGATCGTCGACGACGTTCGCGCCGGCTTCCGCCTCGATATGGGCGGCAGCTGGGAACCGGTCGGCGTGCGACCCGATATGGCCGCCTGGAGCAAGGCGATCGCCAATGGCCATGCGCTGGCCGCTGTCACCGGCAACGACCGCTTCCGCGAAGCCGCGACTCGCATCTTCACGACCGGCTCCTTCTGGACCGCCGGCGTATCGATGGCGGCGGCGATCGCAACGATCCGGAAACTCAGCGCAGTCGATGCCGTGGTGCATATGCAGGCCATGGGCCAGCGTTTCCGTGACGGTCTCGACGCACAGGCGAGGAAGCACGGCGTGCCGCTGCGGCAAAGCGGGCCGGCGCAGATGCCGGTGCTTCTGTTCGAGAACGACGTGGATCGGAGGCTCGGCGATACGTTCTGCCAGGAAGCGCTTGCGCGTGGCGTCTACCTGCATCCGTCCCACACGCTGTTCCTGTCGGCGGCGCACCAGGAGACCGATATCGACAAGGCGCTGGGGGCGACCGATGAGGCGCTGGCGGCGGTGGCGCGGCTTTAGATACTGAGGCAGGCGTGCTTCGCGACCGGCACGAAGCGGATCAGGATGCGACGAAGCCTTCGTGTTCCTGAAGGAAACGAAGGAAGTCCTCGCCGCCCAGGATAAGATCCTGCTCCATGGCGGCGCGGGCCTTTTGGGAATTCTTCTCGCGCAGGCCCTCGATCACCGTCTCGTGCTCGGCGGCGCCGACATATTTGTGCTCGCCTTCCTTGAAGAAGACCGTCAGCATCGGGCCCATCGAGACCCACAGGCTCTCGATATGGGCGACCAGCATTTCCATGCCGGAGAGCCGATAGACGGTGAAGTGGAAGTCGCGGTTGTAGCGGAATGAAAGCTCCGGATCGCTGGCGCGGTCCGCCTTCTCGAACACTTTCTGGATGGCGGTCAGCTTATCGATGTCGTCCTTCGTCGCATTCTGCGCCGCAAGCCCGGCGGCAAGGCCCTCCAGCGACAGCCTTATGGTGCGGACCTCCATGTAGCGCGCCAGCGTCAGTGCGGGCACGGTCACGAAACGGCCCGAGCGCAGCTCAAGGCCGCGCTCGCTGACCAGTCGCAGGCAGGCTTCGCGGGCAGGGGTGACGCTGGTGCCGAGCTGGTCGGCGAGATCCTGCATCACCAGGCGCTGGCCCGGCCGGAACTGTCCTGCGATCAACCCTTCGCGAAGGGCCACATAGGCGCGTGCGGAAAGATTGCCTTGCTCGAGCGGCTGGATGTTCACGGCAAAGGTCTCCTGCCGGTGATTCTACAAGATATAACCAATAGACGCTTTTTCCTTCACTGTATTGCGAAGCCTGCTAGGCGAGCAGGGATTGCGCGACGCTTTCGACGCCGGGACCGTCGAGCTTGTAGTGGCGATAGAGATGAGTGGGTGGCGCGATCAGGCTGTACTCGTCCTTGATGCCATGCCGGACAAGCCGTGCGCCGCCGCCTTCCTCGGCCAGGACTTCGGCGACGGCGCCACCCAGACCGCCGAGGATGTTGTGCTCCTCGACGGTCAGAATGATGCGCGACTTGCGCGCCGCCGCCATCACCGCCTCGCGGTCCAGCGGCTTGATCGTGTGCATGTCGATGAGCCCGACGGAATGGCCCTTGGCGTTGAGCGCTTCCATCGCCTGCCTGGCCGAATGCACAGCCATGCCGCAGGCGATGATGGTGATGTCGTCGCCGACGCCGTGAACCACCGCCTTGCCGAATTCGAACGGCGCGTCATCGGCATAGACGACCGGATCGTGGCCGCGCGAAATGCGGAAATAGATCGGCTGCGGATGATTGACGGAAGCGCGCAGCGCCGCGGCGAATTGCGGGCCGTCCGCGGTCGAGACGACAGTGAGGTCGGCAATCGAGCGCATGATGGCGATATCCTCGGTGGCGTGATGCGAGGTGCCGTAGAAGCCGAGCGAGATTCCGGTGTGGTGACCGATCAGGCGGACGGGCTGGGCGCAATAAGCGACGTCCATACGGATCTGCTCGCAGCAAAGCAGCGCCAGGAAGGAAGCGAAGGTCGCCACATAGGGCATGACGCCGGTCGTCGCCATGCCGGCCGCGGCCGAAACCATGTTCTGCTCGGAAATGCCGAATTGCGTGAAGCGTTCGGGGAAGCGGCGGGCAAAGCCGACGAGACCGTTGGAATGCTGCAGGTCGGCGGTGCCGGCGACGACAGGATGGCCGGCTTCGGCAAGCTCGATCAGCGTGTCGGCCAAAGTGGCTAGCGAGGGCGCGCGCTTGTTGAGCTCGCGGTACTGCCAGCTGTCGGGATGCAAGGCGGCGCTCATTTCGCACCTTCGAGGATCATGTCACGGGCGCGCGCTTCGTCTTCCGGCGCGAGATAGCCGAGATGCCAGCCAGGTTCGGTTTCCATGTAATCGATGCCCTTGCCCTTGAGCGTCCTGGCGATGATGCAGCAGGGCTTTTCGCGGCCGGTATCGGCCTTGACCTTGCGCAGCAGGTTGGCGAGCGCCACGACATCGTGGCCATCGACCTCATGCACCTCCCAGCCGAAGGCGCGCCACTTCTCATCGAGCGGTTCGACCGCCGCGACGTCGTCGACCTTGCCGTCGAGCTGGTAGCCGTTGCGGTCGACGATCGCCACGAGCCTGCCGAGGCGATGGGTGGCGGCGCTGATGGCGGCCTCCCACACCTGTCCTTCCTGCATCTCGCCGTCGCCGAGCAGGACGAACACGTTGAAATCCTGTCCCTGGAAGCGGCCGCCCAGCGCCATGCCGACGCCGTTGGACAGGGCATGGCCGATCGAGCCGGAGCTGAAATCGACGCCGGGCACCTTGCGCATGTCGGGGTGATCGCCGAGCGGGCTGCCGAGGCGGGTGTAATCGTCGAGCCAGGAGCGGTCGAAGAAATCGAGGTCGGCGAGAATCGGGAACTGCCCGACCGCCGCATGGCCCTTGCCCATCAGGAAACGGTCGCGCTCCGGCCAGTTCGGCTCGCCGCGGCGCAGCCGCATCGTGTCGTAATAGAGCGTCGAAAAGATCTCGGCGCAGGAAAAGACGGACGAATAGTGGCCGACCTTGGCGATCGAAATCAGCCGGATCGTCTCCAGCCGCACGAAGCGCGCGCGTTCGCGCAGGCGGGCAGCCTGCTCGTCCGATATCCCGTCGCCGCTGTTGCTCGGCCAGCGGTTCGCGCCTGATGCCATTGTCTGCCCCTCCTCCATTTTTTCAGCGCCGGATCACTCTCGACAACTTATAAGTTATAAGATATTTGGTTGAGCCGCAAGAACAATCGACCGCCCAAGGGGACAGGAAATGCTCCATAATTCGGCTCGTGACATCGACATGAGCCTGCATTTGCATTCGCAGACGGATCCGCGCCGGCACGAGCAGGATGGGCCGCTGATCATTTCCGGCGGCGACGGCGTCTATGTCCGCGACGATGCCGGCAACCGCTATATCGAAGGCATGGCTGGCCTTTGGACGGCTTCGCTCGGCTTCAACGATCAGAGACTGGCCGCAGCCGCGGCCGCCCAGTTCGCCAAGCTCGCCAACTACCACACCTTCAACCATCGCTCGAACGAACCCTGCATCCAGCTGATCGAACAGCTCGCGGCGGTCTCTCCGATTTCACCTTGCAAGATATTCCTCGCCAATTCGGGGTCGGAAGCCAACGATTCCATGGTCAAGCTTGCCTGGTTCTACCAGGCGGCGCGCGGCAAGCCGGACAAGCGCCGCATCATCAGCCGCAACGGCGCCTTCCATGGCAGCACGGTGATGGGCGCGGTGCTGAGCGGTCTGCCGCACATGCACCGTTCGTTTGGCATGAACCTCGACGATGTCCTCTATGCCGGCAAGCCGCATTTCTATCGCGAGGCGCGGGACGGGGAGAGCGAGGAGGCGTTCGCCGGGCGGCTGATCGACGAGCTGGAGGCGATGATCCTGGCGGCCGGTCCTGAAACGATCGCGGCGATGATCGCCGAGCCGGTGATGGGCGCGGGCGGAGTGATCGTGCCGCCGAAGGGTTACTTTCCGAAGCTGCGCGAGCTGCTCGACAAACACGACATCCTGCTTCTCGCCGACGAAGTGGTCTGCGGCTTCGGCCGTACCGGCAACTGGTTCGGCAGCCAGACCTTCGGCTTCAAGCCAGACATGTTCTCCGTCGCCAAGGGGCTTTCCTCCGGCTACCTGCCGATCGCCGCCGTGGTCGTCTCGGATGCGCTCTACCAGGTGATTGCCGACGAGGGGCACCGCAACGGAGTCTTCGGTCACGGCTTCACCTATTCGGGCCATCCCGTGGCCTCCGCGGTCGCCGCCGAAGCATTGCGCATCTACCACGAGATCGACGTCGTCGGCCGTGCCCGCAGTCTTGGCGCCCGGATGCTGGAAGCGCTGCGCAACGCGCTTGCCGATCATCCGATGGTCGGCGAGATCCGTGGCGTCGGCCTGATCGCCGGAGTCGAGCTTGTCGCCGACCGACACACGAAACAGGGTTTTCCGGCCCAGGCCAGGGTTGGCGCGCAAGTCGAACGCGCCTGCCGGCAACGCGGCATAATCCTGCGCAACATGGGCGACGTGCTGGCGCTCTGTCCGCCTTATATCATCGAGCCGGACCAGATCGACGATCTCGTCCGCGCGCTCTTTCTCGCCATTGAAGACACCAGGGAGAGCCTCTCGCTCTGAGGCTTGGCTGCCATGACAATCACCATCAGACAGGACAAAACCATGTATCCCGAAGTCGAGCTGTTCATCGACGGCAAGTGGGCCCCGGCGGCTGGCGGCAAGACACTTGAGGTTCGCAATCCGGCCACCGACGAAGTCATCGGCTCGGTTGCCATGGCCGGTACCGCCGATCTCGACCGCGCCCTGGCAGCAGCCGAACGCGGCTTCAGGGTCTGGCGCAAGGTCTCGGCCTTCGAGCGGGGCAAAGTGATCCGTGAAGCCGCGCGCCTGATGCGCGAGCGGGCCGGCAGGATCGCCAGCCTGCTTAGCCTCGAACAGGGCAAGCTGCTGAGCGAGGCGACGACCGAAGTGCTGGCCTCGGCCGATATCCTCGACTGGTTCGCGGAGGAGGGGCGCCGCACCTATGGCCGCATCGTGCCGGCAAGAGCCAGCAATGTCCATCAGTTGGTCGTGCGCGAGCCGGTCGGGCCGGTCGCGGCGTTCACGCCGTGGAATTTCCCGGTGTCGCAGACCATCCGCAAGATCGGCGCCGCGCTCGCCACCGGATGCTCGATCATCGTCAAGCCGCCGGAAGAAACGCCGGCTTCGCCCGCTTGCCTGGCCGAGGCCTTCAAGGACGCCGGGCTTCCCGACGGTGTGCTCAATCTCGTCTACGGCAACCCGCCGGAGATTTCGAGCTACCTGATCCCGCATCCGGTCATCCGAAAGGTGTCCTTCACCGGCTCGGTCCCTGTCGGCAAGCAACTCGCCGCGCTCGCCGGCCAGCATATGAAGCGCGCGACCATGGAGCTTGGCGGGCATGCGCCGGCGATCGTCTTCGACGACGCCGACCTGGACAACGCGGCGAGCCTGCTGGCGGCGGCCAAGTTCCGCAATGGCGGTCAGGTCTGTGTCTCGCCGACACGCTTCCTGGTCCAGGAGAAATCCTATGCGCCGTTCGTCGACAAGCTTGTCGGCCATGCGCGCGCTATCAAGGTCGGCGACGGGCTGGCCGAAGGCACTCGCATGGGACCATTGGTCAATGAGCGGCGGCTGCAGGCCGTCGAGGCGATGATTTCAGAAGCGCTGGCCGAGGGCGCCAGGCTCGAGACCGGCGGCAAGCGCATCGGCAACAAGGGTGCCTTCTTCGAGCCGACCGTGCTCGGCGATCTGCGCCCCGGCATGCGCATCATGAACGAGGAGCCATTCGGGCCGGTGGCGCTGGTCATGCCGTTCGGGACGTTCGACGAGGCGGTGACCGAGGCAAACCGGCTGCCCTACGGGCTGGCGGCCTACGCCTTCACCTGCTCGCTGAAAACGGCGACCGAGCTCGGCGCGGAGATCGAGACCGGCATGCTGACGACGAACCATCTCGGCCTGGCCCTGCCGGAAGTACCCTTCGGCGGCGTGAAGGATAGCGGCTACGGTTCCGAGGGTGGCTCGGAAGCGCTGGAAGCCTATCTCGTCACCAAGTTCATCAGCCAGGCCGGACTCTAGCGTTTCCCGCCGGTGCGTGGGCTAGGCGAACATCTCGGTATGCTGCTCGAGCTGCAGGCGGGTGCGGCGGATGTGGCCGTAGAGGATGAGGGCGGCCTGTTCGCCGTCACGCCGCTTCAGCGCTTCGAGGATCAGTCGATGCTCATGATGCACCGCCGCCATGCCGGCCTTGCCGACCGAAGCGGCGAAAGCGCGGCGGTATTGCTGGGTCGTGTTCCAGAATTTGTGGATCATCTGGGTGAGCTGGGGCATGCGTGCGCCTTCATAGCTCAGGAGATGAAACTCGCGGTCGAACTGCAGGAATTCGTCGATGCTGTCGACGGCTTCGATGCGCGATACGAGGTCCTCCAGGCGCGCAAGCGTTTCGGGCGAAAGGTTGGCGCTGCTTTCGGAAAGCGCCAGCGGCTCCAGCCGCTCCCGGATTTTGTAGATCTCGATGCATTCGGCGCGGTCGAGCTTGGAAATCCAGGCGCCGCTGTTGGGCACGAGGATGACCAGCCCCTCGCTTTCCAGTTGCCGGAGCGCCTCGCGCACCGGAATGCGGCTGATGCCGTATTCCTCAGCGAGCTCCTCCTGGCGGACCCGGCTGCCCGGCCGCAACCGCCCCGACAGGATGGCGTCGCGCAACGCATCGGTGACGCGGCCGCTGGCCAGGGCGGCGCCGTTGCCTTCGGTTCCGCCGCTTGCGCGTCTGCCAGCCATGATCTCAGTTCCCCGCATCGTGATGATCCCGAAGATGTTAGTGCATCGGCGAGCAGGTGGGAATCGGTACGAACCATCTGCTCACAGGTGAGGGTTGGCCGGATGCCAGAGCCGGCGCGTCGTCTCGCGCTCATAAGCCTTGCCGGCCGGGAACGAGACCAGCTCGAGCTGCATGCCCCAAGGGCTCAAAAAATAAACCCAGCTCTGACCGGCGCTCGGCCCCTCTGTTCGCACCGTCGGTTCGCCGAGCACGCGCACGCCGCGCGATCTGAGATAGGCGACCGCCTCGTCGATATGGTCGACATAGAAGGCGAGATGATGCCCGCCGACATCGCTGTTTCTGGGCTGGGCGCCAGCTTGGTCCGGAGCCCGGTATTCGAAGATCTCGAAGTTGGAGCCGCTGCGGCAGCGCAGGAATCTGAGCCGCTTCATCACAGTCCTCGGATGGACGTTGAGATGGGTTTCCATCCAGTCCCCGTCGGACTGGAAAGGCCCCAGCTCGTAGAAGGGCTCGCAGCCGATGATCTCGACGAAGAAACGGACGGCTTCGTCAAGGTCGGGAACGGTGAAGCCGATATGATCGGTGCCGCGCAGCCCCGGAAGGCCGTTGCTGGCATGGCTGGCATCATGATGCATTGCTGGTCCGGCATCTATAATCTGATACGACCGTATCCAACAGGTGGTAATTGGCAAGCAAATTAGGCAATCTGGCCGAATAAATTCGCCTGATTGTATCCAATAATACGATTCGACATCGGTGGAGGATTTTATGACAGACAGGACCGCTTACGATCCGGCATTGGGCATAGCCTATGTCAACGGCAGCTATATGCCGCTCGCCGAAGCCGCCATTCCGATCACCGACCGTGGCTTCGTGCGCTCCGATGCGACCTATGACGTGACACATGTCTGGAAGGGCCGTTTCTTCAGGCTCGACGACCATATCGAGCGCTTCCTGGCCTCGATGCGCGGGCTGCGCATGAGCCTGCCGCTGTCGAAGGCTGAGATGGCCGACATCCTGGTCGAATGCGTGCGCCGGACCGGGCTGCGCGACGCCTATGTGCAGATGACCTGCACGCGCGGCGTGCCGCCGGCCGGCACCCGCGACCCCAGGCTCTGCCAGAACCGGTTCTATGCCTTCGCGCAGCCCTTCGTGTGGATCGCCAATGAGGAGCAGCGGCGTGACGGGCTGAAGATGGTGGTGAGCTCGGTGCAGCGCATACCGCCGGAATCGCTCGATCCGCGTCTCAAGAATTTCCACTGGCTCGACCTGACGATGGGCATCTTCGAGGCCTACGACAAGGACGCCATCGTCGCTGTGCTCAACGACGGCAAGGGCAATGTCACCGAAGGGGCGGGCTTCAATGTCTTCGCGGTGAAGGACAACGTCATCACCACGCCCGACCGTGGCGTCTTCGAGGGCATGACGCGCCGCACGGTGATGGAGCTTGCCGGTGAGGCGGGCGTCACCTGCGAGGTGCGGCCGCTGCCGATCGAGGAATTGCGCGAGGCCGACGAAATCTTCATCTCGAGCTCAGCCGGCGGCATCATGCCGGTGACGGTGCTCGACGGGCGCATCTACGGCAACGGCAAGCCCGGACCGGTCACCAACCGCATCCACGACCTCTACTGGGCCGCGCACAGGGAAGGGCCGCTTTGCACCCCTGTCGACTATGGAGCGGTGGCGTGAGTGCCGAGGCGGGAGAACGGGTCTTCCTGGTGACGGGCGGCACGCGCGGCATCGGCGCCGCCTGCGTCGAGCGGCTGGCGTCGGGTGGCGGGCGCGTCGTCTTCACCGGGCGAGACCAGGCCGCCGCGGACGATGTCGTGGCCGCCGTTCCAGGAGCGATCTTTGCTCCGGGCGACGCGACCAATGAGGCCGACTGCAAGCGCGCGGTCGGGATTGCCCAGGAGATCGGTGGCGGACATATCGCCGGCCTCGTCAACAATGCCGGTGCCGGAGCGCGGCTCGCTTTCGACCGGACGACGCTCGACGACTGGAACCGGACGATGACGGCCAACACCACCTCGGCCTATCTGTTCACGCGCCACGCGCTCGCGGGCCTGCGGAAAGGGCGCGGTGCCGTGGTGATGATCTCGTCGGTGGCAGGCCTTGTCGGCGAGGAGGGGCTGGCGATCTACACCGCCTCCAAGGCGGCGCTCATCGGTCTCAGCCAGGCGCTGGCGCTGGAATATGGCTCGCAGGTGCGCTTCAATGCCGTCTGCCCCGGCCAGATCGCGACCCAGATGATGGCCAAGACGCTTGCCATTCCAGGCCGGCGCGAAAGACTGGAGAAGCGCATTCCGGCGGCGCGCCTCGGTACGCCGGAGGATGTCGCGGAGGCAGTCTCCTGGCTGCTCTCTCCCGCGGCAGGCTTCATCAATGGCGCGGTCTTGAGCGTCGATGGCGGCGAGACCGCCGGCTTCATGACTCCGCCCGACGATCCGAAGGCTGCTTGAGTTTAGAGCGGTTCACCGTTCACGGAAACGGCGAACCGCTCTGTCTCCTTGTTTGACGCAATTCCGGACGGCGAAGACGCCGAGCCTAACCGTTTCCACTCTTCCTGAAATTCTCTATCCCAGCGGCCGGCCCTGGTCGGCCATGACCTGGCGCAGGCCGCGTTCGATATCGGCGGGGCGTGTGCAGGCCGCAGCCTCGAGCACCTTGGAAATGCTGGGCGAAGCCTCGGCGCCGTGCACGCGCTGGATCGGCTGGTCGAGCCAATCGAAGCAGCGATTCTGGATCTCATCGGCAAGCAGGCCGCCATAGGACGTGCCGCGCGTGCCTTGCTCCACGACAAGCACATTGCCGGTCTTGCGGATGGAGGCCTCGATCGTCTGCCAGTCGAGGCCGGCGCGGTCGAGCGAGCGCAGATCGATGACCTCGGCGTCGACGCCGAGGCGTTCGACAGCTTCGAGCACCGGACGCACCATGGCGAGGTAGGTCAGGATAGTCATCGCCGCGCCCTGGCGCACGACCTTGGCCTTGCCGAGCGGAATGAAATAGTCGAGGTCGTCGACAGGTGCCGGGCCGGTCGAGTTGTAGAGATCGACATGCTCGATCACCAGCACCGGGTCCTTGCAGCGCAGCGCGCTGTTCATTAGCCCGACATAGTCGAACGGCGTCGACGGGGCGACGATGCGCCAGCCGGGCGAGGTAGCGAAGACGCCGGCCGGATCCATCGAGTGCTGCGAGCCATAGCCCGTGCCCATGGCGACCTTAGTGCGCAGCACCAGCGGCACGTCGATGTCGCCGCCGAACATATGGCGGGCCTTGCCGATCTGGTTGAAGACCTGGTCGGCGGCCACCCACATGAAATCGGGGTACATGAACTCGACGACCGGAAGATAGCGGCCATCCATCGCGATGCCGCCTCCGAGCCCGGTGAAAGCGGCTTCGCTGATCGGCGTGCCAAGCACCCTGTCCGGGAAGGCAGCGGCAAGGCCGCGCGTCGCGCCGTTTGTGCCGCCTTTCAGCCGATGCACATCCTCGCCCATGATGACGATGCGGTCGTCGGTCGCCATGCGTCGCTGCATGACGTTGGCCACGGCGTCGATAAATTTGGCGTCGCTGGCGATCGCGCCGCTGAAGTCCTCAAGCTCCTCCGTCCGCTGGCCGTCGAGCTCGGATAGATCGCCGCGTATGCCGCTGTCGCGGAACCCTTCGTCGGGCCACAGCACGGCCTTGATGCGGTTCTTGCCGTCGACCTGCTCGACGAGTTCGGCGGCGACATCGGCCATCAAGGCAAGCGCGCGTTCACGCAGCGCCGCAACGCCGCTGGCGCCGATGATCTGGCGCTCGCCCATTTCGGTCGCCAGCCGATCGAGGGGATCGCGCGCCCGCCAGGCCGCTTCCTCGGCCTTGTCGCGATAGCCGAAGGCGCTGCCGGGCAGCGGTCCGTTCTGGTGGAAATAGCGGTAGACGTCGGCCTCGATGATGGCCGGCCCGCCGCCATTGCGCATCAGCTCCATGGCTTCTTTCGTCGCAAGATAGACGGCGAGGGGATCCATGCCGTCCACCTTCCAGGCGGGAATGGCGAAGGCCGAGCCGCGCGCCGACAGGCGCGGCTCCGCGGTCGCTTCCTCGACATTGGTCGAGACGGCATAACGGTTGTTCTCGATGAAGAAGCAAAGCGGCAGCTTCCAGGCGGCGGCAATATTCATCGTCTCCAGCACCGAGCCGATGTTGACGGCGCCATCGCCGAAATAGGCGAAGGCCACGTCGCCATTGCCGGCGCGCTTATGCGCCCAGGCCGCGCCAGCCGCCAAGGGCACGCCGCCGCCGACGATCGCGTTGGTGCCGAGATTGCCCGCTTCGGCCCAGCGCAAATGCATCGAGCCGCCGCGGCCACGACAGAATCCCTGCGCCAGGCCGAGGATCTCGGCCAGTGACTTTTGCGTCAGACCGCGAATGGCCGGCGAGAAATCGTCGGCGGGCGCCAACCCCTGCGGCGCGACGTAGCGGATCGACTTGGCGAGGAACTGGTGATGCGCGCGATGGGATCCATTGATCTGGTCGCTTGCGCGCATCAGGGCGGCCGAGCCAACGGCGCCGCCTTCCTGGCCGACCGCGGAATGGGCGGGCCCATGCACCAGGCCCTGGCCGGCCAGTTCCAGCACTTGCTCCTCGAAGGCGCGGATCAGATGGGCCGAAACCAGCATCGATTCCAGCAATGCCGGGTCGGCGTCGTCCCAGTCGGCGCGCGTCGTGCGGAGCTCGCGCCAAGGAGCCGACGAGGCCAAGGTCGTGTAGTCAGGCATCCGGGCCCCCGATGAGGATCAGCATTGTTTGGATACATTATATGCCAAATATGCCAATTGAAAGGCATAATAGGGCCTTAACCGGATTAATTGGATACAATTGTTGAAAAGAAGGTTTGCGGCGCGGGCGGTGGGATCAGACCACCTTGCCGGGGTTCATGATGGCATGCGGATCCAATGCGGCCTTGATGCTGCGCATCAGCGCCCGCTCGACCGGCGACCGGAACGCATCGGCCAGCGCCACCTTGGCCTGACCGAGACCATGCTCGGCAGCCATCGAACCCTTGTGGCGGGTCACGACTTCATAAATCGCTTCGGACAGTTGCTTGTCGCGGCCAGCAAAGTCCCGGCTTCCTTCCGGCGGCGAGAGGTTGAAATGGACATTGCCGTCGCCGAGATGGCCGAAGGGATTGATCCTGACACCGGGCAGGACACCCTCGGCCGCAACGGAGGCTTCGCTGATGAAGGCGGCCAGTCGCGCCACCGGCACCGAGACATCGTGCTTGATCTGGACGCCCTCCAGCCGCTGGCCTTCCGGCATTTCCTCGCGCAGGCGCCACAGGGCCGCTCGCTGCGCCTTGCTTGCCGCGATCGCGCCGTCGAGCACGGTGCCATCCTCGAGGATCACCGCGAGGGCATTTCCCAGGATGTCGTCGAGCGCAATATCCGGCACCGACGTGGCCAGCTCGACGAGGAGATAGACCGGGCCCGGCGTCTCGACCGGCCTGCCCAGGCCCTCGACATGTTTCAGGGCCAGCGCCAGGCCGGCCTCGCCGAAGAACTCGATCGCCGTCAGCAGTTCACCGGTGCGGCCACGCAGGAATGCTCCCACGCCAAGCGCGGTTTCCAAGTCGGGCAAGGCAAGCAGCGCTGTCGCATAGGCAACAGGCAGCGGCGACAACCGCAGCACGGCCCTGGTGACGATGCCCAAGGTTCCCTCGGCGCCACAGAACAGCTTGCGCAGCTGATAGCCGGCATTGTCCTTGATCAGCGCGTGGGCGCCATCCCAGACCTCGCCATCGGGCAGCACCACCTCCATGCCAAGCACCAGGTCCTGCATCATGCCGTGGCGCATGGCATGGCTGCCGCCGGCGTTGGTGCCGATCAGTCCGCCGATGCGGGCGCTGCCCTCGGCGCCGAGGTGGAGCGGGAAGGCGAGATTCTGCCCTGCAAGCGCTTCGTGGAGCGCGCCCAGCACGACGCCAGCCTCGACGGTGGCGGTGAGGCCCAGCGGGTCGATCGACAGGATGCGGTTCATCCGCGCCAGCGAAAGAATGATCCCCGCCCGT
>Ga0105238_10004482_pt1 | contig 13842 bp, 12 predicted proteins | sample KBSC34metaG_FD_81526 | JGI IMG/M metagenome (GOLD analysis project Ga0105238, IMG submission 81526) | Corn rhizosphere microbial communities from Kellogg Biological Station, Michigan, USA - KBS C3-4 metaG | ecosystem: Host-associated > Plants > Roots > Rhizosphere > Soil | place: Michigan, USA... | reverse complement strand
TAGCGGCAGCGCACGAAGCGGATCGGCCCGCCCGAGGCGCGGGAGCGCAGCGGCATGCCCGCCGGCACCATGATGAAGTCGCCGATATCGACGAAGGCGCGGCGGTTGCCCTCGATCTCGAAATAGCCCTGGCTCAGCCGATGCCGGGCCGAGAGCAGCATCGAGATCGTGTATTCATCGACCGTCTGGGTGTTTTCCCCGGTATCCTCCCACACGAAGCTGCCGACCTGGACCAGGATTCCCGGTATCTGCAGTTCCGCCTCGACGATCGTCGGATCGTCGGCATGCTCGATGTCCTCAGCCATATCCCGGTTTTGGTCATTTTCACCTATTTTGTCCACCTTCGTGGCATCGGCGCGGTTCTCATGCTGTTGGGACGGGTCTAATCGGTTGACCCCAGAGGGTGGACCCAAGGGGAAGACATGTCCGATAGCGAGCGCCGCAAACGCGGCATGACGATGTTCAACGAAGTCTATGGCGGCATCGTCCCGTTCCCGCCGGAAGAGCTGCATGACGACTTCCTGTTCAACACGGTCGATCAGCTTTTCTCGGAGGTCTGGTCGCGCCCGACCATGTCGATCCGCGACCGCCGTCTGTTCGTCATGGGCATGATCGCCGCCCAGGCCGAGGCCGATACGTTCGAGATCCAGGTCCGCGCCGCGCTCCATAAGGGGGAGCTGACCCCGGCCGATATCCATGAGCTGGCGGTGATCCTGCCCTATTATGTCGGCTATCCGCGCGGCAGCCGCATGCGCGCCGTCACCCAGAAGGTGCTGGGCGAGCTGAAGAAAAAGCAGGCCAACGGCGGCTGAAGGTTTAAGGAGACATGACCATGAAAGTCGGATTCGTCGGGGTCGGCAATATCGGCAAGCCGATGGCCGAGCAGCTGGCCGGGAAGTTCGATCTGACCGTGTTCGACGTGTCGCCGGCCGCGACCGAGGCTTTCGCGGGCAAGGCCAGGGTCGCCGCCACCCCGGCGGAGCTGGGCCGGGACGCTGAGCAGGTCGGCATCTGCGTGCGGCATGACGCCGACGTCACCGCCGTGGTCGCGGGCCCGGACGGGCTGCTGCAGACGATGCGGCCGGACACGATCATCGCCGTCCACAGCACGGTGCGGCCGGCCACGGTGAAGACCCTGGCAGAGACCGCCAAGGCCAAGGGCGTCCATCTGCTGGATGCCGGTGTCTCGGGCGGCCCGATGGGCGCGGCTCAGAAGAAGCTGGTGACCATGATCGGCGGCGAGGCGGCTCAAGTCGAGCGGCTGAAGACGATGGTCGATGCCTTTTCCGGCACCATCATCCATGCCGGCGGCACCGGCATGGGCATGGCGCTGAAGCTCTGCAACAACCTGGTCACCTATATGCAGCTCCAGGCCGCGATCGAGAGCGTCCGCCTCGCCATCGCCGGCGGGCTGGACGAGAAGCTGCTGCGCGAGGTCATGACCAATAACGGCAACATGACCACGGCCATGGGCCAGTATCTCGAATTCTGCGCCACCGGCGAGGCCCGCATGGGCCGGGATGCCTACATGGCGTTCAAGGACGCCACCGCCGGTCTCGGCGAGAAGGACCTCGACTTCGCCCTCGCCTTCGCCAAGGACGTCGGGGTCGAGCTCAAGGGGACCGAGACGATCCGCCAAGTCATCCGTGAAGGTCTGAGGAGCCGCTGACCATGACCGAAGAACATTCGCTGCTTTATATCGACGGCAAGTTCCGTCCCGCGATCAGCGGCAAGACCTACAGCAATATCGCCCCGGCCACGGGTGAGGTGATCGGCACCGCGGCCGACGCCTCGACCGACGATATGGAGGAGGCGATCGCCGCGGCGCGGCGCGCCTTCGATGCGTCGGACTGGTCGACCGACCGGGCACTGCGTCTGAAGGTGCTGAAGCAGTTCCGTGAAGGGCTGCACGCCAACCGCGACCGGATCAAGGCGCTGGCGGTGGCCGAGGTCGGCTCGCCGATGGGCTGCCTGCCCGGTCCGCAATGCGACGCGCCGATCAGCTTCACCGATTTCGTGATCGACACGCTGGAGCACTTCGAGTTCGAGCGCGAGCTGCCGGTCGCCAACACGATGGGCGTGCCCAGCAAGCGCTATGTCTGGAAAGAGGCGGCCGGCGTCATCGGCGCCATCACGCCGTGGAATGTGCCGTTCCAGATCAACCTGGCGAAATACTTCCCCACCTTGGCCGCCGGCTGCACCGTCGTGCTCAAGCCTGCGCCCGAGACGCCGTGGCTCGCGACCGTGCTGGCCGAGATCGCCGACAAGACCGACATGCCGCCCGGCGTGTTCAATGTCGTCACCAGCGCCAATCCGGCCGTGGTGGGCGAACAGCTGGTCGCCGATCCGCGCGTCGACATGATCTCCTTCACCGGCTCGACCGGCGTCGGCAAGCGGAACATGACGGTCGCCGCCGACCAGATCAAAAAAGTGTTCCTTGAGCTGGGCGGCAAGTCCGCCTTCATCGTTCTGGACGACGCCGATTTCGCCAAGGTGGTGCCGACCTCGGCCTTCTTCGTGCTCTATCATGCCGGCCAGGGCTGCGCCTCATTCACCCGCCTGCTGGTGCCGCGCAACCGCTATGACGAGGCGATCGGCTTGCTGAAGACCGCCTTCGAGGCGATGCCCTTCACCGATCCCAAGGACCCCACCCAGATCATGGGGCCGCTGATCTCGGCCCGGCAGCGTGAGCGGGTGCTGGACTATATCCGCATCGGCAAGGAAGAGGGGGCTCGGCTGGTCACCGGCGGCGGCGTGCCGGAGGGCAAGACCGGCTTCTATGTCCAGCCGACCCTGTTCGCCGACGTCAACAACACGATGCGAATCGCCCAGGAGGAGATTTTCGGGCCGGTGCTGGTCGTCATTCCCTATGAGGATGACGAGGACGCGATCCGCATCGCCAACGACTCCCTGTTCGGCCTGTCGGGCGGCGTCGCCACCGCCTCGACCGAGCGCGGGCTGAAGATCGCCCGGCGCATCCGCACCGGCACCTATGCGGTCAACGGTGCCAACTACTTCGCTGCCGACACCCCGTTCGGCGGCTACAAGCAGAGCGGCATCGGCCGCGAGATGGGCCGTGAAGGCTTCGAGGAATATCTCGAGACCAAATCGGTGGCGGTGCCGGCATGACGGGCCAAGGGACGAACACCCTCAGCGGCAAGACATTCATCGTCACCGGCGCCTCGCGCGGCATCGGCCTGGCGGCGGCCAGGTCGCTCGGCGCGCGGGGCGGGCGGGTCGCTCTGTTCGGGCGCGATCAGGGTGCACTCGATGTCGCGGTTGCCGAGATCGGCAACGGCGCGATCCCGGTCGCCGTCGATATCCAGAACCGCGAGTCCCTGCTGGCCGCCATCGAAAGCGCGGTCGCGGCGATGGGCGGCCTGGACGGTATCGTCAACAATGCCGGCCTGTCGCTTGCCAGCAAGATCGAGGCGCTCCGGCCTGAGGATGTGGCGATCCAGTTCAACACCAACGTTCTGGCGGCGATCTTTGCCTGCCAGGCGGTGATCCCGCATTTCCGCAAGCGCGGCGGCGGGCGGATCGTCAATATCGGCTCGGCCTCGGTCCGGCACCTGGACGAGTTCGCCTATATCTCGATCTATTCCGCCACCAAAGCGGCGCTGGAGCGTTTCACTATCGACCTCAGGGACGAGGTGAAGGCCGACAATATCGGCGTCACCATCCTGTCGCCCGGCGGCACCGAGACCTCCTTCGGCTCCGGCTGGGCGCCCGAGGTGGCGGCCGAGGCGTTCGGCGAGTGGCTGCGCCGCGCGCCTTTGTTCGACGGCACCATGCCGGCCGAACCGGTGGGTGAGGCGATCGCCAACTGCTTCGAGCTGCCGCCCGGCACGGCCTTCGATTTCGTCGAGATCCGGCCGAACAAGGTCTGGTCGCGCCAGGAATATGCCGAAAACCTCTACGCGGCCCGGGCAGACAACCGGTGACGGTCCATTTCGACCCTTACGATCACGACACGCACGACAACCCCTATCCGGTCTATCGCGCCCTAAGGGATGAGGCGCCGCTCTATTATGCCGAGCCGTATAAGGTCTGGGTGCTGTCGCGCTATGCCGATTGCTCTCGCGCGCTGAGGGATTTCAAGACCTTCACCAATGGCCAGGGCACCGCCGTCGACGTCGCCAAGGAGCAGATGCCGACGGTGCTCGATTCCGACCCGCCGACGCACACGCGGCTCCGCCACCTGATGAGCGGCATGTTCACGCCCGAGGCGGTGCAGCCGCTGGAGCAGGTGGTGCGCGACATGGCGCTGGACCTGCTGACGCCGCATATCGCCAACGGCCAGCTCGACATCATCGGGGATTTCGCCGCGCGGCTGCCGATGGCGATCATCTGCAAGCTGCTGGGTTTCCCGCGCGAGGACGAGGACATGGTCCGCCGCTGGACTGACCTGGTTCTCCAGCGCGACGAGGCCACCACCGAGATGCCGCAGCACGCGGTCGACGCGACCCTGAAGCTGTTCGAATATTTCGAACGGCTGATGACCGAGCGGGCCGGCCGCCCGGCCCGCGACGATCTGGTCGGCCATCTGATGGCGTCGGAGAAGGAGGGCAAGCTCTCGCACCAGGAGGTGCTGGGCTATCTCTATATTCTCTCCATCGCCGGCAACGAGACGACGACCAAGCTGATCGGCAACATCACCTATCAGCTGCACAGGCACCCGGATCAGCGCGCGCTGCTGCTGAACGACATGGCCATGCTTCCGGCCGCCATCGAGGAGACGTTGCGTTTCGACGGCCCGACCCAGCAGATGGCCCGCACCGTCGGCCGCGATGTCGAGATGCATGGGCGCACGCTGAAGCCCGGTGACCGCATCACCATGCTGTTCATCTCGGCCAACCGCGACGAGCGGCACTATCAGAGCGCCGAGCTCTTCGACATTCGCCGCAACCCGCGCGACCACCTGGCTTTCGGCGGCGGCCTGCATTCCTGCCTGGGCGCGGCCCTGGCCAGGCTGGAGGCGAAGGTCGCCATGCAGGAAATCCTGCGCCTGATGCCGGACTTCAGGGTCGACGAGGCCGGTCTGAGGCGGATGCATTCGCCCGCGGTCCGCGGCTACACCCATGTTCCGGTCGAATTCACGCCATCCCAGGGAGTGCGCCTCAGTGCCTAAAGTCACCTATGTCGAAGCCGGCGGCGCCGAGCATGTCGTCGATGTCGATCCCGGCCTGTCGGTGATGGAAGGCTCGATCCTGAACGAGGTGCCCGGCATCATCGGCCTGTGCGGCGGCATCTGCTCCTGCGCCACCTGCCATTGCTATATCGAGGGTGAGTGGGCCGACAGGCTCTCGGCCCCGACCGAGGGCGAGCTGGCGATGCTGGAGCGCGCCTCGGAGCGCAAAGGGTCCTCCAGATTGGGCTGCCAGGTGGTTGTCACCGAGGCGCTGGACGGTATGGTCGTGCACCTGCCGGCCCACCAGGCCATCGGCGAAGATTAATCGTAAAGGGAAGGAACTCACATGACTGCCACACCCGCCGACGTCCGCAAGGCGTGCGAGAACTACGTCAAGGCCTGGAAGACCAACGACAAGGCCTTGCTGATGTCGATCCTGGCCGATGACGCTGTGTTCTGCGATCCGGTCGGCACCCCCGAATTCGTCGGCCCCGAGGGGATCGGCCGCTTCTGGGATTTCTCCCATACCGGCACCGACCGCACCTTGACCCCGGTGCTGCAGGAAATCCGCGCCTGCGCCAACGAGGGCATCCTGCGCTTCGTCATGCAGGTCCGCATCCCCAGCGCCAACCAGGGGCTGGACCTTTCGATCATCGAGTATGTGACGCTCAACGACGCGGGCAAGATCAAGAGCCTGCGCGCCTTCTGGGACGAGACCTCGGTCGCCAAGCCCGAGGGCATGGACCTGTTCGTCCCGAACGTCTCCGAAGCTTACGAGTAACCAAGCTCCCCCATAGGTTCTCACCGCGGCCGGCGACCACAATCGCCGGCCGCTTTCATTTAAAAGACAGGCTGGCGCTCACGGGAATAAGCGCCCATGCGCTGCATCCTATGGTTGAGTTGAAGTCAATACACTATGATATAACCTGTGGCGAAACTGACACAGGACTGTTTTTAAAAACGAATTTCTTCTCTGATCTATTGACCTGGACTCATCAGGTTTCCTAGGGTCCCGGCGTCTCTCCGCCCCACGCGGCGGGCTTAAGTAATTTCATGATCTGCGCACTGCAGGGGGCCGGTTTCCGACCGGCCTTTGGGAGGAATCATGTTCAAGCCGTCATCCGTTATACTGCTCGCCACCGCCAGCACCTTCGTTTTGAGCCTGGCGCAACCTGTCGCAGCCCAGACGTCCGACCAGCCCGCGGCGGCGCCCGTCGGCGGCCTCGAGGAGGTCATCGTCACCGCCCGCCGCAAGGAGGAAAAGGCGCAGGTCGTTCCGATCGCGCTGACGACCCTGACGGCGAAGAAGCTGGAAGCGCAGGATATTCGCGACAACCTGTCCTTGCTGAAGGACACGCCCGGGCTGAACGGTTCGACCGGAGCGTCGCTCGGCGTCTCCTACACCTTCCTGCGCGGCGTCTCGGGCGTGGTTTCGTATTTCGACGAAATCCCGACGCTGGTGACCGGCGTCAACCAGTCCTATTATTTCGACGTCTCCAACGTGCAGGTGCTCAAGGGGCCGCAGGGCACGCTGTTCGGCCTCAGCAATGACGCCGGCGCGATCCTGTACGAGCCGACCAAGCCGACCAACAATTTCGAGGGCTATGTCCAGGCGACCCTGGGCAATTACAATCGCGGCACGTTCGAGGCCGTGTTGAACGTGCCCGTGGACGACAAGCTGTCGCTGCGCTTCGGCGGCCAGTTCAACCACCAGGACGGCTATATCCACGTCATCCAGAACAATATCGACCTCTTGGACCAGAACTACTGGGCGATCCGCGGCCAGGCCGACTTCCATCCGACCGACGACATCGAAAACGAGCTGCTGGTCAACTACTTCCACAGCCGCTATCGCCCGGGCACGTTCGTGTTCGACGGTTTCAGCACGACGGCGCCGCAGGCCTTCCCGCTGCCGGTCAACCAGCTGGTGCATCTGCTGCACGGGCTGCTTCCGAACGATTTCCCCGAAGGCAGCCTGGTCCCGCTGCTGAGGCAGCAGCGCGCGCTTGGCCCCTACGCGGTCCAGGCGCTGAGCCTCGATCCCAGCGCGCAGGTTTCGCAGCTGAATATCGTCGACAAGTTCACCTATGAGATCAACGACCACCTGAAGATCAGGAATATCCTGGGCTATCAGGAGACGATCAACAGCGCCTTCATCGAAGATATCGACGCGACCAACCTGGCGCTGATCCAGGGCAACACCCCGCTTCCCAGCCAGGCATCCGGCCCGAACGTCCAGTACAATGAAGAGCTTCAGCTGCAGGGCGACGCGTTCGACAACAAGCTGACCTACGTCGTCGGCACCTTCAACCAGCTGGGCGGCTATGGCTCGGCCGATACGCGTGCGCCTTATGGCATCGGCTACCAGAACTCGTTCGGCACGGTTAAGGGCGCCAGCCAGGTCTTCCGCGCGCGCACCAATGCGGTCTACGCGCAGGGCACGTATAATCTCAGCGACTATATTGAAGGGCTCAGTTTCACCGCCGGACTCCGCTACACGTGGGATCACTTCTATACCCGCGGAAACGGCTATTCGCCCCAAGGCGTATTTCTGAGCTCAATCTCGCAGTCCGCGAATTATCGGTCGCCGAGCTATACCTGGAGCATCGACTATCAGTGGCGGCCGCAGACGATGTTCTATCTGACGAACAGCCGCGGCTATAAGACCGGCGGGTTCAACAACACCCCGACCCAGATATTCGAAGCTTTCTCGCTCTTTGCGCCGGAACATCTGAACAATTTCGAGCTCGGCACGAAGTCCGATTTCGATTTCGAGGCGCTCGGTGCACCGTCATGGAAAGGACGCCTCAATCTCAGCGGCTATTACGGCGTTTATCAGAACATCCAGGCCCAGACGACTGCGGCCTATCAAGTACAGGCCGGTGGCTCGACCGCGACGCAATTGGGAACGCCCATTCTGAATGTCGGGGATGGCGACATTTACGGCTACGAGGGGGAATTCACCCTCATTCCCGATCCGTCGTTCGAGCTTAGTGGCGCCTTCGCCTATACGCGTGGCCGCTACAGCCATTTCATGGGCCCGAGCCCGACGCCGGGAGCCGGAGCTGCTCAGGTTTATATTCCGGGCGTGAATTATGAGATCACGCCGCTGTGGAAGTTCAACCTCAACGGCACCTACCACCTCCCGATCGACCCGGCTTACGGCGATGTCAGCGTCTCGCTGGCCTATTCCTGGCAGGATCGGATGATCCTGACGGACGCGCCGCACCTGGCGCCGGAGGATTACCTGCCGGCCTTCGACAATGTCGACATGACGCTCGAGTGGAAGGGCATCATGGGCAACGACCAGCTCGACGGCCGTCTCTGGGTCACGAACCTGCTCAACAACACGATTGCGCCCGGCGTGCTCGCCACCTGGGAAGTCCTCGGCCTGATCGGCTATCAGCCGGCCCAGCCGCAGATGTATGGCGCCACGCTGAGATATTCGTTCGGCGGGGCAGCCCCTGCGCCGGCCGAGGCGGCGCCTTATACGCCGCCGCCGGCCCATGCCGTCGCGCCGGTGCCGAAGAGCTATCTGGTGTTCTTCGACTTCAACAAGTCGGACCTCACCAGCCAGGCTCAGCAGATCGTCGACCAGGCCGCCAGCAATGCCGGCCCGGCAAAAGTCACCCGGCTGACCGTCACCGGCCACACGGACACTGTCGGATCGGACGCCTACAACATGCGTCTGTCCCGCCGCCGCGCGGAGTCGGTCGCGGCGCGGCTCGAGAAGGACGGCATCGCGTCGTCGGAGATCGAGATCGTGGCCAAGGGCAAGCGGGACCTGCTGGTCCCGACCGCCGACGGCGTGCGCGAGCCGCAGAACCGGCGCGTGCAGATCGTCTATGACGGTGGGCCGACCTCGTAAGGCCTGCTTCCAAGGCAAAACGAAACGGCGCTTCCTTCACGGGAGGCGCCGTTTTTGTTTGCCACTTGTGAAACATTATGGATCATATCTTCGTTGTCGCTCGGGCGCCCGTGTGCAATGGAGAGATGAAATTGGACAGCAGAAAGACCGTCTTCCTGACCGGTGCGACCGGCAATATGGGGCGGGAGGCGGTGAAGCGGATCGCGGCCGAGAGCGGCCGTTTGCGCCTCAAGGTGCTGGTCCGGCAGGAGGAACGAGATCATCCGGTGGTGCGCGACATCAAGCGCCGCGGCCTTGCCGAGATCGTCTGGGGCGACCTGACCGACGCCGCTTCGATCCGTGAGGGCGTCAAGGGGGCGGACATCGTGCTGCATGTCGGCGGGCTGGTCTCGCCGTTGGCCGACCGGCTGCCCAAGGATGTCGTTACCGCGGTCAATGTCGGCGGCGCGCGTAATATCGTCGAGGCGATCCATGCCGTCGGCGACCCGCGCACCACGCGGCTGGTCTATATTGGCACCGTGGCGGAGACGGGCAGCCGCAACGCGCCGATCCATTGGGGCCGCACCGGCGACCCGATCAAGATCAGCACCTACGACCATTACGCCGTCACCAAGGCGCAGGCCGAGGCGATCGTCGCCGGCAGCGGCATCGACCATTGGGTTTCGCTGCGCCAGAGCGGTATGGCGCATTACCAGATGCGGGACATCGTCGATCCGATCATCTTCCACAACCCGTTCAACGGCGTGTTCGAATGGTCCACCGCCAATGACAGCGGCCGGCTGATGGCCGGGGTGTGCGGCGACGACGTACCCGCGGAATTCTGGCGCGGCTTCTACAATATCGGCGGCGGCGAGGCCTCGCGCGTCGTCAATCATGAATTCCTGACGGCCAATACGGGCGAGTTCCGCCGCATCATGCAGCCGCACTGGTTCGCGACCCGTAACTTCCATGGCCAGTGGTATTCGGATTCCGACCGGCTCCAGGCGTTGGTGCCGTTCCGCGAGCAGTCGATCCATGACTTCGCCGCCGAGCTCAGGCGCCGCACACCCTGGATCATGCGCACCGTGCCCAGGGTGATGCCGGGTGTGGTGCAGAAGCGGCTCGAGCAGATGGCGAAGTCGCCCGGCGGCTCGCTCCATTGGTTCGCGAACGACGACGAAGCCAGGATCCGCGCCTATTTCGGTTCGCGCGCCGCCTGGGAGGCGATTCCCCGCGACTGGGACCGGTTCGAGCTGGCCCAGCCGTCGCGCGAGCCCACCGCGCTCGCGCACGGCTATGACGAAGCCAAGGTGCCTGAGCACTGGCGGCTGGACGATCTGCGCGCGGCCGCGGAATTCCGTGGCGGCAAATGCCTGGCGGAGAGCTGCGATGGGCCCGACATGCCGGTCGAATGGCGATCCTCCGCCGGCATCCGCTTCACGATGACGCCCAGGCTCTATCTCAAGGGCGGCCACTGGTGCCCGGCGACGATGATCGATTCCGCACACTATGACGACGAGGCGCGGCGCAATCCGTTCTTCGCCCAGGTCTGGACGGAAGAGGCGGCCGTTTGACCGAAGCCTGACCATACATCCCTATCATTTTCTTTTTCTTTTCCGCGCCGGGACGATATACCAAGCCAAGGAATATAATGACTCTCAGCACGTTGCCGGAATTTCGGCGACGCTCGCAGCGACCTAGGGAAGTAAAGGCAAATGAAGTTCTCGATTATCTACGAAGCCCAGATGGTGGACATCTCGCGCAAGAGCGAGCAGCAGGTCTTCCACGATATGGTCGAGCAGTCTCTGCTGGCTGAAGAGCTGGGTTTCGATTGCATCTGGGCGGTCGAGCATCACTGCCTGACCCGCTACGCCCATATGTCCGCGCCCGAGAGCTTCCTGGCGTTCATCGCCGGCGCCACCAAGCGCATCCATGTCGGTCACGGGGTGGTCTGCCTGCCCTTCAACATGAACCACCCGATCAAGGTGGCCGAGCGTATCGCCACCTTGGACCTGCTGTCGCGCGGGCGCCTGCATTTCGGCGTCGGCAAGGGCGGCACGCCGCAGGAGACCGGGGCCTTCGGCACGAACCTCGCGGACGTGACCTCACAGGTCGACGAATCGATGTACCTGATCCCGAAAATGTGGATGCAGGACGAGATCGAGCATCACGGGCTGATCGACATCCCGTCGCGGCCGGTGCACCCCAAGCCGTTCCAGGACCCGCATCCGCCGATGTACATGGCCTGCACCCGCAACGATTCGGTGATCACGGCCGGCTCGCGCGGCATCGGCGCGCTGGTCATGGGCTTCAACGGCGCGGACGACATCGCCGAACGCAACGCCGCCTACCGCAACGCCTTCGCGGCGCGTAAGACCGAGGATCAGGTCGGCTTCCGTCCGACCGAGCATCTGGCGGCGCTGTGCGCCACCACCGTCCTCGACGACCGGGCCAAGGCCCGCCGCATCGGTATCCGTGGCCAGCGTTTCTTCGCCGAATCGATCGCCTATTGGTACGCCGGCGGCGCCCCGCCCCAGGTCGACGACCTGGACGAGGAGACCCAGCTGGCGCAGCTCAAATCCTCGGAAAACCGCATGGTGGCCTTCCTGGGCGACCACGGCATTCCGGTGCTCTCGGACGCGACCGGCAACTATCACATCGAGGATGACGCCTACGGCACGGTCGAGGACTGCATCCGCCAGGTCGGCAAGATCATCGAGGCCGGCGCCGACGAGATACTGTTCCTGGTCCAGATGGGCACCATCCCGCACGAAATCTCGATGGAAACCATCCGGAATATCGGCACGCACGTCATCCCGCATTTCCGCGCGCAGGGGATGTGAGGCCCGACATTCACCCTCACCCAACCCTCTCCCATCAAGGGAGAGGGCTTAAATCCTCATATTCCCTCCCCCTCGATGGGGGAGGGTTAGGGAGAGGGTGAAATGTTAGCGTTAGCTGAACTCTAAGACTTCGGCGTCCCGTCAATGATCGCCTTGGCGGCGACAGAAGCCGCCTCCGTCTTCTTCGTCCCGCCCAGAATGTCGTCCGCGAGGTCGCCCAGCCGGACGCCGGTGGCCGAGCCATCCTCCGCCACTTCCGGCACGACGATCTGCCCGTTCGACGACAGCCGCGCATCCCAGTCAGCCCGCACCGCCGCCCAGTAATCCTTGGTTGCGGCCCAATAGTCGTCGGCCGCCTTGATGTTGAAATCGGTGGCGCGGTTATAGCTGTTGACCACGGTCTCATGGGTGAAGGTCACGCTGCGGCCGTCCTTCTGGCCGACCTTGGCGTTGTCCTCCTCCTGCACCCAGCCGGTTGGCGTGATGGCGTGGCGATTGACGGCGACATAGCGGTCATAGGGCGGATGCCGCACTGCGTCGCGGCGGGCGAGCGGGCGCAGGGTTTCCTGGCTGGTCCATTCCGCGACCCCATTGTCGAAGGTCCAGCGCCCGACAGCGCCGTACCGCGGGGAATCGTCGGTCTGATAGACGATCTGCGACCAGGCGCCCCTACGGTCCGCGGCGGGGACGGCCTGGGGCGCCCAATGGCCTGGGCCGGTATAGACCAGGATCTGGCTGGGCTCGTACTCCCAGTCCTGCCGCCAGTGCTTCACGACGATCGGCGGCTTGTCCTTTTCCTGCACCACCAGCAGATGCTGCAGCCGGATCACCCGGCCGGTATCCTCGACGACCCGCACCACCTCATGGCCTTTGCTGACCTTGGGCGCGATCGGCTTGTAGTCGGCGACGAAGGGCACCGTCTCGCGGAAGTCGAAGGTGACGTCGAAGGTCCCGGCCATCGCCAGGATCGCCTCGCGGTCCTTCGCCATCGTGGTTGGGTTGGCCGGGCTCGCGGCGCTCATGCCGCCCGGCTGGTTTGCGCAGGCCGATAAGGTCAGGGTCAGGCACAGCGCCATTACGGCGGTCTTATCTCTTCGATTCATCTGTTGGGTCCTGGGTTATTGAAGGTGAAAGACGACAGGGACTTGAACGATGGCGACGACCGCGACGCCGTCGACCCGCGCCGGCACGAAGCGCCAGCGGCGCACGGCCGTGAGCGCGGCATCGTCCAGCATCGGAAAACCCGAACCGCGCGCCAGCTCCACACTTTCCGGATTGCCGTCGCAGTCGATCCGCGCCCGCACCAGCACTTCGCCCTGCTGGTTCAGCGCCAGCGCCCTGGGGGGATAGGCAGCGGGCTCGGGCGGTTCGCGGAATTTGGGATGCAATATCTCGACCGGCGCGGCCTGCGGGGGCGGCGCGGCCGCGGCCTCGGCCGGCGATGAAGCCGGGGTGGTTTCAGCCGGCTTCGCTGCATGATGCTGGGGAATTCTGGGAACTGGACGGGGGCTGGGCCGGGTTGGCTCAGCCTGTGCCTGATGCACCGGCTCCGCCTGCGCCGGGGTCGTGGGCGGCCGCCAGCGTTGGGATGTCGTCAACGTGACCGAAACGCTGTCCCTCACGGTCTCGCTGTCGAGGCCAGGGGGTACGGCCCGGCTCGGCTCGAGCACCATCATGACCAAAACCATATGGACCAACCCCGACAGCGCGAAGGCGATGTCCCGCACCGCCGTTCGCGACTTTCCGATTTTCCCGAACGTGGCCCTGGCTGGCAGCCATGACTGGCCGGCTGGCTTGGTGTAGGCGGCCATGTTAGCGAAACTGCGAGTCATTCGCAACTATGTCGCATCACCAGCGCACCGTGATGTTGCCGGAGAACGACCGCCCAGGCTGGGCATAGCGGTAGAGATTGGCCGTCGTGGTCGGCAGCTGGATCACGTCCTGCGCGTTGAAAGACCGCGTGTCAGTGAGGTTGAAGAGGCCCGCATTGACCGTGACGTGCGGTGTCGGCTCCCAATAGG